>Ga0335070_10004382_pt1 | contig 16500 bp, 10 predicted proteins | sample Lox_Sample_13_FD_206722 | JGI IMG/M metagenome (GOLD analysis project Ga0335070, IMG submission 206722) | Soil microbial communities from Loxahatchee National Wildlife Refuge, Florida, United States - Lox_Sample_1.3 | ecosystem: Environmental > Terrestrial > Soil > Wetlands | place: USA... | reverse complement strand
CGTCGCGACCACCGTGGTGACCTGGCTCGCGGTCACCAGCATGCCAGGCCCAGTCGGATCGACGGCACTGTGTACGGACACGAAGCCGTTGATACCGATGACCTCTGTCACGTCACGGTTCGCATCGTAGCTCACCGCGAACTCGGTGCCGCGCACACCGGCGACGGCGTTGGGCGTCTTGATCTCATAGCGTGTGCCCGGTTGATGGTAGTAGTCGCTGACGACCGCCGCCACTTTGCCCTGCAGCAGCCCGAGAAGGGATCGCGTCTTGCCAGTCGCCGCCGGGTCAAAGACGTGCTCGTCGACGGTCACGTGTGCGTCGTCTTCGAGCGTGAGAAGGCTGTCATCCTCGAACACGATCCGCAGATGCCCCGGACGCCCGGTCCACAGCTGGTCGCCCAGCGCGATGGCGGCGCCGTTTTGTGCCGGCGTCCGCATCCCACCACGTTCGATCTCGGCCACCCCCTCGACGGCCGCGACCGTCCCCACTTCCTGGGCGGACAAGGGCAACGCCAGGGTGAGCAGCAGTGTCACCGACGCACTTGCCGCCTTGAGGCACCCGATGCGAGATCTGCGCATTCTAGAATCTCCCTTCCAGCATCAGTGACACGATGCTTCGGTCGTACTTGAATTCCCCATCGTTGGAGTAGTTGAAATCACCGAGGTAGCCGGCGGTGACGGCCAGATGGGTTTGTAGCTGCTTGCGGAATGCGATGACCACTAGGTTCTCGTCGTCGTGGCGTCGATTCCCTGAATTGAACTCTGCGCTCTGGGCTCTGAAGCGCTCATATCGGTACGCGTAGCCGGCTTCGACGGTTGAGTCCAGCGGGAGGGGCCAGCCGGCTCCGGCGTTCACCTCGTTGCCGGTGTATCCAAAACTCTCGGCTTCCGCGTCGCTGGCGACAGGAACGTCCTGGTCATACTGGTAGCCGATACTCAGGTAGCGGTCCGGCGAACCGAGGTAAAAGAACTGCCGTCCGCCAGTCGCATAATCGAAACAATTACGAACGCTGTACGCCTGTATCTTGTAGTCTTGCCGCAACATGCGAAAAAACAGTTCGAAGCGCCCAAGCGTTCCAAGCGCCACCGTTGCCCACGGCAGCGCCGTGGCCTCCTGCAGAAAGCTCTGGCTCTCCAAGAGGTAGTAGTCGTAGCGGCCGAGAAGCGCCAGACCGACACGCCCGACCTGCGCGCTGATTTGCGCATTTGGTCCATTGTCTTGCAGATTGAATTGGTGCAGCTCCTTATGAAGGCTTTGGTAGAAGTCATATCCTACGGACAACTGCGCCGTATCGGTGGCCCACGGAACCACGGTTCCGCCGGCGGCAATGGTGGTGAGGAAGTCTCCCTGCTGGCTGACGTTGAGCACGCCCTCCGCTGCGGCGGCTCCGCTTGAGGGCGCCAGGATCACGTTGCTGTCGTATAGGAACCCCAGCGCGGCGTAGAGTTGATACCGGCGGTGCTGCCCTCTACCCAGCTTCACCAGGAATGCCGCCGCCTCGCGTCCCATGGGTGTATCAGGACTGGTCTTGACGACGTAGTCGAAACGCTCCGCGGCGCGCGACGCGTTGCCCGTCTGATAGTCTGTGACGCCCTGGTAGTAGCGTGCGGTCAGCTCCTGCTCGGGGTCCTTCGCGGCGCGTTCAAAGTTCGTTTGCGCGTTCTCCAATTGACCGCACCGCAAGTAGGCGATGCCAAGAAACAGCGACGCGCGAGCCTCAAGCGCGGGGGCGTGCTGGGCTTGTTCGAGCCAGGGCACGGCCTCCAGGTACTGCTTGGTCTCGATCAGGGCGACCCCCAGATCGAGCGCCGCTTGGTTGAAGTTCGGCTGCGCTGCCAACACGGCCTGCAGATCGACAATCGCGCCGGGATAGTCGTCAAGATGTGCCCGCGCGGCGGCGCGGTAGTAGCGAGCGGAGATGTCGGTCGGGTCATCAGCGAGGGCTTGGTCGAAGAAGGCGAGAGCCTTCGAGTACTGGCCGGCATGGAATTCAACCAGACCGCGAGCGGACAATACCTGCGAGCGTTCCGACGCCGTGCCCGGCAGTGGGGTCAGCAGGCTTCCGACAACGAGCAGTACGGAGAGGCGGCGAGTCATGGAGTGGTCAAAGTCATGAGTGGGCATGCCGGTCCTAAGGCCGTGGTCAGCGGGCAGCTGGACCCGGCCTTGGTACCCACTTGCACCGGGCCCGTGGCCACCGCTCCACCCAGCACCAAGGTGAACGTTTGACACACGTTGTCGTCGGCGTCCCACTTCACGACGCCGGGTGTCGGGACGGGCGTTGGGAAGCATGGCGGGTCAGCGGTCGAGAATGGTGAGGTCGTACCGGGTTTGATCGACGCCCCACCACACGCGGCGAGTGGGCCCAGGTCGACTGTGAAGTGGCCGAGTCCATGGAAGCCGCCTACCGGTGTCGGACAGGGGTTCAAAATGTCCTGGCCGCATACCGCCCAGATGAACGTGGTGGTGTCGAAGCCCGCATTGTAGAATCCGAGACCTCCGAAGATTTTCATCCCGTCCGCACTGCAGGTGACAAAGCCCGCAGTAGGCATGGCGGTTGCCGTCGGCGTGCGGGTTGCGGTCGCCGTCGCAGTCCGAGTTGGGGTGAGCGTTTGCGTCTGAGTTGCGGTCGACGTGTGCGTCGGAGTGGAACTTGGTGTCGCGGAGGCGGTGCGGGTTGCGGTTGCTGTGGGTGTGGGCGTCGGTGTGCTGGTCGGGGTGGCCGTTGGCGTGTGACTCGGCGTCGCGGTGCGGGTGGGGGTCGCGGTAGGTGTCTGAGTCGGCGTGTCGGTTGCGGTCGCTGTCGGCGTCTGAGTCGGCGTAGACGTTGGCGTCACCGTGGGCGACGCTGTTGACGTTGTCGTTGGCGTCTGCGTTGCGGTCGGCGTGGCCGTCGGAGTGGAACTTGGTGTCGCGGTGGCGGTGCTGGTCGAGGTTGCGGTGGCCGTCGGCGTTGGTGTGTGGGTGGCAGTAGCCGTGGGCGTCTGCGTCGGCGATTGGGTGGCGGTCGCTGTCGGCGTCTGAGTGGGTGTCGGAGTGGAGCTTGGTGTGGCGGTGGCTGTGCTGGTCGCGGTTGCGGTGAACGTTGGAGTTGGCGTGCGGGTCGGGGTGGCCGTGGGCGTCTGACTCGGGGTCAGCGTCGCCGTGTTGGTCGATGTTGGCGTCTGGCTCGGCGTTGCTGTCGCCGTGGGGCTTGCGGTCGGCGATGGGGTCGGTGTGTGCGTTGGACTTGCGGTCGGGGTGGGCGTCGGGGTCGAGGTCGGGGAGGCTGTTGACGTGTGGCTCGGAGTTGCCGTCCCGGTACGCGTGGCCGTGGGCGTTGCGGTCGGTGTGATCGTTGGTGAAGCAGTTGGTGTGCGGCTCGGGGTGTTGGTTGCGGTGGATGTTGGGGTCTGAGTCGATGTTGGGCTTGCGGTTGGGCTCGATGTGCGCGTCGGGCTGGCGGTTGGTGTCTGCGTCGGGGTGGCCGTCGGTGTGTTGCTCGGGGTGGCCGTGGCCGTGTGGGTCGCTGTTGGCGTTCGCGTCGACGTGACTGTGGGGGACGCGGTTGACGTAGGGCTGGGGCTCGGGGTGCTGGTGCGCGAGGGCGTTCGGCTCGGCGTTGCCGTCGCCGTGGGGCTTGCGGTCGGTGACGGGGTCGGTGTGCGCGTCGGACTTGCGGTCGGTGTGGGCGTCGAAGTTGGCGTCGGCGTGGCTGTGGGTGAGTGGCTCGGAGTTGCGGTCGCGGTACGCGTGGCTGTGGGCGTTGCGGTCGGTGTGATCGTCGGCGAAGCAGTCGGGGTGGTGGTTGGAGTAGGTGTTGGGGTCTGAGTAGGCGTCGCCGTTGCGGTTGGCGTAGACGTGCGCGTCGGACTGGCGGTTGGGGTGTGAGTCGGGGTGGCGGTCGACGTATTGCTCGGAGTCGCCGTCGCCGTGTGGGTCGCTGTCGGTGTTCGGGTCGATGTGACTGTCGGCGACGCAGTTGGTGTGGGGCTGGGGCTCGGGGTGCTGGTGTGCGTGGGCGTCTGGCTCGGGGTGGCTGTAGACGTGGTGCTTGAGGTCGGCGACGGAGTCGCTGTGTGTGTCGGACTTGGGGTCGGCGTCGGCGAGGTCGTTGGTGTGCGGCTCGGGGTCGCCGTCGCGGTTGCTGTGGGTGTTGGCGTTGCCGTTGGGGTGGCGGTCGGAGAAGCGCTCGGCGTATGGCTCGGACTCGGGGTGCTGGTCGGCGTAGACGTCGCGGTGACGCTTGGCGTGTGCGTCGGAGTCTGAGTCGAGGAAGCCGTTGGCGTGGGACTCGGGGTGGCCGTCGTGGTGTCGATGGGCGTTGGCGTTGCGGTTGGCGTATTGCTCGGACTCGGCGTGCTGGTCAGCGTGTGCGTCGGGGTCTGAGTCCGAGTCGCTGTTGGCGTGTGGCTCGGAGTCGCTGTTGCGGTGTCGGTCGGTGTCGGCGTTGGGGATGGGGTGGACGTCGGAGACGCGGTCGGCGTCTCGCTCGGACTCTGCGTGTTGGTCAGCGTCGGGGTTGGGGTCTCGGTCGGTGTCACCGTGGCAGTGTCGGTTGCCGTTGTCGTTGGCGTTGGAGTGGCAGTTGCGGTTGCCGTCGTCGTCGGCGTGCTGGTCGCGGTGTCGCTCGCGGTTGCCGTCGGCGTAGCGCTTGCCGTTGGCGTCGGCGTACGCGATGGGGTGGCGGTTGACGTATCCGTTGGGCTGGTTGTGGGTGAAGCGGTTGGTGTACGGCTCGGGCTCGGGGTGCTGGTCTGTGTCGGCGTCGGGCTGGGCGTTGCGGTGCCGGTGGCCGTGGGCGACGCAGTTGGTGTTGTTGTTGGTGTGAGGGTTGGAGTCACGGTTGCGCTGGCCGTCGCTGAAGGGCTCCACGTCGGGGTTCCTGTGGCCGTGCTGCTGGGCGTAGGTGTGGGAGTGTCAGTCGGCAGAGTACCGAGAACGGTGAACGAATATGTGAAGTCCAACCCTCTAGGTGTTGGAGCGGCGTCGCGTGCTCTGATGTGGACCTCAACGGGTCCCTGATCGAGCGATTGCGCCGTACTGGTGACGACGAAGCCTCGGACTTGCATGCTGCCCCCTGGGCTGCATGGTGTCGCCGTCGAGTCGTCGCACCGACTGAGCACGACTGGAAGACTGTTGGAGATACCGTTCTGCACGATATCGAGTGCAATCGAGCCGCCGTCAACGTCCTCGCTGCCGTCCACTACTTTGAAACCGAATGAAACCGGGCTGGCGATCGACTCCCCGGGCGCCGGCGTCAGATCCAATAGGAAGGGGAGCGCAACGATATTCACGTCGCCGCCGCGCGCGCTTCCTCCTGGCACAATGACGACGTCCACCGGTTGATTCTCGAAGGCCGGCGTGGCTGATTGCGCCGTGTCACAGGGCTTCCCGGCATCGGCCGGTTGCACCGGGCAGATATCGGTTATGCCATTCAAGGAGGGTGCGAAATCGGTGGCGAACCCTGCGACACGGAGGGTCGCCGGTCCCCCCGGTAGGTCCGCGAGAACCAAGTGCCCACCCCCGCCGTTGACGACGTCGATGGCGAGACAACAGCGCAGGCCAGCCGCCGACTCAAACACAACCCGCACCGTGTGGACGGCAGGCGGGATTTCATCGCTCATGGTGTGGTCCGGTTGTTCCCAGAGGATGCGGACATCAGCCGTTGTCGTTGCGGGTGGGCGGGTGACCGTAACCGGCGGCGAAGGAGTTCTGGTGACTGTGGGCGCAGCACTTTCGCTAGGCAGCGGTGTGTTCGATGCTGCTGGTCTGCCACCTCCTCCACCACTTTGGCAGGCGTGCAGAAGGGCGAGAAGCCCGAGCGCAGACAGGCGGCGGACCCAAGCTACGTAGTCATCGGCGGTGCGGCGCGGCGTCCGCACGGTCGCAGCCGACTTGGCGTGTTCGTCCCCGGCAGACTTCTGCGCACCGTGCTCCATGAAATCAAACGGCTTGAGGAGCCGGCGTCTTCGCCTTCGTCACACGCAGGACTGCCTCGCGTAGTACAAGCAGACTACGGTTGCCCCCTCTGAATTTGATCCGAGTTTAGGTGCTATCGCGGTGCCAGCGCATTTTGCAAGAGAAAGCTTCGATTTTGGCTATTACAAGCGACTTTAGCCGAGCGCGAAGAACCGGCAGGAGCCATGCGGCTGCCTGGCAAGGCAGCACGAGAACGCCGCGCTTGATCCAGCGGACGAGCAGAACGAGCAGTGCTGGCGTTACATTCCGCCTTCACCTATTTGTATCAGGGCCTGACTATTCCCAGTCGGCGCGGGGTAACAAAGAGGGGAAAGGAGCCGCCGATGAGCCGCGAAAGTCGAACCAATCCATTTCTGCAGGGCAATTTCGGACCGGTCCGCAGCGAGGACGACTATGCAGAGTTGCGTGTGATCGGTGCGCTCCCGCGTGAGCTGAACGGGACATACTACCGCAACGGACCCAACCCGGCCTTCGAGCCCAAGGGGCGGTACCACTGGTTCGACGGCGATGGGATGATTCACGCCGTCACCCTGCGCGACGGCAAGGCGACATACCGCAACCGCTGGGTGCGCAGCAGAGGTCTGGATGAGGAGCGGCAAGCTGGTCGGGCCCTGTATCCGGGACTGCTCGACATCAGCGTGGCGATGACCGAGGCGCCGCAGTTCAAGAACACCGCCAACACCAACATCGTGTTTCACGCCAACCGGCTGCTGGCGCTGATGGAGGGGGCGCTGCCGACACAGTTGCAGGCGGGCACCCTCGAAACGCTGGGCGAGTACGATTTCAACGGCAAGCTGCAGACGGCGATGACCGCTCATCCGAAGACGGACCCGGAGACCGGAGAAATGCTGTTCTTCGGCTATGCGCCCTTCCCGCCGTACTTGACGTATCACGTTGCCGACAAGGACGGCCGCTTGGTGCGCAGCGCAGAGATCGACATTGCGTGGCCGTCGATGATCCATGACTTCGTGACCACGCGCGACTACGTCATCTTCATCCTCTGTCCGCTGGTGTTCAGCATCGAAAACGTCGCCGCCAACGGAACCTTGTTCACCTGGGAACCGGAGCGCGGAACGCGTATCGGCGTCATGCCACGCAGCGGCGGCAATGCTGATGTGAAGTGGTACAGCACCGAGGCCAGCTACGTGTTCCATCCGATGAATGCCTATGCCGAAGGGCAGCGATTGGTGGTGGAGGTGGCGCGCTTTGGAAAGCTGACTTTCATGGATCCGAGCGGGCAAGAGAAGCCGCAGGGGCCTGAAGTGAACCCGCGCCTGCATCGATGGACCATCGATCTCGCTGCCGGCACGCTCCGGTCGGAGCCGCTCGACGACCGCATCGCCGAGTTCCCACGTGTCAACGAGGGCAAGGTCGGGTTGCAGCATCGCTACGGCTACATGGCCGGTGCAGGAGCGTCGATGGAAGGCCCACCGACCTTCAACGCCATCTACAAGTATGATCATCAGACCGGTCGGCAGGAGACGCACGACTTCGGACCGGGGAAGGGCTGCGGCGAGGCGGTGTTCGTGCCGCGAAGCACAACAGCGGCGGAGGATGAGGGCTATCTCATGACGTTCGTCTACGACGCGGCGAACAATCGCAGCGAGTTCGTCCTGCTTGACGCGCAGAATGTCGGCGGCGAACCGATTGCACGCGTGCAGATCCCGCGGCGCGTGCCGTACGGCTTTCACGGCAACTGGGTATCGGCGACGTAAGCGGTCACGCCAGCGGCCACGCCCGACGAAGAAGCTTGGCCTTGCCAGGCGGGTTGCCCCTGCCTCATGACGTGCCGCCCTTACAGGTCTGATGATAAGCAGCGGCACGGCGGGAGGGTGAGCAGCCCCACAGGGGGCGGCCAGCCACTAGCCTGGGGCAGCCCGGACCGCGGTTCCGCAACCGCCCCAGGCGGTGTGGATGGATGTGCAGCCGATTGCGCCCGACGCCCTCCCTGCACTAAGGAGGGCAGGGAGGCCCATGCACTTCCGCGACGGCACGGTTCGGCAGAAGGCGCTGTTTGCCACGCTCGTCGGCGTGTACATCGTCGGCCTCGGCATCGCATTCACCGACAAGGTCGAGCGCGTCGGCAAGCCAGACGTCGGTTGGGTGATGGATGGGCGCGACGTCTTCCCGACGCGCGACGATGCGGGCGCTGCCGGGCTGTACGGCGGTGGGCGCGCCTTGCGGATCAACGGCCAAGCCCTGCAAGGCCGCTTGTGGTGGCTGGAGGTCCGGGCCAACCTGCGCAGCGCCACGGGCGACACCAACATCCTGACGCTGCAGCGCCCGGACGGTACGGTCAGCCAGGTCAGCGTGCCGGTGCGCGCGCTACGCTGGACGGACGTGTTCTATGCCGAGGGATCCACGACTGGGCTCGGGGTGCTCTTCGTCACCGTTGCTATCGCCAGCTTTCTGCTCCGTCCCTTTACCGCCAGTAGTTGGGCGCTGCTGGCGTTGTGCTGCGCCATCGGTGGGGTACTCACCAGCCAGTTCGTTGGCGCCGGAGCGGACAACTTTCTGCACGTTCTCTACTTTCGTGCGATGGTTGGCTTTGTCTGTTGCGTGCCGTTCCATGCCGGCCTCGCGTTTCCCGTGGTGCATCCGCTGCTCCTCCGGCGTCCGCGCATTCTGCTGGTGGTGTACGGCCTCGGTGCCGCCATCGCCGTGGCCCAGGCGGCAGCGTGGTACACGAACTTTGCCGGACCATTGCGCTACGTCGGCGGCGGGTTGGACACCACCGTCCTGCTGCTGGGCATGCTGTTCTTCGTCGGCCGCTGTTGCGTTCTTGCGTTGGGTGATCGTGACCCGCTGGTGACGCAGCGTGCCCGCGTCCTCTTCGCCGGGGTACTGTTTGGTGTTCTGCCAATTGGGGTTCTGCTGTTCTTGCGCGGCGCGCTGCAGATGGTGGTCATCGACATCCGGCTGGCGTACTGGGCGCTGACGGTGCTGTTGCTGGCGCTCGGGTATCTCACGGCGCGCCACGAGCTGTTCAACGCCCGCATCGCCGTGCGGCGCGCCGTGATCTATGCGGTGGTCGTTGGCGTGTTGACGGCCTTCGCCGTGTTGCTCACGACAGTCCGCCCCTATGCGGTTGCGGTGTTGCTGTTGCCCTTGCTGTATTGGTGGCCGCTGTTCGACCAGCGGCTGAACGCCTGGCTGTATCCGAAGCGCACACGCTTTCCCGATCTCGTGCGCGCCATCGGTGCCGAGCTGGCAGCCAGCCCCACGGTCGACGCGGTGTTGGCTGCCCTGGCAGGTGCGCCCGAGCGCCTGTGCGATGCGCAGAGTTGTGTGGCGTTCCTGTTGCCCGACGAGCACGTCAGCGCCGTGGGCTGCGCGCTGGCACCGGGTCGTCGCTTGGGAGACGAGACGTTGGTGCAGCTCTTGAAGACCACGCGCCGCGAGATCTTGCGCGACCACGTCGCCATCGAGCCGCAGTACGCCAACATCAGGGGCGATTGCTACGCCTGCTTCGACCGCTTGCAGGCGGAGCTGTTGCTGCCGTTGCTGCGCGACGACGTGGTGGTCGGAGGGCTCGGCATCGGCGCGCGCGCCAGCGGCGACGTCTACGCGGCGCCTGAGCTGGCCGCCCTGTCGACGGTGGCGCAGCAGGCCGTGCAAGCGATTGCACGCGTCGAGGCCACGCAACGCCTGCGCGAGCGCGAGACGGAGTTCGCTGACCTCAAGCGCTTCTTTCCGCCGCAGATCATCGATCAGGTGATGGCCAGGGGCGGGGCCGCGGAGCTGCGCAGCCAGCGCAAGCTGGTGAGCGTGTTCTTCGCCGACCTGCGCGGCTTCACTTCTTTCTCCGACAGCGTCGAGCCCGAGGAGGTGATGGCGACGCTGGCCGAGTACCATGCGGCGATGGGACGACGCATCGCCGCGTTCGGCGGCACCCTGGAGCGCTTTGCCGGCGACGGCTTCATGGTCTTCTTCAACGACCCCGTCGATCAGGCCGACCACGTCGAGCGCACAGTGCGCATGGCGCTGGCGATGCGCACCGATGTGCAGCGGCTGCGGGAAGGATGGCTGCGCAAGGGCTATCAGATCGACGTCGGCATGGGCATTCACACCGGCTACGCCACCTGCGGCTTCGTTGGCTACGAAGGCCGCCGCGACTACGCAGTGATCGGCAACGTCACCAACCTCGCGGCGCGACTCAGCGCCGCAGCGGCGGGAGGCGAGATCTTGATCACGGCACGCGTGCGTGGCGAGTTGCATGACGGCTACCGCACCGAGCCTGCCGGCGAGCTGACGCTAAAGGGCTTCCATCAGCCGCAAGCGGCGTATCGGCTGCTCGAGGCGCAAGCGCAGCAGCGCGCCACCGGCTGAGCTGAGATGACGCCAAAAGAAGGCGCACGGCCGCGGTCAGCGATCCAGCAGGTGCAACCGCTCTGCGGCCGTGAACTCCGTCCGCACGGTCTCGAAGTCCGCGTCGGTAAACGGGCGAAAGCAGTTCTCGCCGCGGCGGCGCCAGTAGATCGGCTCGCCGCGCCGGTAGTGCGGGTTGAAGTGCTCCTTCTTCAGGTTGCGCACGAGCACCTTCTGCGTCTTGGTGTACTCGAAGTCGTCGACGAGGCGCACGAAGTCGGGGAACCACTTGCGGTCCATGCTGGCCCCGGTCACTTGCGCCTCGCACCAGGCGTAGAATCCCTTGGGATCGAAGGTTGCGCCCGCGCGCAGCTTGATCGCCGCCATCACCAGCTCATCGGAGACCGCGCATGGCACTCCGTAGGCCACCGCGAGGGCGACGTCCGGATGCTCCGAGATGATGCGCCCGACTTGCCCGGCCGAGAAGTTCTCGCCGTCCTTGCGGATCCAGTCGTCGGTGCGCCCGTCGAAGAACAGGTAGCGCCGCCCGTCCTTGATCAGGATGTGGCCGAGGTCGCCGGAATGATAGATGCCGTCGCGGTACTTCTCGGCATTCGCCTTGGGATTGTCGAAGTAGCCCTGGAATAAGCTGGTGTCGGCGGCGACGCGGCAGATCTCGCCGACCGCCTGCTCGTAGTTGAGCAGCTTGCCGTCCGCACCGATCTGCGCCGGCGCGCACTCCCGGCCGGTGGGGTCCAGAATCTTCACCGCGTCGTCGGTCACTTCGCCAACGGAGCCGCGCGGATCGCCCTTGCGCCGAAAGGTACTGATGGCGGCCTCGGTCGAGCCGTAGATCTCGAACATGTCGTCGAGTCCCATCCAGCGCGTGAAGCGGTCGATATCCGGCGGCGCCGCCCCGTTGCCGGCGGCGTAGCGGAACTTGTTGCGCGGGTGGTTGGTGATTTCGGCGGCGATGCGCGCCTCGTCACCGCCGTACGCCTTCTGGATCGCCGCTAGGACGTAGTGCACCGGCTCGCCCACGTAGTTCCAGAACGTCACGCCATAGCGCAGCACATCGGCCACGAACTCGCTGGCGCTGAAGCGTTCCCGCAAACCGATCGCGCCCCCGACCCAAAACGCCGGCATGAAGCCGATGAACATGGAGTTCGAATGAAAGAGGGGCATGCAGGCGTAGCCGACATCTTCGTGTGTCAGCTCCAGGTTGGACGCCACCAGCATGCCCGTGGCCAGGAGCTTCATGTGATTGTTGTTGATGCCCTTTGGAAGGCCGGTCGTTCCCGACGTATAGATGACCATCAAGTTGCGGTCCGACGTTACCTCGACGGCGGGTGCGTCGAGCGACTTCTCAAGTCCACCCACTTCCGTCGCGACACAGGCCTGCAGCTCGGCTGCTGCGAGAATCTCACCCGCGTCCGTCGCCTCACTGGCACGCAGAGCCAGGATGTTCTCTGCTCCGATGTGCTTGAGCGTAGCGCGGATGCGGTCGACCTCCGGCATCAGGTGTTGATCGACGATGAGCAGGCGCGCGCGCGACTGGTTGATGACACCGGCGAGCACCTCGCCGCGCAAACCGGTGTTGATGCCGAAGAGCGTCAAGCCGGCGTAGCCGCAACCGCCGTACAGCGCCAGCAGTTCGAAATGGTTTTCCAGCAGCATCGCCACGTGGCCGGGGTGCGCCTCGTCGATGTGCCCGAGGCGGCGCAGGAGGAAATGTGCCAGGCGCACCGACTCGTCGCGGAACTGACGGTAGGTCCACGTCCGGTCGCCTTGCATCAGCAGGACCTTGTTGGCGGTCACCGGGTGCTGGGCGCGCGCCTCGATCTGCGCGCCGAGAATGAAGTCCGCGTTGAAACTCAGAGCTTCTGCCACGGCAGTTCTTGCTCAGATGACGGTTTGCATGATTCTTACGGCCAAACCGGCACCGGCGTCAACAGCGCCGCCGGTTCAAATCGCATGGTGTTGATCCCGCCGGCGGGCGGGCTAAGCTGCCGCATGGCGCCTCAGCATTGAGATCCGATCATGTCCGACGCACTCGCTCTGTTCGCCACCACGGCCAAAGGCATGGAGGATCTGCTGCTGAACGAAGTGCACGCTCTGGGTGGGCGCAGCGCCGAGGTGGCCCGCGCTGGGGTGTCATTTGCCGGCACCCTGGAGGTCGCGTACCGCGTGTGTTTGTGGTCGCGCGTGGGCAACCGCGTGCTGCTGCCGCTGGCCACGTTTCCGGCGCCGACGCCGCAGGCGCTCTATGACGGCGTACGCACGATCCGCTGGTCGGAACACCTCGACGCGCGCCGTACGCTGGCGGTGGACTGCGCGGTGTCTCACTCTCAGATCACGCACTCGCACTTTGCGGCACTGAAAACCAAGGATGCGATCGTCGATCAACTGCGGGAGCACACCGGGGCGCGGCCGTCCATCGACGTCGCGCATCCAGACGTGCGGGTCAACGTGTACGTGCACGCGGACCGCGCCGTGGTCAGCGTTGATCTTTCTGGCGAGAGCCTGCACCGCCGCAGCTACCGGCAAGGCGGTGGCGCGGCGCCGCTCAAAGAGAATCTGGCGGCGGCGGTGTTGTTCCTTGCCGACTGGCCGCAGCTGGCCGCTGCCGGTGCGCCGTTCGTCGATCCGATGTGTGGATCGGGCACACTCCCCATTGAAGCCGCGCTGATCGCCGCGCGCGTGGCGCCGGGACGACGGCGCACGTACTTCGGATTCCTTGGCTGGTGCGGCCATGAGCCGGAGGTGTGGACACGATTGTGCCGTGAAGCCGAGGAACAGGAGATCCGGAATCCCAAGCGCCTGCCCCCGATCCACGGCTACGACGCGTCGGCAGCTGCGGTGCGCAGTGCTCTGCGGAATGTCGAGCACGCCGGACTGCGCGGCAGAGTCCACATCGAGCGGCGCGCCCTGGCCGACAGCGCGCCGATCCCGGCGCACGGGCCGCGCCACCTTCCCGGCATCGTCGTGGCGAACCCGCCGTACGGCGAACGGCTGGGCGATCGTGCGGCGCTGGGTGCGCTGTACGCCGAACTGGGCGACACGCTGCGGCGCACGTTCCCCGGCTGGACGGGCTACGTACTCACCGGCAACGCCGCTCTCTCCAAGCGCATCGGCTTGCGCAGCACGCGGCGGCACGTGCTCTACAACGGCGCCATCGAGTGCCGCCTGCTGGTATTTCCGATCTCATCGAAACCGGTGAGCGGCGCCGGCGCGCCACGTTGGCGCCGCGTCGCGGCTGGGGAGGCGGCGCAGGAACCCCGATTGCACGAAAGGGCAGAGGCTGATTGCGAACAAGCACGAGGTCCCCAGCGGCTCAAGGGGAACTTCCCTCGGCGAGCATGAGGAACCAGCGGGGCTTGGTGATCTCAACATGGCGAAAGCGCGCCCGCGAGAAGTAGCGGCGCATCTCGGTCGCTGAGGCAATACCGGCGTGCGACGGCTGGAGCCAGCCTTGCACCTGGTCGAGCGCCGTGATCAACGGGTTGTCGCGGCAGAAGTCGAGGATCAGCAGCCGCCCGCCGGGTCGGAGCACGCGGGCAATCTCCCGAAGACTCTCCACGGGTCGGCTCCAGTGGTGGAATGAGATGGTGCTGACGACAACGTCGAAGGTCCGGGCCTCCGCCGGTAGCGCATCACTGCTGCCCACCTCGAAGCTGAGGTTCCTGCGACGCTGCTGCCGGCGTGCGACCCGTATCATTTCGTCGGCGGGGTCGACACCGAGCACGGTCCCGTGCGGCACGCGGCGCGCCAGACGTGCCGCGAGCTGTCCGGTCCCGCAGCCGAGGTCGAGAATCCGTGCCTCCGTCGCCGGGTCGACCGCCTGCACCATGAGTCGATGGTTTTCGCGAAACCAGATTTGCGCCAAGCTGTAGTCGTAGCGCGGCGCCCAGCGGTTGAAGTACCGCCGGGAGGCTTCGGCAACGTCGGCGTCTGGCGCGGACATGCGTTTCGCCTGCGCTCTGCGCTCTCAATCGTAGCAGTTCCCGGGGTACCCCGGTCAAGCCAACCTCCGGCGTTGAGGCAAGTGCACGATGCGAGGTACAAAGGCTTCAGGTGCCATGGTGAGCGGTGAAGCTGGCTGTCCGGTTGTGGCCCGGCAGAGCAGGCTGGAAGGCCAGGTCAGGGTGCGTCCTTATTGTGACGCGGACCGCGAGGCGGTGCGCGCGATCGCCTACCGCGCCGGCTACATGGGGGACACGCCGGACTGGTATTGGCGCGACGTCGCCAGCTTCGCGGAGATCTGGACCGCGTACTACACCGACCGCGAGCCCGAGTCTGCGTTCGTGGCCGAGACCGAGGGACGGGTCGTGGGTTACCTGTTCGGTTGCGTGGATTCGGCGCGTGCACCGAACCCGGCGGCCGTCCTCGGCCAACAAGTGATCCGGCGATTTTTGCTCCTGCGTCCCGGGACAGCGGGCTTTCTCTGGCGCTCGTTATGGGACACGGTGCGTCAGGGAGGCTCTCCGACCGGTGAGCTGAACGACCCCCGCTGGCCGTCGCATCTGCACATGAACCTCGTCGGCGAGGCGCGTGGTTGCGGAGTCGGTACCCGGTTGATGCGTGCGTGGCTGTCGCGATTGCGTGAGGTCAAATCACCTGGGTGCCATCTGGCGACGCTTGCCGAGAACACGACGGCGGTCGCGTTCTTCGGCCGCATGGGGTTCCGTCATCTCGGCGGCCCGGTTCTCGTTCCCGGGATGCGTTTGCGCTCCGGTGGCCGGATGCACCTGCTGCTCATGGTTCAAGATCTCTCCGCGTCTTACCGCGCGTAGCGGTCGTTGCGCCACGGGTGCGCCGTGTTCGAGTAGCCGTTGCTCTCCCACAACCCGGGGCGGTCGAGGTGGGTGAACTCGATGCGGCGGATCCACTTGGCGCCCTTCCAGGCATACAGCTGCGGCGTGATCATGCGCACCGGACCGCCGTGCTCGCGGGGCAGCGGATACCCGTCGGCCGTGTGCACCAGTAGGACGTCGTCCTTGAGCGCCTCGGCCAGCGGCAGATTGGTTGTGTAGTTGTCGTACGCGTGGCAGACGACGAAGTGCGCCTGATCCGTCGGCTCCGCGAGGGCGGCGATGGTGGAGAAGCGCACGCCCTTCCAGCGTGTGTCGAGCTTCGACCAGCCGGTCACGCAGTGGAAGTCGCTTTCATCCTCCGCCTGCTCGAGTTCGATGAAGCGCTGCCAGTCCAGCCGCAGGGGGTTGTGGCATTCGCCGTCGACGATCAGTTCCCACTCGGTCACCGAAACAATCGGCTGGCGGCCAAGGTCGAGGACCGGCCATTTCCCAGGTGCCGTCGCGTGTTGACCGACGGGCAGTTTGGGCATGCCGTGCCGATTCGGGGGGCCGCTACCCAGCGGTTGGCCGTCCGACATGGCCGGCGTTTGCGCGATGCGCTCGAAGAAGCGCTCGCGCAGCTTCAGCCGCGCCGCGATGATGCGGCTGGCCGCGGTACGGTCTTCAGCTGGCCCGACGTCCTCCATGACGCTCTTACTGTAGATGCCGGAATTTGGTGGATGTTTCTCCAACCTTGAAAGTGCCCGGAGCGCGCTGCGTTTGCAAGGCCGGGTCTCTTGAATCGCGCCGCCCAAGCTGGGAAAACTCGTTATGCCGTGGGTGCGGCAACGTCTCTGGAAGCGCACAAGCCGGGTCTGGCGGTCGCCTCCGGCGGGTAAAGGAGAGCCATGGACATCGAAATCAACGAGAACATTTCGCTCCTCGATCAGGTGAAGATACAGGCGCAGGTGCTGCTACCGGTGATCCGCGCCTTTCGCGAAGAGCTGGGTGACGACCGTGCCAACGCGATCGTGCGCCAGGCGCTGGGCGAATGGTCGCGCAATCTCTTCCATGCCATCGGTGCGCGGACGCCGGGGACGCCACTCGATAAGTGGGCTGCCGTGAACGCCGCCAGCATGCCGCGCATCGGCGACGCCATCGACGTCGACTTCATCAAGCACGACGCCGATACCATGGAGTTCAACGTCACTGGCTGCCGGTACGCCGAGTTCTTTCGCGCCCTCGGCGAGCCGGAGCTGGGAGGGCTGTTGCTGTGCGATGCGGACGTATACGTCGCCGAGGTCGGCAGCCCCGACCTCGAGTTCCGCCGTACACAGACCATCATGCAGGGCGCGACGTATTGCGACTTCCGCTATCACATGAAGCGTGGCGGCGCAGCGGAGTGAACGCCAAGGGCGCACCGCCGTGCGCCGCTCC
>Ga0335070_10004381_pt1 | contig 16502 bp, 13 predicted proteins | sample Lox_Sample_13_FD_206722 | JGI IMG/M metagenome (GOLD analysis project Ga0335070, IMG submission 206722) | Soil microbial communities from Loxahatchee National Wildlife Refuge, Florida, United States - Lox_Sample_1.3 | ecosystem: Environmental > Terrestrial > Soil > Wetlands | place: USA... | reverse complement strand
GCCTCCGGGCTGGTTGCGATCAGTTCGTGGACTTCGGCTCGACGTCCACATACTCCGCGTCCACGACGTCGCCCTCGGCGGAGGACTGACCCGAAGGCGGCGGCGTCGGACCGCCGGCCGGGCCGCCCGCGGCCGCGCCCGGACCCGCCGCACCCGCGGCACGGTAGATCTCCTCGGCGAGGCGGTGCGACGCCTTCGTGAGCCTGTCGTACGCGGCGTCCATCGCGTCCTTCTTCCCGGTCTCGAGGACCTTCTTGGCGTCGGCGACGGCTGCCTCGATCTCCTTCCTCTGAGGCTCCGGCACCTTCTCCTGGTTCTCCTTGATCAGCTTCTCGGTGGAGTAGACGAGCGAGTCGAGGCGGTTCCTTGACTCGATCTCGTCGCGCCGCTGGCGGTCGTCGTCGGCGTGCTGCTCGGCCTCGCGCACCATCTTCTGGACCTCGTCCTCCTTGAGGCCGGAAGAGGCCGTGATCTGGATCTTCTGCTCCTTGCCGGTGCCGAGGTCCTTGGCGGAGACGTGGAGGATCCCGTTGGCATCGATGTCGAACGTCACCTCGACCTGGGGGATCCCGCGCGGCGCAGGCGGAATGCCGACCAGGTGGAAGCGACCGAGGGTCCGGTTGTCGTGCGCCATCGGACGCTCGCCCTGGAGCACGTGGATCTCCACCTGCGTCTGGTTGTCGTCGGCGGTCGAATACACCTTCGACTTACGGGTCGGGATGGTCGTGTTGCGGGGGATCACGACGTCCGTGACGGCACCGAGCGTCTCGACGCCGAGGGAGAGCGGGGTCACGTCGAGGAGAAGCAGGTCGTGGACCTCGCCCGCCAGCACCCCGGCCTGGATCGCCGCCCCGACCGCGACCACCTCGTCCGGGTTGACGCCCTTGTGCGGCTCCTTTCCGAACAGCTCCTGTACCAGCTGCTGCACACGCGGGATCCTCGTGGACCCGCCGACCAGGACGACCTCGTCGATGTCCTTCGCCTCGAGGCTCGCGTCCTTGAGTGCCTGCCGACACGGGCCGACGCTGCGCTGGATGATGTCCTCCACGAGCTGCTCGAACTTGGAGCGCGTGAGGCGGATGTTCAGGTGCTTGGGGCCCGAGGCGTCCGCCGTGATGAACGGCAGGTTGATCTCGGACTCCTGGGTGGTGGAGAGCTCGCACTTCGCCTTCTCCGCCGCTTCCTTGAGCCGCTGCAGGGCCATCCGGTCCTTGGACAGGTCGATCCCCTGGTCGCGCCGGAACTCCTCGACCAGCCACTCGATCAGGCGCTGGTCGATGTCGTCGCCGCCGAGGTGGGTGTCGCCGTTGGTCGACTTCACCTCGACCACGCCCTCGCCGACCTCGAGGATGGAGATGTCGAACGTCCCGCCGCCGAAGTCGTAGACGGCGATCGTCTCGTCCTTCTTCTTGTCCAGCCCGTACGCGAGCGCGGCCGCGGTCGGCTCGTTCACCAGGCGGACGACCTCGAGGCCGGCGATCTGTCCGGCGTCCTTGGTCGCCTGGCGCTGGGCGTCGTTGAAGTACGCCGGCACCGTGATGACGGCCTTCTCGATCTTCTCGCCCAGGTAGTCGTCGGCTGCCGACTTCAGCTTCTGGAGCACCATCGCCGAGATCTCAGGGGGTGAGTAGACCTTGCCGTCGACGTCCACGCGGGCCGTGTCGTTCTCGCCGCGCACGACGTGGAACGGGAACATCTTGATCTCCTGGGTCACCTCGTCGTAGCGGCGGCCCATGAACCTCTTGATCGAGAAGATCGTCTTGTCGGGGTTGGTGATCGCCTGCCGCTTGGCGACCTGGCCGACGGGGCGCTCGCCGTTCTTGCCGAACGCCACCACCGACGGTGTGGTCCGACTGCCTTCCTGGTTGGCGATGACGACGGGCTTGCCGCCTTCCATGACCGCGACGACCGAGTTTGTCGTTCCGAGGTCGATCCCGATAATCCTTGACATTGATAGAACCCTCCTCAGGTCAACCGCACAGGAGAATCATAAGACCTGAGTGTACTCTTGTCAAGGTGAGACGACGACAGCCCCGGGCCCGGCGTTCGCTTCCTCGGCCTCCATGCCCAAGTGTTGCGCGATCATGAGATCCGCGTCAGGGGCACCGGCCGAGTTGTTACCGGCCAGGAGCACCGACTGCTCCCGCAGCACGTACCGGTACGGGCGCTTCCAGGGATCGCGAAGCTGTTCGGGGGCGATCAGTCTCTCCCGCTGGAGCTCGGCGAGGCTGTCCGGGAAGCTCCCGACGAGGAGCGCTCGCGACTGGAGCGTGTGCCAGACGCCGAGCATGCGGGCGGACGAGGCCGACGTGATCAGCCGGGGGAAGAGCTTCGGTCCCGGCCCGAGCAGGGGGGCGGTCGGGTTGCGCGGCGAGAGCAGAATCGTGAGCACGAGCAGAGGCGCTAGGAGGAGCGCAAGCCACGGGAACTGAGGCCGCCGCGCCGGCGCGGCGGGCGCCTCGGTGGTCGCCCGCTGGGAGGCCCGCGCGATCTCGTCTCGGGAAGCCTCGCGCACGAGCGACCGCGTGAGCAGGGTGTACAGCGCCTTGCACGTGTCGAACTCGCCGTGCGGGCTCTTCCGGATGATGTCGTCGACCGCATTCACGCCGTCGACGAGCCCGAGGACATCGCGCTCGACGGCCGAGATGCGCACCCTCTCGACGGCGCCCGGCTCGGGGAACGCCGGCTCGAGGTCGACGTCGAATGTCTCGAGGTCCTCGGGCTCCCGGTCGGCCACGACCTCCGCCTGGCGCGACGCCGGGGTGGGCACGAACACGACCCCCCGGTACGGGATCCGCTTCTCGATGATCGGCCACTCGTCGAGCATCCGTGCGCCTTCCATCAAGATGCTCTCCGAGCCGAGAGGGGTGACCAGCTCGGCGTCGTAGTCGACGCTGGTCTCCTGCGAGAAGTGGTAGTCCCCGTCCTGCCAACGGAACACGCGATAGATGATCTGCAGGATCTGCTGCTCGAACGCCTTCCGGAGGTCGTCGCGGGAGACGACCGTACTCTCGATCAGGATGTGGCCGAGGCGCTCGAGCGTCTCCATCTGCTTCTTGAGCGCCCCGTCGAGCTCCTCCTTGGTGACCGTACCCGTCTTGAGGAGCACCTGACCGAGGCGGTCCTCGAGGCGCTTGTTCAACGAGTCGGCGCCGACCACCTTGCCGTCGAGGAACGACACGGTCACAACGTCCTCGGGCGAGCGCAGGGTGAGGACGCCGGTCTTCCGCTGCAGCGCGATGAGCTGGAAGATGTCGGAGAGCGAGAAGTCCCGGAGGGTGCCTTCGAGCGCCACGGCTACCTCCATTCCCCGGGGAGAAGTTGCGACACGACCTCGGCTGTGGCCCACACCAGGCCGAGGAACCCGATCAGCGGCCAGAGCGAGACGTCCATGAGCATCGGCGAGACGTACACCGGCAGCCACACGAACGCGGCGGAAGCCGCCAGGAACGCGACGAGCGCCAGCAGCCACCCCAGCACCGGCCTGCCGGCCCACGAGAGGCCGAGGCCGGGGAGGACGAGATCGGCGAGCCGGCGCTCGAACCCCAGCCACCGCTGGCGGCGAGCCAGCTGTTGGCGCTTCGCGAGCTGCGCGTCGATCCCCACCATGTCCTTCTTGAGGAAGATGTTGATGCACTGGGTGCAGTAGCTCTGGCTCTCGTTCGACAGCTTGCAGCGGTGGCAGAACGGGCGGCCGCACTTCAGGCACGCGGTCGCGAACCCGCCGACGTGCTGCCGCACGAGCAGGTGCGCCACGGCGAGGAACAGAGCCAGCATGCCGCCGATGGTGAGGGGGTGCATCACAGTTCGCTCACGGTTCGCCGGCGGCTGCATCAGGCCGCGGTTGAGCAGCAGGAGCGCGTCCTTGCGCCCGAGCATCGCGACCGCCTCGTCGCGGGTGAACGCCGGCAGGATGATGTCCCGGTCCCGACCCCTCGGGACCGACTGGACCCGCCGCTCCCCGGCCTGGCGCGCCACCGCCATCGCCTCGTCGCTCTCCTTGAAGTGGTACGTCTGGGCGTACGTGAGCGAAAGGTCGTAGTTGGCGACGTACGGCTCGTACCCCGCGTCACGGGCGGTCTGGAACGCCTGGAGCGCCGCGTTGTAGTCGGCCTCAAGGTACTGGACGGTTCCGAGCGCGAGCGAGAGCGCCGGGTTGCGGGGCGAGACCCGCAACCCCTCCCGGTACGAGACGACCGCCTGGTCGTAGAGCCCGAACAGACGGTAGCAGTCGCCGACCAGGCGCCGGAAGTCGGGGTCGTCGCCGAGCACGTCGTCGAGAGCCTTGAGCTCCTCCAACACCTGGGGCTCGTAGCGCTGATCCGCCAGGACCTCCGTTGCCTGCAGCACGACGTTCGGAGGGTGGGTCATCGAGGCGAAGCCGGCCTCGATCAACGTGGGGCTGGCGGCCACCACCAGGAGGCCGAGGGCGCCGATCACCCGCTGGCCGACCGGGAGGTACGCCCAGGCCAGCGCGAACACCCAGAGGGCGAGCCAGACCGGGTCGCCGCCCGCGAACATCGGAAGCGCGAGCAGCAGCACGGCGAGCACCACCCCGTTGCTGCCCATCCGCCAGAGGGCGCCTATCTCGGCGAGGTCGTGCCAGAGCCGCGGGAACGCCCTCCTGACCGCCACGACCGCCCAGATGGCGAACGCCGCCAGCAGGCACGCCACGGCGGACAGCAGAGCGCTCGAGCGGACCTGTGGGCGGATCCGGGGGTCCGTGAGGAGGGAGTAGGACCCACGGCCCATCGCCGACAGCCCCGACGGGATGCCGAGCTGACGGAGCCTGTTCTCCGCCAGGGCGAACCACGCCTCCGGGCTGGCGGGGTCGAGACGGGTCGCCTGGACGAGCACGGCGGTGGCGGCGACCGGCTCCATCGCGCGAGCCTGCGCCACGAGGGCGAGCGCGAGCGGCGTGAGCCGCCTCACGTCGGCCTTTCCCGCGGTGAAGATGAGCTCGTCAGTCCTGTCCTTGAGGAACTCCGAGGTCGGGTGGTCCAGCCCCTGCGCGAGGCGGAACCACGCCTGCTCGATGTCGCCGGCCCGGCTCCTGTCGGCGGGCGCCGCGTGGACCGCGGCGGCCGAGACGAGGGTGAGCGCGAGAGCGCTAGCGCGTCGCAGCCACGAAGAGCGAGCGCAGCTGGTACAGGACGTCCTCAAGGTACGTGGCCTCCTCCGGTGAGAGCTGCCCTGCCGATTTGTCGTGCACGACGCCGAGCAAGTCGATGAAGAAGCGGGCCATCTCGGGGTCGCGTCCCCGGCCCGGGATCTGCCCCGACAGCAGCGCCGCCGCCTGTTGGGCGAGGAAGTCGACGAGGTCGAGGAACCCGACGGCGGAGGCCGGCGTGCCAGTCCCGGACTCCGGCGTCGGTTGTGCAGCGGTAGCTTCGGCGGGAGGGGGCGGGGGCTCCGGGGGAGGTGCGGTGGGGGTGGGCGGCGTCGCTTCGGCCCCTTCCTTGAGCTCGCCGTCCGCAGTGAACCACCGGCGATCCACGACCTTCACCTTCCCGTCCCTCTCCTCGGCCACTCGTGCCTCCGTTTCGCGACCCTGTCGCCATCTTACGCATTTGAGGGTGGAGGGACAAGCACGGAGCGAGCCCGGCCGCTCGGTACTCGGCGGTATACTGCGCGCCCATGAGCCAGGACCACCCGTTCGACGCGCTCCGGCAGCTCTCCGCGCGCCTCCGTGCGCCCGACGGCTGCCCCTGGGACCGCGAGCAGACGTTCGAGAGCCTCAAGACCTACATCATCGAGGAGGCGTACGAGGTTGTGGACGCGATCTCGGCCGGCGACCCGGCGATGCTCGCGGGGGAGCTCGGCGACCTGCTCTTCCAGATCATCTTCGTGGCTCAGATCGCGACCGAGAAAGGGCTGTTCGACATCGACCGCGTGTGCGAGGGGATCCACGCGAAGATGGTCCGCCGTCACCCGCACGTCTTCGGGGAGGTCGAGGTCGCAGGCGCCGACGACGTCGTGCGCAACTGGGAGAGCATCAAGGCCCGCGAGCGGAAGGAGAAGGGGGCGCTCGCCGGCGTCCCGCGCCAGCTGCCGGCGTTGCTCAAGGCGCTCCGGATCACCGAGAAGGCGGCCGCGCTCGGCTTCGACTGGGAACGGGTCAACGACGTCCTCGCGAAGCTCGAGGAGGAGGTCCGGGAGCTCAAGGCCGAGGTCGCCGGCGGGACGCTGCCGGCGGAGCCGGAGGGCATCCGCGAAGAGCTGGGCGACGTCCTCTTCGTCATGGCCAACCTGGCGCGGCAGCTGCGGGTGGACCCGGAGGCCGCGCTGCAGGGCGCCAACGAGAAGTTCACGCGCCGCTTCCGAGCGATGGAGGAGCACGCGCGCTCGCGGGGCGTGGAGCTCGGATCGCTGAGCCTCGAGGAGCTGGACGCTCTCTGGGAAACCGCGAAGTCGGAAGAGCGACCGCACCGCGACTGATTTGACTTTTGGGTGGTCGGGGCCTAACGTTCGGCAGTTTGTCGCTCCGTTCGGAGCGGGGGAGAAACCCAATGCTTTCCCTGCGGTTCGCGCCTCTCGTCACCCTCCTTGCCGCATCGGCGGCGCTTGCAGGAAACCCGGTGCTCCGCGTCAACGGCACCGAGCTCACGGACATCGACCTCAAGCTCGCGTCGAACCTCGTGAACCGTCAGATGCAGGGCCTGAAGGCCGACGAGAGCATCGTCCTCCGCCACACCGTCGACCAGCTCATCGGACGCACGCTCCTCCTGCAGGCCGCGCGCGACGCCAAGGCGACCGCGGACCCCAAGGCGGTCGCGGCGAGCCTCGATGAGCAGCGCAAGCGGGCCGGTGGCCCCGAGGCGTTCGCCAAGGAGCTCGCACAGCTCGGGATCACCGAGCAGGACCTGGCGAAGATCGAGGAGGAGTCGCAGGTCGTCCGCAACTACGTCGACACCCACATCATTCCGGCAGCCGCCGTGACGGAGCCCGAGGCCAAGACGTACTTCGACTCGCACCCGCAGGAGTTCCAGCACCCCGAGCAGATCAAGCTCCGCGTCCTCCTCGTGCCGCTGCCGCCGGGAGCCGACGAGAAGGCGGACGCGGCGGCGAAGGCGCGGGCCGAGGACGCGCGCAAGCGGATCGTCGCCGGCGAGGACTTCGCCAAGGTCGCGCAAGAGGTCTCCTCGGACCCGAGCAAGGCGCACGGCGGCGAGGTCGGTTGGGTTCGGAAGGGCGTGTTGCTGCCGGAGCTCGAGCCTGCGGTGTGGGCGCTCAAGAACGGTGAGGTCTCCGCGGTTCTCAAGACCAAGTACGGCTACCACATCTTCAAGGCCGACGACCGGAGGATGCCCGGCCCGCTCCCGTTCGACGAGGTCAAGCAGACGCTCATCACCTACCTGCGGAACAGCAAGATCAACGCGGGGATCAACGCGGTGATCGCCGAGCGCAAGGCGAAGGCCAAGATCGAGGCGCTCGACCCCAAGGTGAAGGCCGCGCTCGAGAGCCTGCAGGCGACGCCTCACCCCGCGCCGGCCGGCGTCACTCCAGCCGCCCCCGCGCCGAGCACCGCTGCGCCGACGCCGAAGCCTCTCTCCGATGCCCCGAAGACGCCTTGAGCGGAACGTCAGGATCGTCGTCGCGGCCGTCGTCCAGCGGGGCGACGGCCGCTTCCTTCTGGCGCGGCGGCTGCCGGGCTCGCACCTCGGCGGGCTGTGGGAGTTCCCGGGCGGCGCGGTGGAGCCCGGCGAGACGCCCGAGGAGGCGCTCCGCCGCGAGCTGGTCGAGGAGCTGGGCGTCGCGATCACCGTCGAGGGTCCGATGACGTTCGCGTTCCACCGCGACGACGAGCGCGACGTGCTCCTCCTCTTCCACCGGTGCGCGATCGCCGCCGGGACCCCGGCCGGCCTGCTGGGACAGGAGGTCGGATGGTTTGCCCCCGGCGAACTCGTTCGACTCGAGACCCCGCCCGCCGACGCCGCGCTGATCGCAACGCTCGCGGCAGGGTCGGAGTAGGTGAGCAGGTCAGAGGGGAGACGGCAAACGGCAAACGGGAGCCTCGCTATCGCCAGGTCTCTCCGTTCTTCGTTTGCCCTTTGCCCTTTCCCCCTCTTCCTTCAGTCGAACGTCGGCCGGCCCTCGACGAGGAGCAGCTCGCCGTCGAGCGCCAGCGTCGGCTGCAGGACGATCCCGTCGACGTGGAACGGCACCGTGACCGTGCCTCCCATCGAGGCGTTGTTGCCGAACGCCACGTGAACCGTTCCCAGGATCTTCTCATCCTCGAGGATCCTCCCGGTCAATATCGCGCGGTCGTTGGTGCCCACTCCCAGCTCGGCGACGTTGCGGGCCGCAGCTCCGGCGCTCTCGAGCATCTCGGCGAACGCCCGGGCCGAACCCCCACCCGTGATCTCCCGGGCGGTCCCGTGCTCGACGACGATCCGGACGGGCTCGTCCACTGCGCCGATCCCGGCGAGAGAGCCGTCCACCACGAGCACGCCCTCGGAGGCTCCCTCCTCGGGCATCAGGTAGGACTCGCCCGAGGGCAGGTTCCCCCACGACCCGGGCGTCAGGATCAGGCCGGTCGAGGCGATCGCCCGGATGCCGGCGATCGGGAGCGTGAGGTCGGTGCCGGCCGACGACGAGAGGCGTGCCACTCGCGCCCGGCTCAGGAGCTCCGTCACGCGTTTCGTCCGCTCGGCGATCGCACGGTAGTCGGCGTTCATCGTCCGGACGAGGCACTCCTCCGTGATCCCGGGCATCGTGGCGACGCGCGCGCCTCCGTCCGTCGCGGCCCGCCTCGCGGCCGTGTGGGTCAGCGACTTCGACGTCACCGCGAGCACGGCGTCCACGGACGACATCATGCGCGCGACCGGCTCGGGGGGCTCCTGCCCGTTGAGGTCGCGCTCGCCGTACTCGAGGACCAGGACCTCCCTGGCCAGGGGCCGGGCGACCCGCGCGAGCACGCCAGCGATCCCGGCGAGCGGCGGGTCGGTCACGATCAGGAGCGTCTCGTCGGGTCGCACGCCGAGGCACTCCCGGACCGCAACGAGAGCGGCGCGCTCGAGTTCATTCATGCGCTCCCTCCGAGCCGGATACTACGCCATCCCTCGCGAGGGCAGGGACGGCCAAGAGTTGACAGTCGACAGGTCACAGTCCACAGACCGGAAGCGTGACGGTGGTCCGTTAGTGTCCGACGCCGCTCAAGCCAAGGGTGCGCTGCCCACCCAGAGGAAGCGTCTCGAGGTCCCTTGCTTCCACTGTCAACTGTCAACTGTGAACTGGCAACTGGGTGGGCGGGAGGGGCATCTGCCTCGCTACACCCGGGTCACGCACCACACCGGCACCGGCGACCGCCGCGCGAGGTACTGGCTGGTCGAGCCGAGAACGAGCTCCACGATGCGCCGGTGACCGTGCGCCCCGAGGAACACGAGGTCGTGCCGGTCCGGCCCGAGCATCGCCAGTAGCTCCTCCTCCACCGCCTCTCCGGTCCGCGGCACGTACTCGACCTGCGCGTCGTACGGGGCCAGGTAGCCGGCCGCCTCCTGGAGGCGCTCCCGTGCGCGCTCGCTCGCGGCATCGACGGTGACGACGGTGAGCCCGAGTGCGAGGGCGCGGGCGAGCTCCGCCGCCTGCTGCAACCCGCGGACGGACTTGGGGCTGCCGTCGTACGCGACGAGGGGACGGGCGGGGAGCGAGGCCTGGAGCGGCGCGACGACCACCGGGACCTGCGAACGCCGGAGGAGGGTCTCGGTCGTCGCTCCGAGCAGGTCCTCGTGGAAGCGGGCGTTGACGCCGCGCTGGCCGACGACCAGGAGGTCCGCGAGCTTGGAGGCGGCCAGGATCCCGTGGGCCACGCCCGAGCGCTCGAGGTGGAACCGGCACTCGACGCCGGCGCTCCCGCACCGCTCGGTGAAGTCGCGCCGGATCGACTCGGCCACCTCGTCCAGCGTCGCCCGCATCTGCGACTGGAGGTTGAGGAACGGCTCGAAACCCATCGCGCCCGAGATGTCGGTGATGAACGCGCCCTCGAGGAACGTCGCGTCGACCACGTGGATCCCGTGGACGACGCCGCGTACCCGGAGCGCCAGTGAGGCTGCGAGCTTCTCGGCGGCTGCCGCGTGGGCGGACCCGTCGAGGGCGACGGCGATGTGCTTGATCATCGGGTGTCTCCTGCGGACACAGTAACGCCCGGCGGAGACGCAGGCAAGGGCGGGGAATGCTGCAATCGAGATGCGACTTCAGCTTAGAATGAGCCGCTGGATCGCCGGGCCGGGGGGCGTTCCGGGGGGCGCCGGGGAGCGCGGAGGGAGACGTCGAGATGGCCACGGTCGCGAAGAACGAAGCCGCGGCGCTGCCGCTCGCCGAGGTGCTCGGCGCCTACCGCCTCATGCTCACGTCGCGGAAGGTGGACGACAAGGAGATCCAGCTCAAGCAGCAGAACCTCGCGTTCTTCCAGATCAACGGCGTCGGCCACGAGGGGATCCTGGCGGCGGCCTCGAGGCATCTCTCGGCTCAGAAGGACTGGTTCTTCACCTACTACCGCGACCGCACGCTCGCTCTCGCGCTCGGGATGACGCCGTACGAGGCGTTCCTCGGCGCGGTGGGCGCCGAGGAGGGCCCCGATTCGCGCGGCCGCCAGATGCCCAACCACTTCGGGCAGCGCCGGCTGCACCTGGCGCCGTCGTCCTCGCCGACGGGGATGCAATGCCTGCAGGGGATCGGGTTCGCGGAGGCCGGGCGGTACCTCCTCGCGATGGAGAAGGCGGCGGAGCGGGCCGACGCGGCGCCCGACGAGGTGGTGTGGGTGTCGCTGGGAGACGGGACCACCTCGCAGGGCGAGTTCTGGGAGTCGCTCAACACCGCGTGCAACGCGCGCCTCCCGATCCTGTACGTGGTCGAGGACAACGGGTACGCGATCTCGGTGCCGGTGGACGCGCAGACCCCGGGCGGCTCGATCTCGAAGCTCCTCACCGGGTTTCCGAACCTCGCGATCTACGAGGTGGACGGGTGCGACTTCGTCGAGTCGTACCGGGTCACCGGCGAGGCGGTGGCGCGGGTGCGCTCGGGCGAGGGCCCGGCGCTCGTGCACGCCCACGTGGTGCGCCCCTACTCGCACTCCCTCTCCGACGACGAGCGGCTGTACAAGCCCGCAGCGGAACGCGAGCGCGAGGCGGCGCGCGACCCGATCCGGCGCACCGCCCGCCTGCTGACGGAGCACTACGGCGTTCTCCAGCAGGACCTCGACCGGATCGAGGCCGAGGTGCAGGCGGAGGTCAACGAGGCTGCGGAGCGCGCGATCGCTGCGCCACAGCCCGCTCCCACGTTGTGGGCGGAGTTCATCTACTCGGCCGAGGTGGACCCGTGCTCGGAGCGGTTCGCGAGCGAGCCGGCACCGGGCGACCCGTCCCCCAAGACGATGGTGGACCTGCTCAACTCGGCGCTGCGCGACGAGATGGCGCGCGACGAGAGGATCATCGTCTTCGGCGAGGACGTCGCGGACGCGTCCCACGAGGAGGTGCTGTCCGAGGTCAAGGGAAAGGGCGGCGTGTTCAAGGTCACCCACGGGCTCCAGCGGCTGTACGGCTCGCGGCGGGTGTCCAACTCGCCGCTCGCCGAGGCCAACATCGTGGGGCGGGCGATCGGGATGGCGCTGCGCGGGCTCAAGCCGGTCGCGGAGATCCAGTTCCTCGACTACATCTGGACCGCGTTCATGCAGATCCGCGACGAGCTCGCGAACGTGCGCTGGCGCTCGGGCGGCTCGTGGTCGGCGCCGGTGGTGGTGCGCGTCCCGTGCGGCGGCTACCTCAAGGGCGGCGGCCCCTACCACTCGCAGTCGGGCGAGGTGCTGTTCACCCACATCCCCGGGCTGCGGGTCGTCATGCCGTCGAACGCCCTCGACGCGAACGGCCTGCTCCGCACGGCGATCCGCTGCGACGACCCGGTGGTGTTCCTCGAGCACAAGCACCTCTACCGCCAGACCCACAACAAGGCGCCGTACCCCGGCTCGGAGTACACCGTGCCGTTCGGGAAGGCGGCCGTCGCCCGCGAGGGCGCGGACCTCACCGTGGTCACCTACGGCGCCACGGTGGTGCGCTCCCTCCAGGCCGCGAAGCGGCTCGCGGACACGGGCGCAGGCGACGTCGAGGTGATCGACCTGAGGAGCCTGGCTCCCTACGACTGGGAGGCGATCGCGGGCTCCGTCCGGAAGACCGGCCGCGCGCTCGTCGTCTACGAGGACACGATCTCGTTCGGCTACGGGGCGGAGATCGCGGCGCGCATCGGCGACGAGCTGTTCGCCTACCTCGACGCGCCGGTGCGGCGCGTCGCCGCGAAGGATGCCTTCGTCGGGTATGCGCCGTCGCTGGAGGATGTGACGCTGCCGCAGGTGGAGACGATACAGGCGGGGATGAGAGACCTCCTCGCATTCTGAGCGCGCCGCCAGTCTCGGACCGTCTGCTGCGTCAGGCTGCGTCGCCCGGCGTCCTCATGTAGCCTCCGGCTACACTCCGGCGCGGTCGCCTCGCCTTCCTTGCATCCGGCCGAATCCGGGCGGCGCGGCTACACGCAATACGGCGCGGTCCTGCTTCTTTCGCTTCCGCCGAGCCCCGAGCCCCGAGCCCCGAGCCCCGAGCCCTGAGCCCCGGCCTCATCGCGCTGGTACACTCGGCCGGACGCGGAGGTGCCGACGGTGGGCGTGTTCCGGATCGCGCGCAGGTTCGAGATCGAGTCGGGTCACCGGCTCTCGAAGCACCCCGAGAAGTGCCGGTTCCCCCACGGGCACACGCGGACCGTCGAGGTGGTCCTCGCCGCCGAGTCGCTCGACGCGAACGACATGGTGTGCGACTACAAGGCGCTCAAGACCGTAGTGGCGCGCGCGCTCGAGCGCTTCGACCACGCGATGCTGCTGGCCGCGAGCGACCCGATGCGCGACGCGTTCGCGCCTTTCGCGGAGCGGGTCGTGCTGATGCAGGAGGGCGACCCCACGACCGAGATCCTCGCGCGCCACCTCTTCCGGGCGGTCGCGGCGGCGTTCCGTCCCGGGATGGAGGTCACGGCGCTGGGCGGCGCGACGTACCGCGTCCCCCCGGGCGTGCGCGTCGAGCGCGTCCGCGTCTGGGAGACCCCCAACACGTGGGGCGAGTACGGCGAGGAGCAGGGCGCCGGGCGCCGGGCGCCGGGCACCGGGGAATGAGCGACGTCGGGAAGCGGTGGCGGGCACTGCCGGTCGAGATCACGTCCGGCGAGCTCGCCGAGGCGTGCCCGAGGATCCCGCTCCCGCTCGCGGTCACCGGCGCCACCGGGTTCATCGGGTCTCACCTCGTGGACTCGCTCCTCGCCGGGGGCGTCCAGCCGCGCCTTCTCGTGCGCGACCCCGCGAGGCTCCGCGAACGGCCGCGCTCGTCCGCGGTGATCGTCCGCGGCGGTCTCGACGATGCACCCGCAATCCGCGAGCTTGTGGCAGGGTGCGCGACCGTGGTTCACCTCGCGGGGCTCGTGCGTGCCGAGAGCGGGGAGCGGTTCGACCGCGTGAACCGGCTGGGGACGAGGTCGGTCGTCGAGGCGCTCCGGGACGCGGCCCCCGGAGCGCGCCTCGTCCACGTCTCGTCGCTGGCGGCGGCGGGACCCTCGCCCGACCCGGCCGGCCGCGCCCCCGAGGACGAGCCGGGCCCCGTCTCGGCGTACGGCCGGTCGAAGCTCGCGGGCGAGCTCGAAGCGCGTGCGCACCCTGGCCCGTGGGTGGTGCTGCGCCCGCCCGCGGTGTACGGCCCGCGCGACATCGACGTTCTCCAGTTCTTCAAGCTCGCGGCGCGCGGCATGGTCCCGCTTCCGTCGGGTGAGCGCTGGGTGACGGTCGCGTTCGTCGGCGACGTCGTCCGCGCGATCCTCGCGGCTGCGGGCGGCGTCGCGGATCGGACCACGCTCCACGTGGGCGAGGCGGAGCCCCGCACGATGGCGGGGCTCGTCGCCGTCCTGGCGGCGGCCGGCGGCGTCCGGGCCCGGGTCGTCCGCGTCCCTCCGTTCCTCGTGCGCGCGCTGGGGGCCGGGGGCGACCTGCTCCAGAGGCTCGGGATGCGGGACGTCGCGATGACGTCCGACAAGGCCCGCGAGCTCCTGGCGCGGCACTGGTCGTCGCGGACGGAGCCGTCGCTGGCCGCGCTCGGACTGCCTGGATTCGTGCCGATGCCCGACGGCGCCGCCGCCACCTGGGCGTGGTACCGCGACCGGGGATGGGTCCGGCCGCGTGTTAAGATGCCGCCGGCGTAGCACTCGCAGTCTATTCTCGGGGGGCAGGAGGCGGCGTGGATATCTTCGAGAAGTGTCACAAGTTCCGGGACGCGGACACGGTCAAGGAGGCCGGCCTTTACCTCTACTTCAGGACGATCTCGTCGGGTCAGGACCCCGTGGTGCTCATCGACGGCAAGCAAGTCATCATGCTGGGGTCCAACAACTACCTCGGACTCACCAGCCACCCCGAGGTCAAGCGCGCCGCCCAGGATGCCATCGCGAAGTACGGGAGCGGGTGCGCAGGGTCGCGGTTCCTGAACGGCACGCTCGACATCCACACCAAGCTCGAGGAGCGGCTCGCGGAGTTCATGCACAAGCCGGCGGCGCTGACGTTCTCGACCGGGTTCCAGGTCAACCTCGGCGTCATCTCGTGCCTGGCCGAGCGCGGCGACGTCGTCTACCTCGACAAGCTCGACCACGCCTGCATCATCGACGGCGCGCGCCTGGGGTTCGGCTCCGTGGTCAAGTTCCACCACAACGACATCGACGACCTGCGGCGTCGGCTCGTCGTCCACGACTCCCGGAAGGCGGCGCTGATCGTCGTGGACGGCGTGTTCTCGATGGAGGGCGACATCGTCAACCTCCCCGAGCTCGTGAAGGTGGCGCAGGAGCACGACTGTCGCGTCATGGTGGACGACGCGCACGGCATCGGCGTGCTCGGGGCCCACGGCCGCGGGACGGCGGAGCACTTCGGGCTCGAGGACAACGTGGACCTCGTGATGGGTACGTTCTCGAAGTCGCTGGCGTCGGTCGGCGGGTTCGTCGCCGGCGAGGAGCGCGTGATCAACTGGATCAAGCACCACGCCCGCTCGCTGATCTTCTCGGCCGCGCCGCCGCCGGCATCGGTCGCAGCGGTCCTCAAGGCGCTCGACATCATCGAGCGCGAGCCCGAGCGCCGCGCCCACCTCTGGGAGAACACGCGCTTCATGGCCGACGGCCTCCGCGCGATGGGGTTCGACACCGGCCACTCGGCGTCGCCGGTGATCCCGGTGCTGGCGGGCGAGGACCAGCTCGCGTTCTTCATGTCGAAGCGCCTGCAGGAGGAGGGGGTGTTCGTGAACCCGATCGTCTCGCCAGCGGTCCCGCCCGGGCGCGCGATGCTGCGCACCTCCTACATGGCGACCCACACGCGCGAGCACCTCGAGCGCGCGCTCGAGGCGTTCGGCCGGGTCGGCCGGGAAGTGGGGATCATCCAATGAGCGCCGGCGGCCTGCGCGTCACAGTCGTGCGGTCCGCCTCCGACATGCGACGGTTCGTGGACCTCCCGTGGCGACTCTACGCGGGCGATCCGTGCTGGGTGCCGCCGCTCAAGAAGCAGGTGCGTGGCTACCTCGACCTGAAGCACCCGTTCTACGCGGACGCAGCGGCGGACCGCGAGGTGTTCCTCGCCTGGCGCGGCACGCGCGTCGTTGGGCGCATCTCCGCGATCCTCAACCGCGCCCACAACACGTACCACCAGGACCGCTGGGGGTTCTTCGGGTTCTTCGAGTGCGAGGACGACCTCGATGCGGCGGCCGCGCTCGTGGCTGCGGCTGCCGACTGGGTCAAGGGCAAGGGGTGCGACGCGATTGCGGGCCCGATGAACCCCTCGACGAACTACGAGGCGGGCCTGCTGGTCAAGGGGTTCGAGACGCCGCCGTGCATCATGATGACGTACAACCCGCCGCGCTACGTCGAGATGCTCGAGGCGACCGGGCTCACCAAGATCAAGGACCTGTTCGCGTACGCCTCGACGGTGCATCCGAAGTCGCTCGAGCGGCTCGGGAAGTTCGCGGACAAGACACGGGCGCGGGAGCCCAACCTCAAGGTCCGCTCGCCGAACCTGAAGGACTTCACGAACGAGGTCCAGATCGTGCGCGAGATCTACAACAAGGCGTGGGAGAAGAACTGGGGGTTCATCCCGGCGAGCGAGGCCGAGTTCACCTGGCTCGCCCGCGACCTCAAGCCCCTCGTGGACCCGCCGTTGATGCGGATCGCGTTCATCGACGACGACCCGGCCGGGTTCCTGCTCGCGATCCCGGACGCGAACCCCGCCCTGGCCGCCCTCAACGGCAGCATGGCGAACCCGATCCGCCTCGCGCGGGCGATGATGATCGGCAGGCGCCGCGAGGGGCTGCGGCTCATCACGATGGGCGTCAAGGAGCAGTACCGCCTGCGCGGGATCGAGGGCGTCATGTTCTACGACGGCCTCAAGGCGGCGCTCGACCGCGGCTACAAGACGTGCGAGTACTCCTGGATCCTCGAGGACAACGAGCTGGCCA
>Ga0335070_10004380_pt1 | contig 16506 bp, 18 predicted proteins | sample Lox_Sample_13_FD_206722 | JGI IMG/M metagenome (GOLD analysis project Ga0335070, IMG submission 206722) | Soil microbial communities from Loxahatchee National Wildlife Refuge, Florida, United States - Lox_Sample_1.3 | ecosystem: Environmental > Terrestrial > Soil > Wetlands | place: USA... | reverse complement strand
TGGCCCATGAGCTGCGCGTAGCGGAAGCGATTTCGCCCGAGCACCAGCGGCCAGATGTTCTGGATCCCGTCGCCCGGAGAGAGATTGCGCGGGAAGTGCGCCAGGTCCTGGAAGTACGCGTCGTCCGACGCGAGGACGATGTCGCACATCAGGGCCAGCTCGGAGTGGATGTTCGAGGGGCCGTTCACCGCCGCGATCATGATGGCGTCGATCTCCAGCATGTTGAGGTGCCGGTGCCTTCCGTACCATCCCATCTCCTCCGCCCATTCGGCCGGAGCCTTGAACGAGGGCCGCTTGCCCTCCTGCCCCCAGTTGGCGTTGAAGTTGTTCCCGGTCCCCGTGTAGATCACGACCCGGACGTCGCGATCGCCCGCGACGTCGTTGAAGAGGTTGGCCGTGTCGTGATGGGTCCGCTCGTCCCAGACCGCGGGACCGCCGTCGCGGTGCATCCTCATCAGCAGGATGCCGTCGTTCGTCTTCTCGAGGGCGAAGTCCGGGTACCGGTCGCGGTACTCCTCGAACCGGGTCAGGCGGGGCATGCTCGGCCTCCTTGGCGGCGACGACGTCAGGGACGGGGCTCCAGGACGCGATCGATGCGCGCGGACCCGGAGTGGATCACCTCGGGCTGCTTCCAGACCTCGACCGCATACGACACCAGGAGCAGCGAGTGCAGGAGCTGCAGCAGACGCTCGGCGTCCGCGGGCATCGCGTCGAGCGGGAAGCGGTCGCAATACGCGATCGCCTGCTCGGCCCGGGGAAAGAAGGCGTCGTAGAACGCCCGCAGCTCCTTCATGGAGCTCGCGAGGCGCTGCGACCAGCGCTCGGGCTCCGTCCGCAGACACCACGTGGCGGCCCACGGCTCGAGCTCGGCGAACTCCGACGGAAGCAGCTTGTGGCTCACCGGGGCGGACCCTCCGCCCGCTCGCGGGCGCGGGCGGCGTCGACCCAGTCGCCCACCGTCTTGTGGAAGTGGCGCACCAGGATCTCCTGGTCGTTCAGCGGGAACTCGCGGAACGCCCCCTGCTCGAGGCCCATCTGCGTGCCGTCGAGTGTGCCGCAGTCCTGCAGGCCGTACTCCTTGAACGTGATCGCGGCGTACTCGTGCGCCAGGCGCTCCCTCGGGCTCCGGGCGGGCACGAAGTGGAGATCGGCCTCGTACACGTGCGTGTTGTGGGACGTGGGCCAGTACCGATAGGTGACGTACCAGCCGCGCTCGTAGATCAGGATCTCGAGGTTCGGGAAGACCTGGAAGTTGTCGATGCCCCAGCGCGAGATCCGAGAGGGGTTGACGCCAGGAAGTGTCGCTCCGAGGTCCGGCGCGTCCCAGGGTCCGGTGCTGCCGCTGCGCGTCAGCGCCTCGGTGGGATAGAGGTGCTTCGCCGGCCAGGTGTGCTTGTGGGTGCCGCTCGTGGTCACCATGCGGTGCGGCCCATCGATCTGGTAGTGCGCGGCCTCGAACTCGTATTCGGGGTTCTGTGCCTCTTGTGTGGGGCCGAGCTGATGCGTGTGGAGTGGCGGGACGTGGTAGTACTCCTGGAACGCGTCGCTGAACACCTTCCAGTTGCTGTTGTTCTCCGCGCGGAACGAGTAGCGCTCGGTCATCTTCTCGAAGGGATAGCCCTCCAGCGCCCCGACCATCGGCCCCAGGTACTCCCGCAGCGTCTGCCCGGGCTCGCGGGCGAGGTTCACGAAGACGAAGCCCGCCCAGGTGTCGCAGTGCAGCGGTGCCAGGCGGAGCTCCTCCTTGCGCAGGTCGAAGAACTCGCCCGCCTGATGCACGTAGGTGCACGCGCCGTCGAGGCCGTAGCGCCAGCCGTGATACTTGCAGACGAACTGCCGCGCGTTGCCTGAGGACTCGCCGCGAGGCGTGCCCTCCCACAGCAGCCGATTCCCGCGGTGTCTGCACACGTTGTGGAAGGCTCGCACGCGTCCCTCGAGGTCGCGCGACACGAGGATGGAGGTCCGGAGCCCGGTGAGATCCTTGGTGAAGTAGCTGCCGTTCCGGGGAAGCTGCTCGATCCGGCCGATGTTGAGCCAGGCGCGCTTGAAGATCGCCTCGCGCTCGAGCTCGTAGAAGGCGGGGGAGATCGAGTCCTCGAACGAGACGAGCCCCGTGCCGAGCTCCGGATGGTGCTCGGTCCAGGTCCCCTCCGGCGGCCTCTGGAAGCGACCCACGGGCGAGCCCTCTGCCTCTCAACCCTCGCGTCCTGCGAGGGGGAATCGCATTCTCCATTAGCGAGAGTGAGCTTGCAAGTGGTCCCGGGCCTGGTCCATACTGATTGCCGGTGAACCCGCGAGGGAGGACTGGCGATGCAGTCGGTATCGAGCGGAAAGGCCGCGGTCCTGGAGGTCCGGACCGAGTCGTGGGCCGCCCAGGCACAGTCCTCGGTCCAGCCCGTCCAGGCGTGGGCCCTCGCCGGAGGCGCGATCCTCGCCGTGCAGCTCTACGTCTGGGCCCGGTGGATCACCGGTCCGAACTTCGTGCGGGTACCTCCCGGACCGAGCGATCCGCCGACCTGGATGAAGATCGCCCTCGTCACCTGGACGAGCGTCATCATGCTCGGGTTCCCCGTCGCCATCTACTACTTCATCATCCGGCCGTGGCGTCGGGAGCGGCGCATCACGACCGACGGCATGCTGATCGGCGCGTTTGGACTGGTGTTCTTCCAGGACCCGCTGCTGAACTACTTCAACACCTGGTCCACCTACAACACCTGGATGTGGAACCGGGGCTCGTGGGTGTTGGACGTGCCGGGCTGGGTCTCGTGGGGCAAGCCCGGTCGGATGATGGCGGAGCCGCTCCTGATGAACGCCCCAGGCTACGCATGGGGCGTCCTCATCTGCACGATGCTCGGATGCTGGGTCATGCGGCGTGCCAAAGCGCGCTGGCCGGACATCGGTGTCCTCGGATTGCTCGGCGTCCTGGTGGTCTTCACCTTCTTCTTCGACATCGTGATCGAGGGGCTCTTCTTGATGCCGATGGGCCTCTTCACCTACCCCGGAGCGATCCGGTCGCTCTCACTCTTTCCCGGCACCTACTATCAGTACCCGGTCTACGAAGGAATATTGTGGGGTGGCGTCCAGGCCGGGTTCTGCTCTCTGCGCTACTTCACGGACGATCGAGGGCGGACCTTCGTCGAGCGCGGCTTGGAACGCGTCCACGGGGGCTTCGCGAAGCTGCAGTCGATGCGCTTCCTGGCCATCTTCGGGGCGGTCAGCATGTTCTTCTTCGTGTTCTACAACATTCCGGCCCAGTGGCTGGCGATGCACGCGGGCCCCTGGCCGGAGGACATCCAGAAGCGCTCGTACTTCACCATGGGCATCTGTGGTGAGGGCACGGGGCGACTCTGCCCCCATCCCTCCCTCCCCATCGATCGGGGCACGACCTCCGCCTACATCGGCCCGGATGGCACCGTGGTCCTTCCCGAAGGGACGGAGCTCCCGAAGATCGTTCCCTTCGACCGAGCGAACTGACCGTTGGCCACTGCACAAAGGCCCATTCGTCCTGCGGCGGAGGCGCCGTTCTACCGGGCCGTGGCGAACGAGGTCGAGGTGTTTCGCGCGGCGGCTCGCCGCGGTCTGCCCGTCTTGCTGAAGGGCCCGACGGGGTGCGGGAAGACTCGCTTCGTGGAGGCGATGGCCCATGAGCTGGGTCGGAGCCTGATCACCGTCGCGGGTCACGAGGACCTGACCTCGGCGGATCTGGTCGGGCGGTACCTGCTCACGGGTGGAGAGACGACGTGGGTCGATGGACCCCTGACTCGAGCGGTGCGCGAGGGCGCCATCTGTTATCTGGACGAGATCGTCGAGGCCCGCCAGGACACCACCGTGGTGATCCATCCCCTCGCCGACCATCGCCGCGAGCTTCCGGTCGACCGGCTCGGCATCACGCTGAAGGCAGCGCCCGGGTTCCAGCTCGTGATCTCCTACAACCCCGGCTACCAGAGCGTCCTCAAGAACATCAAGGAGTCGACCCGTCAGCGCTTCGTGGCCATCGAGCTCGACTTCCAACCCGCCGACGTCGAGACCGAGGTGGTCGCCCACGAGGCGGGCGTCGAGGTCGAGACCGCGCGAGCCCTGGTCAGGGTCGGCAACGCCATCCGAAAGCTGCAGGGTACGCCGCTTCAAGAGGTGGCTTCGACGCGGCTGCTGATCCTGGCCGGCGGGCTCGTCGCGGAAGGGCTCGGCCTGCGCAGCGCGGTCCAGTCGGCCGTCGTCCAGACGCTCTCGGACGACCCCGACGTGGTCCGCGCGCTCGGCGAGCTCGTCGACGCGGTCCTCCCCCGAGCGTGACGGCCTCGGACTCGGGGAGCCCCGATCGATTCCGGCTCCTCGCTGCCTTCCTCGCGGGTCGACCCCTCGGCGTCGTCGAGGCACCTGCCGGCGAAGCCGCCTACACGGACGGACGTCTCGTGTTCGTCTCCGCGGGCCGCTCCGTCGCGGAGCAACGCCGGGAGGTGCTCGTCCAAGGCGCTCTCCTCGGCGCCGGAAGCCTCGATCACCGCCGGATCCGGGCGCTGCGGAGACGTCCGAAGCTCGCACGGCGGTACCTGGCGCTCGAAGGTCGCCGGGTGCTCGCCGAGCTCGCCAGCCGGCTGCCGCTGGCGCAGGCGCTCGGTCCGATCGGTGAGCCGACCACGTCGACGGCCGACGAGTCGCTCGCGGTGGCCGGTGGTCGAAGCGCCGTCGCCGATCCGCCGGAGTGGTTCGGCGTCCTCCGCCCCTCCCGGCTGCTGGATGCGCCGGCGGTGGGGCCGGGCGCACAGCCCGGCGATCGCGATCGCCGCGTCGAGCGCGAGCAGACCGGTGTTCCCGACGCGCACGACGAGGGCGACGAGCGGGAGGGCGAGGAGAGCAGGATCCTCAAGCTGTTCGAGAACCCGCTCAGCTCGAGGGCTCTCGCGGACTTCTTGTACAAGCTCCTCGGCATGTCCCGCTCTCCGGGTGACGGCCCGGCCGGCCCCGAGATGCCGGCGCGGTCGATTCGGCGCGTCGACCGTGTGGGGCCGAACGCTCGCCCGCTCCCCACGCCTCTCCGCTTCACGACGGACGGCAAGCCGGTCGCTGCGGTCGGCGTGGGCGGCGCCCTCTATCCGGAGTGGGACATACACAGGAATCGGTATCGGCCGGAGTGGTGTCGGGTCATCGACTTCCCGCTGAGCTCGGCCCCCGACGTCCGCGCCGCCGGTGTTCAGCACGACGAGGTGCTGCGCAGGCGCTTGAGCCGCCTGGGCCTCGGCCCCAAGGTCTTCCGCCGCCGACCCGATGGCGACGACCTCGACATCGAGGCCCTCATCGACCTGTCGGTCGACCTGCGCGCCGGCTACTCCCCTCCCGAGCACATCTACCTGGAGCGACGCAAGCTCGCTCGCAACCTCGGCGTCCTCATCCTGCTCGACGCCTCCGGCTCGGCGACCGAGACCGATCCGGACGGCCTCTCCGTACACGAGCACCAGCGACGGGCCGCCGCGACGCTGGCGGTGACACTCGAGCAGCTCGGCGACCGCGTCGCCGTCTACGGCTTCCGCTCCCACGGCCGATCCGCCGTCCACCTCCTCGCCCTCAAGCCCTTCGCCCAGCGCTTCAGCGCGGGGGGACTCTCTCGACTCCACCGACTCGAGCCGGTCGGGTACACACGCCTCGGTGCCGGCGTCCGCCATGCCGGCGAGATCCTCAAGACCGAGGCCGGCACACCCAACCGGCTGCTGCTCGTCCTCTCCGACGGCGTCCTCTACGACGACGGCTATGAATCCAGGTACGCCGAGGCCGACGCCCGCAAGGCCCTCGAAGAGCTCCGCGCCGACGGCGTCGCCTGCCTCTGCCTCTCGATCGGCGCCTCCACCCCGAGCGACGCGCTGTACCGCGTCTTCGGCTCCGCCAGCCACGCCAACGCCCCGACGCTCGCGGACCTCAGTCCGAGAATTGACGAGCTCTTCCTCGCCGCTCTCCAGGAGCTCTCCGCCCCGAATCTGCGGGACCCTCGTCGCGCTCGATCGCGGGCCGTCGCGTCGTGAAGGTCCTGTTGACCGGTGCGTTCGGGAACATCGGCTCGAGCACGGTGGAGGCGCTGCTCGCAGAGGGTCACGACGTCGTCGCGTTCGACCTCGAGTCGCCGAAGGCGCGCAAGCTCGCCGCCCGGCTCGGCGAGCGCGTGCGCGTCGCGTGGGGGAACGTCACGGACCCTGCCTCGGTCCGCGCCGCGCTGGACGGCGTAGACGCGGTGGTACATCTGGCGGCCATCGTCAATGCGGAGCAGGCGCCCGAGCTCGCGCGGCGCGTCAACGTCGATGCCACGCGCGACCTGATCGCGCTGATGGAAGCCTCTCCGACGGCGCGGCGGCTGGTCTTCGCGTCGTCGATGGGCATCTTCGGCGAGGTCCAGGATCGCGAGCCGCCGCTTCGCGTCGACACGCCGGTCTCCCCGACCAACGAGTACGGCCGCCACAAGGTGGCGTGCGAGGAGGCGATCCGGCAGTCCCGACTCCGGTGGAGCATCCTGCGGCTGGCCGCGGTGCCTCCGATCCGCCTGATCGGCTACTCGTACGATCCCAAGATCCTCTTCGACTTCAGCGCCGACGCCCGATTCGAGTACATCCATCCCGCGGACGCGGCGGCGGCCCTCGCGCGTGCCGTGGCGTGTGAGGAGGCGATCGGGAAGATCCTGAACATCGGCGGCGGCGGGACGTGTCAGATGACCCACCGCGCGTTCTGCAACGAGCTGATGGGCGCGATGGGGATCGGGTCGCTTCCCGCCGAGGCGTTCGTGCGGACTGAGGTCCGGCGCTTCTTCGGCGACTGGCTGGACACCGAAGAGAGCCAGAAGCTCCTTCAGTACCAGAAACGCGGCCTGGCCGATCTGAAGGTCGACATGCGGAAGGACCTCGGCGCGCTCGTGCCTCTGATCCGCCTGCTGCGACCGGTCATCACCTGGTTCCTCGTCCGCAGCTCCCCCTACCTGAGGGAGAACCAGCGGAGGGAGAGCCGGCGCGCGGGCTCGCAGGGGCTGTAGAATCGCATTCTCCACCAGCGAGAGCGTGGTTGCAAGCGGTGCCGGGGCGGTCCATACTGGCTTCCGGGACGGAGGCGATCGTGACGACGGGAGCCAGGGATCGAGTCGCCGTGGTCACCGGGGCGGCGTCGGGCATGGGGCTGGCGATCGCCCGGCATCTCGCGGTCCGCGGCGACCGCGTCGCGCTGCTCGATCTCCAGGGCGAGGCGGCCGCGCGCGCCGCCGAGGGGCTCCGCGAGTCGGGAGCCCGCGTCATCGCCGCGGAGGTCGACGTCACCGACCGCGCGGCCGTCGACGCCGCGCTCGGCAAGGTGCGCGCGGAGCTCGGGCCCATCGGGATCCTGGTCACGAGCGCGGGCCTGGATGCATTCGACTCCCTTGCGGACATCACGGTCGAACGGTGGGAGCGCGTCCTCGCGGTGAACCTCACGGGGACGTTCCACTGCGTGCAGGCCGCGGTTCCCGACATGATCGCGGCCCGGTGGGGCCGGATCGTGACGATCGCGTCGTCGAGCGCGCAGTCCGGCGCCCCGCGCATGGCGCACTACGTCGCGTCGAAGGCCGGCGTGATCGGGCTCACCAAGGCGCTCGCGCTGGAGCTCGCTCCGCACGGGATCACGGTCAACACCATTCCGCCCGGCATGATCGACACGCCGATGCTACGCCGCGCCGAATCCGACGGCGACATCGGGAAGCTCGAGAAGGTCGTCCCCCGCGTGATCCCCGTTGGCCGGGCCGGAACGCCCGAAGACATCGCGGCCACGTGCGGGTTCCTCTGCTCCGACGAGGCGGGCTTCATCACCGGCCAGGTGGTCGGCGTCAATGGAGGCATGGTGCTGTGAGCGGCGAGGAGGCGCGGACGAGATGACGGAGTCCCTGAAGGTCCCGAAGCAATCCGCCCGGCAGCACCCCAAGCCTCCGGAGGGCAGCTGGACGGAGCACTATCCGGAGCTCGACACCGCGCCGGTGTCATACGAGAGCTCGATCTCGTCCGAGTTCTTCGAGCTCGAGCGCGAGGCGATCTTCAAGCGGGCCTGGCTGAACGTCGGGCGGGTCGAGCAGCTCCGGCGGAAGGGCGGCTTCTTCACCCGGGAGCTCGCGGTCGCGAAGACGTCGCTCATCATCGTCCGGGGCACGGACGACCGGATCCGCGCCTTCCACAACGTCTGCCGCCATCGCGGCAACAAGCTGGTGTGGACCGACCACCCCGGCGAGGAGACCAGCGGGACCTGCCGGAAGTTCGCCTGCAAGTACCACGGCTGGACGTACGAGCTCGACGGTCGCCTCTCGTTCATCCTGCAAGAGGGCGAGTTCTTCGGCATCGACAAGGCCGACTACGGCCTCGTGGCGATACACTGCGAGGTGTGGCAGGGGTTCATCTTCGTGAACCTCGCCAAGGAGCCGAGCCAGTCGCTCACCGAGTTCCTCGGCCCGATGATCACCGCGATCCAGTATCCGTTCGAGAAGCTGACGCAGCGCTACTACTACCGCGGCGACATCCGCAGCAACTGGAAGGTGTTCCTGGACGCCTTCCAGGAGTTCTATCACCCGCCCATTCTCCACGGCCACCAGAACCCGGTGATGCGGCAGGCCGACTACCAGGACAAGGGCTTCTACACCAGCCACTTCCAGATCGACGGCCCGCATCGGGTGGGCTCCACGACCGGCGGCGCGGGCGGCAAGCTGGTGCCCTCGTTCTACAACCCGATCGAGCAACTGATGCGGAGCGGCCTCTTCGGGCCGTGGGACCCGTCCGAGATCGTGAGCGACGAGCTCCCGCCGGGTCTCAACCCGGGAAAGAAGAAGAACTGGGGCCTCGATTCGTTCCAGATCTTCCCGAACTTCGCGATCGTGTTCTGGGAGACGGGCTGGTACCTCACGTATCACTACTGGCCCGTCGCGCACAATCGCCTCCTCTTCGAGGCGAACGCGTACTTCACGCCGCCGCGCAACGTGCGCGAGCGCCTCGCCCAGCAGCTGGGCATCGCCACCATCAAGGAGTACGCCCTCGAGGACTGCGGCACGCTCGAGGCGACGCAGATGGGGCTCGAGTCGCGCGTCGTCTCGACCTTCCCGCTCGGCGACCAGGAGTTCATGTGCCGACACCTGAACCGCGTCGTCAACAACTGGGTCGACGACTACAAGCGAAAGCAAGCGGAGACGTGACCGATGGCCGAACGCCTGCTCCCCGCTGAGTTCTCGGATCTGGAGCGCTTCGTCCCGGACTGGTGCCTCGACAGCGAGCCCGAGCGCTACGCCAAGCGCCTCGCCAGCACGATGGACGAGATCCAGGCGTTCTACGACGCGCTCATGCCGCGCGCGGAGGCTGCCATCCGCTACCTGGAGCAGTTCCCGCTCGACGCGCTGCCCGAGGATGCGTGGCGGCTGCTCAAGCTCCTGTACTCGCTCATTCTGATGTCGTTCCCCGTCGAGATCTGGAGGCAGCCCTACATCCCGGACACCGGCACGGCCCAATTCGAGCTCAAGCTCGAACCGATCCCGTGAGCCGGGATCCGCAGCGCGCGGCCGACCTGGTCGAGATCCACGAGCTGTGCTCGCGCTACATGGCGTACGCGAGCCAGTTCGTCGTCGACAAGTGGCTCGAGGTCTTCACGCCGGACGCGGAGTACAGCGCGTTCGGCACCGCGTACACGGTCGAACGGATGCCGGCCCTGCTCGAGGCCGCGCCGCGCGGCCAGTTCATCGGCAACATGCCCGTCGTCGAGTTCGACGGCGACCGCGCGACGGGCATCCAGCACTTCGTGTTCATCGACCAGCAGACGCACGCGATGCGCCTCGCCTGGTATCGCGACGAGTACGTGCGCACGGCCGGCGGCTGGCGCATCCGGCGCCGCGCCACCACGTTCCTGCGCAAGCACGGCGGCTTCGACTCGGGGCGACAGCACGATCCGCTCGCAGCGCCGGAGGAGGCGTGAGCGACGAGCCAAGTCGTCGCCTCCCGCCGGTGAGGAAGGGGATCCGAACGATGAGACGAGCCGATGGCGAGGTGATCCTGCTCTGGACGTTGCCCGCGCTGGCCGCCGTCTGGCTCTCCGTCTTCCTGCTGTTCCCGGGCTTCCTCCCGCCGATGTCGCCGACCCTGTCGGCGGAGGAGGTCGCGGCCTTCTATCGCGACCCGGAGAACCTCCCGCGCATCCGCTACAGCATGATCATCTTCAACTGGTTCGCGGTGGGGCTGATCCCGATCCTCGCGCTGATCGTCCTCCAGATCCGCAGGATGGCGCATCGCACGCCGATCTTCTCGTACGCCCTCCTCGCGTGCGCCGCCGGTGGCCCCACCATCTTCCTCATGGCCGATCTCTTCTGGCTCCTCGCCGCCTTCCGCCCGATGCGGGATCCGCAGCTGACGCTCCTGTTCAACGATCTCGCGTGGGTGACCTTCTCGAGTCAGGTCGGATTCCTGATCGCGCAGAGCGTGATCCTCTCGCTGGCGATCTATCTCGACCGCCAGGAGCGGCCGGTCTTCCGGCCCTGGGTGGCACACTTCAATCTCGTCGTCGCCGCTCTGATGATCCCGGCTGCGTTCACGGGTGCAGCCATGACGGGCCCCATTGCCTGGGACGGCCTGCTGACGTTCTGGGTGCGAAACCTCGCCGTCGGCCTCTGGATCGTCGTCATGGCGGTCGTCCTCGGTCGGGCGATCCGGCGCCAGCGCGCCGAAGACGAGGCAGTGGCGTCGTGAGCGCGCCGTCGACGGGCGCCCTGCCCGAGCCGCCGTCGGGCTCGCTGCTTCGCAAGATCGCGTGGCACTGGCGCTGCGACGAGAAGCGTGAGCTGTGGATCGGCTGGTGGACGCTGGTCGTCTTCTACAACCTGTACGGCCTGCTGTTCTTCGTCATCACGCGGACCCAGCCTCCGCCGCAGCCGTCGTTGGATCCCTCCGGCATCGTGCGGTGGTTCGCCGATCGGCATCACGGCCTGATCTATGGGTTCGCCATCGTGTTCATCGTGGGCGGCGCAACGGCGATCATGAACGCGACGCTCGCCTATACGATGCGGCGCATGTCGGTGAGTCGCGCGTTCGCGTACTCGTACCTCGTGATCTACGCGCTCGCCGCGCTTCCTGGCATGTTGCTCATGGGCATCGCGTGCACGGTCGGCGCCATGCGCCCCGACCGCGATCCGGCGCTCCTCTGCTGGCTCTACGACTTCGCGTTCCTGTCGTTCGAAGGGACCATGGGCGTCTTCTTGATCGGCTCCCTGGTCTGGATGGCCGCGGTCCTGCTCGACGAGAACGGCGTCTTCCCGAAGTGGTTCGGCTACCTCAATCTCTGCAACGCGCTCACGGAGGTCGTCGTCGCACCGGCGTGGATCTTCAAGGAGGGTGCGTTCGCCTGGAACGGCGCGATCGCGTGGTGGATCAACATGGTCGTGTTCGTCGTCTACACGATCGCCTTCCTGACGCTGATCCGGAAGCTGATCCTCCGGGAGGACTTCGGCACCGGGCCGCTGCCGGAGCTCCAGACCGATCGAGCCCCGGCCGCACGCGGCCTGACGCAAGGGGCGCGATGACGAGCAGCGCAGACGCTGCCCGGCCGCAGGCAGGCGAAGGCCGAGCCCTCTCTCAAGAGACGCGCGAGGCCGGCCGGTTCGTACCCGGCCAGCCCGACATGTGGGCCTTCGTCCTATTCGAATCGATGGTCTTCGCCGGCTACTTCACCGTCTACGTCATCCGCCGGACCCGGAGCCCCGAGCTCTTCCTGCGATCGCAGGCGAAGCTCAGCCTGGCCGTCGGCGTGTTCAATACCGTCGTGCTGCTGGCGAGCTCCTGGTCGGCGGCGCGCTGCGTCCAGTTGGCCCGCGCGCGGTCGTACTCTTCTGCGCACACCCACGCACTCCTGACGATGTTCTTCGGCTCCGTGTTTCTCGTCTCGAAGGTGCTCGAGTGGTCGAGGGAGATCCACCAGGGGCTCGGGTTCACCGCCAGCGAGTTCTTCTCCTTCTACTACTTCCTGACCGGCATCCACTTCCTCCACCTCCTGATCGGCTTCGTCGCGCTGGGCATCGTCGTCCACCAGCTCCGGAGCCCCGAGCGGCGCTCCCAGGCGATCATCGAGACCGGCGCCACCTACTGGCACACGATCGACTACCTCTGGGTCCTGATCTTCGCACTGCTCTACGTCATGAGGTGAGCCGTGAGCTCTACGTCCGCGAGGAGACTGACGCTCGCCTGGCTGGCGCTCTCTGCGATCGCGATCGCCCAGCTCGGGGTCGTCTCGCTCGAGGGTCGGCGTGCACCCACTCCCGACGTCGCGATCACCTCGATGGCGATCGGGATCGCGCTCGTCAAGGTGCGCATCATCTTCCGGGAGTTCATGGAGGTGAAACACTCGCCCCGCTGGCTGCGCCGGCTCACCGATCTCTGGCTCGTCTTCACGGGCGCGATGCTGCTCGGCTGCTACTTCGTCGGCACGGCGTTCTCGACCGGATGAAGAGATGCCGTCCTCGCCGCGGACTCGAGCGTTCCTAGGCGACCGCGCGCGATCTCCAGGCCCGGCTCAGCCGCGAAGCCCGCGCAGGCAGAACTCCCAGGCGTCCTCGGCCGTGACGCGCATCCTGGCGCTCTGGACGAGGCGATTCATGAGCCAGCCGTACACCACCGACTGCTGGACGAGCACGGCGGCGCGCTGCGCGTCCTTCACCTGGATCGCGCCCGCCGCGGCGGCCGCCTCGATCAGCTCGACCAGCATGCGCGAGATCGGGGCCATCACCGCACTCACGCGCTCGGGATTCTTGAGCGCGATCTGGAGGGAGAACTCCGAGAGCGGAAGGCGGTTGTGGGCTCCGCGCTTCCGTCCCTTCCCGAGAGGCTCGCACCATTCGTAGAGGCGGATCGTGAACGCGCGAAGTCGCTCGAGCGGCTCGGAGGCGGATTCGACCGCGCCGACGATGTCGGCGAACGCCTCGCGGCTGCTCTCCTCCAGCAGCGCGAACAGGAGCTCGTCCTTGCCATCGAAGTACTGATAGAACCCTCGCAGCGACTGCTTCGAGCGCTCGACGACCTCCTGGATCGTGAACTCGGTCGTGCCCCGCTCGTCGATCAGATGGAACGCGGCGTCGAGGAAGCGCTGGACGCGCTGCTCCGCGCGCGAGCGCGCGGCGCTCAGGCTCTTCGAGACCGCTCGTTGGCGCCATCCCGGTCCGTCTGCGTGCTGCAAGTCGTCGGCTCTCGCCATGGGGAACCCGCCCGGAGCTGCATCGAAAGCATAATTCTCCCGAAACGAGAATCCAATTGCCAGGCCCTCCCGGCCCGGCTAGGGTGGCGTCGGACCCGGGTCGGGCGAGCGGTCGCGAGGAGGGCAGGGTGCGGATCGGCCTGATGATCGGCCCGGAGCGGGGGCGCTACCGCCACAAGGTGGCGCAGCTCACGGCCGACGCCGAGGCGGCCGAGCGGGACGGCTTCACCTCCGTCTGGGTGCCCCAGATCCCCGGCGACTTCGACGCGTTCACCGCGATCACGCTCATGGGGCGCGCGACCGAGCGGATCGAGCTCGGGACCGCGGTGCTGCCGATCCAGACCCGCCATCCGATCGCGATGGCGCAGGAGGTGCTCTCGAACCAGGCCGTGTGCGAGGGCCGCTTCACGCTGGGGCTCGGCGTGTCGCACCACTGGGTCATCGGGGGCATGCTCGGCCTCCCGTACGAGCGGCCGGCCCACGAGATGCGCGCGTACCTGGAGGTGCTGAACGCCGCGCTGCGCGGCCCGGGCTCGGTGGACGTCGAGAACGACGTGTACCGCGTGCACAGCCCGATGGACGTCACGGACCACGGCCCCAATCCCATCCTGCTCGCGGCGCTCGCGCCCGTGATGCTCCGCGTCGCCGGCGAGCACGCGTCGGGGACGATCCTGTGGCTCGCCGACGAGCGAGCCATCGGAGAGCACGTCGCGCCGCGCATCACGAAGGCTGCCGCCGAGGCCGGCCGCCCCGCTCCGCGGATCGTCGCCGGGGTCCCCGTGGCCCTCTGTCCGAAGGACGAGGTGGACGCCGCGCGGGACTGGGCCAATCGGACCTTGGGCCATGCCGAGTTCTGCCCGAACTACCAGCGCCTGCTCGATCGCGGGGACGCCACCGACGTGGGAGACATCCTCGCGGCCGGTGACGAATCGATGGTCGTCGAGCGGCTGCGCGCCTTCCGCGACGCGGGAACGACCGACCTGGCGGTCCGCGTCCTCGCGCTCGGGCCCGACCGCGCCGCGCGCATCGAGTCGAGGGCGCGGACGCTCGCGTTCCTGGCCTCGCTCTGCCCGGAGCTCTGAGCTCTCGGCGGAGCCGCCCGGATCACCGGTCGTAGTCGACGACGACCTCGCGGCTCGTCGGGACGGCCTGGCAGGTGAGCACCCACCCCGCCTCGACCTCGTCGTCCGACAGGGCGTTGTTGGCGCGCATCGCGACCCGCCCCGACTCGAGGAAGGCCATGCACGTGCCGCAGCTTCCCGCCTGGCATGCGAACGGCGGCGCGAGGCCCGCGCGACGCGCCGTGTCGAGGAGGGTGTCGCCCGGCTGGTAGCTGATCGCGTGCTTGCGCCGATCGAGTCGGATCACCACCGACTCCGTCTCCGACGGCGCCGTGGCTCCGGGAGTCTCCTCGGGCAGCTCGAACCGCTCGATGAAGACCTGGCTCGCGGCGACCCCGCTTCGATCCAGGCCGGCCCCGACCACCTCCATGTACGGGCCGGGACCGCACACGTAGAAGTCGGCGTGCGTGCGGCCGGCGACGAGCGCCGCGCACGCCGCGGCGTCGAGGAACCCGCGCCCCGCATCGAGGTGATGATGCACCGAGAGGCGTCCACCCGACGACGCGCGCAGGCGCTCGAGCTCGCGCGCGAAGATCACGCTCTCCGCGTCGCGGTTGGCGTACACGAGCGAGACCTCCCGGCGCGTGCGGACGAGCGCAGTCTTGACGATCGAGAGGATCGGGGTGATGCCGCTCCCGCCCGCGAAGGCGACGATCGGACTCTCGGCTGGACGCAGCACGAACCGGCCCGTCGGGGGCATCACCTCGATCGTGTCGCCCGGCGAGAGCGTGTCGTTCATCCAGTTCGACATCCTCCCGCCCGGGACCCGCTTCACCGTGACGGCGAAGCGGTCCCCCGCGTCGGGAGAGCTCGACATCGAGTAGCAGCGGGCGACGGGCTCGCCGCCGATGGCGGTGCGGAACGTGCAGAACTGCCCGGCGGCGTAGGCGAACGTCTGCTCGAGGGACGGAGGGACCTCGAGCACGAAGGAGCGCGCGTCGGCGGTCTCGTCGACGACGTCGGCCACCGCCAGGGAGTGATACGCGGGGTCGCGCCGCATCGTCCTCTCGCAGCAGAGCCCGGATGGTAACGTGCCTCTCTAAAAATGCTAGTATGATTCTCGCCCATGGACACCCGCTACACGCCCGAACAGGCCGAGCTGGGCCGCACGGCCCGCCGGCTGGCGCGCGAGCTCGGGCCGCGGACCGTGGCCGACCTCGACGACCACAAGCGCGCCCGGCGCCTCGACGAGGCGGTGCGACAGGCCGGCTGGCTCGAGCTGCGCCACGACGACGGCGGCGGGCGCCCGCTCGCCAGCGGGGTCGAGGCGGCCATCCTCGCCGAGGCGCTCGGCGAAGCCGTCGCCGACGTCCCGTTCGCGGGTCCGCTCCTGGCCGCGGACCTCGCCCGGCGCGCCGGCGCGACTCCCATCGAAGGCGCGGTGGTCGCGTTCGGGCCCGACCTGATCGACGTCGCGGCGGTGTCGGGTCCGGCCACGGCGGCACCGCTCTACGCCGTCGACGGTCCCGCGCGCGGTCCGGTCGCGGCGTACGTCCTGGCTCCCGAGGGCGATGACTACTGGCTCGCACACGTGCAGGCCGATGGCGCGGCGAGCGAGGGCACCGATCTCACGCGCGCGGTCCGCGAGATTCCGGCCAGCGCCCTCCGGATCCCCGTTCCCGACCAGGCCCGGCTCCTCACTCGCGCGGATCTCGACGCCTGGTCGACCCTGGGCCTCGCACTCACCAGCGCCGATCTCGTCGGGCTGATGCGCGGCGTGCTCGAGGTCACGGTCGCCTACGCGCGCGAGCGCCGCCAGTACGGCGTCCCGATCGGATCGTTCCAGGCGATGCAGCACCTCCTCGCCGAGGCGCGGTGCCTGATCGAGGGCGCGTTCAGCGTCGCGGTCTACCCGGCGTGGGCCGTCGACGAGCTCGCGCCCGAAGACGCCCGCGGCGCCGGACGCGTCGCCAAGGCCTACTGCGCGCGCGCCGCGCGCACCGTCTGCGAGACCGCCGTGCAGGTGCACGGCGGGATGGGGAACACGTGGGACTGCATTGCGCACGTCTATCTGCGCCGTGCCCTGCTCTCGTCGCGATGGTTCGGCGACGACGGCGAGCAGCTGCGGAAGCTGCAGGGAGCTCGCCTGGGGGTCCTCAATGGACTTTCGTGACGCGAAGGAGGAGGCGGAGTTCAGGGCGCGCCTGCGCGCGTGGATCGCGGAGAACAACCCGGGTCT
>Ga0335070_10004379_pt1 | contig 16508 bp, 13 predicted proteins | sample Lox_Sample_13_FD_206722 | JGI IMG/M metagenome (GOLD analysis project Ga0335070, IMG submission 206722) | Soil microbial communities from Loxahatchee National Wildlife Refuge, Florida, United States - Lox_Sample_1.3 | ecosystem: Environmental > Terrestrial > Soil > Wetlands | place: USA... | reverse complement strand
GGCTGATATGCCGGTGGATACCGCGACCTTCCTCGTGGTGGCCGGGCTCTACGTGGCCCTCACCCTCGCCGTCGGGTACCTGGGCTACCGGCAGACGAAGGAGGCCGAGGACTACCTCCTCGCCGGGCGGCGGGCCGGCCCCTGGGTCCTCGCCCTCTCCTACGGGGCCACCTTTATCTCCACCTCGGCCATCATCGGCTTCGGCGGCGTGGCCGCCGTCTACGGGATGGGGCTCGTCTGGCTCACCGTCTTAAACATCGGCCTCGGTATCCTCGTCGCCTTCATCCTCTTCGGGAAGAAAACGAGGGAGATCGGGTCCCGGCTCGGGGCAGTCACCTTCCCCGACCTCCTGGGGAAGCGCTTCAGGGACGATTTCATGCAGTATGCCCCGGCGGCCATCATCATCGTCGGGATGCCCCTCTACACCTCGGCCATCCTCATCGGGGGGGCCCGGTTCCTGGAGAAGGCCCTCGGTATGCCCTTTTCATGGGCGGTCATTGTCCTCGGCCTCGTTACCGCCGTGTACGTGGTAGCGGGCGGGCTCATCGCGGTGATGTACACAAACTCCCTCCATGCCATCGTTATGTTCGCGGGGATGGCACTGCTCCTTATCTTCACCTACTCCCTCCTCGGCGGGGTAGTCCACGCGAACGAGTCTCTCACCGCCATGGCCCCCCTCGTGCCGGGCGACCTCGTGGCGCAGGGCCACACCGGCTGGACCTCGATGCCAGTCCTCCTCTCCCCCATCTGGCTGACCCTCATCACCACCCTCGTCCTCGGGGTGGGGATCGGGGCCCTCGCCCAGCCGCAGCTCGTGGTCCGGTTCATGACGGCGAGGGACGGCCGGGCCCTCGGCATGGCGGTCCTCGCGGGGGGCCCCTTCATCCTCGTGATGACCGGGGTCTCCTTCACCGTCGGGGCCCTCTCGAACGTGTTCTTCTACCGGGAGACGGGGCAGATCGCGGTGGCCGCGGTCGCGGGAGGGAACCTGGACTCGGTTATCCCGGTCTTTATCGACCTCGCGACCCCCTCCTGGTTCGTGGTCCTCTTCCTCATCACCCTCCTCGCCGCCTCCATGTCCACCCTCTCCTCCCTCTTCCATGTCATGGGCACGGCGGTGGGCTTCGACATCTGGCAGCACTTCGGGGGGAGAAAACCGTCGCTTACCGCGAACCGGGCGGGGATCCTCGTCATGATCCTCGTCTCGGTCCTCCTCGCCTTCACCCTCCCCGGTTCCATCGTCGCCCGGACGACGGCGATGTTCTTCGGCCTCGCCGCCTCCGCGCTCCTCCCTGCCTTTGCCTATGGCCTGTACTCGGAGGCCCCCTCCGCCCGGGCGGCCCGGGCGAGCCTCGCCACCGGTGCGGCGGCATGGTTCCTCTGGACCGCCTTCGTCCACCGGGCCGAGGCGGGCCCCCTCGGCATTGCCCGGCTCCTCACCGGATCCGATGCCCTCCTTCCGATGCCCTGGCAGGTGGTCGATCCCCTCGTCATCGCCCTGCCCCTCTCGGTCCTGGCCCTCGTTGTCGTCGCCGCCCTGGAGGGGTCGGGTGAACGAGCCCGTCGTGAAGAGGCGGTCCCGGCCTGACCGGACCTTCGCCCGGTCCTCACCTTGCGGTGAGTCCCCACCCCTTCGGGGTGGTCCTCACCTGACGGCGAGTCTCCGCTCCTGATGGAGCAGCCCTCACCGGATGGCGAGGGCCCTCCCTTACGGTCGGTAAAGAACCTTTTTCTCTCCCCATGGGTATCAGTACACATGGATCTGGCAGAGGAGAAGTGCACCCCCCTCGAGCCCGGGACGCCCCCGCTTACGAGGAGGGATGCCCTCTCCCTCGCAAAGAAGGTGCCGGGCTGGACCCTCGAGGGGACCCGCCTCGTCCAGAAGTTCAGCTGCCGGAACTTCATCGAGGGGGTGAAGTTCTTCAACAACGTCTCGGTCATCGCCGCCGAGGAGATGCACTACCCCGAGATGTGCATCACGGGCCAGCGGCACGTGACCATCGCCCTCTACACCCACGCGAGCGGCGGGCTCACGAGGAACGACTTCATCCTCGCCGCGAAGATCTCGCAGAAGTGGAGGGAAGTGAGCTGACCCGGGCCCGGCTCACGCTCGTTACACCCGGATTATCCAGGAATATGAAACGCCCGGAGGATCCGGTCCCGGAGCATCGGCTTCGGGTAGGCGCCGACGATCTTCTCCACGAGCTGGCCCCTCGCAAAGAGGAGGATGGTGGGTATGGCGGTGATCCCATAGGTCATGGCCAGCCGCTGGTTCTCATCGGTGTTCAGCTTCCCGAAGCTGATCTTCCCCGCGAACTCGGTGGCGAGCTCCTCGATGACCGGGGCGACCATCCGGCAGGGGCCGCACCAGGGTGCCCAGAGGTCTACCACGAGGAAGGGGTGGTCCCGGACGGCCATGCCGAACTGCCGCTCGTCGAGGACGAGGACCTGCGCCGCCGGCCTGGGCGCCGGCTTCTCCGGCTTCCCGCCGAGGCCCCGCTTCAGCTCCTCGAGCTTCTTCTCCCGGATCCGCTGGAGCTCGTCGTCCATGGGGGAAAGTATGGGGCCAATCGGTATTTATCCCTGATGAGCGCAGGGCAGGACGGATGCTCCCGGCTCCCCCCCCATCCCCTGCATCCCGAAGCCCGGGAAGCCGTTCTCCATCGCGGGATGACGGGAGCAAAGTATATCTCGCATCATCAAGAATAGTATGTGCCTTTTAGAGAAGCGAGGTGGGGTAGTCAGGATATCCCGACGGGCTCATAACCCGTAGATCGATGGTTCAAATCCATCCCTCGCTATGATTTTTTCGGTTCTCCCCTACTTCGCAGCACCCGTCCGCGGGGGAAAGGACCCGAGCTTCGCCTGGTAGCTCCCCACGACGAAGTCGATGTTCCGGGAGAGGCAGGACTCCCCCTCGATGGAGAGCGGGTACTTCCCGGTGAGGCATCCGGTGCAGAGGTTCTCCCGGTCGATGCCGATGGCCTTTACCAGGGCGTCGAGGGAGACGTGGTGGAGGGAGGTCGCCGCGATGGATTCCTTCACCTCGGAGACCGGCCTCGTGCTCGCGATGAGCTCCTCCCGGGTGGGCATGTCCACGCCCAGGTAGCAGGGCGCGATGATCTGGGGCGAGCCGATCCGGACATGGACCTCTGCGGCCCCGCTCTCCTTCATGAGCTCCACGATGTGCCTGGAGGTGGTCCCCCGGACGATGCTGTCGTCCACGAGGACGACCTTCTTCCCCCCGATATGGCCGATGATGGGGTTGAGCTTGAGGCGCACGGCGAGCTCCCGCTCCTTCTGGGAGGGCTTGATGAAGGTCCTCGCCGTATACCGGTTCTTCATGAGGGCCTCGAGGTAGGGGATCCCCGAGCGGTGGGAGAAGCCGATGGCGACGGAGGTCCCCGAGTCGGGGACCGGGGAGACGAGGTCGGCCTTCACCGGGGCCTCGTCGTGGAGGGAGGCGCCGATCTGCTGCCGGATGTCGTAGACGAGCTTCCCCTCGATGACGGAGTCGGCCCGGGCGAAGTAGATGTACTCGAAGATACAGTGGGCCTTCCGGTCGGCAACGGCGATCTGCATGGGTTCGAAGCCCTGCTCCGTGATCCGGAAGAGCTCTCCCGGGGCGACGTCCCTGAGGAGGGTACCGCCGAGGGTATCGATGGCGACGCTCTCGGAGGCAACGACGAAGCCGGTCTTCGTGGTCCCGATGCAGAGGGGCTTGATCCCCATGGGGTCCCGGAAGGCGTACAGGGTCCCGTCGAGCATGAGGATCACCGAGTACGACCCCCGGAGGACGTGGAGGCAGTGGATGATGGCCTCCTCGATCTTCCCCGATTTCCTGAACTCGTGGACGATGGTCGCGGCCACGATCTCGGTGTCGGTCGTCGTGGAGAAGATCTCGCCGTCCGCCTCGAACCCGCTCCTCAGCTCGGCCGAGTTCACCAGGTTCCCGTTGTAGGCGATGGCGAAGAAGTGGTCCCTGAACCGGAAGTTAAAGGGCTGGGTGTTCTCTGGGAGGTTGGCGCCGGTCGTGGGGTACCGGACATGGCCGACCCCGACATTGCCGGGGAGCTCGGCGAGGGTCTGGTCATTAAAGACCTCGGCGACGAGGCCCATGCCCTTGTGCTTGTAGAAGGAGGTGCCGTCCCAGGTCGAGATGCCGGCACTCTCCTGCCCCCGGTGCTGGAGGGCAAAAAGAGAATAATAGAGGGAACGTGATACACCGCCAGCATCAACGATGCCAACGATCCCGCACATACCCCCCCTAATGGGTCGGGATTTTCGGTTTCTTATTCACCCAGCGGTACCCGCGTATCCGGGCAGACCGCCCGAACCCGCAGGATGAGCAGGTCTTGTGCCGGACATGGTACGATATGTGTCCGCACCGCCTGCATGCGATATGGACCTTGTGCTGCCTCTTCCCCTTGGAAGGCGTTCCCTTGGACATGAGTAAACCTCTCCCTCACCCCACGAGCGGCGAGATGTAGATGACATTGTCTCCCCTGACGATGAGGGTCCCGAGCTTCCGGACCCCGCCCTCGCCCTCCTCCTCGGCCTTGTCCAGCACCAGGTTCATATGGACGTCGTAGCCCTGGAGGATGCCCCGGATCTCCCGCCTCCCCTTGAGGGAAACGATGACCGGCTGCCGGTTGAGGGCCTGATCGAGTATCTCCATTGGTCTCCTGGTCATAAAAATCCCTGGACCCATGCTCCCTGGGGTACTCAATGTGCGCAAGGAAGATAGATAAATATAACGAGGATATGTATAACCGGAATTCGGCCCCCGGCGGGGGCGGGAGCGGCATGGCGGCCCTCACGGTCAAGAAGCGGCACACCATCAGGAAGGACGAGCTCGCCGAGCTCTACGGGCTTCTCGGGAAGGAGATCGGGCCCTCGGCGGAGAAGTACCGCTCCGACTGGGTGGAGATGGCCGAGATCGATGCGCCGTACAACCTGTACCTCGTCGACAAGAAGCCCCTCCTCATGAAGAGCGGCGGCTGGGTCTTCCCCACGGTGAAGGGGGCCATCGAACGGCCCTTCCCCGAGCGGAATATCGTCGTGGACATGGGGGCGGTCCCATTCGTCGCAAAAGGCGCCGACGTCATGCGCCCGGGGATCGTCTCCGTAACCGACGACATAAAAAAGGGCTCCCCGGCCATAGTCGTCGACGAGCGGCACCGGAAGGCCCTCGCCGTGGTGGTCGCCCTCATCGATGTTGCGGCCATCCGGGCCGAGGCGAAGGGGAAGATGGCGAAGATGGTCCACCATGTCGGGGACACCCTCTGGGCGCTGGAGCTGTAGGGCGACGGGGGCGGGAGGGGCGCCCCGGGCGGCCTGCCCGGGGAATCCCCATCCGGGCCCCTCCTGCCACCCGGCATCGGCGCGGGGCGTCGGGAGGGAAAGGTTATAACAAAACACGGAATAATACTGTTCTCATGAGTAAACTCCTCGACAGCATCATCGGCCGGAGCCCTCCCACCGGTTCAGACGATTACATGGAACTGGACCTCACCTCCTTCGAGGGGACCATGACCGACCAGCCCGCCACCATGTACGTGAAGGTGGCGACCATCGGCGACCTGAAGGACACCCCCAAGGTGAAGGAGGAGGTCTACAACGGGAACATCGTCATCATCGACATCGGCAGGCTGAAAATGGACAAGATCACGTACGAGCGGGTCCTCAAGGACTTAAAGGACGTCGCAAAGGACGTGAACGGGGACATCGTCGGCCTCGGCGACCAGCGGTACGTGGTCATCACCCCCATGTCGGTGAAGATCGCCCGGGACAAGATCGGGGGCGGAACCACCTAGTGCAGAGTATCGTCCAGGGCCGCTGTCCATACTGTGAACGGGAGATAGAATATCTTTACCAGACCGAAAATATCCCCTTCTTTTCCGATATCCTCATCGTGAGCGGGCGGTGCGAGTGCGGCTACCGGCATGCCGACACCATGGTCCTCTCGGGCGGGGAGCCCGCCCGGTGGGAGATTTCGGTGGAGGGGCCCGAGGACCTCGCGGTGAGGGTCGTCCGGTCGGCCTCCGCGGCCATCCGGATCCCGGAGCTCGGGGTGGAGATCGACCCCGGCCCGGCCTGCGAGGGCTTTGTCTCGAACGTCGAGGGGGTTCTCGACCGGATCGGGGACGTCCTCGGGAGCGTCCTCACCTGGGCCGGGGGGGAGGAGCGGGAGAATGCCCTCGCCCTCAGGGAGCGCATCGGCCTCGCCCGGGAGGGAAGCGTCCCTTTCACCCTGAGCATCGAGGACCCGTCGGGGAACTCGGCAATCGTCTCGCCAAGGGCGACGAAGACGCTGATTCCCCTCTGCCCGGAAGAAGGGCCTCTCGAAAAGAAGGAAGGAAACGGGTAACCGCCCGTTCCGCTCAGCGGACGGGGAGCCCTTTTATCGTGATACCCGGTTCCTTCACGATCTGCCCGACGATTCTGGAACCGGGGATGAGTTTCCGCACTGTCCCGGCCTGGTCCTCGGGAAGTACATAGGCGAAGCCCATCCCCATATTGAAGGTCCGGTACATCTCGACCGGATCGATATCCCCCTTCTCCTGCAACCAGGTGAAGACCGGGGGGACGGGGAGGGGATCGGTGAAGTCGAAGCCGTACTTCGTGAGCCGGGGGAAGTTGAGGAGCCCGCTCCCCGTCACATGGCACATCCCGTGGATCTCGGCCTTCCGGCAGGCCTCGAGGGCCTCCCGGTAGATACGGGTCGGGGTGAGGAGGGCCTTCCCCACGGGGGTCCCGTCGGGGAGGCGTTCGCCGTACCCCCCCGCCTTCTCAACGACCCGGCGGGCGAGGGTGAGGCCGTTCGAGTGGATCCCGCTCGAGGGGACCCCGAGGATGACCTCCCCGGGCCGGATCTTCTCCCCGGTGACCACCTTTCCCTTCTCCTGGACCCCGAGGCAGGTCCCCGCGAGGTCGAGGCCCTTCACGAGCCCGGGGAGCTGGGCGGTCTCCCCGCCGACGAGGTTCAGGTTCGCGAGCCGGGCCCCCTCGTTCAGGCCCTCCCCGATCTGGGCCATCTTCTCCACCGAGAGCCGGTCGGTCGCTATGTAGTCCACGAAGGCCACGGGCTCGACGTTCATAACAAAGAGGTCGTTCGCGTTCATGGCGATACAGTCGATGCCCACGGTGTGCCAGTCCGCGAGGGCGTCTGCGACGAGCAGCTTCGTCCCCACCCCGTCGGTGGTAAGGGCGAGGACATGCTGCCCGAGGTCGACAAGCCCCGCGTAATGGCCGACCCAGCCGACCATCCCGTAAGGCCCCTTCCGGCGGAAGGTCACCTTCCCGGTGAGGGCCCCGATGGCCTCCTTTACGAGATCGATGTCGACCCCCGCTCCGCGGTAGGTCTCCCTACCCATCCTGGTCCTCCGAGAGCCGGAACTCATCATGGAGGACCCGTACCGCCTTAGGCCCGTCGGACTCCTTCACCACGAAGGAGACGTTCACCTCCGAGGAGCCCTGGGAGATCATCATGATGTTCACGCCGGCGAGGCCGAGGGCAGTGAAGATCCTCCCGGAGATGCCCGGGGTGCCGGCCATGCCTGCCCCGATGACCGCTACGGCAGCCACGTCGGGGTTCGCCGATACCTCCCGGACGATCCCCTGCTCGACCATGGGCTTCAGGGCCTCTGCGGCCATCTCCATGTGGTCGAGCTCCACGATGATGGAGATGTTCGCCTCCGAGGAGCCCTGGGAGATCATCATGACGTTCACCTCCCGGTCGGCGAGGGCGGAAAAGATGGCTCGGGCGACGCCCGGCCGCCCGATCATCTGGGCGCCGTTCACGTTCACGAGGGCGACCCCGGTGATGTGGGTGAGGGCCTTCACCACCCGCCGGGATCTCCGCTTCTCCTTGACGATGCAGGTCCCTGGGTGCGAGGGGTTGAAGGTGTTCTTCACCCGTATGGGGATCTCCTTTCTCATGGCCGGCTCGATGGATCGGGGGTGCATCACCTTGGCACCGAAGAACGAGAGCTCCATGGCCTCGAGGTACGAGACGGTCGGGAGTACCCGGGCCTCCCGGACGAGCCGGGGGTCGGTGGTCATGATGCCATCCACGTCGGTCCAGATCCAGACCTCGTCGGCCCCGATGGCCGCCCCGACGACCGTGGCCGAATAGTCCGAGCCGCTCCGGCCGAGGGTGGTGGTGATCCCCTGGGGGGTGCAGCCCATATAGCCCATGATGACCGGCACCGAGTCCTGGAGGAGGGGGAGGACCCGGGCCCGGATCTTCGGCTCGGCCTCGGGGAGGACGATCCCGTCGCCGTGGGTGGCCGTGGTGGTGATCCCGGCCTCGCAGCCGTCGAGGACCACCGAGGGGATGCCCCGCTGCCTGAGGGCGGCCCGGAGCACGGGGGCGGAGAGGCGCTCCCCGAAGGAGATGAGGTAGTCCCGCGACCGGGGGGTGAGCTCCCGGAGGTTGTTCAGGCCCACGTACATGTTCCTGAGGTCCGAGAGCCGCCCGTCCAGAATCCGGCCGGTTTCCTCGACGTAGTCGGGGGCGGCGACCTCGAGTGCCTTCCGGTGCCGGTCCCGGAGCTGGGTGACGAAGGGCTCGATCCCGGGCCTGTCTTTGCAGGTGACGACCTCGTTCGCCATCTCGATGAGCTGGTTCGTTACCCCCGACATGGCGGAGACCACCACCGCGAGCTCGTGCCCCTCCTCGTGGTACGGGGCGAGGATATCCACCACCTTCCGAATCCGGTCCCCGTCACCCACGGAGGTCCCGCCGAATTTCATGAGAAGCCGCATAGGTTCCCCTCGCACGCCCTGATCGTTTTTATTACTATACGATCAACCTACTAATAAGATGCGTGCAGACGATACGGTGGAGTGTCACGTCCTCGTCATCGGGAGCGGCGGGGCTGGCGTGAGGGCGGCCGTGGAGGCGGAGCAGTACGGGGACACGGTCCTTGTCTCGAAGTCCCTCGCGGGGAAGGGCGGGTGCACTCCCATGGCGGAGGGGGGGTACAACGCTGCCCTCGGGGAGAACGACTCCTGCGTGCTCCACAAGGAGGACACCATCCGGGGCGGGGCGTACCTGAACGACCCGGAGCTCGTGGACATCCTCGTGAAGGAGGCCCCCGAGCGGTTCATGGAGCTCGTGAAGTGGGGGGCGGTGTTCGACCGTACGCCTGAGGAGAAGTTTGCCCAGCGCTCCTTCGGGGGCCAGCGGGTCCCCCGGACCTGCTATGCGGGTGACCGGACAGGCCACGAAATAATGATGACCCTCCTCGAACGGCTCCGGGCGGGGAACGTCACCGTCCTCCAGGAGGTCTCGGTCATCGACCTCCTGAAGCGGGAGGGTCGGGTGGTGGGTGCCGTCGCCATTGACCGGAACGGGGGGCTCAGGGCCCTCCAGGCCGACTCCACCATCATCGCCACCGGCGGGGCGTCGAGGATCTACGACATCTCCACGAACTCGGCGACGGGGACGGGCGACGGGTTCGCCCTCGGCTACCGGGCCGGCGCCGAGCTCATCGACATGGAGATGGTCCAGTTCCATCCCACGGGGGCGGTCTACCCATACGACGCCCGCGGCCGGCTGGTCACCGAGGCGGTGCGGGGGGAGGGCGGGGTCCTCCTCAACTCGAGAGGCGAGCGGTTCATGGACCGTTATGATCCCGAGCGGATGGAGCTCTCGACCCGGGACGTCGTCGCCCGGTCCATCGCCCGGGAGATCGCCGAGGGCCGTGGGACCCCCCGGGGCGGGGTCTGGCTTGACGTGACCCATCTCCCCGCGGGGCAAATCGAGGATAAGCTTCCCCTTATGCTCGAGCAGTTCCTCGCCTTCGGGATCGACATCCGGACGGAGCGGATGGAGGTTTCCCCCACCGCCCACCACTTCATGGGCGGGCTCCGGATCACCCCCTCCTGCGAGACCACGGTCCCCGGCCTCTATGCCTGCGGGGAGGCGGCCGGCGGTGTCCACGGGGCGAACCGGCTCGGCGGGAACTCCCTTGCCGAGACCCAGGTCTTTGGTAAGCGAGCCGGGGAGGCGGCCGGGAGGGCCCCGTCGAGGGGAATCCGGATCGACACCCGGCACCTCGAGAAGTACCGGCGGATGATGGACGACTTCAGGGCGGGAGGGGTGAGCCCGGCCACCATCACCCGGAAACTCCAGGAGGCCATGTGGAAAGGCGCGGGGATCGCCCGGAACGCCCGGGACCTGGAGGCGACCCTCGTGGACGTCGAGAAGCTCGCGAAGAAGAAGCTCCTTGCCCAGACCCCCGAGAACCTCGCCGAATGCTTCACCGTCCAGAACATGTGCCTCGTGGCATCCCTCGTGGTGCGCTCCGCCCTCCTCCGGGGCGAGTCCCGGGGTGCCCATATGAGGAGTGACATCCTCCAGAGCTGGGATGCGGCGAACTCCCCGTACGGGCATTCCTTTATCTCCATCAACCGGGCAGGGATCGAGGAACGGAAGGTGCCCCCATGAACCTGCTGACGCAGTTTCAAGATGGCCTGAAAGCGGCAAGCGTACCGCTCTCAAGCGGCCCGGGGGCCTCCATGAAAACGACTTTGTCGTTCTCAACCGGCGGAGGCGGCCGATGAAACGGTTCACGGTGACGGTGTTCCGTCACAACCCGGCAAAGGACCAGCGCTCGCGGTACCAGACCTATACTGTCGCGGTCGAGGAGGGGGCCCGGGTCCTCCACCTCCTCCATGCCATCCATGCTGAGGACCCGACCCTCTCGTACCGGTACTGCTGCGGGACCGGCCAGTGCGGGTCCTGCGCCGTGCGGGTGAACGGGGAGCCCGTGCTTGCCTGCATGACCGAGGCCCGGGATGGTATGGTCATCGAGCCCCTGAACCTCCCGGTGAGGAAGGACCTCCTCGTGGACATGGAGCCGGTGCTCGCGAAGATCGCGACCATCGCCCCGAAGGAGGAGCTCTGCCTCCCCATGAAGGAGGAGGTGGAGGCCATGAAGCCCCTCCGGTCCTGCATCGAGTGCCTCGCCTGCGTATCGGTCTGCCCGGCCATGGAGGTGGCCGAGTTCGCGGGCCCCCTCACCATGCGGCAGGAAATGCGCCTCGCCCTCGACCCGCGGGACGCGGGCGACCGGATCTCCGACGCCATCCGGGACGGCCTTTTCATGTGCACCACCTGCCAGTACTGCTGGAAGGTCTGCCCGAAGAAGATCGAGATCCCGGGGAAGGCCATCGAGAAGCTCCGGCGGATGGTGAACCGGCGGGGGCTCACCTTCCCGCGTCATAAGGAGATCGCGGCCCTCGTCGCCGAGACCGGCCGGTCGGTCCCGAGGAACCAGCCGACCTTCCTCGAGCAGGTCCCGGAGGTCATCGAGCCGGAGGGCCTGGTCCGGGGCACCGTGGGCTTCTTCGTCGGCTGCATGTACAACAACCGGCTCCCCCAGACTGCCCTCGACGCGATGGAGGTCTTCTCGCGGAACGGGATCCGGGTCATCATCCCCCACGAGCAGGTGTGCTGCGGTTCCCCCCTCATCCGGACCGGCCAGACAGACATCCTTCCCGGCCTCATGGAGAAGAACATCGCGGCATTCACCTGCCGCGGGATCGACACCGTCATGACCATGTGCGCCGGCTGCGGCTCCACACTGAAGAACGATTACCGCACCCCCTTCATCGTGAAGGACGTGAACGAGGTCCTCTGCGAGCTGGGCATCGAGGAGCCCGCCCGGCTCCCCGTCCGGGTGGCTTACCATGACCCCTGCCACCTGCTCCGGGGGCAGGGGGTCTCCCGCCAGCCCCGGGAGCTCATCGGGCGGGTGGCGGAGCTCGTGGAGATCCCGGTGAAGTGCTGCGGGGCCGGCGGGGGGACACGGGCGGGCCAGCCCGACGTCTCGAAGGCTCTTGCGGCAAAGAAGGTGGAGGAGATTGAGCGGGCGGGCGTGGAGTGGGTCATCTCCTCCTGCCCCTTCTGCGAGTTCCACATCGGCGAGCACTGCCGGCGGCCGGTGAAGAACGTGACCACCCTCCTCCTCGAGGGATACCGGCGCAAGGACCGGGACCGGGGAGGGGAAGCCGGGGAATCGGCGGCGGCATGACGGCCAGGGAGTGGAAACCGGGGAGATCCGGGCAGACCATGGAGGAACCGGCCGGGATCCGGGTCCTCCTCGTCACGGGTGATCCGGACCTCATCGAGTACGCGAGGAACGACCTCCAGTCTGAGGGGTACTTCCGGGTCGAGACGGCCCGGTCCGGCGAGGACGCCCTCGAGAGGCTCAAGGCCTCCGGCTTCGATGCCATCGTTTCGGCCCTCCGGCTGCCGGGCATGAGCGGGACGGCCCTCCTCAAGAGCTGCCGGTGCGGAGGGAACCGCACCCCCTTCATCCTCCTCGGGAAGGGGCCGGATCTGGAAACGGTGCTTTCGGCCTTCAACCAGGGGGTCTCGGCCTTCATCGACACCGGGGCAGCCGGGGGGCTCCTCCCGGGGAACCTCTGCATGGCGGTCATCCGGGCGGTGGAGGACCACCGGTCCCTCCTCGCCGTGAAGAAAGAGCGGGACCGGTTCCGGGCCATCCTCTCGGCCCAGAGGACGGGCCTCGCCCTCGTGAACCCGGACCTCACCGTCGCATGGGCTGACGAAGAGGCCCGAAGGATGGTCCCGGGCCGGGAGCCGGTCGGGATCACCTGCCACGAGTTCTACGAGGGCACGGACCGCCCCTGCGAGCCCTGCCCCGCCCTCCTGACCTTCGAGACAGGGACCGCGAGGGAGAGCGACCACTTCAATCCCCTTGACCGGCGCTGGTACCATAGTATCACCCAGCCCATCCGTGACGCCGACGGGAGGGTGGTCCAGGTCCTCGAGGGGATCACGGATATCACGGACCGGAAACAGGCGGTGGAGGCCCTCCGGCTCTCCGAGGAGAAGTACCGGGACCTCGTGGAGAACGCGAACAGCATCATCTTCCGTTCCGACAAGGAGGGGACCATCACCTTCTTCAACGATTTTGCCCAGAAGTTCTTCGGGTTCTCGGCGGGGGAGATTATCGGGAGGAATGTCATCGGGACCATCGTCCCCGAGAGCGACAGCGCCGGGCGGGACCATGTCTCCATGATCCGGGATATCAGGGCCCACCCGGAATCGTACCGGAACAACGAGAACGAGAACATCAAGAAGAACGGGGAACGGGTCTGGATCTCCTGGACGAACCGGGCCATCTTCAACGTCCGGGGCGAGTTCGTGGAGCTCCTCTCCGTGGGAAACGACATCACCGACCGGAAGAAGGCCGAGGTGGCGCTCTTTGCCGCGAACCGGAAGCTGAACCTCCTCTCGAGCGTCACCCGGCATGACGTCCTGAACCAGCTGAACGTCCTCATCGGCTACCTTGGCCTCGTCCGGGACCATGTCAGCGACGTGGATACCGCCACGCTCCTCTCCCGGGCCATGGACTCGGCCTGGACCATCCGGAAGCTCATCGACTTCACCAAGGACTACCAGGAGATCGGGGTCCACTCCCCCCGGTGGCACGAGGTCGCCCGGACGGTGGCGGGTGTCGCCTCACCCCTTGACCTGGGCGGGATCGCCCTCGAGGTGGAGGTAGGGGACCTCCGGGTGTACGCCGACCCGCTCCTCGAGAAGGTCTTCTACGCCCTCCTGGACAATGCCCTCAGGCACGGGGAACGGATCGACAGGGTCCGGGTCTCCTGCCATGCGGATGGAGGGGACCTCATCATCGCCGTGGAGGACAACGGCCTCGGGGTCCCGCCGGACGAGAAGGAGCGGATCTTTGCCCGGGGCACGGGGAGGAACACCGGCTACGGGCTCTTCATCGCCCGGGAGATTCTCTCGATCACGGGCCTTTCCATCGCCGAGACCGGGACCTTTGGCGAGGGGGCCCGGTTCGAGATCCGGGTCCCGGAGGGGGCCTATCGGTCCGGGAAGGACTGACCCTCCGCCGGGGCCTCTCCGCCCCCGCCCCTTAACACTCGCCCAGCTTCACGAGGTACTCGTAGGCCTCGAGGGCAGCCTTCGCCCCCTCGCCGGCGGCGATGATGATCTGCTTCCCCTTGATACTCGTGACGTCACCCGCGGCAAAGACGCCCGGGACGCCCGTGTGGCAGTTCTCGTCCACCACCACCTCCTTCTCAGGGTTGAGGGGGACGAACCCCTCGAGGAACCCGGTGTTCGGGACCCACCCGATCTCGAGGAAGACCCCGTCCACATCGATGGTCGTTTCGTCGCCCGTTTCCCGGTGACGGATGCCGAGGCCGGTGATGAACTTTTCCCCGAGGAGCCTCGAGACCTCCACCCCGGTGTGGACGATGATGTTCTCCTTAGAGCGGCAGATCTCCTGGTACGCCTGGTCAGCCCTGGGCTTCGAGCGGACGAGGAGGTGGACGGTCTTCGCGATCCGGCTCATCTCGATGGCCGTCTGGAGGGCCGAGTTCCCGCCGCCGACGACGGCCACATTCTTCCCTTTAAAGAGGGGCCCGTCGCAGGTGGCGCAGATGGAGAGACCCCGGCCGATGAACCGCTCCTCTCCCTCGAGGCCGAGCGTCTTCGGGTGTTTCCCCGTGGCAAGGATGATCGTCCGGGCCACGAAGGAGCGCTCGGTGGCGGTCTTCACGGTGAAGGAGGAGGGATCCCGGTTGATCCCGAGGACCCCGTCGAGCTCCACCTGGATGTGGAGCTCCCGGGCCTGCTCCTCGAACTTCTTCATGAGGTCCTCGCCCGTGACCATCCGGTAGCCCATATAGTTCTCGATGGCCCAGCTCTCGAGGGCCTGGCCCCCGATGTTCTCGGTGATGACGAGGGTTTTCATCATCTTCCTCGCGGTATAGACCGCGGCGGTGAGGCCGGCGGGGCCTGCCCCCAGGATGGCGACATCGTACACGTCCACCGGGGCCTCCTCCCCGAAAACCTCGTTCAGGGTCTGGGCATCGAACCCGACGATGACCCTGTCCCCGGCCACGGTGACCGGCACCCCGTTCTGGCCGGAGAGCTCGATCATCTTCGCCGCCGCCTCCGAATCCCGGGAGACGTCGATCTCGGTGAAGGGGATCATCCGCCTCTCGAGGTACGCCTTCACCATGCGGCAGTAGGGGCACTGCGCTGTGGTATACACCCGGACGTCTGGCATCGTCCGGGTAGTGCAACCTCCTGCTATAAAGGGGTATCTGAAACTGGAGAAACGGGAAACGTTTATGAATCCACCCTCCCACGTATCTTCGCCATGAGCGGGGGCGGGTACGCAGGCCGGATCCTCAGGGTGAACCTGACGGAAGGAACCGTGAGTGATATCCCGTACCGGAGGGAGTGGAAGGAGCATTACCTCGGCGGGCGAGGCCTCGGGGTCAGGCTGGTGTACGACCTCGTGGATCCGGCAACCGATGCCCTCGCAGACGGGAACGCGGTCGTCATCGCCTCGGGCCCCCTCACCGGCTCGGGGATGCCCCTCGGGTCCCGGTTCAGCCTCGTCGCGAAGTCCCCCCTCACCGGGACTCTCGCTTCCGCGAACTCCGGCGGCTTCTTCGGCACCGAGCTGAAGCGGGCCATCGTCGATGCCATCGTCGTGGAAGGGAAGGCCGACGCACCGGTCTACCTCTGGATCCGGGACGGCCGGTGCGAGATCCGGGACGCATCGGCCTTCTGGGGGACGACCACGGACCGAACCATCGCCGGCATCCAGGCCGACCTCGGGGAGAAGAAGGCCCGGGTCGCCTGCATCGGGCCGGCCGGGGAGCGCCTCGCCCGGATCGCATCCCTCGTGAACGACGAGGGCCGGGCCGCCGGCCGGGGGGGGCTCGGGGCGGTCCTCGGGTCGAAACGGCTGAAGGCCGTCGCCGTGCGGGGGGAGGGAAAGATCCCCCCCGCGGACGTGGCGGAGTTTTCGGGGGTCCGTGACGCCATCCGGGAGAAACTCGCGAAGGGCGGTCTGAACACCGGGGGCCTCCGGCGGTACGGGACCGCGGCCATCATGAACGTCATCAACGAGGCGCACCTCCTCCCCACGAGGAACTTCCAGGAGAGCCACTTTGACCGAACGGAGGCCGTTTCGGGTGAGCGGGTGGCCGAGACCATCCTCACCCGGGTCACCGCCTGTTACTCCTGCAGCGTGGCCTGCGGGAGGGAGACCCGGGCCGGCGGGGTGAGGGGCCATGGGCCGGAGTACGAGACCCTCTGGGCCTTCGGCCCCGACTGCGGGGTCTCGAACCTCACGGCCATCGCCCGGTCAAACTACCTCTGCAACCAGCTCGGCCTCGACACCATCTCCACCGGCTCCACCATTGCCTGCGCCATGGAGCTCTCCGCCCGGGGGTTCATTGGGGAGGACATCCGGTTCGGGGACGAGAACGCCCTCATGGACCTCGTCAGGCTCACCGGGTACCGGGAGGGGATCGGGGACGCCCTCGCCGAGGGCTCCCTCCGGTTCGCGAGGGCGGCGGGGCACCCCGAGCTCTCCATGTCGGTAAAGGGCCTCGAGATCCCCGGCTACGACCCCCGGGGGCTCCAGGGGCAGGGGCTCGAGTATGCCACCTCTGTCCGGGGGGCCTGCCATGTCTAC
>Ga0335070_10004378_pt1 | contig 16509 bp, 11 predicted proteins | sample Lox_Sample_13_FD_206722 | JGI IMG/M metagenome (GOLD analysis project Ga0335070, IMG submission 206722) | Soil microbial communities from Loxahatchee National Wildlife Refuge, Florida, United States - Lox_Sample_1.3 | ecosystem: Environmental > Terrestrial > Soil > Wetlands | place: USA... | reverse complement strand
AAAATGCTCCATCATAGCTCTTGACACCCTTTCTGCCCTGATACCCACTTAAAACCTCCGCCTCATCGCTGTTCTCATCCCCCTTCCAACACCTGAATGCGAAATCTCTGCCCGGGGTGTCGAAGGGTTGACATTCTCGGAGAAGAGGTATATAAGGGTTGGCCATGGAGATTCCGACGGATCCTAAAAGAAGGAGGAAAATGTAATATGCAGAGAAGAACCTTGACCATTCTTGTTTTTGCATTCGTTATCATGTTCTTTTCATCTTCTGTTTTCGGTCAAAGCGCCAAATCGCCCGGCTCTGAGGCAACCCCAATTAGAATAGGGGGTGCGTTGAGCCTCACGGGAGCTTGGGGCGAGGCAGGAAAGTGGGTAAAAGCGGGGTATGATGCATGGTTGGAAGAAATAAACAAAAAAGGGGGACTTTTGAGCCGGCCGGTTGAAATGGTCGTCTATGACAATGAAAGTAATACCGAAAAAGCTGTGACCTACTATGAAAGAGCAATCACCATCGATAAAGTAGATCTGATCTTTGGAGGCGTCCCTGGGACGGCGAACGTTGCGATCATGCCCCTGGCTGAAAAGTACGGAAAGGTATTTGTGGGATTGGGCGGACACATGAAATCTTTTGAACAAGGGTATACTTATGTCTTTGCCAGTCCACCCCTCATGGCCGATTGGTCCTATCTTTCTTTGACGGGTGTGCTGGATGACCTTATTCCAAAGGCCAATTGGCCCAAATCAATCGCCGTCTTAACGATGAATTCTGTTACAGGACTTTCGGGTCGGGCTCCCATGATCAAAGGTATGGAAGAGCGAGGGATAAAAGTTGTCGTCGATGAGACCTATAATCTCCCGCTGAGCGATGCGACTCCGCTGATAAGCAAAGCCAAAGAGAGAGGCGCCGAGATCCTTTGTTGTTACAGTGTGTTCGATGACGGGGCAATGATGATGCGAGCCGCCAAGGCTTTACGCTACAATCCGAAGATCATATGGCAGTTAGTGGCTTCGAAAGTACCGGCATGGATCAAAGAGCTTGGGGAAGACGGAAATCATGTGCTCACAGACACCTCTTGGGCTGCTGATCTGCCTTATCCCGGCAACACTCAGATAAACGAAGGTGCCCAAAAAAGATTAGGAATACCCCGCCCACCCGATTTCTATGGTCTGGGTTACTGCTGGATGAAAACACTGGAGTTGGCTGTTCAGGGATCAGGGACGCTGGACAACAAAAAGATAAGAGACTACATTCGATCAACCAAGTTTGATCTCCCTTACGGCAAGGGGGTCACCTTTGACAAAAGAGGTTTGCCTGCTCCTTTCTGTTTCACCTTTCAGACAACAACCGGTCAGAATAAGTTGGTGTGGCCGAAAGAAGTGGCGACTTCCAAATTGGTTTACCCGAGACCGCCATGGAGCCAATAAAGAATGATCGCGTCGGGATCGCTATCCGACCCGAGTCGAAGTGATGGCGATCCCGGTATGGATTCTATCTTTTTAGCTGATTCGACGGGTCTGGTGATCGTTTGGCGTTCCTTCCGCTTGTCCCTGAATCCTTTCCTCCCGTCATTTTTCTGCCAATCCGGGCACTCTTTGGGAGCAGCTTTTTGAACGTGTTTCGGAAAAAGCAGGAGGGCTCGCTCAAAAGAGGAGAAAGCCATGAAGACTATTGAGATGGAAGACCACGATGCAACACTCAGGGCTTTGAAGGAACACCTGCAGATCGATCCCAAGAGGACAGCGATTGTCACGGTCGATATGCACCGAGGTCATCTCGACCCTGTCGAAGCGACCTTGCCAGTATCCGTCGAAGAGAGCAAGAGGGTTTGCCAAAACGCCCGTGATCTCCTAACGTTCGCAAGAGCGCAAGGAATCCCGGTCGTTCATGTGATCGCTACGTTTCGGGAGGTGGAGGTTGATAAGATCAACCCCAGGATCGGCGCAGCCCGACTTGTCCTGTCTAAAGCCGCACCCAAGACCGAGGCTCAACGTCGAGGAGTACTGCATAACATCCGGGGCAGCGTTCAGACGGAGTTGATGCCTGAAATAGGGCCGGAGAAGGGAGACTACCTAATCGACAACAAAAAGACCTTCAGCATTTTTCAGGGGACAGATTTGGAGCATCTTTTAAGGATCGTTTTAGGGGTGGATACGGTCGTGCTGATGGGCATCAACACGAACACTTGCGTCCTGTGTGGAGCCTTTGAATCGTTTAACCTCGGTTATAAAACGGTCGTTGTCTCTGACTGCGTTGCTTCGATGTACGGTTGGGACCTCCACATGCTTGGTCTGCAGAACGTTGCCCGGTGTCTCGGATGGGTCCTTACCGTCGATGAAGTCAAGGGGAAAGTCAGAGCCCATGGGAAAGAATCCCATTGAGCTGCCGCAACCTATCGGGTACGCCGAGAACCCGGATGGGATTGAAAGTAATCAAATCCTGTGTTATTTTGAGTAGTAACCTACATTATTCTCTCCTGAGCGTTTCTCCTAAGGCAGTGATCTCCTAGATTCCCAAAGATCATTCCTGAGATTCGTGTAAGCGGTTTCGAGGGCATGTCCTCGAAAGTCAAGGAGAGTTTTTGTTGGGCCGTGGGTTGCTCAAAAAGTGATTGTTTCGCAGGCTGCTCAAAAGTGCCAGAGGCAAGGCTCTCGAAATCCTGAGAGTGGCGTCGCGACGAATAAGACTGACGTGGCGACGACTAAGGAGCCACACTGTTTGTCAGGCCCGACGAGATGTGAGGAGGGCTAAGACCCTGTGCCACGCCGATGAGTTGGTGAGTCGGCCAGAGGCGTCCTTGAATGTACGCCGCAATGACGAAGGATGAGAGAAACGAGGCAGATGGGCGTTTTTCAGCAGCCTGCCGGAAAGAGAGGAATCGGATGAAACTAGGTTTGGTGGGTTTTCCTGAGGTGGGTAAGCGAACACTCTTCCGTTTGTTGACGGGCAAAGAGCCGAACCTGGAAGGGAAGAAGGGCGACGCGTTGGGCCTGGCGAAGGTGCGTGATGCGCGCTTCGACCGCCTCGTGCAAATCTACACGCCTCGCCAGGAGACCCCCGCACAGATTGAATTCTTTCTTCTTCCAGACTTGGACCAGCAGGCCTCGCGGAATGAGCAGGTGTGGCGGGGATTAGAGCATGTGGATGTCATCTGCCATCTTGTCCGGGCTTTTCAGGACGACACGATCTTTCATGTCCACGGCACCGTGGATCCGCGCCGGGATATCCTGCTTTTTAACGAAGAGCTACAGCTCAACGATCTTCTTTTTATCGAAAAGCGTATTGAGCGGCTTGAAAAAGAGCAGAACAAGAAGAGAGACGGTCAAAAGGGTGCCATGGAGGCCGACCTTCTTAATCGCATGAAAGCCCATCTCGAAGCGGGCCGTTTTCTGAGAAACTTTCCCCTAGCAGAGGCTGAAGGAAAACTGATTGCCAGCTACCCTCTGCTGACCCGCAAGGCGATGATCATGATCCTCAATACCGGCGAAGAGATCTCAGAGGTTCATGGCCGAATCGATCAATTCAGGGAGAGCTTTCGTGAACAGGACTTCCAGTGGATTGCGGTTTCTGCCAAGATCGAACAGGAACTTTGCACCCTTGATCCGGCAGACCGCCAGCCTTTTCTTGAAGAGCTTCAACTCAATCAGCCAGCCCTGGACCGGTTGACCATGCTCTGTTACGAAACGCTCGGTCTCATCTCGTTCTTCACAGTCGGGCCGGACGAAGTCCGGGCCTGGACAAACCGGCAGGGATCCCTTGCTCCCCAGGCCGCAGGGGTCATTCATTCTGACTTTGAGCGCGGGTTCATCCGGGCGGAGGTGATGAAATATCAGGATTTGATCAATCTCGGAAGCGAGCAGAAAGTCAAAGAGGTGGGGAGATATATGCAGAAGGGCAAGGACTATGTGGTCGAAGACGGCGATATTATCAATTTTCTTTTCAACGTCTGACAAACAGCAGTCATCACCCCCCCCCTTTCGCTCGAGGATCAAAACCTCAATCCAGCGAATCTATTTCAATACGCCCTCTTCTTATGCCCCTCTCTCAATAACGGACGGAGCGCCTCACCTTGACTTGTCAAATCGGATAAGATTAGGGCATATTTAATTTTAAATTGAGCTTCTCAGGGGATCTGTTTTTAGCGACAATCCAAATGGAAGTAGGAGGATTCAGAACGAGATGGCAAACGAGTCACAAAAGATTATTTACTCCATGATCCGACTCAGTAAGCATCACGATAAGAGACCGATCTTGAAGGATATCTCACTCTCCTATTTTTACGGGGCGAAGATTGGGGTGATCGGGTTGAACGGTTCCGGTAAGAGCTCGCTGCTTCGCATCATGGCCGGTGTCGATAAGGAATTCAACGGCCAGACCATCCTCACGCCGGGTCATACCATCGGCTTTCTCGAACAAGAGCCGGAGCTCGACAATACCAAAACTGTGCGGGAGATTGTAGAAGAAGGCGTCCATGAGACGGTTAATCTCCTGGAAGAGTTCAACCGGATCAGCGAGAAATTTTCAGAGCCCATGTCCGAAGAAGCGATGAATCGTCTCATCGAGCGGCAAGGCCAGGTGCAGGAAAAACTCGATGCTCTCGATGCGTGGGATCTCGATTCACGCCTGGAGATGGCCATGGATGCCCTCCGTTGCCCTCCGGGAGAGACGTCGGTGAAAGTCCTTTCGGGTGGCGAGAGGAGACGCGTGGCGCTGTGCCGGCTTCTCCTCCAAAAACCGGACATTCTGCTCCTGGACGAGCCGACCAACCATCTCGACACAGAAACCGTCGCCTGGCTTGAACAGCATTTGCAAAGGTATCTCGGAACGGTCATTGCCGTGACCCATGATCGCTACTTTCTTGACAATGTGGCGGGGTGGATCCTGGAACTCGACCGGGGAGAAGGCATTCCCTGGAAAGGAAACTATTCTTCATGGCTTGAGCAGAAGGAGAACCGTCTCAGACAAGAGGAGAAAACGGAGAGCGAGCGCCAGAAAACTCTTCAACGGGAACTCGAGTGGATCCGGATGTCGCCAAAAGGCAGGCATGCGAAATCGAAAGCACGAATCGCCTCCTATGAAGCCCTTCTCGAAAAAGAGAGTGAGAAGATTGCTAAAGAGCTTGAGATCTATATTCCTCCCGGGCCGCGTCTCGGAGGTGTGGTAATCGAGAGCAAGAATGTTACCAAGTCCTACGGGGACCGAATTCTGATAGAGAATCTTTCGTTCTTGCTCCCCCCGGGTGGAATCGTTGGGGTCATTGGTCCGAATGGGGCGGGCAAAACCACACTCTTCCGGATGATTACGGGGCAGGAAAGGCCCGATTCAGGAGCGATACGAACAGGCGAGACAGTAAAGATGGCATACGTCGACCAGAGTCGGGATGTCCTCGATCCGAATCAGACCATCTGGGAAGTCATCTCGGAGAAACAGGATACGATCCAGCTCGGCAACAGACAGGTCAATTCGCGCGCCTATGTGGCCCATTTCAATTTTTCGGGGACGGATCAGCAGAAAAAGGTCGGGGTCCTTTCAGGAGGAGAGCGAAACCGTGTTCACCTCGCGCGGATGCTCAAAGAGGGAGCCAACGTCTTACTTCTGGATGAACCGACCAATGACCTGGATGTGAATACCCTGAGGGCCCTGGAGCAGGCCATCGAGAATTTTGCCGGGTCGGTGGTTGTAATCAGCCACGACCGATGGTTCCTCGACCGGATCGCGACTCATATTCTGGCCTTTGAAGGAGAAAGCACCGTCGTTTGGTTCGAAGGAAGTTATTCGGAATATGAGGTGGATCGGAAGAGCCGCCTTGGAGCAGCAGCGGATCAGCCCCACCGGATCAAATACCGGCAACTCACCAGGACTTAAAAAAAAGGAAAGGTAGAAGATAAAAAACCCTTGTCCCTCTACCTCTCTGTATCCGATATTGGGGTCCCGGCACCTATTTACTCATCTTGCAACTCGTTTCGACGAAGGGAACCTCTACGTCCTTTGCAGGAATCATCGTGACCGCCAATGTAGGCATGCGGGTAGAATTTTTTATGCACGATCTCCGCGGCCCAGAAGGGCACCTGCGCCTGGTACCACCCACCCTACTATTCAAATAATGTCCATTAACATTAACCCAAAATTGGCGGACCCCTTTACCCATCTTGAACAGTACTTCCTCATTCTTTATGGTTACGCCTCCCTGCAATACTTCAAATGGTAACGAACGGAACGAATGGAGGGAAAGATTTGTTTCCCAGATCGTAATTAATTGGATTGCGCATATAGTGGCAAGCTATTTTCAATTTGATACAACGCCGATCCATCGACTACGTTCCCACTTTACACCGCCTCAATGAAAATGGTAAAAAAATGGAAAGTCGAAATAAAATAGATGAAGGAGTTGTGAAGGAACCATTACCGAGGAAATGGCTTTCAACACATGCGAAGGTGACTGGGGGCAGCAGCTTGAAGAAATCGACTGAAACCATGCACGCCGAAGTGGAGGAGCGGCTAAGTCTGGTTCCGGATTCCGCCAAGGCACATCTCTGGGACCTCGAAATCGATTCCGGCCGCATCAGGACTACAGAGAAGGCCAACGAATTCTTCGGTTTTGCCCCGGACAGAGAGCTGGACCTCGAAAGCTTCTTGAACATGGTGCATCCCGAGGATCGTGAGAAGCTCCGCTTGACTTTGGAAGAGGCCGTGCGGTCCGGAGAGGACAATGGCGCTGAATACCGTATCGTGCGCCCCGATGGGAGTATTCGGTGGGTCCTGTCCCGCGCCCGACCGTATCCGGCATCACCAGAGCAACCCGCCCGCCTGATAGGCGTCTCGATTGACATGACCGTGCGCAAGCAGGTCGAGCAGGCATTGGAAAATCGTCTGCGGTTTGAACGATTGCTGTCGGACCTTTCTGCCAGGTTCATTAACATACCTCCTGATCGGGTGGATTCGGAGATTGATTACGGACTGAGACAGATTCTCGAATTCTTCCAGGTCGACCGCGCCGGACTCATGCGGTCATTGCCGGATAGGTCCGGTCACCAGATCACCCACGGCGTTTATGGCGAGGATGTTCCGTCTGTTCCCGTAGGGGTCGAACTGCCCAGATCCCTTTACCCGTGGGCATCCGAAAAACTGGCGGAAAAGCACGAGGTGGTGTATTTCTCGAAGCTCGATGATTTGCCGCCCGAGGCGAATGTGGACAGACAAACATACGCCAAATGGGGTATTCGATCCGTCCTGGACATTCCAATCATCACCGGCGGGTCCGCTGTTCATGTTATCGCCATCAATTCGGTAAAGAATGAGCGGGTCTGGCCGGAGGAACTCTTCCCGCGGTTGCAGCTTCTCGGCGAGATATTCGTGAACGCACTAGAGCGCAAACAGATAAGGCTGGAGCTCGAACAGCGCCTCCGGCAGATCCAGGAGCTCAAACAACGTCTCGAGAAAGAGAACCTCTACCTCCATCAGGAGGTCAAACTGCTGGCTGATCATACGGAAATCGTGAGGCAGAGCCTTGCAATGAAAAAAGTGCTGTCTCAGGCCGAGCAGGTAGCCCAAACAGACTCCACGGTCCTCATCCAGGGCGAAACCGGCACGGGAAAGGAACTTGTGGCCAGGGCTATCCACCGTCTCAGTTCCAGGAGAGACCGGCTCCTGGTGACAATCAACTGCGCCTCCCTGCCACCCACACTGATCGAAAGTGAACTCTTCGGCCGGGAAAAGGGGGCATACACAGGCGCCCTCACCAAGATGATCGGTCGTTTCGAAGTTGCCGACGGGTCAACGCTTTTTTTCGATGAGATCGGGGAGATTCCCCTAGAACTTCAGAGCAAGTTGCTGCGGGTCCTGGAAGAAGGCAGTTTTGAGCGCCTGGGTTCAACGAACACCCTGCACGTGAATGTCCGCATCATTGCCGCCACCAACCGGGACCTTGGCGAGGAAGTCAAGGCTGGTCGATTCAGAAAAGACCTTTACTACCGGCTCAATGTGTTTCCCATTGCAATCCCGCCCCTCCGGGAACGTCCGGAGGATATTCCTCTGCTCGTCTGGGCGTTTGTCAGGATGTTTCAAGAAAGGATGGGGAAGGAGATCGAAACTATCTCGAAGAAAACAATGGAAGTACTACAATCCTATTCCTGGCCGGGCAACGTCAGAGAGCTGAAGAATGTGATCGAACACGCCATGATCCTGAGTAAGGACAAGAGCCTGCGCGTTCAACTGCCTAGGCCCGGGTCGTTGGAAACAGACGCCACTCAAGACCTGCAGGATATGGAGCGGAGGCATATCCAAGCCGTGCTGGAGAAAACCGGATGGCGGCTCAGCGGCGATGGCGGTGCCGCCGAGGCTCTTGGCCTGAAGAGAACGACACTACATGCGAAGATGAAGAAATTGGGTATCAAACGTCCAAACAAGTAATGTCAAAATAACGTCATTTTGCCAATATATTAACGTATTTTCAAGCCACTTCCGTTTGCCATTCACGCCTCTTTTTCATAAAACTTCTTTTAATAACAGCAACTTGAAATTATAGGAATCCTCCGACCTTTCGCTGGCACATTCTTCGCAATCTTTCTTACGTAACCTTGAAAGACAGCGGCCAATTATCCCTATTCGAGGGGAGCGACAAATTCTGCACAGAAAGATGGAACAATCCATCGGAAAATGACGAGTGAGGAAAGACATGATTCTGGCGACCTTAAGGATGGCAATACCGCTGCAAAAGCGCGGTGAGGCGTTGAAAATTCTCAAATCGATAGTTGCTCGAAACCAAGCCCGGCCTGATGACTGTGTCTTCTGCCGCATCTGCGAGGACGCACTGGAAGATAACATCCTTCAATTCGAAGAAATGTGGAGAAGTGAAGAGGAGCTCCAACGCCATCTCCGCTCAGACGAATACCACAAGGTGCTCCTGGTCCTGGAGATGGCCCTGAAGCAACCCGAGATCAGGTTCGACACCATATCGAGTTCGACAGGTATTGAGACCATCGGAAAGGCAAGAGGCCACGGACAACGCCCTGGCAAACTGGAAGGCTGACAAAGATGGTGACACCTGGAGGTCTCCCTCGGGCTGGCGTGTAAAGGCAACCTCTTTGATAAGTGGTGCTGTCAGATGACTCAATCATTCCTGATTAAAGAAAAGGAAGAGAAAGAATAAGAATTTTGAAACGGGGAGAGAAGATATGAGGAGAATGATGAAAGTGTTAGGAGTGATAATGCTGGCGATCGTTCTGCTCGGTCCGGGGGCTGCGCCGACTATGGCGCAGACGTCCACGCAAGCAAAAGGGAAAGAAGCCCAGTCGCCAGCGGGGACGGCGCAAAGCACAGAAAGGCCAGCCAGCACGGCTGAGGCCAAGTCTTCGCCTCAAGGTCCCTATTCGGGCGATCTCTGGCACCGCTCCACCCTGACAGGGGACTGGTTTGGCGTTCGTAACGATCTGGCTGCAAAGGGCGTTACCTTTGATATGAGCCTGACACAGGTTTACCAGGGAATCCTCGGTGGGGGCAAGGACCAAGACTGGAAGTACGGTGGTCGCGGAGACTTTACCCTCAATGCAGACACCCAGAAGCTCGGATTGTGGCCCGGAGGATTTTTAAGGGTGGAAGTGGAGGGTAATTTTACCAATTCTGTGAATGGGCTTACCGGAGCGCTTAATCCAGTGAACACCAACCAGATCTTTCCAATGCCGACCGGTGACAACCTTAACGTGCCCAATGTATCGTTTATGCAGTTCTTTTCGCCGTACGCCGGCGTGGTCCTCGGGAAGCTCGCCCTCCTCACCCCCACCTCCGGCGATATGAACGAGTTTGCTCACGGCAAAGGGGACACTCAGTTCATGAACGGGGCATTCAGCGTTAATCCAGTTTCCCTTTTGACGATACCCTACTCGACGCTTGGTGCAGGTCTGATCGTCTTGCCGACTAAAGACCCCCATGCCGCCGTCGTTAGTTTTTCTGTTCTTCAAAGCAACGGCAAGGCCAGCACCATCGACTTCGACGATTTGCACTCGAACCAACTAACCTTTGCAGGGGAGGCTCGGGTGAGAACGGACTTTTTCGGACTCACCGGACACCAGTTGATCGGTGGAGGGTATTCGAACAAAACGTTCACCTCCCTTGATCAGAGCCTCCGCTTTTTCATCGAGAACCGTAGCATTGAGAAGCAGGATGGCTCCTGGATGGTCTACTATAACTTCGATCAGTACCTCTATGAACCGCAAAAAGGTTCCGACAAAGGCGTTGGCATCTTCGGGCGGCTTGGAGCTTCAGACGGCAATCCCAACCCCATGCATTTCTTCTTCAGCATAGGAGTAGGGGGCAAAGCCATCATTCCCGGTCGTCCCCTCGACCAGTTTGGTGTAGGGTACTACTACATGGTAGCCGGTCACCCTACATTTACTGGTCTGCTTGGTACCACCCGATCCTTTTTGAGAAATGAGTATGGGTTTGAGGCCTACTACAATATCGCCATAACGCCGTGGCTGAAGTTGACGCCGGACATCCAGGTGATCCGGCCCGCTCAGAAAGAGTTTGTCGATACGGAAGTGTTCATCCCTGCCACAAAAAATGTTGGCACAGCCACTGTATTCGGTCTCCGGCTTCAGATGGTATTCTGATACTTCTGATAGCGATTGCATGGCCTTTCTCTTCGGGCATGGAGAAGTGTGGGGGGATCAAAATGGCGCTACGGAGAAGCTCAGACGGGACATAGTAGCCCCCATTTAATTGGGAGTTAATTCGCTGAGGAGGGATTTTACTATGCATATCAGGAGGTTTAGAAAAATGATGAAGAATTTGACGCTGATCGCATTAGCATTGTTGGTCTTTCTGTGTATGTTCCTAGCCCAGTCCTGTACCTCCAAAACAAAACCGGCAGCTGAAATCAATGAGTTATCGAAACTTGCGTATGAAGGAGGGACTCTACCGCTAACAGCTGCACCAGTGGTTGGAACACCAAATCGGAAATATAATTCTAATTTTAAGCCAGGGGCTGAACCGCTGGATCCCGACGAGATTAGGGTTACCATTCTCGGTAGTGGCGATCCATTCGTTAAGAGAGGCCAGGCGTCAGCATCAGTACTTATAGAGGTGGGAAATGAGCAGCACGACTTCTTCTTCTTTGATCTTGGTTCGGGTGCCTTGGCAAATTTTGATGGGCTGCAACTTCCAGTGGCGGCAACAACTAAAGTGTTCCTGACTCACCTTCATGCTGATCATATGGGTGAATTGCCAACCTTATTGGGGAGCCTCGCCAAGAGCGGGAGACGGGACCCTGTAGAAGTCTGGGGACCTGCTGGTGAGACTAAAGAACTTGGCACTCTCGCCTTCGCACAGCATCTGGATGCAGCAATGGCTTGGGACTATCTGTCCATGAACGGGCATCCTGGACAGTCTGGTTCACGTCTCATACCAACGGAAGTACCGTATGATAAACCGGCAACAGTCTATGAACGCAATGGTGTCAAGATTTCATCTTTCCCGGTGATTCACATCCTAAATGGCGCGGTTGGATATCGCCTTGATTATAAAGGAAGCAGCGTGGTGTTTACAGGTGATACGCGCCCATCTAAGACCACATTAGAAGCATGCAAGGGTGGTGTGGATCTCCTTATACATGAGACCTTTCCATCCGCTGCAGTTTTCGCGAAAAAGGCAAGTGTCACAGAAGAACAGGCCAATAAGGTTGTAAACGAATCACACACCAGCCCCGCTATGGCCGGCAAAGTCTTCAAGAGAGCGGGGGCACGGATGTCGGTGATGTGGCACCTCGTTGTTGACCATGATACAGTGGGGCCAGCGTATCAGGAGATGCGCAGCCAATATGATGGTCCTGTAACCATCGCGCAGGATCTAACCGTTTTCAACATTACGAGGAATGCCGTCGTAGTTCGTCAGGCAATAATAGACCCGGTCGCTTGGCCTGTTATAGGCAAGTCTAATGTGTCTGGACCACCCTTGTCAAAGCCACCTAACCCACCCGAGTGGTGGGCTGCCGCTCTCATTACGGACTAATGGAAATATTCTTGAGCTATTCAGTGGATATTATTGTCTTAATACTTTTAGGGATGTAATCTCTGTTCTAACTTTGACCTGCCCCTTAAGGTTTCGGTATCTGCTGTCTCTACTGCATTTTTCAACCTCGCAAAAGTTACGATCTGAATATGATACCTGTCTCTTTCCGAACTGAGCAACCGGCGCCGATTTTGGCAAGATATCCGCACGCCAAAGGTTTTCATCCACAACTCTTCAGCTACTTCTACACCCCCCTCCGAAAAATGTTACCGAGAGAATGATCAGGAACGGATGGAAGAACTAATAACTTGACAGAAAGGCTGAAACTCATATATCCCTGAATCAGGTGTCACAGTTTTTCTCCTTCGCCGATTTTGATCTTGACTCGCATTTAAGAGACAAAGATGAAAGAGAAGGAGTTCGGAGGAATTCCTGGTAGGCGCGGCATGATTCCTAAGAAAGATAAGACGGATCTGAAAAGGACGGGCATCCAAGAGGGTTTTCCTCATGAATTGCGTTTTTAAGAAGATGATTCAGGACATAAAAAAGATCGTCAGGGAGGGGGCTAGAGGATTATGTACCTTGCCTTGCGCATTTTAGAATCTGTCTTGATACCGTCAACCTAGGAACCCTATTTTGACTCAGGTAAAAAGGAAGGTACCCCCGCCTCCTGTGGGTTTTCTTCTTGTTGACGTAGCACTGCTTTTTTCTTATATTTGACTCATCCCCAAGCGCATTCTTATCCATATATATTAAAGGAACCCGCAGCCCGGCCAACCATGCCGAAGGGAATTCATGGACTGACTCAGATGATGTGGATCTATAGGTTTATTTCACCTGCTCTTCTGGTGCTTCTGCTGTTACAGCCGTTGTACGGAGCAGAGCCAGGAGAGACAAAACGGGTCCTCCTGCTGTACGGCGAAGACAAGGCGCACCCGGCCCACGAGTTGACCGACCGTGGAATCCGTTCGGTCTTTCAGTCGAACAAACTCTTCGATGTTAAGCTTTTCACCGAGTACCTGGATCTGGCCCGGTTCAGCGGTCCCAGCCACACCCGTGCAGTGGCCAAGTACCTGCGCCGCAAGTATGCCGCCTCAAAGATCGACGCCATCATCAGCGTCTACCCCGCAGCGTTAGACTTCCTGATGGGTGAGGAGGTGAGTGTCTTTTCCGGGGTGCCCGTCGTCGCCTGCGAAATCTTAAGGGCCTCTGCCGAGAAGCTGGACCGCTCCCCGTGGCGCCGCTTCACCAGCGGCGTCATCCTGGGAGACAATGCCGCAAGCGTGCTGGAGAGTGCCCTTCGGATGAAGCCCGGTACGAAGCGTGTTGCCCTGGTGGCGGGGACGTCGGACAACGATGTCTATAGCGAGATGATCTTCCGCAATGCTCTCAAGCCCTATGCGGGGAAGCCCTATCCGGAGAAGATCGATCTAATCGACCTGACAAAGCTGCCGATGCAGGAGATCCTGGCCCGGGTTGGCTCTCTTCCCCCGGACACTATCGTCCTCTACTCTTCCATCTTAAGGGATGGAGCAGGCCAGAGCTTTGTCCCACGGGAAGCGCTCTCACTCGTTTCCCGGGCCGCGAATGCGCCGGTGTTTGGCTTCTACGAGACGTTATTGGGCTTTGGCATTGTCGGGGGGCGGCTGGTAAGCTTTGAGCAGCAGGGGAGAGAAGCAGCGGCGCTTGCGCTTCGTATCATGGGAGGGGAGTCCCCGGCATCTATCCCCTTCGGTGGAGAGCAGGCATACGTCAATGTTTACGACTGGCGGGAGCTCAAGCGCTGGGGGATCAGCGAGAAGATTTTGCCGCCAGGCAGTATTGTGAAATTCAAGTCACTGTCCATCTGGGAAGAACACAGGGGACCGATCCTCGGCGGCCTTTCCTTCATTATTATTGAGACTCTACTCATCTTCGGTCTCCTGGTGAACCTCCACAAACGCAAGCAAGCCGAAAAGGAGGCTCGCCACCACCGGGATGAGCTCGCTCACGTCACCCGGGTGGCTACCATGGGAGAACTGACCAGCTCTCTTGCCCACGAACTCAATCAACCTCTGGCTGCGATTCGCAACTACGCCAATGCCGCGCAGAGGTTTCTTTCACAAGGTGAACCCGGTTTGAGTAAAACGAGAGAGGCTCTGGAAGGGATCATCCGGGACGACAGACGGGCCGCCGAGGTGATCGGAAGAGTTCGAGGGTTATTGAAAAAAGAGGAACCCCGTTATCGCCCGGTGCACATGAACAATGTCATTCAGGACATCCTTGCTTTCGTTCGCGGCGATTCGGTCCTGGAAGGGTTGTCAGTTGAGACAGAACTTGCCCCGGAGCTGCCGGCTGTGGCGGGTGACCGGGTTCAATTGCAGCAGGTCCTCCTGAACCTGATGCTGAACGCTGTTGATGCTATGAATAAAACAAAACCGGATTTACGTAAGCTTGTGATCAAGACTGAAAACGAAGAAGATCGGGGCGTGAAGGTATCGGTCAGGGATTTTGGTGCAGGAATTGACGAAGCTCACAGGGAGAAGCTGTTTGAGCCTTTTTACACCACCAAATCCGCCGGGATGGGAATGGGCCTCGCCATCAGTCAAAGGATTATCCATGCTCATGGGGGTTCGATCCAGGCTGAGAATAATCCCGACGGAGGAGCGACGTTCGTTTTTACACTGCCGGTAGCTGCAAGGGTCGAGTGAGAAGAAAGTGACGAGGGTCGAGTGACGAGTAATGAGTAATGAACATAGAGTGCCGAGGGAAATCTTTACCACTCGTCCCTCAATACTCGACCCTCGGTTTTCGTCCCTCGACACTCTATACTCGACACTCTTAATTATTGAGCGAAGATGAGTCAAAGTGCACTCGAACAATTTGGAGCCTATAGAAAAGCCGGAGAATTGTTTGATCTGGTAATAAAGGATATGGAGTTTCTCAAGTCAGACCCTCGGTGTTATCGATTGATTGCTCAACAGGTGGCCAGTGCTGATTCCATATGCGCGAACATCGAAGAAGGTTACGGACGGCAAAGCCGGGCTGAATATGTTCGCTTTCTTGACATCGCTCGAGGCTCATCGCGTGAGACCCGGGGGCGGTATGAGCGAATGCATCACTGGCTATCTCAGGAAGTGATCAAAGCAAGGGTAGAACTGATTGATGAGATCATTGGGATTCTCACCAGCTCTATAATTCGAATGCGTAAGGTCACCAAGGTAGGAGTAACGAGTAACGAGTAAGGAGGGTCGAGTGACGAGTAATGAGTAATGAACATAAAGTGCCGAGGGAAATCTTTACCACTCGTCCCTCAATGCTCGACCCTTGGTTCTCGACCCTCGACCCGCTTTACTTTGGTCCTCGACACTCGACCCTCGACCCTTTATACTTTGATTATGCCTGACCAGAAGCCTACCATTTTTATTGTTGATGACGACCCGTCGGTGCGCCAATCCACGGAACTGTTGCTGAAATCGGTCGGATTTAATGTGAAAACGTTCGTCTCGGCTCAGGACTTCCTCAAGGCTAACCTCCACGAAGATCTTGGCTGCCTCATTCTCGATGTGAGGATGCCGGGGATAAGCGGCCTCGACCTTCAGGAAAAACTGGTCTCTTCAAAAACGCCGCTCCCTGTTATCTTCATTACCGGACACGGCACGGTCCCGATGAGTGTCCGCGCCATGAAGGCAGGGGCCGTTGACTTTCTTCAAAAACCCTTCGAAGAACAGGATCTCCTCGACGCCATTAACAGGGCTATCACCCAGCAAAGGGAGCGAAAATCAAAAAAGGATGAAGCAGATGAACTTCAACAGCGCGTCAAAGCCTTAACAGCCCGGGAACATGAAGTTTTTTCCCTCCTCGTAACCGGCATGGCAAATAAGGAGATTGCCCACAAGCTCGGAACGAGCGAGAGGACGGTCAAGGCTCACCGGGCCCAGATCATGGAGAAGATGAATGCCGGATCCCTGGCAGACTTGACCCGTTTCGCCGAGAAGTTGAGGACCCACCTGAAAGACCTTTAGCAGGATCCTGAAAACGCTGTCGGCGGCGTATCCGGCCGCCTCACCGGCTCGGCGGCGTGGCACAGGGTCTTAGCCCTCCTCACATCTCGTCGGGCCTGACAAACAGTGTGGCTCCTTAGTCGTCGCCACGTCAGTCTTATTCGTCGCGACGCCACCCCTCACCAAAGTACAATATCTATTGCACCAAAGTACAATATCCTTGCCCACAAGTACAATAGACTCCCGATCCCATCCTGTGTTGGAATAGAATTACCTTCTGAAGAAAAGAATCGCGATTCCTTTCTCAAAGAGAGGCAAAACCATCATGGCAGACGCAGAATTCATTGTGTATGTAGTGGACGACGACGACTCCGTCCGCGCCTCGCTGAAGCTGCTGATCGAGTCCAGCGGATATCATGTGGTCACATTTAAATCCGCCGAGGATTTTCTCGATTCCAGCTTTGGAGAGAGTCCGTGTTGCCTCATCCTCGATATCCATCTGCCGGGAATGAGTGGGTTCAACCT
>Ga0335070_10004377_pt1 | contig 16510 bp, 6 predicted proteins | sample Lox_Sample_13_FD_206722 | JGI IMG/M metagenome (GOLD analysis project Ga0335070, IMG submission 206722) | Soil microbial communities from Loxahatchee National Wildlife Refuge, Florida, United States - Lox_Sample_1.3 | ecosystem: Environmental > Terrestrial > Soil > Wetlands | place: USA: Florida... | reverse complement strand
TTTTCACCAAGCGACCCGAGACGCTAACCAATGACTTCTTCCTCAACCTTCTCGATATGAGGACGAAGTGGCAACCCGCATCCGATGGAACCTACGAAGGACGCGATCGCGTCACTGGCGAACCGAGGTGGACCGCTACGCGCGTCGACCTTCTTTTCGGTTCCCACTCGCAGCTCCGAGCGCTGGCGGAAGTGTATGCCTGTGAGGACGCCAAGGAACAATTCGTGCACGACTTCGTCACAGTCTGGAACAAAGTGATGAACCTTGATCGCTACGATATGCCTGCGGCGAGAGCGGCGGCTGCATAAGACCTGACGGTGGGGTGCGCGCGTTCCAGCGGGCGCGCGCACTCCCTTCCTCAACCCGCATCTAAATGTGCGCTGAGGCTGCAGACTGGAGTTGAACGTGGCCTACCCAATCAAACGCACTCTGGCAGACAAGATCCTGATTCAACTCATTGAAGCCGAAGTGGAGTCAGGTTTCGCTCTGATCGACGACGCGGAGGCATATCGCACCTCGGGTCATGCGGGATTGAGTTGGCGCGCGCTACAGGACGCCGAAGGTGTGGTTGAGGACATTGAACGCCGTCTCCAACAACTGGGCGACTCTGCATCCGAACCCTTCCAGCCTCTTGTCAACGAACTACGCAACGAAATTGCATCGGCAGAACGCGGATTGTCCTGAGCCAGCAATTTCGACGGCGCCCGCTTCTGCCATCTACGGGCAGAAACGGGGCAAGAACTTTCCTTTCCCGGGGCATCGGCGCCGCACTTCCGCCTGTAGTTGGTGGAGTCGGTCTTTTAGACCGCCCGATTCGCGTCAGCGCCGCCACTACCAATCGCCTTTGCTCAGCGATACCTACCGTTTGAAGCGCAAACAAAAAAGAACTCAGTAATCAGGCCTGCATCCTATATACGATACTGCCCTCGTGAGCGACTTCGATCCCAAGCCGAAGCCAGATCAGGACCCCGACATGACTCGCTGGGGAGCGGGTCCGACGGGGGCGGCCCCTTCGCGCCCAGCGCCTTCGCATCAGCAAGCCACCAAGCTCTCATCTGACCCGGAAGCAACGATTGCGCCCGGGGGCTCGCGCCCGCCGTCGCTGGCTTCCTTCATCGTTACATCGCACGCGGTGCTGTTTTCTCCGGGAACCGTCCTCGGTGGACGTTACGAGATCGTGGCGCAATTAGGTATGGGCGGTATGGGCGCGGTTTACAAAGCCTATGACCGCGAAGTGCAACGCGACATCGCACTGAAAGTGATCCGCCCGGAACTAGCTGAGAATCCACAGATACTACAACGCTTCAAGCAGGAACTGATCCTGGCCCGCGAAGTGACGCACCCGAACGTCGTGCGAATCTACGACATTGGTGAGGCAGAAGGCGTCAAGTTCATCACCATGAAGTTCGTCCAGGGGCAGGATCTTGCCAGCCTCATGACCGATGGCAAGGGGATGGAGCCAAACCGGGCGGCGGACATCATTTACCAAGTCTGTGAAGGGCTGGAGGCGGTTCACAAGCAAGGCATCATCCATCGCGACCTGAAGCCCGGAAACATCATGCTCGATGAGCAGGGTCGTGTCGTGCTGATGGACTTTGGCCTGGCGCGCGGAGTCGAAGGCGAAGGCATGACCCAGACCGGCGCAATGCTCGGCACGATGCAATACATGTCTCCTGAGCAGGCCAAGGCAGAGCCCCTGGATCAGCGGTCGGATATCTACACGGTTGGATTGATCTTCTACGAGATGCTTACGGGTGTCTCGCCGTACGCTTCCGAGAGTTCCATCACCAGCCTGATGAAGCGAACGCAAGAGCGTGCGAAACCGGTTAGCACATTTGTGCAGGGCATTCCGCCGGCATTGAACGACATTTGCAGCCGCTGCCTCGAGATCAACCCAGCGCATCGATTCCAGAGCATCGGGGAATTGCTGGCTGCTTTCGATGCATGGCGCGGAGGGATTGCGCCCTCTCAGATCTCAATGGTCGCCAGACGGGTGCAGCGTCGGTTCTCGTGGAAGTACGCCGCAGCGGTTTGCGCCCTCGTCATCCTGATCGCCGCGAGCGCCGTGTTGATTCCGCGGCTCAGGTTGTCTGAGACGGCCGGGGTCGGCGGCGAACACGCACCGGTGAGCGTGTTGGTCGCCGACTTTGCCAACCAAACCGGCGACCCAGAACTCGACAACACGCTGGAACCGATGTTGAATCTTGCGCTGGAAGGCGCGAAGTTTATCAGCGCTTTCGATCGTGGCGATGCCCGGATGCTCGCCGGAAAACTGCCGCACCCGACGAACAAGCTCGATGAGCAGGCCTCGCGCCTGATCGCCTACAGCCAGGGAATTGATACGGTGATCACGGGAATCCTTACGCGACGGGATAAAGGATACAAGCTCGCGCTCGAGGCGCTGGACAGCAGAACTGGAAAGAGCATCGCATCTTCCGACGTGATGGCGCCGACCAAGGACGAACTACTGAAGTCGCTGCCCAAGCTTGCTGCCCCGATTCGCAAGGCATTGGGCGACGTCACTCCGGTCTCCGCGCAGCTCAACGAGGTGGCGGGCGCATTCACGGCTGCGTCGCTCGAAGTGGTTCACCTCGACGCACTCGCGATGGAGCAGCAGTTCGCGGGCAAGAACAAGCAGGCGTTGGAGACCTTCTCCAAGGCCGTGCAACTGGACCCCAACTTCGCGCGCGCCTACACCGGTATGTCGGGCGCTGCCGCGAACCTCGGCAACCTTAAGGAAGCCGAAACCTATATCAACAAGGCAATGGAGCACCAAGACCGCATGACCGAGCGCGAGCGCTACCGCTACCGCGAACTCTACTATGCGATCGTGGGCGACTGGCAGAAATGCGCGGACGAAGGCACGCAGTTGATAAAGCGTTATCCCGCCGATCGTGTCGGGCAGACCAATTTGTCTGCATGTCTCGGCGAACTGCGGCAGATCCCCAAAGCCGTTGAAGCGGCCCGGCGCGCGGTGGAAATTGTGCCCAAGGGAGCGCTGCAAAGGCAGAACCTGTCATATTTCAGCACGGTCGGAGGAGACTTCACGACCGGGGTAAAGCAAGCGGAGGAAGCAATTGGTATCTCGCCATCTTCCGAACCGAGTTACCTCGCTCTGGCAGAGGCGCATTTGGGACAGGGAGATGTCACAGCCGCGGCCGATGCTTATCACAAGCTCGAAAAAATGAGTGAAGTGGGCGCGTCAACTGCGCAGGCGGGATTGGCAGATCTGGCGATCTACGAAGGACGCTTCAGCGAGGCCGAGAAGATTCTCGAAGCAAGCATCGCGGCGGATCTCAAGGCGAAACGACAGGATGTAGCGGCCGCCAAGTACGCTACACTCGCCTTCTCCGAACTTGCTCGCGGCGAAAAACGCAAAGCAGTTGCAGAGACGGACAAGGCGTTGGCCAATTCGCAGGGCGTGGGCGTCCGGTTCTTGGTTGCGCGAATCCTTGTCGAAGCGGGAGAACTGGCTAAGGCGGAAAAGCTGGCAAAAAAGCTCTCAGCCGAAGTGCAGGCCGAGTCGCAGGCGTACGGAAAGATCATCCAGGGCATGGCGGCGCTGAAACGTGGACAAGCGGGCGAAGGTGTGCGGCTGCTCTCCGATGCTAACGCGCTGCTCGACACCTGGATCGGTCACTTCGAGTTAGGCCGTGCCTATCTTCAGGCAGGCGCATTCGTGCAGGCGGACTCCGAGTTCGAGCAATGCCTCCGCCGCCGCGGCGAGGCGATCGAACTGTTCATGGACAATACTCCAACCTATGGCTATTTCCCTGCCGTGTACTACTACCAGGGACGCGTCCGCGAAGGAATGAAGAGCTCCAATTATCGCGACTCCTATCGCGCGTATCTGAACATCCGCGAAAAGGCAGGTGAAGATCCCCTGCTCAATGAAGTGAAAACCCGCGCAGCGCAACTCACCGCATCGAATTAGTCTCCGCAGCCCTGTTATGATCGCTTCCGAATTGATTACATGATCAGCACTATTTCGGAAACGTCATCCCGAACGACACTTCGGCAATGCCGGCGCGCGACATCGAGAAGCTCTGCGTTCCATAAACAAGCTGCACGCAGATGAACAACATATCCTTCGTCGCGAAGCAGGACCACCAAAAGAAAACGGGCGAGGTATTACCCTCGCCCGTGATGATTCGCGTTGGCTAGTGTGTCTTGAAGTACGCAGTGATCGCGGAGCCGTCAAGCGTGGTAGCGGTCGCGGAATAACATATGCCGGGGATCGGAAGTGTTTTCCAGTTCTGGAGGAATTCGGTTCCATCCCACCGCAGCGGCGCCTCATCATCCAAGTCGATATCGTCATCGAAGATATCGGCCCCTGTCTTGCAGGTGACAAAGTCAATCTCAATGGTTTGGCCCTTGACAGCCGAGACGCTCGTCTGTTGAACAGTCCCAGCGTAGACGTTGAACTCCATGGGGACCTTCTTGCCGGCCTTTACAGAGTTCCACGTGATCGTAGCTCCGGGTGCGGTGTCGATGATCGGCGAAGCGAAGCCAACAATTGTCCACTGCCCAATCGTGAAGCTCTGTGAGACAGAAGTTGCGGCTGCATAGTTCGCGTTCCCCGGTTGTGAAGCGGTGATCGTGCAAACTCCGTAGTGAGTCATGGTGACCACTCCGGTTGCACCAACCGAGCAGTTTCCGCCACTTGCGCTCCAATTGATCGCAAGACCGGAACTGGCTGTAGCCGAAACATTGAAGGTCGCGGTGCTGAATAATCGGTTCGCGAGCGGTGCGAATGTGATCGTCTGTCCAGCCCCCTGCAGGTTCACTGTTACCAAGTTACTCGCCACGGAGTTGTAATCCGCGTTGCCGGCCATCGTCGCTGTAATCGTGCAGCTTCCCGTGCCGCTGTTCGCCTTTAGTTGCGTACCGCTGATACTGCAAGGTCCGTTGATGGAATAAGTAATCGCACCGTTGATCGTTCCGCCCGTAACGGTCACAGCTGCGTTCGTGTTGTAGGTCAGCGTTGTAGGAGTAACACCGAGAACCAGTGGCGCCTGGGTCGCAGAAACGATCATGAACGACTGCACCACATTGGTCGCCGGTGCCGCAAAGGCACTGCCCGCCTGTGATGCCGTCACTACGCAGTTTCCGGGTGACGTCGTAAACAGTGTCGATCCGGTCACGGTGCAGGTACCCGTCGCGGCAAAGCTCACAGGCAGACCCGAAGTTGCCGTTGCCATCAACGCGTATCCTAGGGTTGAATACGGCAACGTCCCTGGATTTGCGAACATAATCGTCTGGTTCTGGCGCGTCGTCGGTGGATTCGGCGCTGTGCTCTCGCGCTGTGTCCCGCCCGGATCAGTCACGATGGTCGTGACCGTGCAGTTATTTCCAGCGATCGTGCCATTTGTGTACGTGAGCGGTGTAGGCGGAGGCGACAGGGTTGCGATGAGCGCCGGCGCACTTCCATTCACGCTGCAGTAGATGTTGTATCCGGTCACGTTTCCGAACAGAGGCGCACTCCAAGTGATCGTATTTCCGTTCGTGACAGCAGCGCGCGGAGGACGAACCACCGCATTCGCGGTTTCGAACAAGATCTCGGCGTCGACTCCTCCACCGCCGGTAAGCTGTTTACCGCCGCCTCCGGCGAGTTGTTTGCCACCGCCGCCCGATAGCTGGATGCCACCACCTCCAGCGAGTTGAATGCCGCCACCGCCAGTGCGCTGAATGCCTCCCCCACCTGACAGCTGTATACCACCACCACCTGACAGCTGAATGCCACCGCCGCCAGTGCGCTGGATACCTCCGCCACCCGAGAGTTGTATGCCTCCACCGCCCGTCAGCTGTTTGCCACCGCCACCAGTTAGCTGCTTACCACCGCCACCGGTCAGCTGTTTACCACCATCTGCGAGACCCAGCGGGTAGGGCAAGATCTCGGATCCGGTTGCCCCGATCTGGTTGAAGTTAACGTACAGCCAATCGTTATAGCCCTGAAGTATCTCGGACGACATTCCGTCGAAGTTAATGTCCTGACCGGTTGTCCAAGCCACAGGAGCGGCTGCTCCGGTAATGAGGAACTCGGTTTCGCCGTTCGGCAATGAGCCGTCGCACCGACGCGAAGCTGGAGTTCCTGCGTCGAAAGGAGGAATTGGCGAGTACCAGCTCGTCGTTGAGTATTTCGGTGGCGCATTCGAGGTCGTAGAAAGTCCCAGAATCTGCGTTCCCAACTGGCTCTTGTCAAGATTGCTCAAGTTCTCGCTTGAGTAGTCGATCGCCGCGTCCGGGCCGAGCCCGTCAATCTGGAACAGGTAGTTCATGATGCTCTGATAGTTCGGTTTGCAATTCGCACCGTAAACAGACTGGGTTCCGTACCCGCTGTAACTGCCGCCATGAGTCAGCCCCAGGGTGTGACCGAGCTCGTGCATTAGAGTTCCAGCCACAACATTGTCACGCGTACCGTCGGTGCCCCACTTGCCGAGTGTGATCACAGAATCTGAGCCGCCGACGTCGGAGTAACCCGAGATGCTTCCGGTATTGCCGTTCACGATCGCCAATGCAGGTTCCGGCAGCGCGCCTGGGCTCGGATACGTGCCATCTGGCACACCGGTGGTGTTGACGGTGAAGCTGGTGTACGGCGCTGCGCTTGGCTGACAGCCGGTGACCGTGTAAGTGCCGTTAAGGGCGACCGTGACGAAGGCGTTCGTGATCGACACCGTGGACGGACAAGTTGTGAGCGGCACACTGAGATTGACTGTTGCAACTCCGCCGCTGACGCTAATACTCGTCAGGGTGCCGTCGTTGACGGACCAGTTTGCGATGCCCAGCGAATGCCCGAACAGCGCATAGTGATAACTGTTCCTGCGTCCATACGGGAACCGCGGCTGGCAGGCGGCATTCGCGGGGTCGTACGTGCTGCAAGCGTTCGCGTTCACAACCTCGGTCTTCAGATCTTCCACGCCGACCTTCCACGCCACTACGCCGGGCTCGCCCGGGAAGACGCAGTACAACGGGTTGCCGAACTCATCCGTTGCTGGCGGGGTCGTGTTCGTGCAGGTCTGTTCCGGGATGGCGTTACCGAGGACGAAGTGTGCGTTGACGCCATGCTGCGCGAAAGCGTTCTGCACCATGTTCAGCGCGTTCTGCGATGGCTGGTGGGAATGTCCGTCTGCCCCGACCATGTAATCGATCTGCACGAACAGGTCGCGCTGTCCCACCTGTGCATTTGGAAGGGCGACCCAGGTATTGCTCACCGGATCGGTATATCCCTGCGCCGTCTTCCAACTGTCGATAAGGTTGTCGTTGCTGGACGAGTGAACTGGAGTGCTGAGCACGGTTGCTGTCCACACACGACACTGACCGCTCTGCAGTCCGGCAAAGTTGTTTGGCATCGCGATGGATCCCGACTGGTCAGGCAAGTTCACAGTCGTGGTCTGTGTTTGCGGCGCAAAGGAGAAACCGCCAGAGGTATTCATCAAACTGGTGATGTCGGTCATCCGCCCGGCACCTGTTGAGTCAAAGAAACCAGTTAGGTTCAGGTTGAAGGTCGGAGTGTATCCCGGAGGGTATTCCTGCGACCAGTTACCGTCATACAGCACGGTGGCTCCCAGCGGAACCGAGGGATCCAAAGAGCGATAGATCACGACCAGACTGGCGCTGGTTCCATAGGGGCTTTGGGGCAGTAGAACATTCTGCGTGCCCACCGGATTATTCGAGCCGTTGACGACGGGCAGGAATGCTGTCACGTTTGACCGGTACGCGCGCATGATGCCGCCCGGCGCTGCGCTCGTCCAGCAACCCACGGTGAGGTCGCCTCCGATTGGAGTGCCGAAGATGCTGTAGCCGTTGAAGGTCGCAAACGACGAGCTTGGCATCGCCGCAGTCTCCAACGCCTGCCAGTAGAGATAGGTGGCTACAACTTCCGCCCCAGCAGGTAATGCGCTCGGCGGGATAGTGATCGTTCCCTGCACATAGCCCTGCGTCGCGCTCGCAGTTAATCCGTTATCCAAACCTTGCGCGTAGTAATCTCCGGAGAGAATGAAGTTGTTCTGCAGGCTCAGTGTAGGCGTCTGCTGCACCGGATTAATCGTAAGTGTTCCGGGCAGGAAATTGCTCAAGGTGTAATTCGCACTTGCTGTCAGCGTGTTCTGCGTTACGGAGATGGAATACATTCCGGCGGGATCGCCACTAGGTATGTTCGTCGCGAACGCCGGAGAACCTGTGACCGCATCGCCATTGACCAAACCGCTGATCTGGAAGGTGAACGCAGGAATGGGATCGCCGTAATTGATGACAAAGCTATTGGCAGTTACAGTCAAAGGCGCGGGATTGACTACCAGATTGCCGGGCACGTAAGAGATGCTGAAGCCACTCGCGGCAGCGTCGCCACAGACGATCGCACCCGTATAGGTTCCTGCATTCAGCGGCGAAGGCAGTCCTCTATACGAGCAAGTGGGCTGCGTCGTGAACGACACGTTTCCCACGCTCGTCGTAAAGTTGGGTGTGGGCAAAGTACCGCCATACGTCATCGTCTGGTTGCTGGCAGCGATCGTGAGAGGCTGAAGATTCTGAATCACCGTGAAGGTGAAATTCCCTGTTGCTTCGTTTTCTGCCGAGTCTTCGACTTGCAGTGCCACCGAATAGCTGCCAGTGCATGTGGGGGTGCCGCTCAGTATCCCACGCTCGGAGAGAGTGAGCCCTGGCGGCAGACCCGTCGCGCTCCACTCATAGTTCCCATTGCCGCCGGTAGCTTGCAGCCCAAAGTTATAAGCCGTGTTCAACGTGAACGAGGTTGTCGAGGGTGTCTGTATGGTGATTTTGGTCGCGTTATAGCGGAACCAGGTTATCGCCATTTGGTGCGTTTCGGAATAGTTTGCCAACGGAACGCTTACGGAAGTCTGCGGCACAACCTTGAAAGTTCCGAAGCCTGTGCCCTCGCCCACGTAGTATTCATTGAACGGAACGACGTTACCAGCCACAACTCCGACGAGAGAAGGTAGGTTCGTTATGAGCTTCGAAGCGAGATTCGCCCCATGCAATTGGCTGATGCGGAGGAGCAAATTATTCTTGGCGTCAGCGAGGATCAAATCGCCGCTTCCGTCGCGTGCGAATGCCATTCCCTGTATGTTCCCGGGGGCGTTTCCCGCCGATGTTGCCGTGTAGACGTAGGTGGTGAAGAACTGAGCGCCGCTGAGGACTGTGCTCGAGACTTCCGGCACGCCTCCGACGTCTCCGGAGATGAGCAGGTTGCCGTCGCGGTCGAAGATCATCCTCGGAGCATTCTGATTCTGCCCATTGAAGGGATTCGGCATCATAGGCCCGTTGATCTGGTTCCCCTGCACGCTCAATAGTTGGCCGCTGGAGTTCAGCTTGTACACCTGGCTCATGCTCGCAAAATAGATGTTGCTATTGTTATCGACCGCGATGGCGTAGGTCGGTTGAAACGCGGCGTTCGAGAACAGCGTCGTGACCGTGCCCGCGCTGCTGATGGCGTAAATCTTCGCGCTGTTGGACACGGCGTAGATGATGCCGGTGTTCGGATCGACCGCTACGTCTTCGATAGCGTCACCAGGTATGCTCGCAATGAGGCGTTTGGCACCGGTGTTTGGGTTAACACGGTAAATGGATGAGTTCTGGTACTGAGAATCGGCCGCTGCCACAATCAAGTCGCCGTAGGCCGGGAGCACCCTAAGTCGAGCTGGTTGATCGGCACCGCTGGGTCGAGCCTCAGTGGACCAGTGCGCGTTGAAGCTGTTGTACTCACCCGCCTGGGTGGGAGTCCCGCTCAAAACGCCGCTGTTTATATTGATGGCGAGTCCTGGTGGTGGCGTTCCTGTCAGTGAGTAGTTGGATCCGCCGGGCACGTTAGGAATTGATACCGATTGACTGTAGTGTTGACCAACGTAAGCGTCAGGTTCGACGAGAGGATTGGAGCCCGCCGTCGGCGAGCCCAGTGTGAGCATGTTGGATTGATAGGTAAATGCGTCGCCCGTTGCCACCGCTCCTGAACAGAAGATCGCGTTGTCGTAAAAAGCGGGGGATGGCTGGCTTCCTCCGTTCGCCGAGGAGTAGCAGGAGGGCGAAGTCGTGAAGCTGGGAGAAGCGTCTGGAGCTACGATGTAGCTCAGCCCAAGCGAGGTCAGGTCGCCGACCCCAACCGTCAGGGCATTCGTAGTGATCGACTCCTGAGTGGGCACACAAATCCCCGTCGCGCCGTTGTTGATGATGTCCGTTATCTCAGAATTGTGAAACGTGCCGTCGAAAGGAAACGTGCGGTTAAAAATCGCGACTTCGCCGATTTCACCGTTGAAGCTGAACCAACCACCCGGCGTTGCCGTGTGACTTGCGGTCGTGTAACCCGTCCCAATCTGGCTGTAGGACACGCTGCTCGTGTAGGTGATCCACTGAATATAAGGGGGACCGCTTTGCCCCACAGGCGTTGGACCAAACTGCACTTTCCAACTGCCATCAACATAAATGTCTGTAGTCGTGCTGGTAACATCCATGAACACGTGATGCCAGTTGCCGTCATTTACAGTCCCTACCGCATACGGCGACACACCATAGCCGATATTGACTGCTACATACAATTTGCCATCAGTACCTACGTAGAGGAGCGACTCCGAAACGCTGGGCGCACTACCGTAGGGCGAATTCTGCATCCCAAGTAAGACGCCGCCGCTGGACGTTGCCTTGAACCAGATGGAAATCCCGTAGGTGCCCAAATCCTGCAGAAAGGCGCTCGGCAGCTGCACGAACTGTCCCGATCCGTTCAGCTGCAGTACGTTGCCAAAACTTGAATCGCTGGTGTTGGCAGGGTTCCCCACAAGCTTCGCATTGTTGAATCCGTAGTTCCACCCGGCATAATCGGCTCCCAAACTTCCCTTCGGGTACAACGCCACCAGCCCGTTCTGGGTATTGGAACATGACACGGCGTTGGCAAACTGCGACGCACCGAGAGAAAACGCGGCCAGGAGCGCAATCGCACTCGCTCGAAACATCGTCGTCAAATTTGCGCGGAAAAAGGATAGGCCCAGAACAACAGCTTCATAGGAACGCGAAGCAATAGGAGTGGTGGAGCATTGCTGCATGGCATTCTCCTTCGAGGGGGCCGGTGCGAGCGAGTCGGGGATGACTCTTGGTGAACAATGAGCAGACTAGCCCGCGCGTAGACCTCAAGCGGGGGGAAAGCCTACCGTGGCGTGCAACCGGGACAAGAACGGGCGAACGCGAACATCCGGGGGCATCGCGACTTGCAAAGCGTCCGGATGAACGCAATTTACGCGCTGTTGGCGTTTGATCTACTCGGGGCAGCTTAGGATTCGGAAGATTTTTCTAAAACTTAGAAACTTTTCGTCTAAGTACAAAGTGTTTCCTGGACAGGGTGGGATATCTTTGCGCGTACCCATGCTGAGAAAGTGTGCCTCGTTGCCGACGCGTAAAGGTGTGCGGCTGCGATTGGCTTCGATTCTAATGTCCCAGAAGCGCAGGACTCTGCCCGCTCCCGCTCGCAAACATGATCTTCGAGTGCTCTCTGCTTCGAAACACGCACTCAAATGCTCCCAATACGCTGCGTCAAATCGCGCCACTAGAAAAATTCGCTGCAACACTGTATTCCTACCTTTTTGTGCCGCTTGCTCACCTGTTACTACTCTGGTAATGTTTTGCCTCACTTGGGTGGTGGCAGTAGAGCTTCTATATTGTGTTGCACTGAAGTCAGCATCAAAAGTCTGCACTTCAGCGCCATCCTTGCCGGAGGGTGCAAGTGGCTGTGTCGGGGAAACTATTCGTGGCGAAGCGCGAGGAGCCGGAAACGCAGACCGCAGGCCAGCCCGTACCAAATCGAGCTGCGAGTGATAAGTACCAACGCATTCTCGATGCCGCCGTGTCGGTGATTGCCGAAAAGGGCTTTCATGTGGCACGAATTTCCGATATTGCCGACCGCGCGGGAGTGGCCGACGGCACCATCTATTTGTATTTCAAGAACAAAGACGAAATTTTGATGGCTGCAATCAACTCGGCGTTTGATGCCTTCGTCAAAGACGCCCGTGCCGAGCTCGCCACAATATCTTCACCTTCCGAGAAGTTGCGGCATTTGATCCAAATGCATCTTGGCCGTCTTGGAGAAAACCGCAATCTGGCCGTTGTGTTCCAGATGGAATTGCGGCAGAGTGCGCGTTTCCTCACACCTTTTTCACATCACCACTTGGTGGAGTACTTCAACATCGTACGTGAGGCTATTCGGGAGGGCAAAAACCAGAACGTTTTCCGTGCGGAACTTGATGAAAAAATTGCCGCTCGGTGTTTCTTCGGTGCTGTTGATGAAATGGTTACGTCGTGGGTGCTGGCGGAACGAGAATATCCGCTGGTTGAAGTAGCCGAAAAAGTCGCAAACATCATCTTATTAGGGTTAGAGCAGTAATACTGCCGGTTCCCTTTGCCGGCACTAACTTATGACCGACACACCCGCGATCGCCCCGTTGAACACGCTCGTTGATGCTTTGTACACAATTGTGGAGCGCCAGCAGGAGCGCGTCATGCTCTATGAGCAAGACGGCGCTTGGCGCAGCATCTCTTCTTCCGACCTGTACCGCCGCGTCGCCGGAGTGGCAAACGCACTTCGCGCCCGCGGGATCACTCACGGCGATCGTGTCGCCATTCTGAGCGAGAACCGCCCTGAGTGGACCATCGCAGATCTGGCTGTGCTTATGATCGGCGCCGTGAGCGTTCCGATCTATGCGACTTTGACAGCCGAGCAGTGCGCCTTCCATGTCTCGCATTCGGGCGCAAAAACCGTTTTCGTCTCCAACGCGATTCAGCGTCGCAAGATCGAGGACATCGCTGCTGTCGCTCCGGTCGAACGCGTAATCATGATGGAGGATCCAGCCCCCGCGCGTTCTGAGCTGGGCTTCGCGGTCGAGAGCATGCGCCAGATGATGGACAGCGGTCCGACGGAACGCGATCACGAACTGGATGCACTTGCGCACAGCATTCGTCCAGATGACCTTGCCACGCTGATATACACCAGCGGAACCACGGGCACTCCGAAAGGTGCGATGCTCACGCATGGCAATCTCACCAGCAATATTCAGTTCAGCACGCGGGAGCTCAATTTTGTCGATGGCGACATCTCGGTCTCATTCCTGCCGCTTTCGCACATTACCGCACGCCATGTGGATTTCGCGCAGCTCTACGGGGGAGTCACACTCGCCTACTGCCCGGTCATTGAAGACTTGCCGCGCGTGATGAAGCAGATCCGTCCCACCATTTTTATCGCCGTGCCGCGCGTGTACGAGAAGATCTACAACGGTGTGCAGCGGCAGATTGGTCAGGGTGCAAAGCGCAAGTTCTATCGCTGGGCACTGCGCGTTGGCGAGCGGAACGAGAGCACCATATTGGCGCTGAAGCGTCCGCGGTCGCTGAGTTGGAAGCTTGCTCACAAGCTCGTCTTCTCAAAAGTGATGGAAGCGATGGGCGGCCGCGTACGAATTTTCATCTCCGGCGGCGCGCCGCTGGGGCACGAACTCGCCGAGTGGTACGCCAAGATCGGCATCGTGATCCACGAAGGATACGGCCTAACCGAAACCTCGCCGGTCATTTCGATCAACACACCTGCAGCACACAAGCTCGGCTCCGTAGGACGCCCGCTCGCGAACGTCGAAGTGCGAATCGCCGACGACGGCGAACTGCTTGTGCGCGGACCAAGCGTGTTCAGCGGCTACTGGAATATGCCACAAGAGACTGCCAACGCGTTCGAGAATGGCTGGTTCAAGACCGGCGACATCGCCCATTTCGACGCCGATGGCTTCCTCAGCATTACCGATCGCAAGAAAGACCTGATCAAGACCTCGGGCGGAAAGTTTATTGCTCCGCAACCGATCGAGAACTCTCTCAAGGCGAATCCGCTCATCAGCGAGGCCGCAGTCATCGGCGAGCGCCGCCGATTCCCTGCTGTGGTGATCGCGCCAAGTTTCGCCACCCTCGAACAGTGGGCAACGGAAAACGGAGTCCTGTACTCATCGCGCGAGCAACTGGTTCAACATCCGCGCGTGCAGAATCTGTATTCAGGGATCATCGAGAACGTCAACTCCAACCTCGCAAAATTCGAGAAGATGAAGAAAGTTCTGCTGCTGCCGGAAGAGCTGACGATTGAAAACGGAATGCTAACGCCGACACTGAAATTGCGCCGGCGTAATGTGGAAGCCCGCTACAGATCACAGATTGAAGAGCTCTACTCCGAAAGCACGCTGCCGGCGGAATCATCCGCCGCAAGTTAGAAACGAGCACCGCTGGCCGAAGCGCAGACGAGAGTTTGCGTGGAATCCTCGGGATGAGTTGGCGTATATCCTGCGGCCAAATTTGCGCTAACGGTATCGCCCGCGTGCGACTGATCTTCGATTCCGCTGCGCAGGACTCGGATGACGTCGGCGGCTGAGTAGTCCTCGCCCAGTGGAGAAAAGCGCGAAACACCCACGATGTCATTCCCTACAGTGACCATGGCACGCTCGACGTACCCGTTCTTTTGCACCTGGCACAGGCCGATGTTTGAGAGCAGCGAATTGCAAAGGCACTTGCGCCCTTCAGCGGCTTCCGTCTTTCCGCCCTTTGCAAGATAGTTGTTGAGCGGTTCTGCCGCGCAACGAAATGCAATTCTGCCGTCCTCAGTGCGATAGGCCTCACGCAACTGACCGACGTCGCAAATACGTGCGCGCTGGATGTACACATCTTCCTGCGACAAGGTATTTTCAAGCTGCGCAACTTTGAACGGGAATCCCGTCGGCGAAGCCAGCATGTCGGTCTTTACTCGCGCGGAGCCGCCGTGCGCAACCTGCAACATTGCGCTGCGAAGCTCGGGTGCGTAGCCCGATTCCTTACACATGGAAAACGGCGTGCCCACTTGCACTCCGGTCGCACCCTGCTCCAATGCGTGTTGCACCATCTCCGGGGAGCCGTAGCCACCTGCGAGCCAAAACGGCACGCCCATCGCACGCATCTTTTCCAGATCGACGACGTCGCGCTCGCCGTAGATCGGCTCGCCGGTTTCGTCCATTTGCAGTTTGCCGCGCGGAGGAGCGTTGTGTCCGCCAGCGGTGGGGCCTTCGATCACGAAGCCGTCAACGCGTCCGTTCGCCTTGCGCATCATGGTCGTTGCCAGGGTGTTGCTCGCGATAATTGCCAAGAACTTTGGACGCTTCAGCGGAGGCAGTTCGCGTTCCATGTAATCGCGCGGATTAAAGTGGACGTGCGTTTCGTCGCCATCCTGCGCGCCCGCAACGTAAATTGGATAGCTTGCCGCTTCGTGATTTGCCAGCGCATCGAGCACGCCCGGGACCTTCAACGGGATGCCGGCGCCCATGAGCACGTAGTCAACTCCGGCCAGCATGGCGCCGTACATCGCGAACAGATGAGGGAGCTGAATTTTCTCCAGGAAGTTGATGCCAACTGCGTTCGAGTGTCCCTGCCGCGCCAGCCAGACTTCGGAAAAGTGGGCACAAATTGTCAGTTCCACTAGAACACGGGGAGTGTTCATGCTGTGCATCGGAACGAGCTTGTATGGAGCGTCTTTGGCTTTGCCCCCAGGGATAAAGTGCTGATCGAGAACGCGCTGTGCCATCTGCGGGAACGGAAAATTCTGGAGCGCCAGACGCATGTGGCCCCCCGGATCGCCATCCTGCAAGCGTCGAGAGAGAATCACGTCCAGCGCCACTCCGGAGACAACGCCCAGCTCTCCGGTCGATGAAACTGCCTGCGCCAAGCGCCAGTTCGAAACTCCGGCTCCCATCCCGCCTTGAATGATCAATGGCAGATCCATTTATGCCTACTCCCTGACTTGCCCGTTCATAGTCACTAGAGATTGTTTCAGGATTCGGCGCGGCGGATTGTAAGACTTTTGTATGCAGACCGATGGAGTGGACCGCGAGAGGACGTGCACCTTTGGGCCGCAATTCTTTTACAATAAGCACATGGACTCGCTGGTAATCGCAGGGAAGGCCTTTCAATCGCGCCTCATCGTAGGTACTGGAAAATACAAGGACGGACAGGAAACCGCAGCCGCGCTGGCCGCCAGCGGTGCTGAGATGGTGACCGTTGCCGTCCGTCGCGTGAACCTGGACCGCAGCAAAGAGTCGCTGCTCGATTTCATCGACCCAAAGAAGTACTTCCTTCTGCCGAACACCGCCGGTTGCTACACCGCTGACGAAGCGATCCGCGCCGCCCGTCTGGCACGCGAAGTGGGCCTGAGCGACTGGGTGAAGATCGAGGTCATCGGCGACCAGAAGACTCTCTACCCGGATGTTGCGGCAACGGTCGAAGCCACACGGGTGCTCGTGAAGGAGGGCTTCACCGTCCTGCCTTACACATCGGATGATCCGGTATTTGCCATGCGTCTGCTGGACGCCGGAGCGGCCGCCGTGATGCCGCTGGGCGCTCCCATCGGCAGCGGGCTTGGCATTCAAAATGTGGCGAACCTACGCATTCTGCGCGAGATGATCACCTCCGTCCCGCTGGTTGTCGACGCAGGAGTGGGCACGCCTTCCGATGCCGCGCTCGCGAT
>Ga0335070_10004376_pt1 | contig 16510 bp, 12 predicted proteins | sample Lox_Sample_13_FD_206722 | JGI IMG/M metagenome (GOLD analysis project Ga0335070, IMG submission 206722) | Soil microbial communities from Loxahatchee National Wildlife Refuge, Florida, United States - Lox_Sample_1.3 | ecosystem: Environmental > Terrestrial > Soil > Wetlands | place: USA... | reverse complement strand
GCGCTGGACGACACGCGCGTGCTCGACCTCTATGCCGGCAGCGGAGCCTTGGGGATCGAGGCGCTTTCCCGGGGGGCCGCGTTCGCAGTCTTCGTCGACCAGTCGTCGAGCAGCGTCGAGATCTTGCACCGCAATCTCGATGATCTGGCTTTGCGGTCGCGCGCTCGAGTCGTCCGCGACGCGGCCTGCCGCGCCGTGCGGCGCCTGGCGCGTGCAGGCGAGCGCTTCGATCTGGTGTTGGCCGATCCTCCCTATGCATCCGGAGAAGCCGCGCGCGCAGTGGAGGAGGTCGCGGCGAGCGGGATCCTCTCGCCGGGCGGGATGCTGGTCGTGGAGTGCAGACGGCGGCATTCTCTGCCGACCCCGGAGGGCCTGGTCCCGGTCGACGAGCGGACCTACGGGGACACGGCCGTCGTGCGATTCGAGGCGCGTCACGCGGGAACGGGCGAGGAGCCGGTTGCCCGGCGCGGCAGGAGCAGATCCCAGATGACCCCGTCCCGTCCCGATCACCGCATCGCCCTGTTCCCGGCCAGCTTCGATCCGGTCACGAACGGGCATCTCGACATCGCCCGGCGCGCGCGCCGGCTCTTCGACGAGGTGATCCTCGCGGTGGCGGTGAACCTCGAGAAGTCGGGTTGTTTCCCCATCGACGAGCGCATCGCGATGCTCGAGGCCGTGATCGGCAGCGAGCGCGGCCTGCGCGCGATGGCCTTCGACGGGCTGACCGTCGATTTCGCCCGCGAGATCGGCGCGCGCGTGATCATCCGCGGCGTGCGCGCCATGTCCGACTTCGAGTACGAGTTCGAGATGGCGCTGATGAACAAACACCTCTACCCGGATGTCGAGACCATCTTCATGATGCCGAGCCAGGAGTACATGTACGTGAGCTCCTCGCGGCTGCGGGAGCTGTCGCGCTTCGGACGCGACGTCGCCGAGTTCGTGCCGGAGCTTGTGGCCGTCAAGCTGAAGGAGCGCTTCGCGCCGGAGGGCGCGGCCGGCGCCGCGGCGAAGCCGCGCGCGCAGCGGCGAGAGCGCTGAGACCCGAGGGCGCATGGAGCCTCGTCGCATCCTCGTCGCGGTGACCGGCGGAATCGCCGCCTACAAGGTCCCGGAGCTGATCCGCGGGCTGCGCGGGGCCGGCCACGCGGTGCGCTGCATCGCGACGCCCGAGGCGCTCGAGTTCGTCACGCCGCTCGTGCTGCAGAGCACGAGCGGGGCGCCCGTGCGCACGCGGCTCTTCGATGCCGCGGAGGAGGGCGCGATCGACCACATCGCGCTCGCCGACTGGGCCGAGCTGCTGCTGGTCGCGCCGGCCACGGCGCACGCGCTGGCGCGACTGGCGCACGGCCTGGCGGACGACCTCGTGACCACGGTGGCCCTCGCGACGCGCGCCCCGCTGCTGCTCGCTCCCGCGATGAACGTGAACATGTGGGAGCACGCAGCGACGCAGGAGAGCGTCCGCGTGCTGCGCGAGCGCGGGGCGCACTTCGTCGGGCCGGAGAGCGGGGTGCTCGCCTGCGGCTGGGAGGGCCTCGGGCGCATGGCCGAGCCCGCGGCGATCCTGGCGGCGGCGCAGCGCGTTCTCGGGCCGGCGGATCTCGCGGGCCTGTGCGTGCTGGTGACGGCGGGCGGCACGCGCGAGCGCGTCGACGCGGTGCGCTACCTCGGCAACCGCTCCTCGGGGAAGATGGGCTTCGCGATCGCCGCCGAGGCGGCGCGCCGCGGCGCCGACGTCGTGCTGATCAGCGGCCCCGTCGCGCTCGCGACGCCGCACGGTGTGCAACGCGTGGACGTCGAGTCGGCGCTCGAGATGCGCGAGGCCGTGCTCGCGGGGCTCTCCAAGGCCGACGTCGTCATCAAGGCCGCCGCGGTCGCGGACTTCCGGCCGGCCGCGCCGGAGGCCGGCAAGATCCGCAAGGAGGACCTCGCCGAGGGCGGGGCGCCGACGCTCGCGCTCGTCCGCAATCCGGATATCCTCGCCGAGGTCTGTGCGCGCAAGGGCGACCGCATCGTCGTGGGCTTCGCGGCCGAGAGCGACGACGTGATCGCGTCGGCCCGCCGCAAGCTCGCGCGCAAGGGCTGCGATCTGATCGTGGCCAACGACATCTCGCGCGCGGACTCGGGCTTCGATGCCGAGCAGAACGCCGTGCACTTCGTGTGGCCCGCGGGCGAGGTCGAGACGCTGCCGCCGCTGCCGAAGCTCGAGGTGGCTTCGCGCCTGCTCGACCGGGTCCGCGCGCTGCGCAGCGAGCGCGCGTGACGCCGCGGCCCGCGGCGACGGCCGCCCTGCTGCTCACCCTCGCGTGGGCCGAGGCGGCGCTGGCCGGGCACGTGAACCGCGTGCGGATCGACGGCTCGATCAATCCGGCCTCCTCGGACTACTTGCAGCAGGCCATCGCGACCAGCGAGAAGGACGGCGCCACGGCTCTGCTGGTCGAGCTGGATACCCCCGGCGGCCTCCTGGCCTCCACGAAGGACATCGTGCAGGCGATCCTCAACGCACAGGTGCCCGTGATCGTGTACGTCGCGCCCCGCGGCGCCTGGGCGGCTTCGGCCGGCGCGTTCATCACGCTGGCGGCCCACGTCGCCGCGATGGCGCCCGGCACCAGCATCGGCGCGGCGTCTCCGATCTCCGCGACGGGCGGGGGGGGCGAGCGGGACGAGAAGAAGGAGCGCAAGGACGTCGCCCTGGAGAAGGCGGAGAAGTTCACGACCGCCTTCATCGAATCGATCGCCAAGGAGCGGAAGCGCAACGTCGAGTGGGCGCGCAAGGCCGTGCGCGAGGCCGAGGCCATCACGGCCGACGAGGCGCTGAAGCTCCACGTGATCGACCTGATCGCCGACAGCCGCGCGGACCTGTTCAAGAAGCTCGACGGGCGCGAGGTCGACGTGGAGGGCAGGTCGCGCAAGCTGGCGCTGGCCGACGCCGACGTGCGCGACATCCCGATGACGCTCGTGACGCGCTTCTTCGACTTCCTGGCGGACCCGAACATCGCGGTCCTGCTCCTGCTGGCGGGTCTGCTCGGGATCTACATCGAGATCAACACGCCGGGTCTCGGGCTGCCGGGCCTGCTGGGCGGCGTGTGTCTGGTGCTGGCGGGCATCGCCTTCCAGATCCTGCCGTTCTCCTGGGTGGGCCTCCTGGTGCTGCTGCTCGGCCTCGTGCTGCTGGTCGTGGAGATCCTGGTGGGCTCGTTCGGCCTCCTGTTCGCGCTCGGCGTGGCCTGCCTGCTGATCGGCGGCAGCCTGGTCTTCGACGTCCCGGAGCTCTCCGATCTCTCCGTGTCGTTCTGGTCCGTGCTGGTGCCGCTGGTGGTGGGCTTCGCCGGCCTCGTCGCCGTGGTGCTCTACGCCGTCGGGCGCACGCTGCTCACGCGGCAGACCGCAGGGGTCTCGGAGCTGATCGGCCTGCGCGGCCGCGTCGCCACCGCGCTCGGCCCCGACGGCAAGGTCTTCGTGCGCGGCGAATACTGGAACGCCTCGGCCGACGAGCCCATCGCTTCGGGCGAGGCGGTGGAAGTGACTGCGGTCGAGGGGCTTCGCCTGCGCGTGCGGCGCGCGGGCCCGAGACACTAGTCGCGGACAGAACGGGCATCTGCCCTGGGAGGGGACGATGGGACTCGGCATTCCGATCGTGATTGCGATGGTCGCGGGGTTCGTCCTGCTCGGCATTCGCATCCTGCAGGAGTACGAGCGCGGCGTGATCTTCCGCTTCGGCCGCTACGCGGGCGTGAAGACCGCGGGGCTCCAGTGGATCATCCCGGGCGTGGACCGCATGGTGCGCATCGGGCTGCGCGAGATCGTGATGGACGTGCCGCCCCAGGAGGTGATCACGCGCGACAACGTCTCGGTGAAGGTGAACGCGGTGCTCTACTTCCGCGTGCTGCATCCGGAGAAGGCGGTGATCCAGGTGGAGAACTATCTCTACGGCACGTCGCAGCTCGCCCAGACGACGCTGCGCAGCGTCTGCGGCCAGGCGGAGCTCGACGAGCTGCTCGCCGAGCGCGAGACGATCAACCAGAAGCTCCAGGAGATCATCGACCAGCAGACCGAGCCGTGGGGCGTCAAGGTGCGCGCCGTGGAGGTCAAGCAGATCGACCTGCCGGTGGAGATGCAGCGCGCCATGGCGCGTCAGGCCGAGGCCGAGCGCGAGAAGCGCTCCAAGGTGATCCACGCCGAGGGCGAGTTCCTGGCGGCGCAGCGCCTCGTCGAGGCGGCGCGCGTGCTGTCCGGCCAGGAATCGGCGCTGCAGCTCCGCTACCTGCAGACGCTCGCGGAGATCGCGACGGAGAACAACTCGACCACGATCTTCCCCGTCCCGATCGACATCCTGCGGCCCTTCTACGGGCGCCGGGGCCCGCAGGGCGGCGAGGTCTAGCGGGGTGGCGCGGGATCCCGAGCGACTCCCCGGCGAGGAGCGCGTGCGGCGCTCGGTCGCGCAATCGCTGCGCCGCGGCGCGGCGCTGCTGCTCGCGTTCGGGCTGCTCGGCGCCTGGCTGCCGCTCGGCGCCTTCACGCTCGCGCCGGGTCAGGCGGCCGTGCTCCTCTGCCTCGGCCGGGACTTCGGGACGATCCGCGAGGCAGGCTTCCACCTGACGCTGCCGCCGCCCCTCGTCCTGCGCGAGATCGTGAACGCGGACGAGGTGCGCACCGAGGACTTCGGACTGGCTGCGGCCGGCGCGGAGGCGCAGTCGGAGCAGGCGGCGCTCGAGGCGGCGATGCAGACCAGCGACAACAACATCGTGCGCATCGGCTTCTCGGTGCAGTTCAACCTGAAGGACCCCTTCGGCGCGCGCTATCGGATCGAGGATCCCGTCGCCGTGGTGCGCGACGCCGCCCAGGCCGCGATGCGCGAGGCGGTCGGTGGCATGACCGTCGACGGTGTCCTGCGGCAGCAGCGCGCCGCGCTCACCGCGGACGTCGCTGCGACGCTCCAGGACATCCTCGACGGCTACGGGGCGGGCATCGACGTGCTCGGCGTCCAGCTCCGCGACGTGCAGGCGCCGGTCGCCGTGCGCGCCGCCTTCGACGACGTGATCGCGGCGACGCAGGACGCGAGCCGCCTCGTCAACGAGGCCGAGGGCTACCGGAACGAGGTCCTGCCGGGCGCGCGCGCGCAGGCGGCCGAGCTGACCGCGCAGGCGGAGGCGCACCGCGAGGCGGTCGTCGCGGAGGCCACCGGTCAGGCGGCGCGCTTCAAGGCGGTGGCGGCCGAGTACCACAAGGCGCCCGACATCACCGAGAAGCGGCTCTACCTCGAGACCATGGAGTCGGTCCTCCCGAAGGTGGAGAAGGTCATCATCGAGCCGGGCACCGCGAACGTGGTGCCCTACCTGCCGCTTCCGCGCGCGCCGAAGGAGTCGAAGTGACGCGCGCCGCGGTCGTCCTCTTCGCGCTGGCCGTCGTCGGCGTGGCGCTCGTCGCCGCCGGAAACCTCGGCGTCGGTCCCCTGGTCATCACGCGCGAGGGCGAGCAGAAGATGATCCTCCTGCTGGGGGACGTGCGGACCGTGACGTCGCCCGGCGCCACGCTGAGGCTGCCCTTCCTGGAAACGGTGCAGACGTTCGAGCGGCGCTGGCTGTACCTCAACACCGACGCGCTGCCGATCCAGACCAAGGACGGCGAGCAGCTCGTCGTCGACAACTACGCGATCTGGCGCATCGACGACGCGGAGCGCTTCCGCCAGGCCTTCCCGGCCGGCCGCAAGGAGGCCGAGAAGCGCATCGATCGCGTCGTGGCGAGCGTCGTGCGCGAGGTGGTCGGGCGACACTCGCTGCCGGAGGTGCTCTCGGAACAGCGTCGGCCGATCATGTCGGAGATCAGCGAGTCGGTGAGGCAGCAGCTCGCGCGCGAGGGCATCGGCGTCGCGGAGGTGCGCATCAACCGGACCGAGCTGCCGCCCGGGACCGAGGAGTCGGTCTACGCGCGCATGAAGACGGAACGCGAGCGGCTGGCGCGCAAGAACCGCGCGGAGGGAGAGGAGCGCGCCCGCCGCATCCGCGCAGAGGCGGATCGAGACGCGAAGATCATCGTGGCCAACGCGCAGCGCGACGCCGACGTCACGCAGGGCGCCGGGGACGCCGACGCGACGCGCATCTACGCGGAGGCCTACGGGGCGGATCCCGAGTTCTATGCGTTCGTGCGCAGCCTCGAGGCGTACCGCAAGGCGCTCGGCGCGGAGACGACGCTCGTGCTCTCGCCGGGGACGGAGTTCTTCCGCTACCTGCAGGGCAGTCGTCCGCCGCCTGCGCGCGAAGGCGGGCGCTAGGCGCGCGCTCAGGACGGGATGCGCAAGAGGCGCCAGGCGCCCAGGCCGCCGAAGGCTCCGAGCACCAGCCAGGGCGCGGGCACCGCCGCTTCGACACCGCCGGCCGCGAAGACCCCGGCGGTGGACTGCGCGACGTAGAACGCGGCGAGCATCACGAGGCCTTGCAGCGCGGCGACGGCGAGGCTGCGCGAGCGCTCGACCGCGAACCCCAAGGGAATGGCGAGCAGGGCGAACACCAGCACCGAGACCGGCTCGGCGAGCCGCGCGTGGAACAGCGCGCGGTAGCGCGTCGTGTCGCGCCCGCTGCGCGCGAGGGCCTCGATGTACGCCGCGAGGTCCGGGAGCGCGAGCAGGCTGGCGTCCGCTTCGAGCAGGGCGAGCTCCTCCTGCGAGGCGGCGTCGAGCGTGGCGTGCTCGAGGCGCTCGGCGCGGGGCGCGGCGGAGGGATCGCCGGCGTCGAAGGAGAGGAAGCGGGCGCCGCGCAGCTCCCAGTGGTGATCCGGAGTGATGCGGGCGCTGTCGGCGGCGATCGCGCGGCGCAGCCGGCCGTCGTCGTCGCGCTCGTAGACCTTCACGTCGTGGAGCGTGCGCGTCGCGCGATCGGCGTCCTGCACGTTGTACAGGAAGCGGCCCCGGTGGTACCAGAAGGAGCCGCCGCTGCGGAACAGCGGGTCGTAGGGGTCGCCCTGCTTGACCCGCTCGAAGGCCGCCGTGCTGTCGCGCACGACCGTCTCGAAGAGCAGCAGTGCGACCACCGAGAGGCCGGCCGCCGCCAGCAGCACCGGCACCGCGATGCGCTGCGGGGGAATGCCGCCGGCCTTCGCGGCGACGATCTCCTGGGAGCGCGCGGCGACTCCGATGCACAGGAAGGCGGCGGCGAAGGAGGTGGCGGGGAGCAGATACGGGAGATAATAGGAGGGCAGTCGCAGCAGGAGGTAGGTCGCGACACCCTGCACCCCGTCCTGGAAGGCGAGCGCCCGGTCGAGGTTGACCATCATCTCGACGATCGCGATGACGAGCAGCAGGGCGACCAGGATGGCGACGTAGAAACCGAGATAGCTGGCGAGGAACTGTCGCGAGAGGATCCTCACGGCCGGAGCGTAGCATTGCGAGTCATCGCGGGGAGCGCGCGCGCAGCCGACGCACATCTGCGACGCCCCATCGTCACGATCGGGAACTTCGACGGGATCCACCTGGGCCATCAGGCGATCCTGCGCACCGTCGTCGCGCGGGCTCGCGCGCTGGACGGCGACGCGGTCGTCTACACCTTCGATCCGCATCCGCGCAAAGTTCTGCGGCCGGACGCGGCGCCCGCGCTGCTCACGACGCTCGAGCAGCGGCTCGAGCTGCTCGAGGCGGCGCGCGTCGATGCGGTGGTGCTCGAGCCCTTCACCGCCGAGTTTGCGCGCATGGACCCCGACGCATTCGTGCGGGAGTACCTGCATGCCCGGCTGAGGCCGGTCGAGGTCTACGTGGGCTACGACTTCCACTTCGGACGCGACCGCGAGGGCTCGATGCGGCTGCTGACCGAGCGGGGCCCGCGGCTCGGCTTCGCGGTGACGATCATCCCGGAGATCACGGTCGACGACGGCGACGTCAACTCGACGCGCATCCGCGAGCTGCTCGAGCAGGGCGCCGTCGAGCGCGCGGGGCGCATGCTCGGCCGGCCCTACACCGTGCGAGGATCGGTCGTGCGCGGCGACGCGCGCGGGGCGGGCCTCGGGTTCCCGACCGCGAATCTGGCGCCGGAGAACGAGCTGCTGCCCGCCGCCGGCGTATACGCGGGCACGCTGCGCCTGCTCGATGCGGGAGATCCGCCGGCGGGGTCGGTGCTGCGCGCGGTCACCAACGTGGGCCGGCGCCCGACCTTCTCGGGGGTGGCGCTGCGCGCCGAGTCCCACGCGATCGACTGGAGCGGCGACCTGTACGGGCGGCGCGTCGAGGTCTCGTTCGAGCTCCACCTGCGCGGCGAGCGGAAGTTCGAGAGCGCGGCGGCCCTGAAGCAGCAGATCGGCGCGGACGTCGCGCAGGCGCGCGAGCGGCTGGGGGCGTCCTGAACACGACCCCTCCGCCTCGCGCGCTCGTGCGCCTGGGCGACCCTCGCCTGTGGGTCTCACTCGGGGTGACGGTGGCCGCCATGGCCTTCGCCCTGCGCGGCGTCGACGTGCGCGCGGTCGCGGCGGAGTTCCGGCGCGCCGACCCCGTGCGCCTGTTCGCCGTGTCGCTTCCCGCGTATCTCGGCGTGATCGCGCTGCGCGGGATGCGCTGGCGGCATCTCACCAATGCCATCCGCCCGCTGCCGCGCAGCTCGCTGTTCCGCGCGACCGCGCTCGGCTTCCTCGCGAACAACGTGCTGCCGCTGCGCATCGGCGAAGTGCTGCGCTCGTTCGCTCTGGCCCGGCACGCGGGCATTGCGCCGGCCGCCGTGCTCGGCACCGTGGTGATCGAGCGGGCGCTGGACGCCTGGATGGTGCTGGCCCTCGCCCTCGGCGCGCTGTGGCTGGCAGGGGACGCAGGCGGCGTCTGGCAGCGCGGGGTGGTGTGGCTGCTGCCGCTCGCCGCCGTGCCCGTCGCGATCGTGGCGGGCCTGCGCCTCGCACCGGCGGGCGTGCGCCGCGTCGTGCTCGCGATCTGCCGGCCGCTGCCCGCCGGCGCCGCGAGCTTCGCCCTGCGCCAGCTCGATCGCGTGGGCGAGGGGCTCGGGGCGCTGCGCGGCGGATCCCACCTGTTCTGGATCGCCTTCCACACCGTGTCGATCTGGATGGTGGCCTCCACGCTGCCGGTGCTGGCGGGCTTCTGGTCGCTCGACCTGGCGTTTCCGTCCCGCTTCGCCGAGCTGGTGGCCGGCTGGCTCACGCTGGCGGCGATTGCGATCGCCGTCGCGCTGCCGTCCGCGCCGGGCTTCTTCGGCGTGTACCACTCCGCTTGCAGGCTCGTGCTCGAGCACCTGGGATTTGCAGCGAAAACCGCGGTGGCGGCGGGGACGCCGATCCACGCGGTGTTCTGGCTGACGACCAGCCTGCTGGGCGTGCTGGCCTTGCGCGGCCTGCGCCGGGAGCTGCCGGACGCCCGGAGCGCTCCGGAAGGGCGGCGGGAGGCGGCCGGGAGCGACCGAGCCCCGTAAAGGTCGCCCCCCGACGCGCCGATCCTCCAGCCAGAAATCCTCGGAATCGCGGGCGGATGCGTTCGCGCGCCGGGGAGCGTTCGCGCGGGACGACCCGCCGCGGACAGGGGGCCGGAGGCAGGGGTGAACGAGCGGATCGGCGAGCTCCTCGTCAAGGAGAACCTCCTCACCGCCGCGCAGCTGCGCGAGGCGCGGGAGGGAGCGCGTTCGAAGGGCTCGCGCCTCGGCGCCGAGATCACCCAGCTCGGCTATCTGGACGAGACCGAGCTCACCGAGTTCGTCGCCAAGCAGTACGGCGTGCCCTCGATCAACCTCGAGGAGTTCGAGATCGATCGTGCGGTGATCGAGCTCATCCCCGAAGAGGTCGCGGTCAAGCACACCGTGCTGCCCGTGAACCGCGCGGGCTCGACGCTGATCCTGGCGACCGCCGACCCGTCCAACATCTTCGCGCTCGACGACATCAAGTTCCTCACCGGCTACAACATCCAGCCGGTCGTCGCCGCGGAAGCGGCCATCAAGCGCGCCATCGAGCGCTACTACGACAAGTCGAGCTCCCTCGAAGAGGTGATGGGGGACTTCGACGACTCCGACATCGATCTCATCCATGCCGAGGAGGAGATCAACGCCGAGGAGCTCGCCAAGGCCTCCGAGGACGCGCCCGTCGTCAAGCTCGTCAACCTCGTCCTCACCGACGCCGTCAAGAAGACCGCCTCGGACATCCACATCGAGCCGTACGAGAAGAGCTTCCGCGTCCGGTACCGCATCGACGGCGTGCTCTACGAGGTGATGAAGCCGCCGCTCAAGCTGAAGAACGCGATCACCTCGCGCCTCAAGATCATGTCGGAGCTCGACATCGCGGAGCGCCGGCTGCCGCAGGACGGCCGCATCAAGCTGAAGATGGGCCGCGGCAGGGAGATGGACTTCCGCGTCTCGGTTCTGCCCACGCTGTTCGGCGAGAAGGTCGTGCTGCGCCTCCTCGACAAGTCGAACCTGCAGCTGGACATGACCAAGCTCGGCTTCGAGCCCGCGCAGCTCGAGATCTTCCAGCGCACGATCCACCAGCCCTACGGGATGGTGCTGGTCACCGGACCCACCGGCTCCGGCAAGACCACCACGCTCTACTCGGCGCTCTCGGAGCTCAACAAGATCAGCGAGAACCTGTCGACCGCCGAGGATCCCGTCGAGTTCAACCTGGCGGGCATCAACCAGGTGCAGATGCACGAGGAGATCGGCCTCAACTTCGCGGCCGCGCTGCGCTCGTTCCTGCGGCAGGACCCGGACATCATCATGGTCGGCGAGATCCGCGACTTCGAGACCGCCGAGATCGCCGTGAAGGCGGCGCTCACCGGCCACATGGTGCTCTCGACGCTGCACACCAACGACGCGCCGTCCACGGTGAACCGCCTGCTCAACATGGGCATCGAGCCGTTCCTGGTGTCGTCATCGGTCAACTGCATCGTGGCGCAGCGCCTGGCGCGCAAGGTGTGCGAGGCCTGCAAGGAGACGGACCCCGACGTCGCGCCGGAGGCGCTCGTCGAGGCGGGCCTCGACGAGTCCGTCGCGAAGACGGTCGTGCCGGTGAAGGGCAAGGGCTGCAAGGAGTGCTCGGAGACCGGGTACAAGGGGCGGCTCGCGGTGTACGAGGTGATGGAGCTCAAGGAGGAGCTCAAGGAGTTCGTGCTGAACGGAGCCTCGGCGCTCGAGCTCAAGCGCGAGGCAAGCCGGCTCGGCATGAAGACGCTGCGCCAGAGCGCACTCTCCAAGCTGGTCGAGGGGATCACGACACTGAGCGAAGTCGTCCGCGTCTCGGCGGCGGACCACTAGGAGAAGCGCCATGGCCAACATGCACCAGCTGCTCAAGGCGATGATCGAGAAGGGCGCGTCCGACCTCCACATCACGACGGGTACGGCGCCGCAGCTGCGCATCGACGGCAAGCTGCACCCGCTGCGCATGCCGCCGCTCTCGCCGCCCGAGACCAAGCAGCTCTGCTATTCGGTGCTGACCGACGCGCAGAAGCACCGCTTCGAGGAGCTGAACGAGCTCGACCTCTCGTTCAGCGTGCAGAAGCTGTCTCGCTTCCGCGCGAACGTCTTCGTGCAGCGCGGCAACGTGGCGGGGGCCTTCCGCGCGATCCCCTACAAGATCAAGACCTTCGACGAGCTCGGGCTCCCCAAGGTGGTCGCCGAGCTCGCGCAGAAGCCGCGCGGCCTCGTGCTGGTCACGGGGCCCACGGGCTCGGGCAAGTCCACGACGCTGGCGACGATGATCGACAAGATCAACACCGAGCGGAACGAGCACATCGTCACGATCGAGGATCCGATCGAGTACCTGCACCAGCACAAGGGCTGCGTGGTGAACCAGCGCGAGGTGGGAGCCGACACCCAGAGCTTCAAGAACGCGCTGAAGTACATCCTGCGCCAGGACCCGGACGTCGTGCTGATCGGTGAGATGCGCGACCTCGAGACCATCGAGGCCGCCCTGACCGTCGCGGAGACCGGCCACCTGGCCTTCGCGACGCTGCACACCAACTCGACGGTGCAGAGCATCAACCGCATCATCGACGTGTTCCCGCCCTACCAGCAGGCGCAGGTGCGCGCGCAGCTCTCCTTCGTCCTCGAAGGCGTGCTGTGCCAGGCGCTGCTGCCGCGCGCGAACGGACCCGGGCGCGCGATGTCCCTCGAGATCATGGTGCCCAACGCCGCGATCCGGAACCTGATCCGCGAGGACAAGATCCACCAGATCTATTCGGCGATGCAGGTCGGCCAGGAGAAGTTCGGAATGCAGACGATGAACCAGTCCCTGGCGAGCCTGTACCAGCGCAAGCTGATCTCGCTGGAGACCGCCGTGGGGCGCAGCTCGGATCCCGACGAGCTGCGCAGCATCATCAGCAAGGGGGCCGGAGCGGCGTTGCAGTCGCCGAGCCGCATGGCGGCGGCGGGCAAGTCGTAGACCGCGCGAGCCGCGGCCGGAGGGGGTGAGCGAGCATGCCGATCTACGTGTGGAAGGCGCGGACCCGCCAGGGGACGCTCAAGAAGGGCGAGATCGAGGCGGTGAGCGACCAGGCGGTGATGGCCCAGCTCCGGGGCCAGATGCTGATGCCCGTCTCGGTGAAGGAGAAGGCGAAGGACGTCAGCGAGTACCTGCGCTTCATCAAGCAGGGCATCAAGACCCGCGAGCTCGTCATCTTCACGCGCCAGTTCGCCACCATGATCGACGCGGGCCTTCCGCTCGTGCAGTGCCTCGACATCCTGGCCGAGCAGAACCCCAACAAGCGCTTCAAGGAGATCATCCGCGCCGTCCGCCAGGACGTGGAGCAGGGCTCCACCTTCGCCGAGGCGCTGCGCAAGCACCCGAAGCCCTTCGACCCGCTGTACGTGAACCTGGTCCAGGCCGGCGAGATCGGCGGCATCCTCGACACGATCCTGAACCGCCTCGCCGTCTACCTGGAGAAGGCGGACTCGCTCGCGCGCAAGGTGAAGGGCGCCATGGTGTACCCGAGCACCGTGCTCGTGGTCGCGATCGGCGTCGTGATCCTGATGCTGGTCAAGGTGATCCCCACCTTCGCCAAGATGTTCACCGACTTCGGCGGCGAGCTCCCCGCCCCGACGCAGATGGTGATCAACATGAGCAACTTCATGCAGCAGTGGGTCTGGCTGATCGTGGGAGTGATGGTCGCCGTGGTCGTCGCCTTCCTGCGCGCGCGCAAGCAGAGCCCGCGCTTCCGCCGCTCGACCGACGCGCTGTTCCTGAAGCTCTGGGTCATCGGGCCGCTCCTGCAGAAGGTCGCGGTGGCGCGCTTCACGCGGACGCTCGGCACGATGATCGCCTCGGGCGTGCCGATCCTCGACGGGCTCGAGATCGTGGCCCGCACGGCCGGCAACATGGTGATCGAAGAGGCGCTGATGGACGTGCGCAGCGCGATCTCCGAGGGCAAGACGATCGCCGAGCCGCTCCAGGAGTCGGGCGTCTTCCCGGGCATGGTCGTGCAGATGATCGCCGTGGGCGAGGAGACGGGCGCGATGGAGAGCATGCTCTCCAAGATCGCGGACTTCTACGACGAGGAGGTCGACGCCGCCGTCGAGGCCCTGACCGCGCTGCTCGAGCCGGCGATGATGGTATTCCTCGGCGGCACCGTCGGCGGCCTGCTGATCGCGATGTACCTGCCGATCTTCAAGATCGCGGAGACGGTCGGCTAAAGGCCGGCGTGTCGTCGGCGGCTGCGCCCGGGAGCGGGGGTCCGGAGGCCTTGATGCGCGGAGCCCGTGCGGGAGCCCGCATCGAGCGGCAGATCGTGATCCTGATGGCGGCGCGCCTCGCGCTGGCGACGGGCAGCCTCGTGCTCGGCCTCGCCCTCGAGGCGGTCGGCGGCCACATCACGGTCACCGAGTGGCACGGCTTCTACGGCGCCGTGGTCGTCGCCTTCCTGGCGACGCTCGTCTACTGGCCGCTGCAGGGGCGCGTGCGCGACCTGCGGCGCTTCGCGGCGGTCAACATCCTGACGGACATCGGGCTGGTGAGCTCGCTGGTGCTCTTCTCGGGCGGCGGCGAGTCGGTGTTCACCTTCCTCTACGTCGGGGTGGTCGCCTACGCCGCGGTGCTGCTCGAGCGCAGCGGCGCGATCGGCTGCGCGCTGGCGGCGTCGGCCGCCTACGGGGCCGTGCTGCTGGCGGGCAACGGGGGGCTGGCCAGCTGGGCCGAGCGCGAGCCGTGGGGACTCCTGCTCGCGCGCTGGGTGCTGCACAGCGGAGCGCTGCTGCTGGTCTCGGCGCTCGCCACGCGCCTGGTCGCGGAGCTCGAGCACACGGGAGCGGCGCTGTCGCAGCGCACCAGCGACCTGGTGCAGCTCCAGAGCCTCTACCAGCGCACGGTCGAGAGCCTGATGAGCGGCCTGCTCACCACCGACCCGGACGGCCGCATCACCTCGTTCAACCGCGAGGCCGAGCGGATCACCGGGCTGGATCGCAGCGAGGCGCGCGGGCGCGACATGGACGCCGTGCTGCCCGGGCTCCGCGCGCTGGTGGAGGCCGCGCCGGAAGGCGGCGACGTGCGCTCGCGCGCGCGCATGCGCTACGTCGACCGCGGCGGCGAGGAGCGTCACCTCGGCGTGGGCGCCTACGCGCTGCGGGGTCGCGAGGACGAGCGCGACGGGCTCGTCGTGATCTTCCAGGACCTCTCGGACGTGGTGCAGATGGAGCGCGAGCTGCGCCGCTCCGAGCGCCTCGCGGCGGTGGGCGAGCTCTCCGCCAGCATCGCCCACGAGATCCGCAATCCGCTGGCCGCGATCTCCGGCTCCGTGCAGATGCTGCAGCGCACGCTCCGCGACCTCGGCGACGAGCCCTCGCGCCTGATGGGCATCGTGATGCGCGAGATCGAGCGCCTGAACCGGCTGATCACCGACTTCCTCGCGTTCGCGCGGCCGCACCCGCTGCGGAGCGAGCCCGTGCAGGTCGCGCGCGTGATCGACGAGACGCTGGAGGCCTGCGCCGCGGCGCTGCCGGAGGGCGTCCGCCTCGAGCGCAGCGTCGAGCCCGCGCTCGAGATCCACGCGGATGCCGGCCAGCTCCGCCAGGTGCTCTGGAACCTGGTGATCAACGCCTGCCAGGCCATGCCCGAGGGCGGCCGGCTGCGCGTCCAGGCCGGCGCGCTGCGCGAGCGGCCGGCTCAAGGCGCCGGAAGCACGGGCCGAATGGGGCCCGAGGAGAAGCCCGCCGTTGCGGAGATCGCGGTGATGGACCAGGGAGTCGGGATCGCGGACGACGTCGTGGACCACGTCTTCGACCCGTTCTTCACGACCAAGCGCGACGGCTCGGGGCTGGGCCTCGCCATCGTCCATCGCGTCGTGTCGGAGCACGGCGGGACCGTCCGGCTGGAACGGGGCCGCGCGCCCTGGTCGACGGTCGTGCGCGTGTTGCTGCCGATCCTGGAGGCCTCGTCGTGACGGCGCCGGCGCGCGTGCTCGTCGTCGACGACGAGCAGAGCATGCGGGAGTTCCTCGAGATCTTCCTGCGCAGCGAAGGCTACGCGGTGCGCACCGCGGACGGGCTCGCGGGCGCCATGCAGGAGCTCGAAGCCGACGAGTTCGACGTGCTGATCACGGACCTGCAGATGCCCGGGGGCACCGGCCTCGAGCTGCTGCGGGCGTCGCAGAGCGAGTCGCCGGAGACGGTCGTGATCGTGATGACGGCCTTTGCGAGCGCGGAGACCGCCATCGAGGCGATGAAGGCCGGCGCCTACGACTACGTGACGAAGCCGTTCAAGGTCGACGAGATGCGGGTGGTTCTCGAGAAGGCGCTCGAGAAGAAGCTGCTCGCCAGCGAGAACCGCCGGCTGCGCCGCGAGCTCTCGCAGGGCCGGGATCGCAGCATCGTGGGCCACAGCGCGGCGATGCGCCGCGTGCTCGAGTTCGTGGCGCAGGTCGCGGACACGCGGGCGAACGTGCTGATCAGCGGCGAGAGCGGCACCGGCAAGGAGGTGGTGGCCCGGGCGATCCACCGCGCGGGCGAGCGCCGCGACGCCCCGTTCGTCGCGCTCAATTGCGGCGCGATCCCCGAGAACCTGCTCGAGTCGGAGCTGTTCGGCCACGTGAAGGGCGCCTTCACCGGAGCGGTGCAGAACAAGGCGGGGCTGTTCGAGGTGGCCCAGGCCGGCACCGTGTTCCTCGACGAGATCGCCGAGCTCGGGCTGCAGCTCCAGGTGAAGCTCTTGCGCGTGATCCAGGAGCGCGTGTTCCGGCGCGTGGGCGGGACCGCGGACGTGCGGGTCGACGCGCGCATCGTGGCCGCGACCAACCGGCGGCTGGCGGACGAGGTCCAGGCCGGGCGCTTCCGCGAGGATCTCTACTACCGGCTCAACGTGATCGAAATCCCCGTGCCTTCGCTGCGCGAGCGCCGGGAGGACATCCCGCTGCTGGTCGAACACTTCGTCGAGAAGTACGGGCGCGAGCTCGGCAAGAACGTCGACGGCGTCGACGCCGAGGTGATGAGCCGCCTGGCTGACTACCCGTTCCCGGGCAACGTCCGCGAGCTGGAGAACGTGATCGAGCGCGCCGTGGCGCTGTGTCGGACCCCGCGCATCGGCATCGACCTGCTGCCCCCGGCGCTGTTCGAGAGCCGCAGCA
>Ga0335070_10004375_pt1 | contig 16511 bp, 17 predicted proteins | sample Lox_Sample_13_FD_206722 | JGI IMG/M metagenome (GOLD analysis project Ga0335070, IMG submission 206722) | Soil microbial communities from Loxahatchee National Wildlife Refuge, Florida, United States - Lox_Sample_1.3 | ecosystem: Environmental > Terrestrial > Soil > Wetlands | place: USA... | reverse complement strand
CTCGAAGAGCGAGCCGTGGAATCGAACGACGTTCCCGGTGCCGGCGCGCTCGTGGAGGCCGTCGACGTTCTGCGTGACGAGATGAAACCCGGAGAAGCGGCGGCTCCAGGCCGCGAGAACCTCGTGCGCGCGGTTGGGCGCGGCCTTCGCGACCAGCTCCCGGCGCCACGCGTACCACTCCCAGACGAGCGCCGGGTCGCGGTCGAACGCCCCGGGCGTCGCGAGCTCTTCGGGGCGGCGCCGGCGCCACAGGCCTCCGGGGCCGCGAAACGTCGGGATCCCGCTCGCGGCGGAAACGCCCGCGCCCGTGACGACGGTCAGCCGCGGGTTGCCGGCGAGCCGCTCGGCCATTAGGGCAATCGCATCATTCGTGGGCATCGGGAGCTTCGATGATAATTTCGGGGCCCCGTCTTCAGGGGCGGAAAACGGAGACGCAAACGACATGGCGAACCTCGTTCCGATCACGGTGGCCCGCGGCGACGGCATCGGCCCGGAGATCATGGCGGCCACGCTGCACATCCTCCAGGCCGCGGGCGCGCGCCTCGCGATCGAAGAAATCGAGATCGGCGAAAAGGTCTACCTCGCCGGAAACACCGCCGGCATCGCGCCGGAGGCCTGGGAATCGCTGCGCCGCACGAAGGTCTTCCTGAAAGCGCCGATCACGACGCCCCAGGGCGGCGGCTTCAAGAGCCTGAACGTGACGACGCGCAAGACGCTCGGCCTCTACGCCAACGTGCGGCCCTGCGTTTCCTACCACCCGTTCGTCCGGACGAAGCACCCGGTCATGGACGTGGTCATCGTCCGCGAGAACGAGGAGGACCTCTACGCCGGCATCGAGTACCGGCTGACGCCCGACGTCTACCAGTGCTTGAAGCTCATCACGCGCCCGGGCTCGGAGAAGATCGTGCGCTACGCCTTCGAGTACGCCGTGCGCCACAGCCGCAAGAAGGTCACGTGCTTCACCAAAGACAACATCATGAAGATGACCGACGGGCTGTTCCACAAGGTCTTCGACGAGATCGGCGCGGACTACCCGGACATCGAGAAGGAGCACTGGATCGTCGACATCGGGGCGGCGAAGCTCGCCGACTCGCCCGAGGCGTTCGACGTGATCGTGATGCCGAATCTCTACGGGGACATCCTCTCCGACGTGGCCGCCCAGATCGCGGGCTCGGTGGGGCTCGCGGGCTCCGCCAACATCGGCGACCAGTGCGCGATGTTCGAGGCCATCCACGGCTCGGCGCCGCGGCGCGCGGGGCAGAACCTGGCGAACCCGTCCGGCCTCCTGCTCGGGGCGGTCATGATGCTCGTCCACATCGAGCAGCCCGACGTCGCGCAGAGGGTCCACAACGCGTGGCTCGCCACGATCGAGGACGGCGTTCACACGTACGACATTCACAAGGACGGCATCAGCAGGCAGAAGGTCGGCACGAAGGAGTTTGCCGAGGCCGTCGTCGCGCGGCTGGGAAAGCTGCCGCAGAAGCTCAAGGCCGTCGGGTACGGCGCCGCGCGCCGGCCCGTCGCGGCGGTCGCGCCGCGCCCGGCCGCGAAGCGCGCCACGCAGCGCACCGTCGGCGTCGACGTCTACGTCGGCTGGGACAACCCCGACAGCGACGCGCTCGCCCGCCGGCTCCAGCCCCTCGCGGCGCCGCAGTTCGAGCTCCGCATGCTGACCTCGCGCGGCATCAAGGTCTGGCCGGACGGACAGCCCGAGACTTTCCGCGTCGACGAGTGCCGCTGCCGCTTCCTCGCCGCGCCCGGAACCCGGGTCCGCCACGCCGACATCGTGGCCCTGCTCTCGCGAATCGCGGACGCCGGGCTCGACTTCGTCAAGACCGAAACGTTGAGCGAGTTCGACGGCGAGCGGGGCTTCTCGCTCGGACAGGGGGAATGAGATGACCGCACCCGGCGGGAGCGGCCCGCTCGTCGGCATTCTGATGGGATCGAAGTCCGACTGGGAAACGATGAAGAACGTCTCCGAGACGCTGGCGAAGTTCGGCGTGTCGAGCGAGAGCCGCGTCCTGTCGGCGCACCGCACGCCGAAAGAGACCTCCGAGTACGTCGCGTCGGCCGCCGACAAGGGCATCGAGGTGCTCGTCGCCGGCGCCGGCGGCGCGGCCCACCTCGCCGGCGCGGCCGCGGCGCACACGACGCTGCCCGTCCTCGGCGTGCCGATGGAGAGCGCGTCCCTGAAGGGGCTCGACTCGCTGCTTTCGACCGTCCAGATGCCGGGCGGGATCCCGGTCGCGACGTTCGCGATCGGCAAACCGGGCGCCGTCAATGCCGCGCTCTTCGCCGTGGCGATCCTGGCCGGCAAGCGGCCCGAGCTCGCCCGGAAGCTCGCCGAGTTCCGCGCCGATCAGGCGGCACGCATTCTGCAGGAAAAGCTTCCGTAGGGCGTCCGCGGCTCGGAACTGTTCTAGAATGACCCGAGGGGCGCCGCCCGGCGCCTTTGGAGGGGTTTCATGGACCTTCAGGAGTACTCGGACGAAGAACTGCTCGAAGCCGGCCGCGAAGCCGTCAAACGCGAGCAGTGGCCGCGCGCCAGGGACTTTCTGTCCGCGTACGTCGACCGCCACGCGGCGCGGCACGAGAACGTTCCGGCCTCGGCCATGGCGACCTACGCCCTCTGCGTCGCCCACCTGAAGGAGCAGAAGAAGGGCCTGGAGCTCTGCAAGAAGGCTCAGTACGCCGATCCGCGCAACCCCCACATTTTCTGGTGCCTGGCGCAGATCCACCTGCTCGCCCGGGCGCGCAAAGAAGCGATCGAGGCCGTGGAGAAGGGCCTCCGCGCCGCGCCCGACAACTTCGTGCTCCTGCGCATGCGCCGCCGGCTGGGGGTCCGCCAGCCTCCCCCGCTCCCGTTTCTCGACCGCCGCCACGCGCTCAACGTGCGCCTCGGCCGGATCATCCACAAGTTGAAGGGGTCCGCCGCCGTCCTGGCCGTCTGAGCCGCCACCCCCGGGGGCGGGCCGCCCGGTTCTGTTCATGTTCGGTTCATCGCCGGGGGAAGAGTCTTCCCGCATCAGAAAGGGGAAGACGACCATGCTTCACTCGACGCATCGAGCGCACCGGTTCCTCGCCCTGCTCCTTTCGGCGCTGCTCGTCCCGGCCGCCTACGCGTCCGCGGCCAAGAAGTCCTCGAAGGTCGACCTCAACACCGCGACGCAGCAGGAGCTCGAAGCCCTGCCGGGCGTCGGCGAAGCGACGGCGAAGAAGATCATCGCCGGCCGCCCTTATGCCTCGGTCGCGGATCTCTCGAAGGCCGGCGTCCCGGCCGGCACGATCGACAAGATCTCCTCGATGGTGACGGTCTCGAAGTCGAAGGCCAAGGCCGCGCCGGCGGAGTCGACCGCTTCCGAGAAACCGGCGAAGACCGGAAAGGCCCCCGCCTCCGAGAAGACCGCGGCGCCGGAGAAGGCCGCCGCGCCGGCGAAGTCGGCGAGCGCGGAGAAGGCCGCGTCCGCGGCCGGACCGGTCGACCTGAACACCGCCTCGGAGAAGGACCTCGAGGCGCTGCCCGGCGTCGGCCCCGCGACGGCGAAGAAGATCGTCGCGGGACGGCCCTACGCCTCGGTCTCCGATCTCTCGAAGGCGGGCGTCTCGGCGAGCACCATCTCGAAGATTTCCTCGCTCGTCGTCGTCAGCGGCGGCGCCGCCGCCGCGTCGAAGTCGGCCCCGGCGGCCGCGAGCTCGGCCTCCGCGCCGGCGCAGTCGACGGCGAAGACGCAGCCGAAGGCCCCCGAGGCGGCCGCCGGCGCGTCGAGCGGACCGTCGACCGCGGCGAGCGGCGCGACGGCCGCGGCGCGTCCCGCCCCGGCCAAGGGAATGGTCTGGGTCAACACCGAAACCAAGGTCTACCACTACGAGGGCGACCGGTGGTACGGAAAGACCAAGCAGGGTCAGTACATGACCGAGCAGGATGCGATCAAGGCGGGTTACCGGGCCTCCAAGGAAGGCGCCCCGAAGTCGCAGTAGCCGATTTCGAAAGTCTCGCCGGGGGCCGCGTTCCGCGAGGGGCGCGGCCCCGTCGTTTCGGACGCGATTCGCCCTACGGCGCCGGCGCGACTGCCGTGACCGGGTGGATCTCCCAGGGCGTGCCGCGCGGATCGGGCTGCTCCTCGTCGGGCTCGTAGTAGAGCCAGCCCGTCACCCGGACCTTCGTGCCGGCGAGTTTGCGCAACGCCGCGGGCGAGAGGGTCGGCGCCTTCTTCTGCCAAGCCGGGGTGACCTCGACGACGACCCACTTGCGCGTGTCCGTCTCGCCCTTCGCCGGCGCAAGCGTCAGGTGCATGTCGCCGTCTTCCTCCTGCTCGACCTGCACGACCCAGCCCACGACCGCCGCGCCCCTGGACTCGGAGAAGGCTCCCTTGTCCTTCTTCGCCAGCAGGGCGTCGAGCGTCGCGGCGGCGTCCACGTCGCTCGCGGCCGGCGCGGTGGTGCGGCCCTTGAGCTTCGCCTCCTGCGCCGACTCGCCTTTGTCGCCCGCGCGCTCCTGCGCGCGCGCTCCCGCCGCCAGGACGAGACCGACGCCGAGGGCAAGCAGGATCCGTCCGAGGGTCGAGGCCGAGCGCTGCATCATCGTCGCCTCCGTTTCCAAACGCGCCGCACGAAACTCGTGCCGACTAATGTACTCCGGTCGCGGCCGGGCGGCCGCATGGCGGAGCGCCGGGGCGGGCCGGAAAGCCCGGCCCCGGCGGACGCGAGGCGGGACTACTGCGAGATCTGCCTGATCTGCATCAGGCGGGTCGGCTGCCCCGAATAGTTGTTGACCTCGATCTTGCCCGTCTTCTCGTCGATTTTCGCCATACCCTGGACGATGACCTTGCCCTCGCCTTCGCCCTTCGGGGGAATCCGCAGCTCGGCGATGCCGAGGTCGTACTTCTGCTGCGCTCCGGGAGCGATCGCGCCCGCGAACGTGAGGGGCCGGTTCGTCGCCAGGACGATCTGCTTGGTCCCGTCCGGAAGAACGTTCTCTCGCGCGTAGAAGAGGGCGTAAGCGAGCGTGCCCTGCGTGTAGATGTAGCCGACCTGCGGCAGCTGGCTCATGTCGGCCACGAGCTCGGCGTTGCCCTCGGTCTTCAGGACGTTGATGAGAGCGGACCGCTCGGCGTCCGTCGTCCACCGATAGATCCCGATCGTGACGGTCGTGCCGCCGCCGCCACCGAGCATGTTGAGCGCCCAGGCCTGGTAGACGACCATGGGCTTCGGTCCGTCGACCGCGAGGGTTCCGCCCTTGGGCGCCGTAGTCGAAGACGTGGAAGACGACGAGGAAGAACAGGCCGAAAGAACGAGGACGAAGGCCAGGGAAAGGAGGACCGAAAGCTTGCGCATGGAGACGCTCCTTCTGATTTCTCGGCGCTCGGCCTGCAGCGGCCGGGCTCTCCCCGAACTTTATACGACAATGGCCGCGTGGTCCCGGCCGAACGCGTCTAAACTCGGGACCCCATGCGAGCCCGCCCCGCCGTCCTGCTGACGATCCTGACGGCGGCGGCATGGGCCGGCTGCCGCACGATCGCTCCCGAGCCCATCCGCGTGCCCCGCGTGGACCTTTCCCGCCTCATGGGCGACTGGTATGTCATTGCCAACATCCCGACGCCTTTCGTCAAGGACGCCTACAACGCGGTCCAGACGTACACGCTCAACGAAGACGGCACGGTCCTGACGACGTTCACCTACCGCGAGGGCAGCTTCGACGGCAAGCTGAAGACCCTGAAGCCCCGAGCCTACGTGGGCGAGGACGGTTCGAATGCGAAGTGGGGCCTCCAGCTCGGGCCCATCCTCGCCGAGTACCTGATCGCCTACGTCAATCCCGACTACACGGAGTCCATCATCGCCCGCAACAGCCGTGACTTCGTGTGGATCATGGCGCGCACGCCGGCGATCTCCGACGCCGACTACGACTCGCTCGTCGAGAAGATCGGCAAGTGGGGATACAACACCGAAAAGCTCGAGCGCGTTCCGCAGCGCTGGTAGGTTCACGCCGAATTGTCCGTGCCGTCGCGGAGGGGCCGTGCCATGATCCCTCCCGAATGAGAGCGCTGCGCGCGTCGGGGAAACGCCGTGTCGCCTGACCCTGCGCGCCCCGGCTCGCTGCGCGCGCGTCTCTCGCGCTGGCCCGAGGTCGTGGTGCGCCGCCCCTGGGCGGTCGTCCTCTTCTGGCTCGCGGCCGCGGCTCTGATCGTCCCCGGCGCGCGGAACATCGAGAACCGCCTCGAGGTCGCGGCGCGGATGCCGTCGGAACAGGCCCAGGCCGTCCACGACGAGCTCCAGCGGCGGTTCCGCTCCCCGTTCACGGACCGCGTCCTGCTCGTGGTGGAGGGCGTCCCGCTGCCGACGACCCCGGAGGGCCGCGAGGCCCTCGAGACGATCGTCCGCGAGGTCAAGAAAACGCCGGGGGTCGTCGGAACGCTCTCGTCGCTCGACACGCGCGACGCGATCTTCGCCGGCCGACAGGGCGGCTTCCTGGTCGTCGCCGGCCTCGACTCCGGGGGGCGCGCGGTCGAGGAGCTCCTGCCGAGCCTGCGCGAGACCACCCGCGGGCTGACCGCGAAGCTCGCGCCGACCTATCCGAAAGTCTGGTTCGGGTGGACCGGCGAGGTGCCGCTCAACTTCGACCTGCGCATCGCCAGCGCGGCGGACGCCCGCGGGGCGGAGCTCCGGGTCCTGCCCCTGACGCTCCTGCTGCTGCTCCTGGCCTTCGGCGGTGCGCTCGCCGCGGTCCTGCCGATCGGCGTCGGCCTGCTGTCGATCGCCCTGGCGCTCGGAGTGGCCGCCTTCCTCTCCCGCTTCTTCACGATCTCGATCCTGATCCAGACGATCGCCTCGATGATCGGCCTCGGGCTCGGCATCGACTACGCGCTGCTGACGGTCAGCCGCTTTCGCGAAGCCTTCGCCGCGCGCGGCGCGACACATCCGGCCGCCGAAGAGGCCGCGCGGCGCGCCGGATGGACGATCCTGCTCTCCGCCTTTCCCGTCACGATCGGCTTCGCCGCGCTTCTGACGATCCCGCTTTCGGAACAGAGCTCGGTGGGTCTGGCGGGGCTGCTCGTCACGGTGTTCGCGCTGCTGCTCTCGGTGACCCTGCTGCCGGCCCTGCTCGCCCTGCTCGGCAAGCGGATCGACTGGCTCCGGATCCGACGCCCGCGCCCCGAGCGAGCGGCCCACGGCTCGGCGGCGTGGCGGCGCTGGGGTGCCCGCGTCACGCGCCGGCCCGTCGTCGCCCTCGTCCTCGCGAGCGCCCCGCTCCTGCTGCTCGCGGCCCAGGCCCGGCGCCTCGAGACGGGGATCCCGTTCGGCGACTGGCTCCCGAAGGGCTCCGAGTCGGTCCGCGCGTACCACGCCCTCGAGACCATGGGCCGCGCGAACCTGATCCATTCGCTGCGCGTCGTGCTCGACCTTCCGCCCGGCGTCCTCCTCGACAGCCAGGAAGGCTGGAACGGCGCCGTCCGTCTCTTCCAGAAGCTGCGCCAGGACAGCCGCTTCGAGCGCATCCAGTGCCTGCCCGCGATCTTCGACCGGCCCGACGGCCTGCGGTTCCTGCCGCTGCTGTCCCCCGCCGTCCGCCGGACGCTCGAGGCGAGCGACGGCACGGCCACGCTCTTCGAGTGCATTCCGGCGCTGCGCCTGACGCCTCGCGACCAGGGAACCCTCGCCCGCGAGCTGCGCACCTGGAACGCCGCGGAGATCACGGGCCTGCCGGGCGCAAAGATCCGGGTCGGCGGCCGGCCCGCCTTCGACGCCGACTACGAGGACGTCGTGGCCCGCCACTTCCGGCGCGTCGTGGTGCTCGTCGTCCTCTGTACTTTCCTCGCCCTCTTCGCGGGCTTCAGGTCCCTGCTCGTCGCGATCAAGGCGGTTCTCCTGAACCTCCTGTCTGTCGGCGCGGCGTTCGGGGCGCTGGTGCTCGTCTTCCAGGAAGGCTTCGGCGCCCGGCTGGTCGGCCTCGACGGGGCGACGGGAAGCGTGTTTCCGATCATCCCGGTCATCGTGTTCTGCATCGTCTTCGGGCTGTCGATGGACTACGAGGTCATCCTGGTGGCGCGCGTGGCCGAGGCGCGCCGCGGCGGCCTCGGCGAATCCGAGGCGATCGCCGAGGGCCTGGCCCGCACGGGGTCGGTCATCACGAGCGCCGCCGCCATCATGATCGTCGTCTTCGCCGGCTTCACCCTCGGCAGCTTCCTGCCGATCAAGATGCTCGGCTTCGCGCTCTCGGTCGCGGTTCTCGTCGACGCGATCGCGGTGCGCATGGTGATCGGCCCCGCGCTCCTGCGCCTGGCCGGACGCTGGAACTGGTGGCCGGGCGGGCTCAGGTAGCGGCCGGCCCGACCACGCGCGCGAGGAAGAGCTCGGTGTTCAGGATGCCGCGGTCCGGATAGTCCTGCTTCGTGTACGCGACCTCGAACCCCAGGCGCCGCAGCTTCTCGTCGAGGTCGATTCCGAACGAGCGGTAGGCCAGCGCGCGGCCGTCCTCGGCGTTGGCGTCGCCATGGTACTCGCGCGGCAGGACGTCCTCGTCGCGCGTCGGGTCCGCGGGGTCGACGATCCGGACCCGCTCCACCGTGGGCCGGTCACGGAAATGCGGCACGGTGAAGACGTAGTATCCGCCCGGCTTCAGGACCCGGCGGATCTCCCGGTGCGCCGCCGCCTCGAGGCGGACGTGCTCGAGCACGTCGCTCGTGAGGACGACGTCGAACGCGGCGTCCGGAAAGGTCAGCCGCTCGAGCGTCTGGTTCGTGACTCCCGCGCCGAGCGCTTCGCCTCGCGCGCGCGCCGGGTCCCACCGGGAAACCGTCGGCGCGATCCACGAGCAGCGCGCCAGCAGCGCCGGGATCGGGTACGCCGAGCCGCCGTTGTCGAACGGCACCTGCGTGTCGTAGACGGCGATGGCGCGCCGGCGGCCGCCGCGCGGCAGCTCCGCCAGGCTCCGCGACCGCACGCCCGAGAGCCGCTCGAGCACCGTCAGAAGGCCGCGCGCCATCGAGCGATAGCGGCTCGTCGTCAGGCAATGCGCGCACAGGAGCGATTCGCGGTAGAGCGCGGGGTCGTCGTACAGGAAGAGCGTCCGGCGGCCGCAGACGTTGCACCGTCCGGAATGCGCCGGGCGGCCTGCCGGATCGAGCCGCGGCGGCGGCCCGCGCCGCAGGAGGTTCCGGAGGCGCGCGGCCAGGTCCACGGCGCAACGCTAACGCGTCCCGGCCGGCGCGATCCAGTCGCTCGGAGGTCAGCCGGCGGCGGCCGCCGCGCCGTCCTCGCGGGCGTACCGCTCGATCTCGGCGAGCGCCGCCTCGGAGGCGGCCAGGCTCCCGCCGCCCAGAACCGCCAGCACGCGGCGTCCGAACCCCGGCCCTTCGAGGGCGCCGGCGTAGCGGCGCGCGCCCCAGACCGCGGCGCCGAGAACGGCCGCGCCGAAGAGGAAGTTCGCGGCGATGAAAGGCGCGCCGAAAGCCGCCCACGCGTCGACGCCGAGAAACCCTTCGAGGGCCACGATCAGCAGCGGCGGCCAGAGCAGGGGCGCGACGGCGAGCGTCCACAGGGTCAGACGCGCGCGGCCGAGGCGCACCGTGGCCAGGCGCTTCTGGATGTCCACGACCGGCCCCGCCCAATCGAGCGCCGAAAGCGCCGCCCGCTGCCGCGCGAGCCTCACGACCGTCGCGATCGCGAAGACGTCGAGCGCCGCGGCGGGAAAGAAGAACCGCGGCGACCGGACGTGATCGGCCGCAAATGATCCGAGCCAGAAGATCGGCACGAGCGAGAGGACGAGCTCGAACACGATGCCTCGGCCCGCCCGGCGTGCCGCCGTCTCGGCGCGCCCGGCCGCCGCGCCCCGGACGGCGCGCGCGCCGGCGCGCCGCAGTTCGTCGAGCTTCCGGTCCTGCTCCTGCCAGCGCTCTCTGAGTTCCTCGAGGTCCATGGTCGCCGTCCTTTCGCGCGTCACGCGTTCTCGTCGAGCTCCCGGCGGAGCCGCTCCTTGAGTCGGCCGAGCCGGGTCCCGACGTTCGTTTCGGAAATGCCGAGGACTTCGGCGATCGCTGCGTGGGGCTGCCCGTCGAGGTAGAGGAGCAGCAGTGCCCGGTCGAAGGCCTCGAGTCCCGCCAGAAACCGCTCGAGGAGACGCAGGTCCCGATCGCCGGGCGAGGCGTCCGTCGCCGCCGCCCCGGCCACGAGAATCTCCGGATCACCGGGCGCGGCGTGTCGCGCCCGGACCGCCTCGCGCCGCACGAATGAGATCGCGACGTTGAACCCGACCCGGTACATCCAGGTGGAGAAGCGCTGCCGCTCGTCGTAGCGCGGGAACGAGCGCCAGAGCTGCGCCGTCATTTCCTGCACGAGGTCCCGTCGGTCCTCCGGGTTGCGGCAGTATGCGGCGGCGATCCGGCGCAGGATTCCGCGGTGAGCCTCGAGGAGCGCCACGAAGCGCTCCGACGGGCTCTCGTCCGGAGCGGGCGGATCCTCGGGGATGGTGCGCGTCATCGGCATCTCACCGGGTGGTTCGCCCGGGCGCCCCGGAAATCACGGCGGCCGCAGGCACGAATCCTGCTTCGACCAGGGGTGTGAAACCCGCTCGCGCCGTCCGCTCGCGCACCGCCCTCGGAATCGCCGCCGTCGCCGCCCTGGTCCTGTCGACCGGCTCGGGCGGTCCGGCCCCGCCCGCCGGCCCGCCGACGCCCCGCCCCGGCGTCTCGGTCGAGCGGGGGCGCTACCTCGCGCACGACGTCGCGATGTGCGTCCAGTGCCACTCGCCGCGCGAGGAGGACGGCCGAATCATCGCGAGCCAGGAGTTTCGCGGGGCTCCGATGCCGCTGGTCTCCCCGTACCCGGCGGCGCGATTCGCGCTGAAGACGCCGAACCTGCGCGAGCTCGCCCTGTCCGATCCGGAAGCGATCGTCCGCCTCCTGCGCACGGGCATCGCCCGCGGCGGCAAAGCGCCGGACCTCCCGATGCCGCCCTTTCGCATGACCGCCGAGGACGCCGACTCGATCGCGCTCTACCTGCGCTCGCTCGACTGAGGCAGGGGCGTCAGCTGGCGCGGGCACGGACGGCCGCGCGAAACTCCCGGCGCTCTTCCTCGTCCGGGATGTTGTCGGCGAGCGCGGCGCCCAGGGCGACGAGGTTCGACGCCGACTTCGCGGCCCGCTTGACCAGGACCTTGGCGAGCGGGCCGATCCGCCGCGCGAGCTCCACCTCGACGAAATGCAGGTCCTCCTCGCGAAAGGCCGGTGCCGCCCCGGGCGCGGGCGAGGCCGGTTCCGCCGGCGCGGCCGCCCGGGCCTCGGGGACGGGCGCGGCCTGAGACGGCGCGGGCGGCGGCGCCGCCGCCGCGCGGTCGTGCACCGGGGCACGGTGCTCGGCCGGCGGCTGCTCGGCGCTGACGAAGGTCGCGATGCCGCTCGCCGACGGCTCGTCGGGCTCGGGCGTCTCGCCGATCTGGAGTCGGTAGAGGTCGCGGTCGAGCGCCTGCACGTCCCGATATCGCTCGTCGCGGTCCTTGGCCATCATCTTGCGGAGCACGCGGCAGACCCCGATCGACAGCTCCGGGACGTACGTCCTCGGATCCGGCAGCGGGTGCGTCAGGTGCATCGACATGATCAGGGCCCCCGACGTCCCCTCGAACGGCGCGTGTCCCGTGACGAGCTGGAAGAACGTCGCGCCGAGCGAGTAGATGTCGGCGCGCGCGTCGATGTGCTTGACGCCGCGGATCTGCTCCGGCGAGATGTACTGGGGCGTCCCCACGGCCTGCCCCGTCTGCGTCAACCCCTGGTCTTCGTCGATCCGCTTGGCGATGCCGAGGTCGACGAGCTTCAGCCGGTCGCGTTTGGCCGTGAGCATCAGGTTGTCGGGCTTGATGTCGCGGTGCACGAGGCCCTGGGCGTGCGCGACCGCGAGCGCGGCCACGGCATGGCGAATCAGGAGGACCGCGTCGCGCTCGGCCAGCCGCGCGTGGCCGAGGAGCTTGCGCAGCGACGGGCCGTCGACGTATTCCATCGCGAGGAAGTACACGCCCTCCTCGCAGCCGAAGTCGTAGATCTGGACGATGTTCGGGTGGTTCAGCCGCGCCGCGGCCCGCGCCTCCTTCAGGAAGCGCTGCACGAACGCGTCGTCGGTGGAGAACTGCGCCGCCAGGGTCTTCAGCGCGACGACCCGTTCGAGCGTGACGTTGCGCGCCTTGTAGACCTTGCCCATCCCGCCCGTGCCGAGCACCTCGAGCACGTCGTAGGCGCCGAAGCGGCGGCCGACGAGGTCCTGCTCGGTCAAGCGGACGCGCTCCCCGTCACGCCCTACTCGTCCTCGAGCATCTTGAGCGCCTTGACGAGGCTGATGCGCATCCGGTTGAACGAGCCCGCCAGAACGCCCACCTCGTCGTGGCGGTGCAGGCGCACCTCGGGGACGTCGAGGTTGCCCGTCGACACCTGGTCGGCCATGTGCGAGAGCCGCCGGATCGGCCGGATGATCGAGAACCAGAGCAGCACGTTCAGGAGGAGAAGCAGGAAGAGAAAGACGCCGATGAGCGACACCAGCATCGCCTCGTGCGCCTGCGACGCCATCTTCAGCGGCACGGCGAGCGGCACCGAGACGATCTGCGCCCCGATGATCTCGTGCATCTTCCAGCCGTAGCCGCCCGAGGAGCCATACCGCCGGACGACCGAAGCCGGCGTCGCGTCGGGCGTCGTGTGGCAGGAGAGACACCCCGGATCCGTGATCGCGATCGGCCGCGCGAGATACAGCGCCCGGCCGAGCGGCGCGTCCCGTTCGCCGACGATCTCGGGCAGCTTCGGGTCGGCGCGAAACGCGTTGACGACGTCCGCCTCCCAGTCGACGGTCCGGTCGCGCGGGTTCGTCGGGTTCAGGGTCGCTTCCTTGTAGGTGTACTCGGGGTGCGTCTCGCGGAGCGTGTTGAAGATCTCGGTCGCCGCGTAGGCCGGAACCGTCTGCGGCAGGAACTCCTCGGTCAGGCGGTCGGCCAGCAGCGGCTTGATCTGCTTGTTCGTGTAGCCGCGGGTCGCGAGCGCCGTCTGCATCATGAGCCGGGCGTGCTGCGTCACCTGGGTCCGCGCCTGCTTCTGCAGGAGCTCGCGCGTGATCAGGTGCGCCGGGACCAGGGCGATCCCGAAACAGAGAATCAGGATCAGGTTGAACTTGACCAGGAGCGACATGGCTTGCGTCTCCCGTGGGAACGCGAAATTCTACCCCGGCCTAGCCCTCCTTGCGGATCAGCTTCCAGAGGGCCACGCGATCCGGCGCCAGCAGCTCCTCGACCCGCGGGTGGTTGACCTCGGCGACGATGATCTGCCCGACCTCGGTCTGGACCGTCGCGAAGAGCCCGTGCGACTTCATCTTGGCCGTCTGATACTGGTTGTCGTCGGTCGGGGTGACGTAGTGCACCGTGTCGCTCCTGTAGCGGTGCACGAGCCAGAGGTGGACCAGCGACATCAGGCGCTTCTTGCGGAGCGATTCCTCGAAGGTGTTCTGGTCGCGGACGGACAGGATGTTCCGCCCGCGGCGGTCCTGGATCGGCGCGAACACGACGTTGGCGAGCCGGTCGTGGCCGTCGCTGCCGATCGTCAGCTCGAGCAGCTCCGAACCCGACCGCTGGGGCAGCAGCTTCACGGCGAGCTTCTGCGGAAGCCTGTAGTGCTCGCTCCACATCGCGAGCCACTCCTCGAGCAGCTTCTTCGGCACCTCGGTCTGGACGAGGTGCTGGTGCTGCGTCGAGCCCTTGCCCATCGCCTGCGTCGTCGCCGTGCGCCCCGACGAGGCCAGAAGCGCCGCGTCCACGCGCGGGCCGCCGACGAGGGTCTGCGGCGTCTTGTAGGGCGACTCGACGAGGCGGATCTTGCGCTGCAGCCGGGCGAGCGCGAGCATGCCTTCCTGCTTCAGGGCACTGGCGAATTCTTCGGCCGCGACGCCGTCGATCTGGTGGCCGCCGTAGGTGATGAAGTTGAACACGAACCCCATCTTGCCGAGCTCTTCCGGGAACCGCCGCATCTGCTCGTCGGTCATGCCGGTCGTGTCCCAGTTGAAGGAGGGCGACAGATTGTAGGCGAGCATCTTGTCGGGATAGACCGCGTGGATCGCGTCGGCGTACTGCTTCGCGTCGGCGAGGTCCGCGGTCTTCGTCTCCATCCAGAGGAGGTCGGCGAACGGCGCCGCCCCGAGCGACTTCGCGATCGCGTACGGAATGCCGCCGCGGATCTGGTAGTAGCCCTCGGGCGTCTTGGCGTGCTCGCAGTCCCAGATGATCTGGATCCCGAGGGAGCGGGCTTTCTCCTTGGCCGCCCACAGCGACGCCCGCTCCGCGAAGCGCCGCCACTGCGCGGCGCTCATCTCGAGCGGCTCGCCCTCGGCGGCCCGGAACTCCAGCACCTCGGCGACGGCTTCGCCGTAGGTCTCGAGGCCCGCCTCCTCTTCCCACGCTTCGAGGAAGCGCTGGGCGACTCCGTCGAACGCGGCGTCGACGCTCACCTTCTTCTCGCGCCACGCCGCGGCGTTCTCGGCCGCCGCCTGCGCGAGGCCGCGCCGCTCGAGCCACGCGTCGGCCGCCCTGTACTCCTCGTCGCTCAGCGCGTAGAGCAGGTGCCCGTTCAGCTCGCGGACCCCGAGGTCGTCGAAGCGCTTCAGGATCGCGAGGTAAGCGGCCTTGTAGGACGGCAGGCTCACGTTGGTGGCGCCGAGGATGAACGGCTGGTCGCGCTCGTCGCCGCGGCCGTCGATCAGGTTCGCGGCCTCGGCATCGGTGCGCGCCACGATGATTCCCGGCACCTTCATGACGTCGAGCTGGAAGCGCGCCGCGTTCAGGCGCTTGATCTGCTCGTCCTCGGGAACGAGAACTTTGCCGCCCTGGTGGCCGCACTTCTTCGTGCCGGGCCGCTGGTCCTCGATGTGGTATCCGGGTACGCCGGCTTCGACGAAACGGCGCACGAGGTTGCGCACGTGCGGGTCGCCGCCGTGTCCCGTGTCCGCGTCGGCGATGATGAACGGGCGGAAGTCCGCCGCGGGCGTCGACGCCCGCTGCTTGTCCGTCATCCGCAGGCGCAGGTACTGCTGGTTGCGGTCCGCGGTCAGCAGCGCGCGCACGAGGACCGCGGCCTCGTCCGGCACCTGGGACAGCGGGTAGCTCGCCAGGTCCGGTCCCGGATCCTCGGTCATGGAGCCGCGCGCCGACGTCGCCCAGCCGCCGAGGTAGATCGCCTCGATCCCGAGCCGCTTGATGACGACCGCCTGGCCCGGCGAATACGGGCCAAACGTCGTCACGCACTTCCTTTCGGCGAAGAGCTCCCGGAGGCGGGCGTGGAACGCCGCGGCGGCCTCGCGCGCGACCGTGTAGTCGTGCGCGATGGTCCCCCGCTGCTCGACGACCTGCCGCGCCGAGTAGAGGCGCGTCGTCTCCGCAAAGCGCGGGCTCTCGAACCACTTCTGGGTCTCGGCGACTTCCTGCTCGAAAGCGTTCATGGCGGCGCTCCTGCAGAATTCACTCTAGTACCGGCCGGGGGCGAGGCACATCCAACGAAAACGAATCGCCGGCATCCTAACCCTCTCCGCGAGAGTGTGGTACTGAAAGCCGTGATGAAGCGTCCCGCCGCCCGGAGCGCCCGCTTCGGCCTGCCGCTCGCGGCCCTCGTCCTGGCCGCCGCGGGATGCGCCAGCGGCGGGCCGCCCAAGGCCGGCCTCCTCGCCCAGGTGGGATCCGTGCGCACGGTCCTCGGCAACTGTCTGGGCGACGACCCGTCGTACTGCCATGGATTCGTCACGGCGGCGTTCGACTTTCTCTACCAGGGCAAAGCGATCTGCCCGCCCCCGCTGCAGACGGACGACCTCGAACGGATCGTCGTCAACGCGCTCCGGCGCGCGGACCCCGACGCGCCCGCGATCACCGCGGCGACCGGTGCGCTGTCGCGCGCCTTCCCCTGCCACGACACGCCGACGCTCGACACGACCAGCCTCGAGCCCGGAACGCTCACGCCGTCTTCGATCGGGGTTCACGCCGTCTCCGCGCCGCCGCTCTAGTCTCCAACGCGGAGGGTTCGAGCCATGTCCGAGCGACGCCCCGTCTCCTGGCCCCTGAGCTGTCCGGCATGCGGCGACCGGATCGACGTCGAGATGCCCACGGACCGCGACGCCGGGTTTTCGCTCGGCGCTTCGACCTGCCGGGGCGGCCACACCCTGCGCTATCGCTACGACGCCGTCTCGCTGACCCGTCTCGAGTTCTCCGAGAAGCACTTCCGCATTCCCTGCCGCACCTGCTTCACGATGACGCTCGTCACGGGGAACCGGCCGCGCCCGTCGGAGTGCGCCCGGTGCGGCCCGCCGTTCGATCCGGCCGCGCTCAGCTTCGGCCGCGCCGCGCGAGCGGCCGTGCCCGCGGCGGGATAGAGCGCGCGTTCAGGTCGGGGACCGATTGAAGGCGCTCGGCGCGGCGGGACCTCCGTCCGCGGAGAGGTCCCGTGAAGCGACTTCCGGTCCGCGCCGCCCGGCTGGCGGCCCCGTTGATCGCGGCGATCGGCGCGCTGTTC
>Ga0335070_10004374_pt1 | contig 16515 bp, 13 predicted proteins | sample Lox_Sample_13_FD_206722 | JGI IMG/M metagenome (GOLD analysis project Ga0335070, IMG submission 206722) | Soil microbial communities from Loxahatchee National Wildlife Refuge, Florida, United States - Lox_Sample_1.3 | ecosystem: Environmental > Terrestrial > Soil > Wetlands | place: USA... | reverse complement strand
CGGACCCATCGAAGCGCGCAAAGCTGCGCGTGAGCAACTCGACAACGGCGCGGACTGGATCAAGGTGTACATGACGCACCGCTCGTGGCTCGATGAGCACGGCGAGCTCGTCTCGCAGCCCACACTGACAGTGGAAGAACTCAAGGCCATCGTCGACGAAGCGCATGGGTGGCGGAAGAAAGTCGCCTGCCATGCCTACAACGGCTTGGGTCTGCAACGCGCGCTGGATGGCGGTTGCGACTCCGTCGAACATGGACTCGAGATCACGGATGCGCAGATCGCGCAGATGGTCAAGCAGGGCACCTGGTACGTGCCCACGCTAGCGGTGTACTACTACGACCTTGATCCCGCCGATAGCGAAGCGGGCAAGCGCGACCGCAAGCGCATCTCCACGCATGTCGTCTCTTTCCAGAAAGCCCTGCGGGCGGGCGTCAAGATTGCTTTCGGTACCGATGTCGGCGGCTTCGTCTGGACCGATCCGATTGCGCAGGAATTCGTCAAGGAAGTGGAGCTGGGCATGACACCCATGCAGGCCATCCAGACTGCCACCTCCCGCGCGGCTGAGCTGCTGGACCGTCAGGGACAGCTCGGCGTGGTCGCGCCTGGCGCCTACGCTGACATCATGGCCGTCGACGGCGACCCGCTGGCCGACATTCACGCGATGGAAAAAGTCCGGTTCGTGATGAAGGACGGTCGGGTGTTCAAGCCCGATCGATGAGCGCCAGCAGTCCGAAGTCGCGCTGCAGGGGCGACAGGCTGCGCAGCAGAAGGGGCCCGGCTCTCAGCGGTATGACATCGGCATCGATCCGCTGACCCGGCTCGATGGTCACGACATCCTTCGAGAGCCGCACTTCACGCCATCTCGGCCCGCTCCCGCAAGGAGTCGGGCTTCGACAAGCCCCCGATCTCCAGTGCACGGCGGCGATCTCCAGTCGCTGATGGGGCGACTGAACCGTGAGCGGCTCATCGCTCGCGTTATGCAGCCTGAACCGGTAGCGGCGACCGGCCTGGATCCGCGCGGGCGGTCCCGACTGGGATTGCCCCATACCCGCTGCATCGACGGACCACCGGGCGAAGCCCCGCTCCACTTCCGTCTGGCGCGTGAGCACCATGTCGACGTCCCGGGTCGCGTCTTGATGGCCGACTGCATTCCGCTCGTCCCCGTCCGCGAACCACGCATAGCTCCACCGATCGGTCGAAGGTGCGCGCCACTCGGGCGCACCGCCACCACATCGCTGAACGCGCGCATCCGCGTACTCGACGACGATTCCCATCCCACGTTCCCGCGCGCGATCCGAGACTGCCCCCAATATCCAGCGGCCCGGATGATTCAACTCCACGAGGGCGCTGATCCGTTCCCCCGGGCCCAGCCGCAACACCGGAGTCACCGCAGCGACCGGAACCGCAACTCCGTCCAGCGACTGCACACGAAAGCTATGGCCGGGCAGGGCAATCGAGTGCGTCTCCGTCGCGCTCGCATTCAACACATGCAACAGCGCACGTTCGCCGGCCCGTGCGCGCAGCGGCTCGGCGTGCCCCAGCATTCGCCCGTTGACGGTGCCGACGCGATAACCAACCCGCAACCCGCCCGGAGTGCGCCGGAGGTAAGGCTCGAGTTCCTTCAACACCACCAGCCACTCACGATCGAAGCGCCCCGGATCGCGCTTCGGCTCGACCAACACGGTCCGCATGCGCCCGCTGTACTGACCCGACTCGAGATCACCGCCGCAGATGACATCGGAGTGCCAGTACGTTAGTCCGGACCCGGAGGGCGTCACCGCGAAGCGCCGGCGTGCGCGAGCCGGAATCCACCCGGCGGCCGACGGCCCGGCTGCCGGGGACACGACTGGCGTCGGAGCGTCCGACAGCGACGCGCCCGACAGCGACGCGCCCGACAGCGACGCGCCCGACAGCGACGCGCCCGATAGCGACGCGCCCGATAGCGACGCGACTGGCAACGACCCGACCCGTGCCGACCCGGCAGTGTCCGCCAGCGACGCGACCCGGTCGTGCCAGTGGATGCACTCCGGCCGGTCGGTATCGTTGCGCACTTCTACGATGACAGGTCGTCCCGCCCTCAGGCGCAAGGGCGGTCCCCCGAACTCATCGTACGTTGTGGTGAGGATCGACCGTCCCGGCGCGGCCTCCACGCAAAGGCGTGCTATCCGCACAGTGCAATCGGGGCAAGCCCCGGCCGCGCTTGCGCCTGCGGGCCAGCCGAGCGCGGCGAGAGCGGAGCATTGGAGAAATTCGCGGCGATTCGTCAGGGGCCAGGGCGGCATGCCGCATCTTAGCAACGCTGGACGACCTGCCGCGCAGGCACCAGAATGCGCACCTCGCGAGAGGGGGCGGGGGAACAGCCTAGAATGAAAAGCTACCGGGGCGCCGCATGGAGCGCGGCACTGCTGCTCTCGCTGGCTCACGCGCAGACCTCCGCTATCGCCGGAACCATCGCATCCGCCGGAACTTCCGGAAACGCCGGAATTTCCGGAACCGCCGGTCGCGTGGATGCGCAGCGGCTGAAGGCGGCCAGCTCCGAGCCCGGTAACTGGTTCACCGGCGGCCGCGACCAGGCCGGCACCTACTACTCCCCCCTGAAGCAGATCGACGCCGGCAACATCGGCAGGCTGGGATTTGCGTGGCAGTACGATCTGGGCACGCATCGCGGACAGGAGGCGACACCGATCGTCGTCGACGGTGTCATGTATACCTCCGGCACCTGGGGCTACGTGTACGCCGTGGATGCGGCTACCGGCCGTGAGCTGTGGCGTTACGATCCGCAGGCTGCACACTTCGCCGCGCGCCAACCTTGCTGCGATCTCGTCAACCGGGGCGTCGCAGTGTGGCAAGGCAGGGTGTATGTCGCTTCAGTTGATGGCCGACTGCATGCCCTCGATGCGACAACAGGGCGCAAGATCTGGGAAGCCGACACGATCGTCGACCACAGCTTGCCCTACTCGAGCACCGGTGCGCCGCAGATCGCCGGCTCGGTGATCGTGATCGGCAATGGTGGCGCCGACATCGGACACGGTGCCGTGCGCGGTTATGTGTCCGCCTACGACCTGTCGAGCGGAACGTTGAAGTGGCGCTTCTACACCGTGCCACCGGCTCCCGGGGCGCCTTACGAGAACCCCGAGCTCGCCGCGGCCGATCAGACCTGGGATCCCCGCCGCTCCGCGCGCTTCAACGGTGGCGGCACCGCGTGGGACGGGTTTGCCTACGACCCGGATCTCGATCTGGTGTACTTCGGCACCGGCAACGCCGCACCCTACGATTCACGCCAACTGGGGGCGACGATCGGCGATCAGCTCTACACCGCTTCCATCCTGGCTGTGCATGCCGACACCGGCCGTCTCGCCTGGTACTACCAGACGACTCCCCACGACCACTGGGACTTCGACTCGGTGCAGAAGCTCGTCATGGCGGACCTGAGCTTCGGCGGCAAGGCCCGTCACGTTCTCATGCAGGCCTCGAAGAACGGCTTTTTCTACATCCTCGACCGCAAGTCCGGCGAGCTGCTCTCAGCGGCCAACTACACCTACGTCAACTGGGCCACGCACGTTGACATGAAGACCGGCCGCCCCGTCACGACGCTGCGCAGCGACTGGTTCTCACGGCCCAGCAACATCTACCCGTCGTGGGCCGGTGGCCACACCTGGCATCCGATGTCCTACAGCCCTCGCACCAATCTGGTGTACATCCCGGTCATCGACGTGCCCAATATCTGGGTGGATATGGCGCATAACGGTGGCGCGGTGAAATACGTGGACGGATTCTTCACCGCCAACGGTATCATGCCGGACGAGGGCTACAACGCCGATGACCTGAAGGCTGACTTCGGCCCCTTGCCCGATCTCGCCACGCTGAAGAGCGAGCGCAACGTGAATCTCGTCCGGGAATTGATTCGCGCCTGGGATCCGATCGGACAGAAGACGGTGTGGGAGCACGAGACCTCCACGGGCATGCGTGGATACGACGGCGGCATCATGAGTACCGCTTCCAACCTCGTATTCCAGGGACGGGGTACCGGTGAGCTGTGGGTCTACGAAGCGGATACGGGCGCTGTCCTGAAGACCCTCAGGACCGGCAGTCACATCATGGCCGCACCCATGACTTACACCGTCAATGGCGAGCAGTACGTGGCGGTGCAGGCCGGTTACGGCGGCGCGGCTATCACGGTGGGCGCAATCCCGCCGCACAGCGCCGCGCTTCATTACGAGAACATCAATCGCCTGATCGCGTTCAAACTCGGCGGCCCAGCCGTGCCGCCGCCACCGCTGCGCGCCAACCCGCCGTTCGACAAGCCGCCGCCCCATCTGGGCTCGCCGGCGGATATTCGCGACGGCGAGGTCAAGTTCATCCAGGAGTGCTCGCGCTGTCACGTGCTCGGGCCCAGCGTGACACCCGATCTGCGCCGCCTGCCACCGGCCCTGCATGCCGCATTCAAGGACATCGTGCTGCGCGGAGCCATGGCGCCGACCGGCATGGAACGATTCGACGATGTGCTCACGGAAGCCGAGGTTCAGCACATCCACGCTTACGTGATCGATGAAGCCTGGAAAGCCTACAACGCGCAGGAAGCCGAGCGCGGCGCCAGTGCGCCGCATTAGCTGCCGGCCTGCGCCTCGAGCGCCTCGGAAGCGGCCATCCATTCCGCCTCCGCCTTCTCCGTGGCTCGGACGAGTTGTGTCTGCTTTTCGAGCAGCTGGCGCAACTGGTCCTTGGCTGACTCGACGTACAGAGCCGGGTCGTTGAGCTTCTCTTGCAACGCCGCGGTTTCGGTCGCCAGCCGCTCCAGTTCCGCGTCACACTTCGCGACTCGCGCCTTGAGCGGCGTCAGACGATTACGCCGCTCCGCCTCATCGCGCTTGCGCTGTTTGCGGCCCTCTGCCGTCAGAGTTTCCTCGGGTTCTGTCGCGCGCGGCTGAACGGGCGTCGGCTCGGGTCGCTCCGAAGATGCCGCTGCCGGCGGCTCCGCGGCGCGCCCGGGCGTTATCACCCGCTCTTGCGCCGACGCCCGGTCGAGCCAGCTCGCGTAATCCTCGAGGTCGCCATCGAAAGGTTCTGCCCGTCCGTCATGCACGATGCGGAACTCGTCCGCAACAGTGCGCAGCAGATGCCGGTCGTGCGATACCAACACCACCGCACCCTCGTACTCCTGGAGTGCCACCGCCAGGGCCTGCCGCATTTCGAGGTCCAGGTGATTGGTAGGCTCATCCAGCAACAGCAGGTTCGGGCGCAGGTACGTCACCAGCGCCAACACCAGTCGCGCCTTCTCGCCGCCTGAAAACGGACCGACGGGCTCGAACACCCGGTCGCCCCGGAAGCCGAAGCCCGCGAGGAAATCGCGCAGCTCCTGCTCCGTGGATCGCGCAGCCAGCTCGCCGCCCACGCGGCGCAGGTTGCCCAGCGGGCTGTCGCCGGTATCCAGCTGCTCGAGCTGGTGTTGCGCGAAGTAGCCGATCCGCAAATCGCGCGCCTCCGTACGCGTGCCACCCAGAGGTGCCAACTCTCCCGCCAGTAGTTTCATCAGGGTCGACTTCCCGGCGCCGTTGCGGCCGAGGAGCGCCAGTCGGTCGCCCGGATTCAGGCTCAGGCTGACGCCTTTCAGAATAACCCGGGCGCTCTTGTCCAAAGCGCTCGCGTAGCCCGCGGATTGCTCGTCCAGCGCCAGCAGCGGTCGCGGCAGCTTCGCCGGCTGCGCGAACGAGAATTCGAACGGCGAGTCCACGTGCGCGGGCGCGATGCGCTGCATGCGCTCCAGCGCCTTCAGGCGACTCTGTGCCTGGCGCGCCTTGGAGGCCTTCGCGCGAAAGCGCTCGACGAACGACTCCATGTGCCGGATTTCGCGCTGCTGCCGGCTGTAGAGCGCCGATTGCTCGGCCAGTTCGGCCGCGCGCTGTTCCTCGAACGCGGAGTAGTTGCCGCGATAGGCACGGATGCCCTGCCGCTCGATGTGCACGATGCGGTTGACGATCCGATCCAGGAACTCACGATCATGCGCGATCAGCAGCAGCGTACCCGGGTACTCGCGCAGCCACTTCTCCAGCCACAGCACCGCATCCAGGTCCAGGTGGTTGGTGGGCTCATCCAGCAGCAGCAGATCCGAGCGGCACATCAGCGCCTGGGCGACATTCAGCCGGACCCGCCATCCGCCGGAGAAGTCGCGCACGGGACGTGACTCGTCCTCGGTCGTGAATCCGAGCCCGTGCAGGAGCCGTCCAGCGCGGCTGCGGGCGTCGTAGCCGCCGATCGCCTGATAGCGTGCGAACAGCTCGCCGAGGTGCAGGCCGTCATTGCGCGCTTCCGCATCCGCCATCGAGCGTTCCAACTCGCGCAGCTCGGCATCCCCGTCGAGCACAAATTCGATTGCCGGCGCTTCCGTCGTGAGCAGTTCCTGGGAGACGTGCGCGACCGCCAGATTGCCCGGCATCTCGAACGTGCCGGCATCCGGATGCAGCTCACCGCGTACCAGCGCCAGCAGGCTGGATTTGCCGCTGCCGTTGGCACCGGTGATGCCGATCTTCTCGCCACGGAACAACCCGAAGGTCGCATCCGCGAACAGCACGCGCGGCCCGCGGCGAATCGTGACGTCGGTGAAATTCAGCACAGTAGTCCGGGCCGCGGTGCTGTCGGAGGTGTCAGGTCGCGCGAATTCACTGAGTTCCGCGCGTGCGATCGACGGCACGCCCGCTCGCGATTACCACATGAGATCGTCGGGAACGACGTAATCCTTGTAGGCGTCTTCCTGTGCCGGCGACTCGGATGTGGCAGCTTCAGTCGTGATGGGAACCACCATCTGCGGATCGCGCTGCCGAACCTGTTCGGCGATGGCGGCGGGAACCACCGCATGGAATCCGCGAAAGCGCACGATCATCAGCTCGCCGCGCAGCAGTTGCTCGCGGCGCGCCGGGTCCACGGCCATGCGGCGGATCTTCTTGCCGTCCACGAAGCTGAAGAAGTCTTCGGTCTCCAGTCGCGGCAACCGGTTCTGATCCACGAGCCGGTCGATCTGCGCGAGTCGCGCCTTGCGCTCGGCCTTCTCGTGGCGGCGCCGATTGAGCTCGGCGTCCTGCGCGGCCTTGGCCGCCTGCGCCTGTGCGGCCGGACTCGGTGTTGGCTTGACCGGCGGGGCGTTGCGGGGTTGCTGATGCCGCTGCTGTTGCTGGCGGCGTTCTTCCTGCTGACGGGCGTTACGCGCCTGCTTTTCGCTGACGAGCCCGGCGGCGATCAGTTGATCACGCAGTGACGTGTTCATGACAAAAAGGCCCGGATTTCTCCGGGCCTTTCATCCTCACGGATGCAGTTTGCTTACCAGCGGTCGCGGCCACCACCGCCGCCGCCTCCGCCCCCGCGGAAGCCACCGCCGCCGCCCGGACGACCACCACCGCCGGAGCGGGGCTTGTCCTGCGCCTCGTTCACACGCAGCTGCCGACCACCCATCTCGTGACCGTTCAGGCTCTGGATGGCACGGGCCGCATCGGCCTGGCTCATCTCGACGAACCCGAAGCCGCGCGGGCGGCCGGTCTCACGATCGGTGGGCAGCGACACGGACTCCACCGTGCCATGCTGCGAGAACAGCGTGCGGACGTCCGCCTCGCTGGCGCTGAAAGGCAGATTGCCTACATAGATCTTGGCCATAAATTTAGCACTCTCCAAACAACTCGAAGCGGTGGGAGCGAAATGCGTTGTGCTCCCGGCCACTTCACACGGCAGGAACACCAGTCAGGTCAGGGAGAGTGTGTCTCACGAGCCCATCGAACCGTAGATCCTGTCACCTGATCGCTGTCGGCTCGGTACGCCCGCGATGCCTTGACAAGCATACATGGACGAATCGCGGACGCCTGCGATCGGCGTAAAGTATGCCAGAAGCGACGAATCTGTACTCGGCGTCAAATGCGTTGGTGGTGTTGTAAACGGGCAGCGATCAGGACAGGCGGGGGGGCGGCCCCTCTCGCAACCGCGGGCGCGGCCCCTTGCCGGCGCCCTCCAAGGCTCGAAGGCAAAGGTTGCAATGGCTCATTTGTCTTTGATAATCAGTCGGTTGCATTGAATCATCCTGCCCTGCAGCAAGACCCGCAGGCTCGCACCCCGGCCTGCGGGCGTCCCCGCTCCCACGGGCACCCGGCCCCCGCCGGACAGCCCGGTGGTCGTTCCAGGCGTCGCGGTCGGGCTGCGGCGAGAGGGTTTGAGGCTCATCGGGGGCCTGCGCCGGTGTGCTTTGTGCGCCACAAACTGCGTCCCGATCGACTCTGGCGGCGCCCGTGAACGGCAGCAACGGCAGCAACGGTGCGAACGGCCTGGCCTTCGGTGGCCCGGGAATCGCGCCGACCTGGTGTTCGAGCGACAAGGATTTCGTCACCACGGCGCTCGGCGCTGCGCGACTTTGGGTCACGGTCGGTCACGGCATCGTCAACGAGATCTACTGGCCCTCCACCGGCGAGCCGCAGATCCGCGATTTCGGTTTCTACCTGGTGGGTGCGCGCCGCTGGCTCGATCTGAAACGGTTGCGTCGCTACCGGTTGAGCACACCCGGCCCGTATCTGCCGCTGCTGACCATCGAACACTACGGCGAGGACTATCGTCTCGAGCTGGAAGTCCTGCCCGATCCGCGCCGCGACGTGCTGCTCGTGCGCTTTGCGCTGACGGGTCCGTACCGTCTGGTCGTGATCCTCGCTCCACACCTGGGCAGCAGCGGCCGCGACAACGAAGCGTGGGTCGAGCAGGGTGTCGGTTTCGCGCGCAAGGGTGACGCCGCCGTCTGTCTCGCGGCCAATGCGCCGCTGTTGAAGCTGAGTTGCGGCTACGTGGGCTCCTCGGATGGCTGGCAGGACATGAACCAGCACGGAGAGCTGACATACGAGTTCTCGCATGCGGATCCCGGTACCGTCGCGCTGAGTGGCCTCGTGCAGGGCACGAGCGGTGTGCTGGCGCTGGGATTCTCGGAGTCGGCACGCGGCGCACGCACCCTGGTACGCACCGCGATGGCCATGGGATTCGATGTGCTGCGCACGGAATTCCTCCAGGCCTGGCAGGCCTGGGGCGAGCGGCTGCGGCTGCCGCGCCCGAACGATGCGCTCGGCGATGCCGGCCTGCTGTCGGCGGCCGTGCTGAAGATTCACGAGGATCGCAGTTTTCCCGGAGCCGTCGTCGCGAGCCTGAGTGTTCCGTGGGGCAACAGCACGGAGACTCTCGGTGGTTACCACCTGGTCTGGCCGCGGGATGCAACACTGACCGCTTTTGCGTTGCTGGCCGCAAATCAGATCAGCGACACGCGGCACATCCTGGCGCATCTGATCGCCACCCAGTTGCCCGAAGGCCGCTGGCCGCAGAACTATTTCCCCAGCGGCACGCCGTTCTGGAGTGGCTTGCAACTGGACGAGACCGCCTTCCCGGTGCTGCTGGCGGCGAAGCTGCGTGAACTCGGTGATGACGATCTTCCCGGCACCACGAGCATGATCCGGGCCGCCGTCGCCTGCATTGCCCGCACCGGGCCGGCCAGCGACCAGGACCGCTGGGAGGAAAACCCGGGCGTCAGTCCCTTCACGCTCGCGGTGGCCATCAGTGCCCTGATCGCCGCCGCGCCGTGGCTCACGGATGAGGAGCGCGCCTACGCCGATGAGCTGGCCGATGACTGGAACGAGAGACTGGAGAGCTGGTGTTATGTGCAGGACACGCCGCTGGCACGCGAGCTGGGCATCGGCGGTTACTACGTCCGCATCGCCAGCCTGGAGAAGACTGGCGAGCTCAGCGCGGAGGTGACTCTGCGCAACCGGGACGGCGAGCAGATCCGGGCTGCGGCGCTGCTCAGCATGGATTTCTCCTACCTCACTCGTCTCGGCCTGCGCAGCAGCGCCGATCCGCGCATCCGCGACACGATCGCCGCGGTGGATCGGATCCTGCGAGTGGACACGCCCTCGGGCGCGCTCTACCACCGCTACAACGAAGACGGTTACGGCGAGTATCCCGACGGCCGGGCGTTCGACGGATATGGTGTCGGCCGCGCCTGGCCGCTGCTCGTTGGCGAGAGAGGCCACCTCGCGCTCCAGGCGGGTGAAGATCCGTTGCCCTACCTGCAGACCATGAGCAATTGCGCCAGCGATGGCGGCCTGTTGCCGGAGCAGGTGTGGGACACCGATGCCATCCCCGCGCTCGAACTCATGCCCGGACGTCCCTCGGGCAGCGCCATGCCGTTGCTCTGGGCGCATGCGGAATTCCTGAAACTGTTGATTGCCCGCGAGCGCGGCCGGCCCATCGAGCTGCTGCAGGCGGTGGAACTGCGGTACGGGGATGGCGCCGCACATCGGGCCGAGGCCTGGCACTGGCGTGATGAGGTCCCCGTGCTGCACCTGGAGGCGGGTCGTGGCCTGCTGGTCGAGGACCGACTACCGTTCACGCTGCACTTCAACGTCGACGTCGAGGCGATGCAGGCGCGCGCCGCCGTGGCCCAGCCGTTCGGCCTGTGGTCAGTGCGGCTCAATGCCGCCGAGCTGGAAGGCCACGTGAAACTGACATTCACGCGGCAGTACGCCGAGGGTTGGGAAGGCGTCAATCACTTCGTGGCGCTCGACCGTCCCGCCATACTGCATTCGCTGCAGCAGTCGGTGACTATTCCGTCGCGTGTGCATCCGTGACGAAATACTCGGTCTCTCCGAAGCACGAGCTCGGCAAGAAGCGGTGCTGTTCGTAGTGCAGGTCCATGCGCTTGCCCATGTTCGCGTTGAGCTTCGTGACCACCGCCGGATCGCGCACGGTGAAGGTGAACTTCTCCGACACCGTGCCAGGCATGGTCACCATCGCCATTTCACCCTCCCAGGTCTTGCACATCCACCCTTTGAGAGAGAGCTTCTGCACGTAGCCCGCTCGCTCGCCTTCCGAGTAGGCCCAGTGCAGCGTGACCCACGTGAACCCGGCCAGCACTGCTATGAGCAGCACGACGATGACGATTAGCACCCTGACCATGTTGTTGTCACCCCGTGGTCTCGCGGTGAGTGGGCTGGGGCCGGATCGACTATGCGGAAAGGCGCGTCGGATCAGGCCGCCAGCGGCATGGCGAACTGTACACGATTCCGGCCGGAGCGCTTCGCTGCATACACCGCGGCATCCGCGTGCGCGATCAGATGCTCGCCCCAGACACCCAGCGTGTCACTGGTGGCCACACCTATGCTGCAGGTGAGAGCGATGGGCTCTCCAAATCCCTCCACCCGCACGCCGGCTACCCGTTCCAGGATGCGTTGCGCGATCGGATGTGCGGCGGCCGCATCCGCGCTGCTGAGGATCACCACGAACTCCTCGCCGCCGTAGCGGCCGATGACATCCGACTGACGCAGTTCCGCCTGGATGGGCGGAATGATGGCCGCCAGGCAGGCATCGCCGGCCTGATGGCCGAACGAGTCGTTGATCTGCTTGAAGTGATCCAGGTCGATGAACAGCAGTGAGATGGGCAGACCGCGCGCCCGTGCACGCAGGCACGCAGCATCCAGGCGTTCGATCAGCGAGCGTCGGTTGAGTACGCCTGTCAGGGAATCGGTTTGTGCCCGGCGTTCGGCTTCGGTGAGCGCCAGACGTTGTTCACGCAGACGATCCGCGATGCCCAGCGCGGTCAGAACGGCCGCTGCCACCATGGACAGAGGCAGGCCCGTGTAGAGCAGCTGCTCATGCGCGTCAGTGCCATGGGTCAGCAGATGCACTGCCGTGGCGATGACGAATCCTTCCATCACGCTCCACGCGAACAGGAACCAGCCGGCCGCCCGGCTGCCCCGGCTCCAGGCCAGTACACACACGCTGAGAGTGAAGACCGCACTACCCAGGAACAGGATGTTGCCCAGTGCGTTGACGAGTGTCGCCAGACCCACGAGTTTGCCGACATTGGCGATGGTCAGCAGCACAAAGGCCGCGGCGAGCCAGCCGTATACGGGGTAGATGCGGGGCGCGAAGCGACGCAGGTCGGCAATCTCCCGCACGAACAGACAGGCCGCAGCGCCACTGAGTGCCGCCGGCACGTTCCACGCATAGTGACTCAGGGGCAGGGCGGCCGAGAGCACCGGCCAGTCGAACGCCTGTCCGGAAAAATAGGCGACATACAGGGCCTGCAGGAAGAAGAGGGCACTGTAGAAGATGAACGCCACCTCGGCCATCAGCACCCACATCAGCAACGCGGCCAGCGCCATTGCGGTGAGCGCCCCGAAGCTCAGTGCGATCATCCGCAGCCGTCCGTCAGCTCGCGCCAGCACGGCATCCAGGGTTGCGGTGGAGAAAAGCGGGACGGCGCCCGGCATCGAACCCGGTTCCACGTGGACATACACGGTTCGCTGCGGATCGGCGCCCGGGGGTAACACGTACACCAGGTCCACCAGACCGGCGAAATCGGGCAGCTGCAGGGCCGGCCGCAGTGCAGCGCTGGAGGAGGTTCCCGCGGGGTAGACCTGCACGCGCGTGGCAATGAAACGGCTGCTGTGCGCGATGAGTACCGGGGTCGTCTCACCGGTCCCGGCTTCGGCCTGTAATTTCAGCCAGAAGGGCTGGCCGCGCTCGGCGAGCCGCTGCGGTCCGCCGGAGGTGAACTGCGCATCGAGCCCGCCCCCGATGACTTCGGCAGCCGTGGGATTGCCGACGGTCGCCTCCAGCACGCGCAGCACGGGCGTGGCAGCGGCGGCCGTGCCCGCAATCGCCCAGCATGCGAGCAGTCCCAGCAAGCGCATCGACGTACCGCAGAATGTCGTTCGGGACCGGAATTATGCCGCAAAGGACTCGCGCGGCGCGCTCGCGAAGCCGGTGCGCGGCGCCTGGCTGTGCCGCGCACCGGACTGTCGGACAATCAGCGGCGCTCCCAGTGCCCCTCCGACAGGTGCCAGCCGTCGCGCTCGTGCACCCAGCGGTGCGGTACCCAGCGTTCGCCCGGATGCGGCCGCTCCCAGTGTCCGCCCACCCATTCGTGCCGGCCGCCCACCCAGCCCCAGTAGCCGCCGATCCAGATGAAGCCCGGTTGCGGAGGAGCCCCGTATTCCTCCACTCTCGGCGGAGGTGGCGCCACCTGCACGACCTCGCCAACATAATAGCGGTGGGGCGGCGGAGCCGCGGCGACGATGCAGCCGCCGAGGGACAGCGCCAGCACGGATATTGCTGCCAGTCGCCTGGTGCGAGCACGGGATTCAGTCATATGCACTCCGGTGAAGTGACACGGGGATCCGGGACTGCCACGCAGTCCTGCTGTACAACGCGCGAGCCGGCGCGCGGTGCACCAACCTGGGACCGGTGCCATGCCGGTTGAGCCCGCGGCCATCGTATTCCTGTTCGACGTCGACAATACGCTGCTCGACAACGATGCGGTGCAAGAGGATCTGGGCGCGCACCTGGAGAGCGAATTCGGTCGCGCCGCGCGCGAGCGTTACTGGGCGATCTTCGAGACGCTGCGCTCCGAGTTGGGTTATGCCGACTACCTGGGAGCGCTGCAGCGCTATCGCCTGGAGGATCCGGACGATCCGCAGCTGCTGCGCATGTCGGCCTTCCTCATCGACTATCCGTTCGCCAGCCGGCTGTATCCGGGTGCTATGCAGGCGCTGGCGCATGTCGGACGAGCCGGTCCCACCGCGATCCTGTCGGACGGGGATGTCGTGTTCCAGCCGCGCAAAGTGTCGCGCTCCGGTCTGTGGGACGCCGTGAGCGGTCGCGTGATGATCTATCTCCACAAGGAAGCAATGCTGGGCGCCGTCGAGAAGCGCCATCCGGCGCAACATTACGTCATGGTGGACGACAAGCTGCGTATCCTGACGGCAATGAAGAAGGCGTGGGGGCGGAGACTCACTACAGTGTTCGTACGTCAGGGTCATTACGCTCTGGACTCCGACGCCATAGCCGCCTATCCGCCGGCCGATCTCACCATCGAGCGGATCGCGGACCTGCCCGACACCCGGGTGGGTCGCGCCGCCACCGCACAGGACCTCTCATGAGCAACACCCAAGTGAGCCCGCTGGCCGGCAAACCCGCCACTCCCGACATGCTGGTGGACGTGCCGCGCCTGATCACGAGCTACTACGCGCTGCAACCGGACGGCACCGTGCCCGCACAGCAGGTTGCCTTCGGAACCTCGGGGCATCGCGGCACCGCCTTCGAATGCAGTTTCAACGAATGGCATGTCCTGGCCATCAGCCAGGCCATCTGCGAATACCGCAGGATCAACGGTATCAATGGCCCCTTGTTCCTCGGTATCGACACGCACGCGCTGGCCGCGCCGGCCTGCGCCAGCGCCCTCGAAGTGCTCGCGGCGAATTCGGTCGATGTCATGCTCGCCGAGCGTGATGAATACACGCCGACGCCCGGTGTTTCGCACGCCATCCTGGTTTACAACCGCGGACGTCAGTCCGGGCTTGCCGACGGCATCGTCGTCACGCCGTCCCACAATCCGCCGCAGGATGGCGGCTTCAAATACAACCCGCCCAACGGCGGTCCCGCTGACAAGGACGTGACCGGCTGGATCGAGCGCCGTGCCAATGAACTGCTCGACAAGAGCCTCGAGGGCCTCAAGCGCATCCCCTACTCGCGCGCGCTGCGCGCATCAACCACCCACCGGCACGACTATCTCAACACCTACATTGCCGATCTGGCCCAGGTGCTGGACTTCGATGTGATCCGCGGCTCGAACCTGCGCGCCGCGGTGGATCCGCTCGGGGGTGCCGGCGTGCACTACTGGGCCGCAATCGCCGAGCGTTACGGGCTGAATCTGTCCGTGCTGAACACCAGCGTGGATCCGACATTCCGCTTCATGAGCGTGGACTGGGACGGTCGCATCCGCATGGATCCCTCCTCGCCGTACGCGATGCAGGCTCTGATCCATCTGAAGGACCGCTACGACATCGCGTTCGCCTGCGACACCGACCACGACCGCCACGGCATCGTCACCCGCAGCGCGGGACTGTTGCCCTCCAATCACTACCTGGCGGTGTGCATCGATTATCTCTTCCGCAACCGCCCAGGCTGGAAGCCCACCGCCGGTATCGGCAAGACCGTGGTCAGCAGTGAGATGATCGATCGTGTCGCCGCCCGGCTCGGCCGCCCCCTGTATGAGGTACCCGTGGGTTTCAAATGGTTCGTGACCGGCCTGCTGGAGGGTTCGCTGGGATTTGGCGGTGAAGAGAGCGCCGGCGCCTCGTTCCTGCGCCATGACGGCAGCGCGTGGACCACCGACAAGGATGGCATCGTGCCCGCATTGCTGTCCGCCGAGATGACGGCACGCACCGGCAAGGATCCGGGCGAGCTCTACCAGGGACTGACATGCGAGTTCGGCGAACCCGCATTCGAGCGCGTGGACGCGCCGGCGACCAAACAGCAGAAGCAGATCCTGCGCCGCCTGGCGCCGGAGCAGGTGCGCTCGAAGGAACTGGTCGGCGGACGCATCACACGCATCCTGAGTCAGGCACCCGGCAACGGCGCACCCATCGACGGTCTGAAGGTCAGCAGCGAGGAGGGCTGGTTCGCCGCCCGTCCTTCCGGCACTGAGGACATCTACAAGATCTACGCCGAGAGCTTCCGCGGGACCGACCATCTGCGCCGGATCATCGAAGAGGCCCAGAAGATCGTCAGCGACTGCTTCAAGGCGGCCGGGGCCTGAGCGCGTGCTTCGGCGCGACGCGACTCGATTGCACCTTGGAGTAGCCCAGTCCCGCGGGCGCTCAGTTCGCGCGGGGCGCCGTGTCAGTGCACCGGCAGAAGCGCGCTGACGCCGTTCCAGACGATCTGGATGCCTATGCACATCAGGATGAATGCGGACAGTCGCACGACGACTTCCACGCCGGTCTCACCCAGCAGGCGCAGGATGTTGCCCGCGAACCGGTAGGCGAAATAGATGCTGGCGGCAATCGCGATCACGCCGATCAGCGCACCGATGGCGTGCAGGGCGACATCCGCATAGCGGAAATCCTCCGGTGGCTTCTTGCTGCCGATGGTGATGGCGACGGAAATGGATCCCGGCCCCACCGTCAGCGGCAGTGTCAGCGGATAGAAGGCCCCGACCTTGCGCGTCGTACCCGCCGAGACCGCGGACGAGCCGTGGTCCGACCAGTCATCCTCGGTGAGCAACTTCCAGCCGAGCGCCGTGACGACGAGGCCGCCGGCGATACGCACCACCGGCAGGTCGATGCCGAAGAACTCCAGCAGCCACGGACCCAGCACCATCGAACCCAGCAACAGGGCGAAGCCGTTCAGCGCGATGCGTCGCGCAAGCGAGTTGCGCTCCGCCGTCGTGTGGTTGGGCGTCAGCGCCAGGAAGAACGGCGCCGCCTCGATCGGATTGACGATCGGAAACAGCCCCGCGAACGTGAGCAGGAAGGCGCTCAGGATGCCGCTCAAATGGAACCTCGACTGCGCTTCGGACCGACTGCCGGGGGGCATTCTACTGTGCCGGTTCGTCGCGTGGATCGCCGCGGCTGCGCCGTCGCCTGTGGAGCGTCCAGATAAGGCCCGCCAGCGGGACGCCGTGAACCCGTCCCGGTGGGGGCTCCGGGCGCGGCATCCATGCCA
>Ga0335070_10004373_pt1 | contig 16516 bp, 12 predicted proteins | sample Lox_Sample_13_FD_206722 | JGI IMG/M metagenome (GOLD analysis project Ga0335070, IMG submission 206722) | Soil microbial communities from Loxahatchee National Wildlife Refuge, Florida, United States - Lox_Sample_1.3 | ecosystem: Environmental > Terrestrial > Soil > Wetlands | place: USA... | reverse complement strand
TACCAAGCTGCGCCCCGCCAAGGGGAATTGTACCCACGAGAGCATGTTGAAACTCGTTGTCCACAAATCTCCATCTTGGGTCGTTCGGGTATTCGAAGGTAATTGCGATGTCACTGTTCTCAATCGTTTGTCGCACATAACCGGAAACGTGGTTATATGCAATCTTATTCGCGATCGGATGGCGTGGATCAACTGCGTCGACCGCTGCCGTAAACTTGAACGTCGCGAGAATCGCTTTAAGGACTTTGTCCTGCGCTTCAACTTCGGCGCCACACGCCTCTTGGTCTTGACCGGTTGTACCCGCACAACCTGCGGCCAGCTGTGATATGAGTTCATAACATCTGCGATTTGCAGAAATGTCGTACCGGGAGCAATCCACGCCCGTCCCTAAGCCCGCGTCACTGCAGTCGGATTTTCTAAAGAGTGCCCCGTCGAGCTGCGCAAGGCTCTGGGCGGTCTTGCCGGAAAAGGGCAGTTCCCTGAAAGCATCTGGCGGGGTTAGGCATGATCGAACCGAGACTTGTTCCGTCACGGTCACCGAGAATGTAGTTTCCACCGCAAAGTTTTCCTCCTTGCCTCCCTCGCGACGCATATCCAAACAGACTGTGTTCTGTGAAGAACAATCGACGCCAAAATGATCGCTCGGGCCTGTTGTCGACCGCTCGAATGTCGGCGCGTATTTGAACGAGAATCCAAATCCATCACTGCGGTACTCTCTCCAAGAAGAGGGGGGCTTTGGACCTTTGGCGACTACCTCGATACTAGGCGAAACAACGGGTGTCATGGCCGTTGGCAAGAAGGCGGCAAACTCATCTATCGCTCGCGTGGTTGAATTCGTCGATGCTTTGGGAACAACGGACTGCGTCTGTCCGCAGATTAGGGACCCACACAGACTGACAGCGAGGAGCATTTGGAAAACTGGCCTCGATCTTGTCATGTGATCACGCTCCGCTGAACCCAGAACACCGAATCCAATCTCCCTGCCCCCATTACATCCGACCTTTGTTCGTGCAAGCACGCACAGTGCCATGCAGAAGTGGCGGAATAATGCCGAGTAAGGTTTTCCTCCTGGGGGGATAGCCTGTCGACAAGCATACAACTCGTGGTTCGAAGGACACGGCAGTTGACGCAATCGGGCGATCACACCACCCGCGGATCACCTGGGCGTAGTCGCAAGACTCGAACAGCTCGTCTTCGTTCCAGTCATGGTCGGGCCTGAAGGTCGGTCACTTCCCTCTCGGTGCCGCGGAACAACTGTCGTAACGCGCGGATCACCCAACGGATCACGACTGCGATCACGATCAGGAATGCCAGCACGATCAGCGAGGCCAGGATGGGGTGCTGCGTGGCAAACCAAATCAGGAAGATGGCGAGCACGTCCTCGCCCAGGCTGAGCGCGATGTTGGAGGCAGGCTCGGGCGATGGCGTAACGGCAGCCCGGGCCGCCGTCTTCCCGCCGTGAGCGGCCAGAGCGATCACGCCTCCCGCCAAGGTCGCCAGCAACTGCTTCTCCGGGGAGAGCTGGGAGGTGGCGCCGTAAGCCATCAGGGCGGCTACCGGCACACGCACAAACGTATGCAGGGCATTCCAGAACAGGTCGAAGGCGGGAATCTTATCGGCGAAGAACTCAATGGCAAACAGCGCGCCCGAGGCGCCGATGACCCACCAACTGGAGAGCAAATGGAGGCCCGGCGGAAGTTCGAGCACACCAGCGTGGGCTAGCAGTCCCAGGGTGGCCACCGTGGCATAGACGTTGAGGCCTGCTGCAAAGCTGGCCGCCACGATCAGGCCAACGAGTTCGGTGCCGCCCAATCTCACGTGCGCAAGCATGAGAATCACGTCAAGAAACCGGCAATAGTCTAATGGAGCCCCTTCGTTCCGCTCTTCCGAATTCTGCCGATCAGGCTGACTCCCGATGCATCCGGTATGCCGAAGTACGCGAGCGAATCGTCCCGGTCGCCATATCCCCAAATCTCGATACTGCGATGCAGTGTGGCAGCTTGCGCGGGACTCTTAGCCCATCCCTGTGGCTGCTGCACGTAAATCAGTTCTGCGGCATTCGGCTCTGGAAGCAGTGTCCGACCGTTCACTGGTGCGTTTACTACGACGATCGCTAGGCTCTCCTTGCCTTCACCTTGTCTCGACAGGTGGACGACTCGGTAGTTCCCCCGTGTCCCTGACATCCGGATTGATTGGAGGACTTGCCTCGTCGTTTCTTCGACTTCGGACTGGGAATCGAAACCGATTTGCTGAGGTCCCCCAGCAGTACCCAACTCCTCGGGAACCACGAAAGCGACAGTAAGCCTTTGATTGCGAGAGAAGTAGTTAAACGCTAGCGAGGGAACTACGACAGCGAGCACCGAGACAACCACGACGCCGATCAGCACCCCGCGGCTACGGCGGCTTATGGCCAACAGCAGAGCTGCCACGGCAGTCCCGATCCAACACGCGAACGCCTGGATCGCGAATCCCAGGAATCCCAGACCTGTGGCGCGCCCAATGAGGTACCAGTAACCACAACTGAGAGAAACACCGAGAATTGCCAAACCAAGCGGTGACGTCCTGATGCGCGCCTGCTTCGACTCAGGCCAAATCGCTGCCACAAGCCCGAGAAGAACACAGAATGGAACTGTCAGCCTCAGGAGAAGCCAAAGATTGTCCGCATTTCGTCCAAGCCAGAACCCAAACGCATACGCAAGGGAGAGAATCACCGCATTAACTAGCAGACCGCTTGCGAGCGCTATCACAAACCGCACGAGGCGACGGCTCATTTGGACTGACTCCAGAATGGCTATTATGCGCCATAGACAGAGACCGTCAACCAAGGGTCTCGCGCCGACATGCGACCGACTCCACCCGACGGGCGAGGCGCCCGTCTTTCCTCGAGCAAAAAGAAAGGGCCGCCGAAGCGACCCTTCTCCCAAATCCAGACTTTCAGGTTCTAAAGCGTGGATTCGATCTCGAAGCCCCAGGCCTCGAGCAGTGGCTCGGGGATGTACTTGGAATTCTTGTTGCGGCGCGCCCATTCGCGCAGCCGGGTGGACCGCAAATACTGGTCAGGGGAGAGCTTATACTCGCGCACCACCTGCTCGAACTCGGTGATGGTGGGAGTAATCGGCCCAATGGGCTCAGGCTTGCCCCAGTTTGGGTTTCCGCGTCGCTTAGCCATGAAGAATGTGTCCTCTTCTGCCTTGGATGATGATTTCAAACGCTTTTACTGCTTTTGATTCCAGGAGGCGCCCGAGGGATTCACCCGCGAATACGGAAAACACACGCGGAGGGTGCTTCTATTTGCCCCTCGGTACCATTGGAAGATACTGATAATAATAGGTTTCTTCCCGTTAGTCAACAGGAAAATCGATTCCGCGAACCAGCACGATCTATCCCCTTTGGGGACACTCACTTCCGACAGTGGCCAAGGACCCTACCCTTCCGAGCAACTGGGGGAAGTCGTCTCTCTTGTGGAAATTGGTATGAAGCCGATGAAAATCTGTAGGTCGCCTTGGGGCGCGGATGACGAAGGTAACGAGACGTTCAGGCCATGGCGTTGCTCGTGAAATCCCCTACACTTAGAGTAGAAAACGGGGACCCTTATCGGATCCAACCAGTACTGACGGCCCTTTCCCGAGGACGACGACTCGACGGCGCGCTGCCCAGGCAGGCTTCCGTCCAGGTTGTGGCTCCCAAGGCTGCCGGTTGAAAAGGTTGAATCGATGGACCGCATTTGAGGGGTATGAGTTTGAAGTCTCTGCTGCTAAGTTCCGACGACGCGACGGTGCGCGTCGTGCGCCGCGTCCTGAGCGAACTTGACATTCGTGTCGAGCATTGCCCGGCAGCGGAGGCAGCGGTCCGGAAAATCACCCGGGAGCGCTTCGAGGCGATCATTGTCGATTGCTCCGGCGCTGAGGAAGCCGCCAGCGTGCTGCGGACCGCCAAGGCCGCTCCGGTCAACCAGCGCGCTCTCACCATTGTGCTGGTCGATTCCGCGGTTGGACTGCGGCGGGGCTTCGAAATGGGCGCGCATTTCGTTCTCCACAAACCGCTTTCGGGGGAACGCGCCAAGGCCAGCTTCCGGGCCGTCCGAGCATTGATGAAACGCGAGCGGCGGCGGCAGATGCGGGTGGCGGTGCAGGTTCCCGTCGAGTGCCGCGGATCCGGCAGCGCCGCGCGCTTCAAGGCCAAGACCCTCGACCTCTGCGAAGGGGGCATGGCAATTCAGTTTTCCGGAGCCACTCCGAACGAGAACACACTCCGCTTCGCGCTCGATTTGCCGGGCATGAACCGGAAGTTCGAGCTCGAGGGCGAACTTGCCTGGGAAGGCGATCAGGCCCGGGTCGGGGTTCGGTTCAAGAGCCTCACCGACGACCAGCTCAGCGCGCTGCGCCAGTGGTTAAACGGTCAGCTTCCGGAACCGGAGAAAGATGACCCGCCGGTGAGCTGCCGCCTCACCGACCTCAGTCTGGGCGGCTGCTATCTGGAGACAAACTCGCCGTTCCCGCAGGGAACCCGGGTCATCCTCTCCATGAAGGCCGGCAAGGTGCAGGCGCGCGCCGGAGGGGTGGTGCGGATCACGCATCCCGAGTACGGCATGGGAGTGGAATTCCTCTCGGCCGCTGGCAAGCCGGACGATCAAGTCCTTTGTCTAATCGAGGCTCTGCGCGCTAGCGGCACGCAATCGCCGGAGCTTCAGGTGGAACCGGATGGTTTGGAGACAGTGGAGGATATCCGACAACGAGCCACACGGCCGCCAGCCGAGACGGAAGATCCCCTGGTCGAGCTGTTCCGGCAGAAATCCCAGGTATCCGTCGAACATTTTCTCGCGGAACTGCGCCAGCAGCGTCAGATGGCCGCCACAAAGTAGACTGTCCTGGCGGGCAGACTGTTTCCTTGCTAAGGTGGGGTCATGGATAAGTGGCTGGAGTTGGTGTTGATTGTCGCCGGATGGCTGGCGCTGACGCAATGGCTGCTGCCCAAGTTGGGCGTGCCAACCTGACGGAGCGCGTCCTGCAGGACCGGCGGCCCTGCCAAGGAAGACGAATCCGAACAACCAAAGCAAGGCTAGGGAGCCTGTGGTGCAAGCCGAAATCCAGAGCCGGCGCCTAAAGGCGCGTGGATTTTGCGGCTTTTGCGGCACGCATAAATGCGCGCCCTGACACGAAGCGCACTTGCACCACGGGCTGCCAGGAAGCCTCGAAGAGCCCGTTTCACTCTCCCATCACCTTCACGATTACCCGCTTGTCGCGCTGGCCGTCGAACTCGGCGTAGAAGATCCGCTGCCAAGGACCAAAGTCGAGTTTGCCGTTCGTCACAGGAACGATAACCTGGTGATGCACAAGCATCGATTTGAGATGCGCGTCGCCGTTGTCTTCGCCCGTCTGGTGATGACGGTAGTTCGGGTCCGTGGGCGCTAGTTTTTCGAGCCACTCCTCGATGTCTTCGATCAGGCCACTCTCATTGTCGTTCACGTAGACTCCCGCCGTAATATGCATAGCCGACACCAAGATCATGCCGTCCTTGATACCGGATCTCTTTAGCACCGATTCGACTTGCGGAGTGATGTGAACGTAAGCGTGCCGAGTCTTGGTGTGAAACGTCAGGTATTCGGTGTGGAATCTCATGGATCACATTTACCACGACGGAGTAGGACGCGGAATCCCTGCATAGAGAGTCTCGAGCGTGTGGTGCTCGCTGAGTTAAGGGCCGGTACCGCTGGGGCGCGCGGCTGCAGGCGCGGCCGGCGTCTTCGCTGGCGGGCCTTTGATGTAGCGGTCGGCGAACTGCAGGAAGGTCGGCCAGTTTGGGCCGGTGGTGTGGCCACCGCTGTGCTGGCGGAAAGCGATGTCACCCGCGATCAGTGCCGTTTCCATGGGCGGCATCTCCGCCGTGCCCAGGTCCTTCTTCCCGAGCAGACGATAGACAGGTCCGGCGCCGACCGCCGCCAGGAACATCCCCTTGGCGTCTACCCAACCTCCTTCGACCTGCGGTGAGCCGGAGCTGATGAACACGGGCCGCGGAGCGCACATCGCGACGAGTTCATGCGCGTCGACGGGCAGATCGTTCGCCGTCAGCGGGCCGGCGTACTTGAGGAAGTTGCCCACCGTCCATTGATACTCGCCCGATCCGGCAAGGTTTTCCACCTGTTCGCCGAAGTTGCGGCGCAGAATCTTCGCCCCGCCCGCGCCCGAGGACCCGATAAACCCGATGGCAAAGCGTTGATCATAGGCCATCGCGATAAGGGCGGCCTTGCCGTAGCGGGAGAGTCCCTCGATGCCAACTTGCTTGGCGTCCACCGCCTTGTCGGTTTCGAAGTAATCGAGCGCGCGGCTGGCTCCCCACGCCCACGCGCGCAGCGCACCCCAATCATCCAACTTGCGTGGCTGGCCCTTGTTGGCGAGACCGATGACACCTTCCGTCAAGCCCTCGCCGTTGTCGGCTTGAACGCTGGTGGGAATGTAGATCGCGTATCCCCAGCCCTTGGCGAGAACCTGCTGCTGCCAAGTGGGTCCGGGACCGGGTTGGAAACCGGGAAAGCGCTTGGCGAGGGCGGCGAGAACTTCCGGACTGAGGCCCAACTCCATGATTACGGGCACCGGGCTGGTGTCGTCAGCAGGCGTGGTCAGGGTCAACTGAATGTCAACCGTGATGGCGGGATATACCGAGTTATCGACGTGGCCGACGAGCTTCTTGGTGATGACCGGCACGTCCCCGATCTTTTCCTGAGAGGTGCTTGTCACTTCCCATTTCACTCCGGGCACGCTCGCCGGCACTCGGCCGTAGATTTCGCGGTCGAAGTCCTCCACGATTTCCGTGCGCCGCCGCTCCCACAGCTTTGGCGTGTCGACCTTTTCCCCACTCTTCAGGAACAGGGGATCGGGCAGGCGCAGATACGGATTGACCTTCGACTCGTCAAGGTTGGCGGCATAGGGGGACTTCGGGTCGGCATCGACGCCTCGGCGCAGGGATGGGATGTGCAGCAGATCCATGAGGCGCTGGTGATCCTGCTCGGCGGTCAGATGCACGGGCGCGGCTGTGTTCGCGGCGGCTTGCGGCGAAGGGTCGGCCGCGCGGGCTGGAGAGTTGGCGAGAGACGCGATGACGGCCAAACCAATGGACCATCGAATCAGCGCGGCGATCAGCATGCATTCCTCCTCTGCTGCCAAACCATCGGCGCAACAGTCAAACCAAATATTATGAGGCCTTTGGCAGCGGAAATTGCAGAGTCGCGCAGTGATAAAACAGGTTTTCGGCGGGGACCGTGCCCCTGGCTCCGAGAAACGACATCCTTCGGGATTAACCCTTCAGTACTGTGGCGCGAATTGTACCCATGATTTCTCATAGGGTAGACAGTCCATGCGAAAGGAGAATAAATGCAGCGGACTCTGGTTGTCGTTTTTCTTGTGCTTTTGCTGTCTTTGCCCCTGGTAGCGCAGAAGGCGCAGGTGTTTGGGGGCTATCAATATACACGCCTTGATGGTGGCGTGAACATGAACGGCTGGAACGGCTCATTAACGGGCAACCTCAACAAGTGGTTTGGGGTCAGCGGAGACTTCAGCGGCGTCTACAAGTCCGGGGTCCATTTTCATACCTACACTTTCGGACCGGTCCTAACCGCTCACACCCCGATGCTGCAGCCCTTTGTTCATGCCCTGGTGGGTGGCGGAACGTTTTCGGGCGGCGGTGCGAGCACGACAGGCCTCATCGTGTATGCCGGAGGCGGTCTGGATGTCGGCTCGAAGCATGGCTTCGGTATCCGTATCGCACAGGCGGACTGGATGCTCACCCGCTTCAGTGGATTCACGGATAAGAACAATGTCCGCGTATCCGCGGGCATCGTGCTCAAGTTCTAGACTGGTCTGGCCTTGGCGCGCCCGGTTGAGCGGAAGCTCACCGCATGGATTCCTCGACTTCCGAAATCCAATCCGGGCGCTTCAGCACCTCACGCGGCTTGGGGCCGTCGGCGGCGCCGACAATGCCGTCTCGCTCCATCATGTCGATGAGGTGGGCGGCGCGCCCGTAGCCGATGCGCAGGCGTCGCTGCAGCAGTGAAGTGGAGGCTTTACCGAACTCCACGACCAGGCGCAAGGCGTCGTTATAGAGAGGATCATTATCGTCCTCGGAAACTTCGCCCTCTTCACCCGCGTCAATCTGCGCCTCACGTTCTTCCTGCGGAGTCTCGAGGAAGTGCTCCTGGTATTGCGCCACAGCCTGCGCCTTCCAGAACTCAACCACGGCGGCGATTTCCTTTTCTGTCACGAAGGGAGCATGTAGGCGGTGCACGCGGGCTGAACCGGCGGGCAGGTAGAGCAGGTCGCCGCGCCCGAGCAGCGCCTCGGCGCCATTGGCATCGAGAATCGTGCGCGAGTCAACCTTGGTGGCGACGCGGAAGGAGACGCGGGCGGGAAAGTTGGCTTTGATCAGGCCCGTGATCACATCCACCGAAGGCCGCTGTGTCGCCAGCACAAGGTGAATTCCCACAGCGCGCGCCATCTGCGCCAGACGCGTGACGGATTCTTCCACGTTGTGGCCGTCGAGCATCATCAGATCGGCCAATTCGTCGATGACGATGATGATGTAGGGAATGGGGCCATCTTCGAGGTCGTCAGCGAACAGGCTGGGCGTGTCGTCAAACAGGCGGTTGTACTGGTCGATGTTGCGCACGCCTTTTGAGGCCAGCAGCTTCAGCCGTCGTTCCATCTCGCGCACCGCGTTGCGCAGCGCGTTGGCTGCCTGTCTTGGCTCGGTGATGATCGGCGTATAGAGGTGAGGCACGCCTTCGTAAACGCCCAGCTCCAGGCGCTTCGGGTCCACCAGCACCAAGCGCACTTCCTCGGGCGTCGCCTTGTACAGGATGGACATGATCATGGCGTTGATGGCCACACTCTTACCGGTGCCGGTCGCGCCGGCAATCAGCAGGTGCGGCATGCCGCCCAGTTCGGCGGTCACGATGCGCCCGTTGATGTCCTTGCCCATGGCCAGCGTGAGTTTTGACTTGGAGCCGAGGAACTCCGGCGACTCGAGGTTCTCGCGCAGCCAGATGATTTCGCGCTCGCGGTTCGGCACCTGGATGCCGACCGTGCTCTTGCCGGGCATGCGTTCGATGAGAATGCTTTCTGCGCGCAGCGCCAGGCAAAGATCGTCGGTCAGGCTGGTGATGCGGCTGTATTTGATGCCGGCTTCCGGCTTGTATTCGAAAGTTGTGACGACCGGCCCGGGATTGATCTGCGTGACCTGTCCGTGGACATCGAATTCCGCGTACTTGTCGGTCAGGATCTGCGCCAGTAGCTTGAGCTCTTCTTCGTGCACGGCTTGCTGTTCGTCCGGACGATGCAGCAGGCTGGAAGGTGGGAGCTTGTAACTGCCGGCTATCTTGGGCAGCACAGTTTTGCGCTTGGGCTGCGTGTCGGCCCGTTCCGTGACCTCGATATCAGCGGACTCAGACGGTTCAGCTGCCAAGGCAGCTTCTTCTTCCGCCATGCGCTCAATGCCGGTGCGCCGAGGCTCGGTCGCCGCCTCTTGCCGGGTCGCCGGAGTCTCCTGCTCCTGCCGTGGCGCTGCCGAACGTGCGGGCACAAGCTGGGCGGTGACCATGGGCTTCTGGGCGCGTCGCCTCTCCAGTTCTTTTTGCTGACGACGCCTTTGGCGCGCGTCCTGCCAGTTGCGCCAGCGATCCCGAAGCGCCACAAAAAAGGCGAAGCGCGTCGGCGCCCAGACCTGAATCGCCGAGAAAGAGAATGCTGTGGTCAGGTAGAGCGCAACGGCGAGAATCGTGGTGCAGATGATGTAGGCGCCGGCGACGTTGAAGTAGTGAATCAGCGCGTCGCCTACGATCCGGCCGAGCAGGCCTTCAATCGGAATCGCGCCCATCCAGCGGAAATGAGCTGGCAGGATGGCCAGCCACGCGGGCACGAAGATCAGGAGCCACAAGCCGCCGAGGGTCTTGGCCAGCGGCGTCTGCACGGCACGCGAGCGGAACCAGCGCGCGCCCAGCATGCTCAGGAACACGGGCCAGAGAAACGCTCCCACGCCGAAGAACTGCAGGATCAAGTCGGAGGCGTACGCGCCGACGATGCCGATCCAGTTGCGCGCGGAGTGCGAGGTGGTCAGCACTGATGCGCTGTTGAACGAGGGATCGAGCGGAGAATAAGAGGCCAGCGCAAGAAAGAGGAGGAGCCCCGAGACACACAATAAGAATCCGACCAGCTCGTTGAGGCGTCGGTTCTTGGTCGGCACAAAAATCGTCGAGAGGAATTTCATTGGCGTAGGCAGCAGCTCCGCGGGTGGCATGAGTCAGCCGCAGGCGCCGCAAACCGGCCAGAGCTAAACCATTATGACAAGAAAAGGAAGGCGGCGACAAGGCGGGAAAAGGGGCACAGTGGCGAACTGGATACGCAGCGGACACGAATTGATGGGTCCTCCGGCAATGGACAGGGCTGGACGCCGTGTATCCGGCCAGCGGGTAGCCTGCGTATTCCGTGCATGACCGTGACCTGCGTCACAGCGCCAAGGACGGGCCTGGGGCAAAATGAAATTGAAATCCGATTTCATGCGAGCCACAGACCCACACGATCAAAAGCCGAAGTCCTCCACTGGCGGCAAGCAGACGGTGACGTACTTGGACCGGGCCCCTCGCTCAGAATGTGTTGAGGTACTCGACCTGCCACGCAGCCGCAACGCAGCACGCATGCTGGGACAGGTTGGCGTCTGCCTGCATGAGAAGTTGCGTGTCGTGAGCACTGCACCTTTGGGCGGTCCGGTCCTGGTGGAGGCGGGAGGCACGGTGGTTGCGATCGGACGCTCCCTGGCAAAGCGGATCAAGGTCCGGCTGACGGGGGGCGCCTGAGTGGGGGCAAGTGTTGACAGTCCTCTCGGCTCTGCGAATGTCGCGCGTGACGTTCCCACCGGGGAGCGTCCGCTGACGGTAGCCCTGATCGGCCAGCCGAATTGTGGCAAGAGCACGATCTTCAACCACGTGGTCGGATACCGTTCGGAGACAGCAAACTTCCCAGGCAGCACGGTGGCAATCTCCCAGGGTCAGGTGCGTCAGAACGGATCGACTCTGCGGCTTCTGGACGTGCCCGGCATCTATTCGCTGACCTCTTCCAACCCGGCGGAGACAGCGGCCAGACAACTGCTGCTGTCACCCGGTGTGGACCTCATCATCAATGTTGTCGACGCGGCTCTGCTCAGCCGCAGCCTAGAGCTGACGCTGGAGCTGCGTGAGTTGGGTACTCCCCTGATCGTATGCCTGAACATGATGGACGATGCGGAAAGGAAGGGCACCTCCATTTCCGCGGAGAAGCTGTCCGACAAGCTGGGTTTGCCGGTTCTCCAGACCGTCGCATCCCGTGGACAAGGGATCCGCGAACTGTTCGCTTATGCGAAACCTAAGACCATTGGCCAAGCCCCCGCCGCAAATCCCTGGAGCCGTGATGTAGAGGATGCGGTGAAGGAAGCTGAAACGGCGCTTGGACTAAGCGATCCGATGTCGAGCCTGCCCAGACGATTCGTTGCTGTGAAGATGCTCGAAGGCGATGCTGACTCGATGGCCGCGACGGACCCTCGGACCCAAACCATCATCGACGGTGTGCGGCAGAGGCTCGAAAGGCTGCGCGGGAGAAGTGCGGAGTCCATCATCATGGGTGAGCGCCACGACGAGGCGATGCGCATCTTCGAGGAAGTCGCGGTAGTCGGCCGGCCCCACGCGGACGTCCGGTTCATCGTCGATGGCGTACTGACACACCCTCTATGGGGATACGTGTTCCTGGTCGCCATTTTCGTCGGTTTCTTCTGGGCGGTGTTCCGCGTTGGCTCTGGCTTGGAGCATATCCTGCAACCAGCTTTGGCAAGCGTGTTCACGCGACTGCTCACCTGGGTGCCGCTGGGTGGTCTCAACGAGGTCTTGCTGCGGAGCCTCTGGGATGGATTTGCGGGCGGCGCCGCAATTGTGATCCCCTATTTGGTCCCGTTTCTGTTCGGACTGGCGTTCCTCGAAGATGTCGGCTACCTGCCCAGAGTCGCCTACCTCATGGACGGCCTTTTGCATCGCATCGGCCTGCACGGGACGTCGGTGCTGCCCTTCATTCTTGGCTATGGGTGTAGCGTACCGGCCTGCATGGCCACGCGCATCCTGCCCTCAAGGCGCGACCGCTTCATCGCGGGCGTTCTCGCTACCCTCGTGCCTTGTTCGGCCCGATCGAACGTGATCTTCGCTCTGGTTGCTTTTTATCTGGGGCCGATTTGGGCGTTGGGCGTTTTCTGCTTCAACGGTCTTGTGGTCATCGTCTCAGGATGGATTCTCGCCCGCATTTGGCCCGAAGTGAGCGCGGGCATGGTTCTTGAAGTACCGCGCTACCAGATTCCCACGCTGAAGGTAATGACTCGAAAAGTCTGGTTTCGGCTGCGCGAATTCCTGGTGCTGAGTTGGCCGCTGCTCATCGCAGGCAGCCTGATCTTGGGGCTGGCGGAGCATTGGCATTGGGATCACGCCATCAACCTGGCATTGTCACCGCTCACCCGCATGTTGGGCCTGCCGCTGGCAGTCGGCACAACGCTTGTCTTTGGCGTTTTGCGTAAAGAACTCTCCATGGTCATGCTCGTCCAGGCACTGGGAACCACGGAAGTCATTCGAGTCATGACCGCCAGCCAGATCCTGGTGTTTACCATCTTCGTCACGTTCTATGTTCCCTGCGTCGCGACAATCGCGGCACTCATCAAGGAGATCGGCCGGAAGCTAACTGTCTTGGCAGTGATCTACTCGTTGATCGTGGCTACGGCCTTGGCGACAGCGTCACGATTCCTGTTGCTTGGGGTGGTTGGCAAATAGCGTGCCGGGCTGCGATTCTGGTGGGCTCCTCGCTTCGCTCAGGAGGACACGGTCAGCGGTGTCCGATTACGCAAACCGCTCGATTGCCCCTAGAAAGCCAATGAATGTAGATCATCTTCCTTCAGCAGCTCCAGTTCGATCCATCCTTCCACCGGCAAGGCATCGACGGGCAAATGGCTGCGCCAGAGACTGAAGCGCAAACGCAGGCGGGTAGTGAGAACCTCGGAACTGCGCGGCCCGTGCAGCTTCTCCATCGGGAGGGGCACAGCCTGCAGCCAGTGGAGAGGAACACGGAACTCGAAGCTGCGGCCGAGTGCAACTCTTACCGCCTCTCCCAGTGTTTCGGACGAGACGAGCAGCTTCTCTTCCCCCTCTGCCGTGAGTTTCCACGACTGCATCCGCCCGCCCTCGACCATTGCGTCCAGGCGCAACTCACGTCGAGCGCGGCTTGCCTGATATCCCCAGGATTCCAGGTTCACGACTACCTCAAATCCGTCCTCCGGAACCTTGCCGGCGAAATCCAAGCGCCCGTAGACATATTGCTCATCAATTCCCGCATAGACGGCGTCCAGGAGAAACTGCTTGCCGTGCATCGCGCCGGAACGGCGGTCTGCGGTGTAACAGGCGGCGCCCATCCACTCGAAGTAGCGCACTAAGTCGCCAGCAACCCGCGGGTGAATGTAAGCGCTCTGGGGCATAAATGAGGGCCGAGCCAGCCCGCCCGTGATGGGCTGCGCCAAGTAGTCGGGGGGCATCCCGCCCAGAGCCTGGTACACATTCGAGAGGTGCTTGCGGTAAAGCTCGTCAAAGTCACGGTCGTTCGCGGAATGATGTTCCGGGCCGTACCACCAGTTCCAATCGCTGCCCTCGGCAATCAGGATCTCTTCAAACGCCAGTTGACGCTGCTGCTCGGCTGCACTGGCCGCCGCTTGGGCATAGAAGTTGCGCGCGTGATACAGATAATCCCAAGCCTTGTTGTCCTCGGGGGCGCCGATCCAGACGTTGAAGTTGGCTCCGATCCATGATCCGGGCACCAGAGTATCCAGGTGGGCGACATTCTTGTGGCGCGCGATTGCCTCGGCCACCGTAACCGCTTCCATCCCAGGATCGTTCTGCAGGGTATCGTAGAAGCGGCGCAGGAACTCACGGCCGGAGCGAGGGTAGTACTCCCAGGCATTTTCGCCGTCCAGGATGATCGGCACTACCGCATCTTGCCCCTTGGAGAGCAGGGGTTGCGCCACTTCTTTGATTTTGTGGATGAGATTATTGGCGGCATCCTTTGGCGGCATTGCCGAGTACACAAAGCCAATCAGATCCGAGAGCGTGTGGTCGCGGAAGATCAGGTTCATCTGCGTTTCCGCACTCTCATACCGGTAGATGGTATAGAGCTTCTGGGCCAGGTCAGGATTCATTCGGCCCGAACCGTCGCGCGAGAAGAACAACGCCGAACTCCGGCCGAGCACACCTTCGTCAGTCGCCATCCAGACCACGCCGAGCCGATGCGCGATCGCCAGAACCTCTTCCGAAACGCTGCCTTCCGACGGCCAGACACCGACCGGGCGAAGACCAAAGACTTCTTCGTGGAGATCAAGGCCGCGCTGAAGCTGCTCCCGAGCATCTTCGGGGTGACGATAACGGTTCTGAGGCAAGGGCAATCCGGGCGAGGAAACCGCGCCTGCCTGAGTGTCGCAGACCAAAGGCAGGATGGGGTGGTAGAAAGGGGAAGTCGAGATCTCGATGTGTCCCTTCTTCGCCGCGTCGCTATGTGCAGGCAGGATTCGGGCCATCAGTTCACGCTCACGCGCAATTACGAAGCTCTGGTCCTCGGGTGAGTAGTTGTGGCCCTTGTGGATGAGGCCAGCAATGTCCTTTTCTTGCAGAAAGTACTCGTCGAACCACGCAATCTGCGAGAGGACCTGCAGATCAGTGAAATCCTGGGTCTGAAAGTATTTCTCGGCGCGCTCGGGCGAGTCTCCTGCGCCCCGGAACTTCTCCCACAGTTCCCGGTAGCGGGGATAGCGGCCGATCAAGTTCACCGGGTTTGCCTGGAACAGGTATTGCAGAGCGAAGCGCCGCTCCTCCTGGGTCAGGTCTTTGGCTGGCTTGGCGGCGACTTGGAGGAAAGGATCCTGCGCCGTTCCCGCCACGTAGTCCTGAATCTGAGTGATGAGCGAAGGCACGAGATTGAATGTCTGGTGGACGCGGGGAAATTCCTCCAGCAGTTTGACCATGCCGTAGTAGTCTTTCAAGGCATGGAGGCGCGTCCAGGGCAGACGATATTGACCGCTGACCAGGTCTTTGTAGAAGGGCTGGTGCTGGTGCCAAAGGACGACGACTCGGATCTGGGCCATGTCCAATCTTTCCTAGACTATCGGCAAATGCTCAGTTTGTCATAATTGGATTTGAGCTATTCTTGCGGGAGTCGAATACACTGGAATAGCGTTGGCTTCGGATACGGGGGCAGAGCGCCTCTGGTTTCCGGGAATGCCGGCAATAGCAGGATGCCGTCGCAGCGCCAATGAACGCCGATATCGGGATTTCAACGGAGTAAGATCTGACTGAAACGATGACTCAGGACCTTGCAACTCAGGAAGCTTCTTCCATTCGGCACGATATTTCCCTCTTCACGCCGGAGGACTTCTACCTATTTAACGAAGGCAGTCATTATCGCATCTACGAAAAGATGGGTGCGCACGTGATCGATGCCAACGGCACTCAGGGTACGGTGTTCAGTGTGTGGGCGCCGAACGCCCGCAACGTGTTCGTCATCGGCAGCTTCAACGGCTGGGACCACCAATCGCATCCGCTGCACTCGCGTGGCAACTCGGGCATTTGGGAAGGATTCGTTCCGGGCGTGGGCAAAGGTAGCCTGTACAAGTTTCACATTCACTCCAACCATCACGGACATCGCGCCGACAAAGCCGACCCGGTCGGTTTGTTCCACGAGAAACCACCGCGCACTGCCTCGATCGTTTGGGATCTCGACTACAACTGGAACGACGGGGAATGGATGCAGCAGCGGGGTGCGCGCAACTCCTTTCGCGCGCCGATTTCGATCTACGAGGTTCACCTCGGCTCCTGGATGAGGTTGGCGGAAGAGCACAATCGTCCCCTCAGCTACCGCGAGATCGCGCCCCGGCTAGCGGAGTACGTCGGCCGGCTCGGATTTAGCCACGTTGAGTTTCTCCCGGTTATGGAGCACCCGTTCTACGCTTCCTGGGGATACCAGACGACCGGCTACTTCGCTCCTACGGCGCGCTACGGAAGCCCGCACGACTTCATGTATCTGGTGGACTACCTGCACCAGCACAGCATCGGAGTGATTCTCGACTGGGTGCCCTCGCACTTCCCTTCCGATGGCCATGGACTGGCATATTTCGATGGAACCCACCTGTTCGAGCATTCCGATTCGCGGCAGGGCTTCCATCCTGACTGGAAGACCCACATCTTCAACTACGGGCGCAGTGAGGTGCGCAGCTTCCTGATGTCGAGCGCCATGTTCTGGTTGGACCGCTATCACGCCGATGGACTGCGCGTGGACGCGGTTGCGTCGATGCTTTACCTGGACTACTCCCGCAAGCCGGGCGAATGGATCCCCAATCAATACGGCGGCCGCGAGAACCTGGAAGCGATCGATTTTCTGCGCCGATTCAACCTCGAGGCCTACAAGGAACATCCCGACATCCAGACTTT
>Ga0335070_10004372_pt1 | contig 16516 bp, 13 predicted proteins | sample Lox_Sample_13_FD_206722 | JGI IMG/M metagenome (GOLD analysis project Ga0335070, IMG submission 206722) | Soil microbial communities from Loxahatchee National Wildlife Refuge, Florida, United States - Lox_Sample_1.3 | ecosystem: Environmental > Terrestrial > Soil > Wetlands | place: USA... | reverse complement strand
CCGGCCGGCAGCGGCACGCCCAGGCCCGATGCCGCATCGTTGCGGAACTCGAGGTAGGTCTCGACCTTCGTGTTGTCGGCGAACCCGGGATCGCGCCCGGTATAGGGCGAGCCGAAGCTCGGCGAACCCAGCGCGTCGTAGACCAGCAGCCGGCGCGCAGGGATCTGCTTCGCGCGATCGAACAGCTCGATCTGCTTGGTCGAGTTGTTCGGGAGCGTGGTCGTGCGGCCGAGCGTGTAGAGGTGGAATTCGTCGAAGGCCTTCTCGGCGAAGCCCTCCTGCGTGGCGGCCGCCGCCATCGGCATGTCCAACTTCACCGCCCGGCGGAACTGCGGCTGCACGCGATTGACATCGCCCGCGACGAGCTTGAGCTTCGCGTCCCTGTACGTCGCGCCCGACTGGTTGATGACGCTCACCCACGCCGACAGGTCGATCAGGCCGCTGTTCGCGTCGCGCCCTTCGTTGAACACGACGTTGTAGTCGGCCCACCAGGTGATGCCGCCCGTCTGGTAGGTGACGCGCGCGCGCTGCGTGCCGGACACCGGGGAATTCAGCTCCCACACCAGCGTCGGCTGCGTGATCAACCCGCCCGGCAGGTCCGGGAATTTCACCGCCGAATAGCCGTTCAGCGCGTGCACGCTGCCGTCGGCGCTGCGCAGCACGAGTCCGTCGGAGGCGGCGAGCAGGGTGCCGGTGATGGTCGAGGTTTCATTGCCGACGTTGCGCTCGACCGTGATCTCCCGATCGAGGTAACGCAGCATCAGCTTGGCGGTGCTCACCAGGTCGAACTGGAAATTCTGCTCGAGCACGCGCACGCCGGGATTCGCGGGCACGGTGAACGTGACCGTGGTCGGATCGATGAGCCCGGCCACGTCGCTGAAGCGCAGCGTCGAACGCCCGGCGCCCAGCTGCACGTCGCGGTCCTGGCGCACCATGGCGTAGCCCGGCACCGAGGAGGCGGGCGGCACCGATCCGCCCGGCACCGGGCGATAGAAGTCGGCGGAGATCGCGCCCGGCTGCTGCGAGCTGTAGATGGTGAGCGCCGACTCATCGGGCTGCGCGGCCGACACCGCGCCCGCGCCCAGGCAGGCGCAGGCGAGCAGGCCCGCAAGGGCCGGAATTCCCTGGATGTTCATCGACTGGACTCCGCGCGTGCACCCGGATGGGAGGCGTGCTCTTTGACTCAAATGACCCCCAAAAGTGCGACGCAGTTCGCATCAGCCGCAGCCGCGCGGCGAACTGTGACCACCTGCCATGCGCGCTGCCGGGCCCGGGCGCACGATAGGCAAGTCACAGGGTCTCATGGCATATCCTACCTAAAATGCGTACCGCGCCACTCGTCACGCCGCCCCCGGGCGGCCAGGCGGCTCCCGACGCCGCCACGTCGACCGCCGCGCCCCCGCGGCACGCCATTCCGCCCGTGCCGCAGTCGATGCCGATGGACCGCGATTTCATCCTGAAGAACCAGATCGCCGAGCGCTACCTGTCGGGACGCCTGCCGATCCGCGGCGCGCAGGACTTCGAACGCTACTGCCGCGAGCATCCCGAACTGATTGACCAGCTGGGACTGGCCGAACGCGTGCACTCGGGGCTTCGGCTGCTCGAGGCCGGCGGCATCGCGCCGCCGTGGGAAGTGCCCAAGAAGAAGTGGTTCGAGCAGTTGCCGATCATGATCGCCGCGCTCGCGCTCGCGCTCGTCGCCGCGATCGCCGCAGCGGCGATGTGGGGCAAGCTCGCCGGCCGCGATGCGACCATCGCCTCGCTCCGCCAGGCCGTCAGCGAGCAGCCGCTCGAGCCCGCGACCAGCACGCGCAACATCAAGCTGGTGCCGAGCCGCACGGCCCCGTCGCGCCGCCCGGCCGTGACGCTGGGCGGAGGCGGCGAAGCGCAGATGGCCGACCTGAAGATCGACATGTCGTGGTCGAAGTTCACCGCCTTCCGCGTCACGCTCGATCGCCAGGACCAGGGCCGCGTCGCGGTGCTGAACTACATGCTGCGTGATTCGAACGGCGACCTGCACCTGGCGCTCAACAACACCGCGCTCGGCCCGGGCATCTACGAATTCGCGATCGAGGGACTCTCGCTGCACGGCGATGCGATCGCCCAGGCGTGGATCACGATCGCCATCGCGCACTAGCCACCGCGCACCGACGCACGCGCTCGCCGGCCCGGCGCCCGGCGCCTTCAGTACAGTATCGTGCGCGGCGGCTGGTTGAGCGCCGGACGCGTCGCCAGCCATCCGGCGAGGGCCACGACGCCGATCGTTCCCAGCACGCCGCCGAACCACAGCAGCGCGTCGAACCGGTAGTGCAGGTCGAGTTGCCGCGCCAGCAGCCATCCACCCAGCGCCGCGCCGCTGGCGGCGAGCACGCCGGCAAGCAGGCCCAGGGCCGCGAATTCCGCCAACGCGCTGCGCACGAGCAGCGCGCGTGCCGCGCCCAGCACGCGCATGATGGCCGTTTCGTAGCGCCGCTCATCGCCACTGGCCTGGACGGCGGCGAGCAACACCGTCAATCCCGCCAGCAGCGTGAATGCAAACACGCTCTGCACCGCGGTGACCGCCTTGTCGATGACCGAGCGCACCTGCGCGAGCAGGTCGCCGATGTTGAAGATCGACACGCTCGGGAAGCGCCGCACGAGCTCGGTGAGCGCGCCCGGGCCGCGCGGCTGGTATAGCGCGCTGGTCATGTAGCTGCCGGCGGTGCCATCGAGCAGGCCGGGCGGGAACATGATGAAGAAGTTCGGGCGGAAGCTGTCCCACTTCACCTTGCGGAAGCTCGCCACGGTGACATCGAAGTGCTCGCCCGCCACGTCGAAGCCGAGCCTGTCGCCGAGCTTCAGGCCGAGCGATTCCTGGAATTCGCTCGCGATCGACACCAGCGGCCTGCCGCTATCCTCCGGCCGCCACCAGTGTCCGGCGGTGATCAGGTTGTCATCGCCGAGTTCGGCCGACCAGGTCAGGTTCTGCTCGCGCTCGGCCATGCGGCCGCGCGACGCGCCCTTGTCGATCGGCGCACCGTTGATGGTCAGCAGCCGGCCGCGCACCATCGGCAGCAGTCGTTCGGGCCTGGCGCCCGCGGCTCGCAGCGCGGCGGCGAAGTCATCGCGCTGCTCGGTGGGAATGTTGACGAAGAAATAGTTCGGCGCGCCCGCCGGCAGGCTGGTGCGCCAGTCGTGCAGCAGGTCGCGGCGCAGGATCGTCAGCACCAGCAGCAGCATGACGCCGAGGCCAAACGCGACGATCTGCGCGACGCTCCCGCCGCGCCGGCGCGAGAGGTTCGCGAGCCCGTGGCGCAGCGCCACGCCAGTGCTGCGCCGGATGCGGCCCGCGGCGAGCACCAGCAGCCATCCGCACAACGCCAGCGCGCCCGCCGCCGCCGCGAATCCGGCCGCGAACCACAAGCTGAGCTGCCACTGCCCGAGCGTGCCATGGATCACGCCGAGCACGGCCAGCGCCGCCGGCGCGAACGCCAGCCACAGGCGGAGCGGTGGCGCATCGACGTCCCGTCGCAGCACGCGCAACGCCGGCACGCGCGTCAGTTGCAGCAGCGACGGCAACGCAAAGCCCGCCAGCATCGCCACCGCGACGATGAACCCGATCGCCACCGGCAACCCGCTCGCGGGTGGCAGGTCGGCCCGCAGCAGGCCGGCGAGCGCGTGCAGCAGCCAGGCCTGCGTCAGCCACCCGACGGATGCGCCGATCGCGGCGGCCGCCACGGCCAGCAGCAGCAGCTGCAGCACGTGGATGCCGAGCACGAGCCGCCGGCTCGCACCGAGCGTCTTCATCAGCGCAACGGCGTCGAGATGCCGCGCCACATAGCTGCGAGCGGTCATCGCCACGGCCACGGCGCACAGCAACACCGCGACCAGCCCTGCCAGCGACAGGAACTGGCCGGCGCGCCGCGCGGCATCGCCGATCTGCGGGCTGGCGTCGGCGACGCTCGCGAGACGCTCGCCCGGCCGCGCGCGCGGCTCGAACCAGTCATGGAAGGCGCGCAGCGCACGCGCATCGCCCGCGACCAGCAACGCGTATTCCATGCGGCTCGCCGGCTGCACCAGTTGCGTGGCGGCGAGATCCGCGTCATTGAGCAGCAAGCCGGGCGCGAACTCGACGAACGCGGAACCCTGGTCCGGCCGGGTGATGAGAATGCGGCTGACGCGCAACGACGTCGCGCCGACCATCAGCGCGCTGCCGACGTGCGCACCCAACGCCGCGGCCAGCCGTGAATCCGGCCAGCACTCGCCCGGCCGCGGAATCGCCCGTGTCGTTGCGCCCGGTGCAAACGGCTGGTCGGCGATCTTCAGCGCGCCGCGCAGCGGATAACCCTCGCTCACGGCGCGGATGTCGGCCAGGTGGCTGGTATCGCCGTTGAACACGACCGACAGCATCGAGGCGACGCGCGCGGTCCGCAGGCCGAGCGCCTGGGCCTGCCGCTGCAGCTCCGGCGCGAGCTGCTCCGCCGATTCGACGCGCGCATCCGCGGCAAGGATCTCGCTCGCCTGCGCCTGCACCGCGCGACCGATGCGGTCGACGAGAAAGCCCACGCCGGTCAGCGCAGCCACCGCCACGGCCAGCGACAGCCACAGCACCGCAAGCTCGCCCGAGCGCCACTCGCGGCGCAGCGCACGCAGCGCGATGGCCAGCATGCGCATGGCTACGCCAGCGCCCCGCCGTCCATCGTCAATACGCGCCCACAGCGCCCGGCCAGCTCGCGATCGTGCGTGACCAGCACCAGCGTGGTCTGCGCCGCGACGTTGAGCTCGAAGAGCAGTTCGATGATGCGCTCGCCCGTCGACGAATCGAGGTTGCCGGTCGGCTCGTCGGCGAACAGCACGCTCGGTTGCCCGACCGAGGCACGCGCCATGGCCACGCGCTGCTGCTCGCCGCCGGAGAGCTGGCGCGGGTAATGCCCGGCGCGCGCACCGAGCCCCACGCGTGCGAGCATTCCCGCAGCGCGTTCGCGCGCGTTGTGCTCGCCGCGCAGCTCCAGCGGCAGCATCACGTTCTCGATCGCGGTCAGCGCCGGCACCAGGTGGAAGGACTGGAACACGAAGCCGACGTGCGCCGCGCGCACCCGTGCGCGCCCGTCCTCATCGAGCGCCGACAGTTCCTCGCCCGCCAGCCAGATCCTGCCCGAGCTCGGCGTGTCGAGCCCGGCCAGCAACGCCAGCAGCGTGGATTTGCCGGCCCCCGAAGGCCCGACGATCGCCACGCTCTCGCGCGCACGGACTTCGAGATTGACGTTGCGCACGATGGTCAGCACCCCGTCCGGACTGCTAACCTGCCGCGTAACCTGCTCCGCCTTGAGAACGATGTCGCGATCCATTGCCTGCCTGTTGTGCCTCGTGCTCGCGCTGCCCGCCGGGGCGGCGCAGGCCGCTCCCGCCGGGGATCCGGTGATACTGGTGTACGGCGACAGCCTCAGCGCCGGCTACGGAATCGCCGTCGATCAGGGCTGGGTGAACCTGCTGTCGCAGCGCTTGCGCCGCTCAGGTTACGGATTCCAGGTCGTGAATGCCAGCGTCAGCGGCGAGACCACCACCGGCGGGCGGGCGCGGCTCCCGCGCGCGCTGGCGGCGCATGATCCGCGCATCGTCATCATCGAGCTGGGCGCCAACGACGGCCTGCGTGGCCTGCCGCTCGAGACGACGCGCGCCAACCTCGACGCGATGCTCGCGCTCGCCGCCCGCCAGCATCGCCGCGTGCTGCTGCTCGGCATGCGCATGCCGCCCAATTACGGCGAACGCTACACGCAGGGCTACGCCGCCATATTCGCCGACCTCGCCCACCGCCGCCACGTCGCGCTGGTACCGTTCCTGCTCGCGGGCGTGGCCGACCGGCCCGCGCTGATGCAGCCCGACGCACTGCATCCGAACGAACACGGACAGCCGATTCTGCTGGATAATGTCTGGCCGGCGCTCCAGCCCCTGCTGGGTGCACGACAACACTGAACAACCGGTCGCAACCGGCGAGGGGAAGCGAATGGACAGGTTCTGGGTCAGGCAATATCCGCCGGGCACGCCGGCCGAGATTGATCCGAATGAATACCGTTCCCTCAAGCAGCTCATCGAGCTGAGTTTCAGCCAGTTTCCGCAGCGCACCGCCTACATCCAGATGGAGCAGCGCCTCAGCTATGCGCAGCTCGATCGCCACTCGGCGCAATTCGCCGCCTGGCTGCAGCAACGCGGCATGCGCAAGGGTGATCGCATCGCGATCATGCTGCCCAACATCCTGCAATACCCGATCGTCATGTTCGGCGCCCTGCGCGCCGGCCTCACGGTGGTCAACACCAACCCGCTCTACACGGCCAGTGAACTCGAACACCAGCTGCGCGATTCCGGCGCCACCGCGCTGGTCGTGCTCGAGAATTTCGCGGCGGTCGCCGAGCAGGCGCTCGCGGTCGTGCCGGTGCCGCACGTCATCGTCACCAGCGTCGGCGACCTGCTGTCGTTCCCGAAGGGCGCGATCGTCAATTTCGTGATCCGCCATGTGCAGCGCAAGGTGCCCGCCTGGCACCTCCCCGATGCGCTGCCGCTGACGCGGATCCTGGGCGCGACGCCCGCCACCCCCAATCCAGTCGACGTCGGCCACGAAGACATCGCCTACCTGCAGTACACCGGCGGCACGACCGGCGTGTCGAAGGGCGCGATGCTCACGCACGGCAACATGATTGCCAACGTCCTGCAGGCCCGCGCCTGGTTCAAGCAGGTGCAGATCGACAACACGACCTACGTGTGCGCGCTGCCGCTCTATCATATATTTTCGTTGACGGCGAACTGCCTGCTGTTCAGCTCGCTCGGCGGCGCCGGCCACCTGATCGCCAACCCCCGTGATTTCAAGGGTTTCGTGAGTGAGCTGCGCAAGCACCCGCCGATGTTCTTCATGGGCGTGAACACGTTGTTCAATGCCCTGATGAACACGCCCGGATTCAGCGAGCTGGACTTCAAGCGCCTCGTCGCCACCGTCGGCGGTGGAATGGCGGTGCAGCGCGCCGTCGCCGAACGCTGGCAGCAGGTCACGGGCTGCGTCGTCACGCAGGGCTGGGGGCTCACCGAAGCCTCGCCGGCTGGTTGCGTCAATCCGCTCGTCGGTGTTGGATTCACTGGTGCCGTCGGTCTCCCGCTCCCATCGACTGAAGTCACCATCCGCGACGATGACGGCAAGGATCTCGGTATCAACGCGACCGGCGAGATCTGCCTGCGCGGCCCGCAGGTGATGCGAGGCTATTGGCAGCGCCCCGAGGAGACCGCACAGGTGATGCTGCCCGACGGCTGGCTGCGCACCGGCGACATCGGCCGCATCGACGACCGCGGCTACGTGTTCATCGAGGACCGCAAGAAGGACATGATCATCGTTTCGGGCTTCAAGGTATTCCCGAATGAGGTCGAGGATGTAGTCGCCCACCACCCCGGTGTCGCCGAGGTCGCCGCCGTCGCGCAGGCAGATGAACGCTCGGGCGAAGCGGTCGCGCTGTTCATCGTCAAACGCGATCCCGCGCTGACTGCCGACGACATCATGCAGCACTGCCAAAAATATCTGACTGGTTACAAGTTGCCCCGGCACATCTATTTCCGCGATGCGCTACCGAAGACGAATGTGGGCAAGATTCTCCGCCGCGCGTTGCGGGATGAGCTTGCGGGGTCTACAAGGGGCTCTTGATCCGGTCGATGCGTTGGCGCCCGCGAGCCCGCCGATTGGTAGGCTCGATGGGCAGAGCAGTTGCCTGTTCGACAAGATAAACACCCATCCCGACTCGGGTGCCGTCGGAGGATTTGATCGCAACTTTGCTGCGTATGCGTGCCTGGCTCTTGCGCCAGCGATTTACGCCATCAACCAGGGAAGCGGCGCGCTCAGAAAAGGTCTCCTGAAACAGCGCAGCCTCATCGGCAGACAAATTCTTGATTTCCGAAAATCCGACAAAAACAGGATGCCTAGGGTTTTCAATGTTGTTGACGAGAGTGTCACCTAGATCGCGAAGTCGCTCGGTGAATTCCGCCACGACATCCCTGCCGAAACCACGAACCCGCGGCGAGTACTTTTTTACCACGACCCTTCCGCCAGGCGCACGTGATACGGCTCCGCTGCGAACAAGTTCGTTCAATACTGAGACAGGTGTCACGTCGCCGCCGTAACGACGAACCAAAGAATGGAAACTTAGGCTTTGTCCGCGGATTGGTAACCTGACAGGACGTCCTCGACGGTCCAGATATTCCGGGTCAGTTTGCCAACCGTGTAAGACTCTGGTGGTACGTTGTTTGGCAACCTCGCGGCCAGCGGAAATCTTCTCGGAATTTACAAGACCCGATAGAGTGCGCACATCTTTCCGCGTCAACCCAGTTGCGGCAGCGATCCGGGATTGATTCAGTCGATTGCCCAAGCGCGCGCTCTTGGCCGCCTCACGTATGCACGCTATCTTGGCGGCAATTTGTAATTCTCCGGCACCCATACCGCTTTTCATACAGAGTTTGGCAACAGGTGCAAGTGCGCGCGCGAGTGCGCTTATGTCCCCGGTGCTTCCGGAGGCCATGGATTGGCTTGAACGCTTCTGTCGTTGCAAGGCTGCTTACTGTCTATCGAGCTATGGTCGCAAGATGGCGTAGATTAACCCTTCGAACATATCCCAAATAGACCAATTCCGAGTCTCTGCGTTCTTCCACTCCGACGGAATTGTTGTGCGCGTGTACCCGATTGAGATTCGTGCGCCTCCAACCAGTCATTAATTTCATGCATGAACGTGAGGCCTCGATCCTTCGCGAATCGCAGGAACTCAGCAGCATGCTGTTGTGGAATATTCCGGCTTACTACGTTCTGCCAGAAGAGACGCGGTTCTCTTTGAGCACTTCTGGATCCCCAGGTTGACGCTCGCACGGCGTCAACAAGAAATTCAAGACTGGGTTCGAAAGGAATGATGTTCGGTACTTCGAAATTGACAGAACGGCGCACAAGGCGATAACGATTCGGTGAAATCCGCTTTACAGTACCAAAACGGACTAGGGACTCTAGGACATCGGTTGCTGAGCGATCGATTGCGCATGCCTTCAATAGACTGTCGATGCTTCGCTTTCCACGAATTGGCAAATCATCAGGCCGGCCAACACGATTGAGATACGCTGGGTCGCGAAGCCACCGACTCACCAGAGTTAGCCCGAGTTTATCGAATCCAATGCGTACTACCTTAACGCCCTTGTTCGCCTTTGCGCATTTGCGAATCGCCGCGCGCCACTCTGCTATCAACGTGTGTGGGGTGTATCCCGATCTCTTGAGAAATTCGACTATTGGAACCAAGAGGTCATTCACCTCCAGTTCGCGTAGCCGCCTTTGCGATTTTCTATTGGAGGCCGTCTTGGTTCTTCTCATATTCGGCTGCATGTGGGGTGGCAAGAGGAACTTCCTACTAGCCTATCCACTTGGCACTGCGAGTCCAACCCAACTCATCAGCACCAATATGTAAACTTCGACGGGGTTACGAGACCTTGATCCGCAAGGTCCAGCATCAAATCGGACGCGCATATTTAGCTGAGTGGGAATGTGCGAGAGACACGCCAAGACAGTGTTGGGCAAGAAGACTAGGCCCAGCAAATGCTGAATTTGAGGAATTCACGCCAAAATTGGCGCCGCTATTGGAGGATGTCCCAACGGCCCGGGCCACCCGCAGGGCGGCCAACATACTTCATGGCATGACTTGCTTACTGCAATGTCTGTGTAGTCGACTATCTAGACGGAGCACCCCCGCCGGATACCCCTAAGGCGTTCCCACCACCTGAGACGCCGAGGCCGTGTCCGCCGCCGGATACTCCAAGCGCATTGCCGCCGCCCGACACGCCCATGGCGTTACCACCGCCTGAGACGCCAAGCCCGTGTCCGCCACCGGATACGCCAAGCGCATTGCCGCCGCCGGATACACCTAAGGCGTTACCACCGCCTGAGACGCCGAGGCCGTGTCCGCCACCGGATACGCCAGCAATTGCGGTGATTTGGCTCGCCAACACCACCCCGCGGCCACTTGGCTGTATGCCTAGGACTCTTACCAAATCACCCACTGCAGGCGTTGGAAACCGGCCACTGCCAAGGAGTGCGGTGTAATCCACTCGCGCGCCATCGACAATAACGTGACCGCTTGACTCGTCAACGGCTCTGACTACACCAACTATTGATACTTGGTCACCGCTCGACGCATATGCAAGCGTATCCTGCACTAGCGCTGCGCTTGTGGAGCCATTGCTCTGCACACCGCCAAACACATTCACTACATGCCCAGGCAAGAAGGACGCAGCATTCTTAACACCTAGCTGATGCCCAAGTACCGTTATCGACCCAACGTCGAGGTCGACGCTCTCCACGGGCCCAGACAATAAGAGCTGTAGGTCCGCTGGACCGGCATAGGCGATGGCACCGAAGAAACCGCCCGCGGCGCCTACTAGTACTGCAAATCTTTTTGTGTTCATCGCTAGATCTCTGTTAAGACTTTTTTCTCTAAGCGCAGATAGAGCCGCGCTCCACCTAATTTGCTGTGCTCGTACTACTTAGTACGGCCTGAATCTGCGGACGTGAATACCGGTCGCTGGGTTTAGCGGTGTCCTCAAAGAAAAAGGTAGTGACGCCGTAACGACGCCCAGCTTCATCCTTGTATTCGATGCCCTTTGTAGTCACCCACTTATCAAGACTGTCTACAAAATCCTCGCCGTCGACACGCAATTGGCCAAGCATCAGATTGCGACCAACGTCGGAGATCGGAAAATCCGCGACCATGGTTCGCTCGAAATACGACGGCTCGTCCTCACTATCTCGTAGCAGGTTGTGCACAAAATTCGAGTGCATCGCTGCGCCGATGCGTCCGAGGCGCGAAATTCTCGAAAGATCCTTTCCGGCAGGTAGAAATGATCTGGTAGTGCATCGCAGAAATTTGTTTGCGTGGAGTTCGACGCAGCCAGTGGCACGCAGAGCCGCAATTGCCGTTTCGCGATCCAGTTCGGTTCCAGACGCCGCGATCAAATCATCAAAGAGGCGAAACGACCCCTCAGGCTTCAGTGATAGGTCGAGCGGCGCACCGTATGGTGTCGAGAACCTTGGGTCGTCATGCCACTTGCCAAGGAGTTGCGTCAGCTGATCGAAGCGCTTCGCGGCTTTGATCCGCTCCTCTTCCTTTTCTTCGCGATCGGCAATCAGCTTCGTGACTTCTGTACGGTTAATGCCGGCCATCATCCCTAGACGTGAGTCGGTGGCGGGTCGCCCTTGCTCAGTCAATCGCTCTCGGACCGCGAGGATGTAGAGCGCACGAACAACTTCCAGCAGGTCCTGGTAGCTCACGCCGTACGCAAACGCCGCACGCATGAGCGGGCGCAGGGATTCCTCCATCGCTTCGAGGAAAACCGTGCGCTCATCGTCTACGGCGAGCTTTGGATCCAAAGCGTCCCCACCCTTTGTTAAACATAAGCCGATCAGGACTTTACATTATCTTCCGCACTTGGCTTATGTCAACGGAACCGGGGCGCGCCGCGACGCGGGAATGTCGCTTCTGGAACCTGTGCAAAGCGGTTTCGCGACAGCGTCGGCAGGAATGGCGCTAGGAAGGGAGACGCCTCCGAATCAAGCGGAGAGTCAACCCGTTGTTTTTGTTGAAATCGCCCGGAAATGACTCTGGGTCGAGCCTAAATCCTGCAATCTGGCTACTTTGCCTGGCTTGACGCCCTCGTGGCCGCCGCGATCTGGCCCTGGATGAGCTCGGCGGCCGCCCTGGGGTCGGCGGCGTCGCGGATCGGGCGCCCCACGACGATGTAGTCGGCGCCGTAATTCAGGGCTTGTTCGACCGATACGACGCGCTTCTGGTCATCGCTCGGGCGATTCTCCACCGGTCGAATGCCGGGCGTGATCACCAGCAATCGCGAATCGATGTACTGGCGCAGCAACTGCGCTTCGAGTCCCGAAGACACCACGCCATCGCAGCCCGCCTCGAGCGCGCGGCGCGCGCGCGAGAGCACGAGCTGCTCGACGTCGCATTTGAAGCCGAGATCATCCAGGTCGCCACGATCAAGGCTGGTCAGCACGGTCACCGCCAGCACCTTCACGTCACCCTTCGCCGCCGCGGCCGCTTCCATGATGGACTGGTTGCCGTGTACGGTCGTGAACGTCACGCCACGATCGCGCAGCTGGCGCACGGCGGCGGCCACGGTGGCCGGCACATCGAAGAACTTGAGGTCGACGAACACGCGCTTGCGGCGCGCGACGAGCCAATCGAGCAGCTGGAAATATTCTCCGCCCATGAACAGCTCGAGGCCGATCTTGTAGAACTGCACGGCGTCGCCGAGCCGGTCGACCAGCTTGCGGGCCGCTGACGCGTCGGCGACATCGAGGGCGAAAATCAGGCGTTCGCGGTCGGGTATGTCCTTTTTCATCGCGTCTGGCTATGCCCCTCAAGTGCGTTCTGCGGGATCAAACAATCGTCGGTGCTCCAGGATCGCGTACCGATCGGTCATGCCGGCCACGTAGTCGGCGACGATACGGGCACGGCCGCGCGGGCCCTCGGCGGCTTCGGTGCGGCGCGCGGACTCGCAGTACTCTTCGGGCATCAGCCGCACATCGCCCATGAACGCGCCGAACAACGCCTCGAGCACGCGCCTGGCCTTGCTAGTCATGCGCAGCACGCGATGGTGGCGATAGACGCGCTCGCGCAGGAACTGCTTCAATTCCAGGTGCTGGGCGCTGATATCCCCGGTCATCGCGATCAGTGCGCCCTTGTGCGCGCGCACCGCGTCGATGTCGCGCGGCGCGGCCGCGCGCAGCAGTTCGCCGCTGTGGCGGATCACGTCGGTCACGACCTCGTTGATCATGCGGCGAATGACCTCGTGCACGGCGCGGCGCGCAGGCAGCTGCGGGTAGGCCGCGCGCACGGCCTCGGCGTGGCGGCGCACGAGGCGCACCTCGCACAGGTCGTCGAGCGTGATCAGTCCGGCGCGTATGCCGTCATCCACATCGTGGTTGTTGTAGGCGATTTCATCGGCGAGGTTCGCGAGCTGCGCTTCCAGGCCGCTTTGCGTGCGATCGACGAAGCGGCGGCCGACATCGCCGAGTTCGCGCGCCTTGGGCAGCGCGCAGTGCTTGAGGATGCCTTCGCGGCACTCGAACGTCAGGTTCAGTCCCTGGAACTCCGCATAGCGCTCCTCGAGCTCATCGACGACGCGGAGCGACTGCAGGTTGTGCTCGAAGCCGCCGTACTCGCGCATGCATTCATTGAGCGCATCCTGGCCGGCGTGCCCGAATGGCGTGTGGCCGAGGTCATGTGCCAGCGAGATCGCCTCGACGAGTGGCTCATTCAGGCCCAGCGCCCGCGCGATCGAGCGCGCGATCTGCGCCACCTCGATCGAGTGCGTGACGCGCGTGCGATACAGGTCGCCCTCGTGGTTGACGAACACCTGCGTCTTGTAGGCCAGGCGGCGAAAGGCGTTGCAGTGGATGATGCGGTCGCGGTCGCGCTGGAACTCGCTGCGGTATTCGGGTGGTGGCTCCGGATAGCGGCGCCCGCGCGAGCGCGCATCGTGCGCCGCGTACGGGGCCAGCGTTCCGGCGGGCGTTGCGGCGCTGTTCATGTCGCCGCCTTCATGCGCCAAACCGCTCGCGCAACGTCGCGGCGAGCGCATCGTCGTCGTAGTCGCCCGAGACGTATGCGTTGCCGAGCCCGGCGAGCAGCACGAGGCGCACGCGCCCCGACCTGACTTTCTTGTCGATGCTCATGAACGCGGCCGCCTTCGCGGCGCCGATCGGCGGCGGCGCGGTGCGCAGCCCCGCGCGCTTGAGGAGCGACTCGATGCGCGCAAGATCGGTCGCCGAGAGCTTGCCCAGCCGCTGCGACATGTCGGCGGCGACCAGCAGTCCGGCGCCGACCGCTTCGCCATGGAGCCATTCGGTGTAGCCGGTGGCCGCTTCGATCGCATGGCCGAATGTGTGGCCTAGGTTCAGCAGCGCGCGCTCCCCGTGCTCGCGCTCGTCCCGGCCGACGATCTGCGCCTTGATCTGGCAGGAACGGAAGATCGCGTACGCCAGCGCCGGCGGATCGAGCTTGCGGAGCGCTTCGATATTGCGCTCGAGCCATTCGAAGAAGGCCAGGTCGCAGATCATGCCGTACTTGATGACTTCGGCGAGGCCGGCCTGCAGTTCGCGCTCGGGCAGCGTCCTGAGCACGTCGGTATCGGTCAGGACCTCGCGCGGCTGGTGGAAGGCGCCGATCAGGTTCTTGCCGCCCGGATGATTCACGGCGGTCTTGCCGCCGACGGAGGAGTCGACCTGCGCCAGCAGCGTCGTCGGCACCTGCACGAAGTCGACGCCGCGCTGGTAGCACGCTGCCACGAACCCGGCCAGGTCACCGACCACGCCGCCCCCGAGCGCGAGCACGAGCGCATCGCGGCCGAAGCGGTTCGCGACCAGCACGTCGAACACCCGCCCCGCGGTCGCGAGCGTCTTGTGCTGTTCGCCATCCGGCATGATCACTTCGACCACGCGCCGGTCAGCGAGCGCAGCCCTGATGGCCGGCGCGTACAGCGGCGCCACGGTGGTGTTGCTGACCAGCAGCACCTCGCGCGCCGGGAGCGCCGCCTGCAGGAGCGATTGCTGCTGCAACAGCCCGGCCCCGATGTTGATCGGGTAGGAGCGGTCTTCGAGCTCTACGGTGAGTGTCTGCATGCGGCCGCGCGCGTCGGGGCCGCAAGTATAACCGCGTACGGCTAGCGATTGGCGTGGGTGGCGCGATAGGCCTGCACGATCTGCTCGGCCACATGGGCGACGCGGCGGCGGGTGGTCACTGCGATGAAATCAGCCGTGCCGCGGTACAGCGGTTCGCGGACCTTCATCAGCTCCTCCAGCCGCTGCTGCGGGTCGCCGGTGCTGAGCAACGGACGATGGCGGGTGCGTCCGGCGCGCTCGGCCTGCTGCGCCACCGAGGTCTCGAGGTACACCACCCAGCCGCGCTCGGCCAGCAGCCGGCGGTTGTCCGGATCCAGCACCGCGCCGCCGCCGGTGGCGAGCACCACGCCCTGCCTCGCCGTCAGCGCCGCGATCGCCTCGCGTTCGCGCTTGCGGAAACCGGCCTCGCCCTCGCGCTCGAAGATCAGCGGGATATCGGCCCCGGTGCGCAGTTCGATTTCATGGTCGCTGTCGATGAACGGCAATTCGAGCAGCCGCGCGACCTGCCGGCCGACCGCGGTCTTGCCCGAACCCATCGGGCCGATGAGGAACACATTGTGGCTGCCGATCATTGCAGCGCTAGCATGCCCCGTCGCGGCGCCAGAAACAAAGCGGCCGCCCGGAGGCGGCCGCTTGAGGTCAGTTCGAACCTGGTTGGCGCATCAGTCGGGATTTGCACAAACGGCCGCCACCCCATACGGACTTACCGGTCCCGGCGGCGCAACACTACAAGTGTTGTAGTCGGACGCCGCCCCTGGCAGCACGAAGGTTGCGGTGGTGCTGCTTTGCGTGCCCTGCACCGTCGTCGACGCGACCAGCGACACTGCCACCCAATAGGCATGATCACGCGGGTACGTGATCTTCACGTCGAGTCGGCCATTCGCGTCCGTGGTACCGGAGGCGGGTGCAACCACCGCTACGTTACCGGGATCAAGCTTGCCGTTGTTGTTGTAATCCTTCCCAAGGATGGAGTTGATGTTCCCGGTGTAATCCGAGTCCTCGTTGAGGCACATCTCCGTGCCTTTGTACGAATCGGGGTCCGCTGTACCGGTCGTGTACACGGGAGACCAGGTGTTGGTGGCGCAACTCATCGCGCCCTTGCCGTACGCCACGGGCAGAATCGCCATGGTAATTGGCACGTTCGGCAACGCGGCGCCATTGCTGTCCACCGCGAACACCGTGTAGGTCTCCTGGTAGATTGCGGGACCCTGGCTGACATCGATCGTATTGCCAGTGCCCAGCGACAGGAACACGGTTTGGCCACCGACCGTCAGGTTCGTGCTATTCGTGTAGGTGGTCGTGCCCGCGAGGTTCTTCACGGAAGCAGTTATCGTAACGCCATTCGCACCGCTGCTTGAATTGCCGGCGGTATAGACGACCTGCGCGCTGCCCTGGGCATTGGTGACAGCGGAAGCAGCAGACAACCCGCCATTGGTCGGGTCGGTAGTCAGCTGGAAATTGACCGTCGCACCATCGACCAGATTGTTGGCGGCGTCACGCACCACTGCCGTAATCGTACTCTGGGCCTGCACGCCGACCGAAGCCGGGCCCGCCTGCACCGAGATCTGCGACGGATTGTTGGCAACGAAATTCAGATTCACCTGGGCGGTCACGCCGGCGCCGCTGACACTGACGACTGACGGGCCCGCTCCGAGCGAACTGATCGAAACCGTAGCTTGGCCGTTCGCATCCGTGTTGATCGGCGTGGTCTGCGACAGCGTTCCCCGCGTGGCGGAGAACGTCACGGGTTGGCCAGCCACGGGCGCATTGTTGTTGAGCCATGTGACGGTCACGTTCTGGGTCGCACCCAGCGTCACCTGCGTCCCGTCAGTTGGCGCGGTG
>Ga0335070_10004371_pt1 | contig 16517 bp, 11 predicted proteins | sample Lox_Sample_13_FD_206722 | JGI IMG/M metagenome (GOLD analysis project Ga0335070, IMG submission 206722) | Soil microbial communities from Loxahatchee National Wildlife Refuge, Florida, United States - Lox_Sample_1.3 | ecosystem: Environmental > Terrestrial > Soil > Wetlands | place: USA... | reverse complement strand
CGTCCCGTATTGATCGCCTCCATGAGGTTATCGACGTCGGTGTAGGCAGTCAGCACGATCCGGATCGCATCCGTCTGCTCCTCACTCCGACGGAGCAGCTCGACGCCGGTCATCCCGGGCATGCGGTGATCGGTCACGATGACCGCCACCTCCGGCTCGGCGGCGAGGCGGGCGAGGGCCTCCTCGCCGTGACCGGCGCGCAGCACCCGGAACTCGGCGGCGAGAATCGCCTCGAGCGAGTCGAGCACGCGCGGCTCATCGTCCACGATCAGGATCGTCGTCTCGTCCACGGGGCCTCCACGAGACTATACGCGTCGAACCGGACTCGGGGCGCGGCGATCATCCGGACGTCGCCGACCCGGGCGCGACGGCCCGGGCCACCGGGAGCCGCAGCGTGAACACCGCTCCCCCGGCGGGTGGGCTCTGGGCCCGGATCTCCCCACCATGCTTCGTGACGATCTCATAGCTGATGGAAAGACCGAGCCCGGTGCCCTCGCCCACGGGCTTGGTGGTGAAGAACGGATCGAAGATCCGGCGAAGCGTGTCGGGCGGGATCCCGGGGCCGGTGTCGGCGATGTCGATCACCGCCGTCGATCCCTCCCGTCGCGTCTCGATCGTGATCGTGCCGGGGCCGGTGATCGCCTGGGCGGCATTGGCGAGCACGTTCAGGAAGACCTGGTCGATCTGTGACCGGACACACTCCACCGGGCCGAGCAATCCGTACTTCCGGATCACCGCGATCCGATCCTTCAGCAGGTGGTTCAGCAGGGTCAGGCTCGAGTCGAGCTCCTCGTGCAGGTCGACCGGTTGCCACACGTCGTCCGAGGTCCGGGCGAACACCCGCAGATCACCGACGATCTTGCGGGTGCGGTCGGCGCCCTCGCGGATGCCGGAGATCATCGCGTCGAGGTATTTGAGCGCGTAGTCGACCTTGAGCTCGCCCCGGCGCGCCTCGAGCCGGGACCGGTCGGCCTCGGGAAGGGCGGCCGCCTCGTAGCTCTCGAGCATGCCCCGCAGGCGCTGGACGAAGTCGGCGAGGGTGGCCACGTTGGATGAGATGAATCCGATGGGATTGTTGAGCTCGTGGGCCACGCCGGCCACGAGCTGGCCGACGGAGGCCATCTTCTCGCGCTGGATGAGCTGGAGCTGCGCGGCCTGGAGATCGCGATAGGCGGTGCGCAGCTCCTCGTTGGTGGCCCGGAGCTGCTCGGTGCGGACCCGCACCTTGTCCTCGAGGCTCCGGGAGAGATCCTCGATGGTCTGGAAGCTCTCCGCCTTGTCGATGGCGAGGGCCACGTGGTTCGCGACCGCGGTGAGGAGGTCCGTGTCGCCCTGGTCGAAGCGCCCGGGCTCGTCCGCGGTCACGCTGAGCACGCCGAACACCTGCTCGCGCACGCGAAGCGGCACTGCGACGAAGCTCCGCACCTGATGGGCGCGCAGCAGCGCCAGGTGGACGGGCTCGCTCGTCCGATCCACGTCGTTGACGAGCACGGGCTGGCCGGTCACCGCCACCCGGGCGCTCGCGCTCGCCCCCGCCTCGAGAGGGATCTCGATGCCTTCGAACGGGAAAGCCTCCACGTCGGGGCCGGCCATCCGGTGCCCACGGAGCACGCGACGCCCGCGGTCCACGAGGGACAGATAGGCCTTCTGGTACGCCATCAGGGGGACGAGCCGGCTCAGCGCCTGGTCGTAGATCTTCTCGGGATCGAGCGTCCCGCTCACGGCGGCGCTGAGGTCGGTGAGGAGCGAGAGCTGCTCGATCCGGGTCTCCAGCTCGACGAACTTCTTCTCCAGCTCGCGGTTCGAGTAGAGGATCTCGTCGGACTGGAGATCGAGCAGGCGCTGGGTATGGCGGCGCTGGTAACCCTCATGGAGCGCGTAGCCGAGGGCCACACCGGCAAGCAAGGGAAGGGGAGCGACCGCCGCGAGAGGCCAGCTCCATCCGGCGATGCCGCCTGCCAGCCCGAGGAGGGTGGAGCCGCCACTGCCGACCAAGGTGGGTGTCCAGAAGCGGGACCCCCGCGAAGGATTCTTCCAGCGGACGTCCCAGCGGCAGGCGTCGTCCCCGCGGGCCGCGCACGTGCTCTCGAGGACCCGGGCCCGCGGGAGACCCCAGTTGGTCGGGAAGCGCTCGAACTGCACCTTGCGCCACGCGCAGTTCCAGACGGGGATGGCGTGGCCGGGCAGCGGCGTCCAGCGGAAACGGCCCCGGCGGCGGCCGACCCGGCGAATGTCGAGTTCGAACAAGCCGCGATTCTGCTGGCCATAGATCGTGCCCACCCGCTGATAGGCCGCGCGCGGGCTGCCGATCCCCATCGAGTAGGTGCCGAGGTAGGAGCGCTCCTCGCGCGGCTTCCAGTCCATGAAGGACTCGCCGTAGCGCCGCGCCCAGCGCTCCTCGTCGGGCTCGTGCATCAGCTCCTGACAGACCTTCACCATCTCGCCGGCCAGCGCGACGGGAATCCAGTTGTGGTCGGCCATGAGGTAGTCGCGGGATCGCCCCGCGACGCGGCAGATCGCCGCGACCCCTTCGGGGCCGACCTCCTTCTCCACGAAGGGAATCAGCCCCTTCGTGAAGATGCAGTTGATCTCGCCCGGCATCGAGGCTTCGCTCAGCTCCGCTTGTGCACGAACGTCGAGCTGATGTTCACGGGCTTGGCGAGGGTATCACCCACCGGCGACTTGCGGTCGATCGTCTCCTTGCACCGCCGCACGCGCTCCTCGGGCGCCGGGCTCTGGATGGTGACCGCGTAGCGGATGTCGGTGAAGCCATTGCGCACGGACTTGTCGTGCCCGAGCAGGCCCCGGAAGTCGATGTCGGCCTCCATATCCACGCTGAGGGCTTCGATCGGCACGTCGAACAGCGCGGCGTTGGCGGCGATCCCGGAAGTGATGCAGCCGGCGAAGGCGGCCAGCATCGTCTCCGCGGCAGTCGCCGCTGCGTCCACGCCGCCCAGGCCGGCGGGCGCGTCCATCGTAACGAAGAAGCGCCGCGTGGGGGGCGTCGCCGCCTTCCCCCGGATCTCTTGCGACCCGATCTCGACGAGGGCCTTCACGCCGCGCTGCCAGGTGGAGCGCAGCTTCACCGTGCGCTTCCCGAGCGCGGGGTTCTCGCGAACCTTTCGATCCAGCTCTTTCATCCCCTCCACGTCGACGTCGTTCAGTCCGAGTGCCATGGATGTCCTCCTTGCTGTTCGGATGTCTGGCTCATCACAGCAGCTCGGCGATGAGCCGCGCCGCGCGGTCGGTGCCGTCGAGCGGCATCTGCGCGGAGTGAACCGGCTTGCCCAGGTGCTCGAGCATCGCGGCGGCCAATGCTTCCGGACTGGTGCGATCGTAGTCGAGACGGACCCCGGCGCCGAGCCGATCGAGACGGCGCGCCACGTGCAGCTGCTGCTCGAAGTGGTGGCGGAGCGGGAAGTAGAGGAACGGGGTACGGAGCGCGGCCAGCTCCATGGTGGTGGTGAGCCCGCCCTGGACGATGGCGAGATCGACGGCGGCGTGATGCCTGAAGAGGTCCGGCACGAAGGCGCGCACCTCGACCCGGGGCCCCCACGCCGGCTCCATCTCGGCGAGGCGCGGGCCCCCGACGAGGACCAGGCGCGTCTCCGGGATCTGGGAGGCGATGAGGGAGAAGGCCTCCGCGCACTTGCGAAGCAGACTCCGGCCGACCCGCGTCCCCCCCACGGAGGCCAGGATCACACGCTCGTCGGCCCGGTAGCCGAGCTCCGACCGCAGGGCGGCGCGGTCGCGCAGGGCGCGGGGATCGAAGTGGAAGGTATAGCCGGAGAAGCGGAAGTGCTCCCGGGCCCACTGCCGCATGTTCGGGAGATCGGGACCGAACTCGCGATCGAGCACGTCTTCCTCATCGCCGACCAGGACCGACAGGTCGCGCACGTCGGGATGGAGGCGCAGGTGGTCGATGTTCTCCGCGTTCTTCTCCCAGCACCGGATGAACTCGGTGGACGTCCGGTCCTCCCGCATCGGGAGCATGCCGATGAAGTCGGTGAGGAAGGCGTAGGGCGCTCGCTTGAGCTCGGGATTCTCGTGGAGGAAGTAGTCGAGCTCCCATCCCTCGTCGCCGATCCACAGATCGTACCGCTCGCGCTCGACCACGTCGGCAAGCGTCATGAAGTTCGCGGTCAGGATCTCGTCCATGTCCCAGAGGGCATTGAAGGCGTGGAGCTCGTGATCGGCGGCCCAGCCTTCGAAATGCTTGGTCTCGTTCTGGAGAAGGCGCGTGGCCGGGTGCAGGCGCTCCCCCCAGTGCTGGACGACGCGGTCGGCGGGATCGCCGGCCAGGAAGTCGACGATGACGTCAGGATTCCGCTCGCGGAGCCGTCGGGCGATGGCGAGGTCGCGCTGGATGTGCCCGAGCCCGATCGGGCTCGAGAGCCAGAGCACGCGCCGCTGGCTGTTGCGCGGTGGGCGCGAGGCCGCCGCTCGCGCCCCGGCCGCGGGAACCGCGCGGTCCGTGGTGGCGGGAATCGTGGTCTCGGTGATACCGCGGCCGAGCGCGAAGTCGCGGACGAGGTGATTGATCTTCACCGCGTCGCGGCCGAAGAGCCCGTGGCCTCCTCGCTCGAAGGTGACGAGGCGGGCCCCTGGAATCGCCGCGACCATCTTCTGTGCGTGCGAATACGGGACGATTTTGTCATCGGTCCCGTGCAGGGCGAGCGTGGGAACGCGAACCTGGCCGAGCAGATCGTACAGATTGACGCCATCGATGGCGCGCAGGGACTCGATCAGGACCTCGGGGGTGGTCTCGCCAGTCCACGCCACGCAGTCCTCGATGCCCTTGAGCGAGTGAGGCTCCGGGAAGATCCGTTTGAACAGACGGTTCCGCCAGTTGTCGAAATCATCGCGGATCACCCGGGCCACGCGTTCCTCGAACGGTTGCGGCACCGATTCGGCGTATTGACCTGAGAGCAGGATCAAGTGGGAAAGCCGGCCGGGATGGGAGACCGCGTACCGGAAGGCGAGCGGCGCCGCGCACGAAAACGCCACGAGAGCGAAGGGCGGTCGCGCGACCTCGTCGACCACGGCGAGAAGATCGTCGTAGCGGGTGTCCAGGTCGTAGCCGGTGGACGGTCGGTCGGATCGCCCGTTGCCGCGCGGGTCCATGGTGATCACGCGGAAGTAGCGCGACAGGTACGGGATCTGGTGTTTCCACATCCGGCTGTACGTGACCACTTGACACTGGGGTAGCAGGAACAGATCGCGCGCTCCGCTCCCCGTCACCTGGTAGAAGATGCTGGCGCCCGGCCGATGGACGTACATCGTCAGATGTCTCGGCCGCGCCGGGCCATCTCGTAAAGGGCAAGGGCCGCGCCGCCACGCACCGTGGCGCGCTTGTCGGCCGGCACCACGCGCACCATCGTCGCGCCGAGCGCGGGGGCGAGGGCCCGGCGCCGTACCCGATGCTCGATATCATCCTGGAGCGGGGCCAGTGACGCGGCAACGCCGCCTGTGATCACGATGACCTCCGGGTTCAGCAGGTTCACGAGCGCCCCGATGCCCATCGCGAGCGCTTCGCAGGCTTCGTCGACCACGGCGCGGGCGAGGGGATCGCCGCCCGCCGCGGCTTCGAACAGGAGCTCCGCGCTGATCTGCTCGGGATGGCCCCCCGTCCGCGCCAGCACCGCGGAGTTCGGATAGCGGGCGAGACGCTCCCGGGCGCGCTCCGACATCATGCCGCCCGCCACGTAGGTGGCCAGGCACCCGACGCTCCCGCAGACGCAGCGGGGTCCCGTGAGGCTCACCGACAGGTGCCCGATCTCTCCCGCGCTGTGGAGATGCCCGCGAACCGGCCGGCGATCCAGGATGAGCCCGGCGCCGATCCCGGTGCCGATGGCCACCGTAACCAGCGAGGAGGTGCCTCGCCCGAGGCCGAACATCCACTCTCCCAGGGCCAGGGCGTTCACGTCGTTGTCGACGAAGACGGGTTGGCCGGTCCGCTCGTGGATGAGGGTAGCGAGCGGCACGTCGCCCAGGTCGGTGAGCCAAGAGAACGGGATCGATCGCATGAATCCCCTCTCGACGTCGACGAGGCCCGGAAGACCGACGCCGATACCGGCCACGTGAAGGCTCCGCTCGTCGGCCGAGGCCCGGGCGCGATCGATCAGACTGAATATCGTGTCCACCACGGGGCCCCCGCCCCGGGTGGGCGCCTGGGCGGTGGCGATGACGATGCCGTCGGAGCAAACCAGCCCCGCCGAGATCGTCGAAGCCCCCACATCCACCCCGATGACCGGGTCCGCCGGAATCGTCATGCGGGTCCTGGTTCGCAAGCCCTGTGCCATCGTGAAAACCCGCTCGGGATGGTTGCGCTCTCCATCGTAGATGCAAGGCGACCTTGCAGGAAGGGAACCGTCTGGCCGGCAAGAGCTCATCGGGACTGACCGTGAAGAGGGCAAGGTGACATGGCGGATCTCCCGGACACCCGTGCAAGGTCCGGATGCTCCGCCGGTACGATCGCGGCCGAGTCTAGTCCGCATGCCGTCCATTCTTGCGTATCCATGGTTCCGAGCCGCCAGCACAGCTTGCGGGGCCAAACTGCCGAAATCAAGTGCGACTGGTTCACGCGTCTTGCCGCCACGCAAGCTCGTCTTGCCTCCGCCGTCCCCGAGCCGTCTGAAATTCTGCGCTCCTCGCCGCGGGCACGACGCTTGCTCGACGATCGGCGTGCACGCAGCGCCAACATCGTAAACAGGAGGATTGACCCATGCGTCGTCTTCACATCGTGCGAGAGAGGAGCTAGCAAGTGAGCAGCGTGGTGATGCCGGGGGTCATGGCGGAGCCCGTCCGCGCGTTCTACCGTGAGGCGGGCTGTGGGAAGGCGACCGTCTGCATCCATGCGAGCGCGAGCTCCTCGGCGCAGTGGCGGCCGTTGATGGATCGCCTCGCCGGTCGCTTTCGTACGCTCGCGGTCGACTTGTACGGCTCAGGCAAGACTCCGATGTGGCCGGGTCATCGGCCGCTCACCCTCGCTGACGAGGTGGCGCTGCTCGCCCCCCTCTTCGCCAGGGCGGGTGAGCGGTATCATCTCGTCGGGCATTCCTACGGGGGCGCGGTGGCGCTCGGGGCGGCTCTCGCCGAGCCGGGCCGCGTTGATTCCCTCGTCCTGTTCGAGCCCGTGCTGTTCTCGCTGCTGATCGCCGAGGATCCGACCCAGCTCGCGGTCCGGGAGATCGCCGCCGTGCGCGACGACACGGTGGCCGCGCTCGAGCGCGGGGACGTGCACGCATCGGGGGCTCGGTTCGTCGACTACTGGATGGGGGCCGGCACATGGGCGGCCATGCCGGAGCCGCGCCGCGAGGCGCTCGCGCTCGCGATGGAGAGCGTGAAGGCCGAATGGGACGCCGCGTTCCGGGAGCCGACGCCGCTGTCCGCCTTCGCGGCGCTCGACGTGCCGGTCCTCGTCATCACCGGCTCCGACTCGCCCACTTCGTCGAGAGGAGTAGCCCGCCTCCTCACGAAGACCCTGCCGCGCGTGACCGCGATCGAGATGGAGGGCGTGGGGCACATGGGCCCGGTGACCCATCCGGATCGGGTCAATGCGCTGATCGAGCGGTATCTCACCGGCAGTATGACTACACCAACCGAGTAAACGAGGAGAAATGGACATGGCAACTGCGACCACGACGAGCATGCTCACGGACGTGATGCTGAAGCGATTCGCCGAGAGGGCTCCGGGCTATGACCGGGAGAACCGGTTCTTCGAGGAAGACTTCATCGATCTCAAAGAGGCCGGCTACCTCTCCGCTGCGGTACCGCGCGAGCTGGGCGGCGGCGGGCTCACCTTCGCGCAGATGATGCACGAGCAGCGACGGCTCGCCACCTACGCCCACGCCACCGCCCTCGGGATCAATATGCACCTCTACTGGACGGGGGTGGCCGCCGACCTATGGCGGTCGGGCGACAAGTCGCTCGAGTGGCTGCTGACCGGCGCGGTCAAGGGCGAGGTCTACGCCGCCGGCCACGCCGAGAAGGGAAACGACATCCCCGTGCTTCTGTCGACGACCAAGGCAGAGCCGGTGAAGGGCGGGTACCGCTTCACCGGCCACAAGCACTTCGGGAGCCTGACCCCGGTGTGGACCTACTTGGGCCTCCATGGTCTTGACACGAGTGACCCCGCGGCCCCGAAAGTCGTCCACGCGTTCATGTCCCGGAACACCGAGGGCTACAGCATTAAGGACACGTGGGACGTCCTCGGCATGCGCGCCACCGCGAGCCATGACACGATCCTCGAGGGCGCGATGGTGCCCGACAAGTACATCGCCCGGGTGGTGCCGGCGGGCTTCGCGGGCGCTGATCTCTTCGTCCTCGCGATCTTCCAGTGGGCGCTCACCGGCTTCGCCAACATCTACTATGGCCTGGCGCGGCAGCTCCTCGATCGCACCGTGGAGAGCGTGAAGAAGAAGACCTCGCTCGGAATCTCGCGGGGCTCCATGGCCTATCACCCCGAGGTGCAACACAGCGTGGCCCAGATGGTGATGGAGGTGGAGGCGATCGGCCCGTACCTCGACCAGCTCGCGGAGGACTGGACGAACGGCGTCGACCACGGCATGGCGTGGCCGCTCAAGATCGTCGCGGCCAAGCACCGGGCGGTGGAGAGCGCCTGGAAGGTCGCGGACATCGCGCTCGAGCTGGCCGGCGGCTTCGGCATCTTCGCCGCATCGGGGATGGAGCGCCTGCTCCGGGACGCGCGCCTCGGCCGCATACACCCGGCCAATCCCGCCCTCACCCACGAGATCGTCGGCAAGATGGCGCTGGGAATCAATCCCGACGAGCAGCCGCGCTGGGGGTAAGCGACTGCGCGCGCCGGCCCTGTGAGGGGACTGCGGCGCGGCTGGCGGCGAGCGCCTCGCGCGCGATCTCGTCCGCCGGCCGCGCCCAGGCCGTGAGATTGGCCGCGTGTGGGGCAGCCGGCTACTTCGCGGTGTGTGCCAGAGGGCGTTGCGCCACGTCACCCGACAGCAGCGCGTAGCGCGGCGCCAAGGGTGATGCCGTCCAGCCGGTCTCGACGAGATTCAGGCAACCCTTCTCGCAGCGGATGCCTCCATGGTGTGTGAAACGGGAGCAGGAGACCACGTCCGCCGGCTGCTCAGAGCCGGGCCGCGTGAGAAACGCCGCTGTCACCCGACGCTTGGAGAAGGGGCAGTAAAACCCGGCTCGCGCCACACTCGATGAGCCGGAAAACGCCCAGCCCGTAGCCCCAAGCAGGAATACGGATCCCACGGCTACGACCAGGGGGACCACCAGGAGGAACAGGACCAATGACGCCACCGCCGAGCCGATCCATTCCATGACGGATACCTCCTTTCAGCCGCAGAGGACCTACTTGCGAAAAGCATGCTCCCCAGCATGCGGAATCTCCATGGTGCAGACAGCTCATTTCCCTAGGGCATAGGCCCGGGCGGCGACGGGGCATCCGGACCTTGGTCTGAATGGGGCACAGGCACCTCACGCGAGGAGCCCACGCCCCGACCAACCGCGCAAGGCGAAATGGGCGCCTGACTTTCCGGGCGGTTACCTCCTGGCCACAATGGCACGCGCGTTGCGGTAGTCGCCTCACGAACGTGGAGAGTGCGTGTGCATGCTTCAAACAGTCCGCAGTCTTCCAACACAAGGTCGGCGGCATGGCGAGCTTTGCCCATGGGCATCTGGGCATTGGGGTTTGGCTCTCTGTTCATGGATATCTCCTCGGAACTGATCCATAGCCTGCTGCCAGTATTTATGGTCGCTGTCCTGGGTGCTTCCATGGTTACGGTCGGCATCATCGAGGGCGTGGCGGAAGCGACGGCCGCTGTCATGAAGGTCTTCTCGGGTGCACTCAGCGACTACCTCGGCAGGCGCAAGTTTCTGATGGTGCTCGGTTATGCGCTCGCGGCGTTTACCAAACCGATCTTCCCGCTAGCCACGTCGGTCGGCTGGGTGTTCACGGCACGTTTTGTCGATCGTGTAGGCAAAGGTATCCGCGGTGCGCCGCGCGATGCGCTGGTGGCCGACATTGCGCCGCCGCACATGCGAGGCGCGGCCTACGGACTTCGCCAGGCGCTCGATTCGGTGGGCGCGTTGATCGGCCCGCTGCTCGCAGTGGCGCTCATGATCCGGCTCGCCAACGACATCAGAACGGTCATGTGGGGCGCGGTGGTACCGGCTTTCATTGCGGTGGCGGTGCTGCTCATCTATGTGCGCGAGCCCGAGCGCGCGTGCGCGGATGGCCCGCCCAGGGCGCCGGTCACCGTTGCCGATGTCAAGCGCCTTCCGTTGCGTTACTGGTTCGTCGTACTGCTGGGAGCGGTCTTTACACTGGCGCGCTTCAGCGAGGCGTTTCTGGTGTTGCGGGCGAAAGACGTCGGGCTTGAGCTGGGCTACGTGCCGGTTGTGATGATTGTCATGAACGCCCTTTATGCCGGGGCCGCCTATCCAGCGGGGGCCGTCGCCGATCACGTCAGCCCGCGTACATTGTTGCTCTTCGGGCTGGTCCTGCTGATCGCCGCGGATTGTGTGCTTGCCTTTGCCGCATCGCCGCTGGTCGTCTTCACCGGGGCCGCGCTGTGGGGGTTACACATGGCGGTTACACAAGGCCTGCTGTCGAAACTCGTAGCGGACGCCACTCCCGCAGAGCTTCTCGGCACGGGTTTCGGGATATTCAATCTTGTGAGTGGCGGTGCCCTACTGTTGGCGAGTGTCATTGCGGGCTCGCTATGGAGCTCCGCTGGGGCATCGGCCACGTTTCTGGCGGGTGCGGTCTTCGCCGCCGTGGCGGCCGTCGGGTTGCTAGCCGCCGCACGATACCGCAAGCCCAGCCGACCGAATGAAGGATAGTCGACTGCTTCCGTCACGATGGAGGCGCGAGGTGCTTGATAGCGACCCCGCTCCCGCAATTCACATCACGCCGACTCCTCCGCGTCCGCCTTCGCCTTTGCGAGCCAGAACGGCATCTCCATCTCACGGTACATGCTTGTCGCGGTGGTGAGGTGCTGCTGCGCCTGCTGACCATTGCCCCTGCGCCGAGAGAGCTTGCCGAGACCAAGGTGGCAGTGGGCGACGAGGGGACGCATCCCGAGCTCCCCGGCGAGGGCGAGCGCGTCACGGAAGTGACCGTCAGCGTGCTCCGGGGGAACGCGGTGCACGGTGACCTCACCGAGGAGGCGGAGAGCCCACGCCTCGTAGCCGCGTTGACCGCGCTCGCGGGCAAGAGTCAGGGCTCGCCCGGCGACTTCGAGAGCGTCCTCGAGCCGGTCGGCGAGGACGTACGCTTCTCCCAGATACATCAGGAAGAGCGGCTGGTAGGCTCCGAATCCCATAGGCTCAACGGCGCTCACCGCGTGCTCCAGCAACGGGATGCCTTCAGCAACCCGCCCCGAGAGAGCATAGGCATAGCCCAGGCTCCCTGTGTTGCCCACTGAAAAGAGGGTCAGGTTCCACTCGCGACTCAGCGTCACCCCGCGTTCAAGCGGGTCGACGGCGTTGCCGAGGTCTCCCCGGATGAGCTGGAGATGGGCGAGCCGCCAGCACGCGAAGGCCAGGCTGTAGGGGTCATCGAACGCCTCGGCGAGGCGGAGACCTTCCTGGCCGTGGGCGATCCCTCCCTTGAACTCTCCCCGTTCAGCGAGAACCCATGTCAAATGGCCGCGGGCGATCACCGCGGGGAATCCGGTTTGGCCAAAGCGTTCCCGCCTTGGATCGCCTTCGAGCAACTGCAGGACTTTCCGCAGAAGCTCCTCGGCCTGTTGGTAGTCGCCGGTGCCGAGGCAGGCCGCGCCGAGATAGAGATTTCCCGTCACCTGGAGTGGAGCATCCCTGAGCGACCCGGCAAGAGCCAGGGCGCTCTGGCCGAACCCGAGCGCTTCCATCGGATGCCCAGTTATCCAGAGGTTGTGGCACATATGGACGGACATCTGGCCGAGTCGCCGTTGATCGTCGAGTGTTCTCGCCAGGCCCTCGGCTTCGCGGAGATAGGCGAAGATCCGCTCGAATTCTCCGAGCGGAAAAAGTGAATTTCGCAGGTCGAAGCGAAGATCAATAGCCTGCTCCAGCTGCTCGCGGGTCTCGGGTAGATGCCCGAGGACCGCCAGCGCCTGCTCGAAGGAGGCCACCGCCTCCCGGTTGGCGGATCGTGCCAATGCCTTGACGCCCGCCTGATGGAGGTAGGGGACCGCTTTGTCCCACAGCTCACCTCGCACAGCGTGGTGGGCCAGCCGCTCGACGTGCTCGGTCAGACGGTCCGGATAGGAGCGTTCGATGGCGCCGACGATGCGAGCGTGCAGGACCTTTCGCCGTTTCTGCAGCAGCGTGCCGTACGTGACGTCATGGGTGAGGGCATGCGTGAAGGTGTATTCGGGATCTGGAAAGAGGCGCGCCTCGTACAGAAACTCGGCTGCCTGCAGATGGGTGAGCCCCCGCTGCACCGCGTCCTCCGTCGTCTCCGCCACGGCGTGGAGCAGCACGAAGGGCACGTCCTTGCCGATGACCGAGGCCGTCTGGAGCAGTTGCTTGTCGTCCGCCGGGAGCCGGTCGATCCGGGCCGCGAGGATCGCCTGCACCGTCGCCGGCACCTCGATTGCCTGGATCGGCCGGGTCAGGCGATGCGCGCCGCGCTCCCCGGCGAGCGCACCCGTCTCCACCAGCGTCCGGATGTTCTCCTCGATGAAGAAGGGGTTACCGCGTTTGACCAGCAGGCGCTTGAGGGGCTCCAGCGCCGGGTCGGCGCCCAGGAGGGCAGCGAGGAGCTCGCCTGTGCTCTCGGGCGGCAGCGCGTCGAGCCGTAGCTGGCTGTAGTAGGTCTTGCTCGCCCAGCCATGCTGGTACTCGGGCCGGTAGTTGACGAGCAGGACGAGCCGCGCCGTGGGCAGACTCTCGACCAGACCGTCGAGCACGGCCTGCGTCTCGGCATCGATCCAGTGCAGGTCCTCGACGACCACGAGGACCGGTTGCCCCTGGCTTTCCCGGAGCAGGAGGTGCTTGACGGCGTCGAGGGTGCGCTGGCGGCGCTGCGGAGGATCGAGCGCCTGCCAGTGGGCGTCCTCGACGGGCACATCGAGGAGCGCCAGCACGGCGGGCAGGCTCGGCTCGAGGGCCCGATCCAGGGTGAGGAGCTTGCCGGTCACCTTTTCGCGAATCTCGCGGTGGGTTTCGCGATCGTGGACTTTGAAGTAGGCCTTGAGGAGGTCGATGATCGGCAGGTAGCTGGTGGCGTTGCCGTAGGACACGGAGCTCGCTTTCAGGATGAGCCAGTCCTGGGTGCGGTGGGAGTGAGTGAACTCGTACACCAAGCGCGACTTCCCCACGCCGGGTTCCCCCACGATGGCGACGAGCTGGCCGTGGCCATCCCGCGCGAGGGCGAGTGCGCGGCGGATCTGCTCCATCTCGGCGTCTCGGCCGACGAATCGCGTCAGTCCCCGCGCGGCGGCCGCGTGGAGCCGGGTCCGCTGCGCGCTCGCTCCGGTGAGCGCGTAGATCTCCACGGGGTCCGGCAGGCCCTTGACCGCGACCGGTCCCCGGGACGCGACCTGCACATAGCCTTCGGCGAGCTGGAGGGTCGCGGGAGCGAGCAGGATCGTGCCGGGCGTGGCCATCTGCTCCATGCGGGCGGCCAGGTGTGTCGTCTGACCGACCGCGGTGTAGTCCATGTGCAGATCGGACCCGATGGCGCGGACGACCACCTCGCCGGAGTTGAGGCCCACGCGGATCTGGACGGGCACCCCGTGTGAGCGGAAGACTCCCTCCGCGTACTGCGCGACGGACTCCTGCATCCTGAGCGCCGCGTAGCACGCGCGCACCGCGTGGTCCTCATGGGCGAGCGGCGCGCCGAAGAGCGCCATGATCCCGTCGCCCATGACCTGATTGACGGTACCCTCGTAGCGGTGCACGGCCTCCATCATCCGCTCGAGCACCGGATCGAGGAGCTTGCGCGCCTCCTCGGGATCCCGGTCGGCGAGCAGCTCCATCGAGCTCTTGAGGTCGGCGGAGAGCACGGTCACTTGCTTGCGCTCACCTTCCAGAGCGGCCTTCGAGTTGAGAATGCGTTCGGCGAGATGCGTCGGCGTGTACCTCTCCGGCGAGGTGAATCGTGAAGCGTTACTCTGGCTGCTCCTGTCGGTCTGGATTAGCGACTGGCCACACTTCCGGCAAAACTTTGCCCCCGGCCGATTGGGTTCCCCGCAGGCGGCGCAGGCCGCCTCGAGGCGAGCTCCGCATTCGTCGCAGAACGTCGCGTCCACCGGATTCTCGTGCTGGCATCGGGGACAGGCCATGCCGGTGTTCGACCTCGGGTGTGATCAGTGGTCAGACGGATGCGGTCACCGTAGCCCCTTGGGGGGAGGCGGTCAAGCAGCGGTGGCCGGTGCGGCCTAGCTGCGTTGCCTGCGCGGAGTCAGGACTCCGAGCGCGATAGCCACGATGAGAAGCGCGGGGACATCGCCCAGAAGGTGCCCCTGCTCCCTACCGTCCATCAACGACTGTGCGGCCATGATGACGGCCTGCCGTTCTCATGGATGGATCACCCGATCGGCCCGTAGCTGCAGTGACTGGGGAATCGTGAGCCCGAGGCTCTTCGCGGTTTTGAGATTGATGACCAGCTCGAACTTGGTGGGCTCCTGGACGGGGAGGGTGCCGGGGTTTGCCCCCTTGAGAATTTTGTCCACATAGGTCGCGGCGCCGCGAAACAATTCGGTGTTGCTCGGTGCGTACGACATGAGCCCCCCGGCGTCCACGTACTCCCCGTACGGGTACATCCCCGGTATCCGCCTCGCCGACGCGAATTCGACGATCCGCCTGCGGTGAGCGAGCAGGGAACGATCCGCCAGCACGGCGAGCGCATCGGGGCGAGCCTTGGCGATCGTAGAGAAGGCGCTCTCCAGCTCCTCTGCTCGGCGAACCTCCACTACCGGTCCCACCGTCACGTGCAATGCCCGGCCCGCCGTCTCGATTGCTTCGAGGTAGAAGGCGATGCCCGGATTGGCCGGATTCCAGAGCACGGCGACGCGCGAGAGCCTCGGCACCGCCTGCTTGAGAAGCTCCATGCGTTTCCCTTCCAGCTCCGGTCCCAGGATGGTAAATCCCGTGACGTTCCCGCCGGGCCGCGCGAGGCTGGCGACGATCCTGCTCCGAACGGGATCGGCAGAAGACGCCATGACGAGGGGGATCGTCTTGGTGGCCTGCATCGCGGCGAGGGTGCCGGGCGTACCTGTCGTCACGATGACAGCCGGGTCGAGACGGACCAGCTCGGCCGCGAGCTCAGGGAGTCGCTCATCCCGCCCCTCTGCCCATCGATACTCGATGGCAATGTGCTGGCCCTCGATGTAGCCAAGGTCGCGGAGCTGCTGTCGGAACGCCTCCACGTAGTGGGGCTCGAGGGAAGGCGAGGAGCTGCCGAGGTAACCGATCCGGCGCAGACCCGACGACGGCTGCGCCTGGGCGGTGAGCGGTGTAGCGAGGAGGACCGCGCCGGCGCCGGAGAGGAACGTTCGACGGTCTATCAATGGGTCCTCTCTGCAGTCGTGCAGCCGGGTCGAGTCCAGGAGGAGCCCTCCTTTCGGGCTGGGCGGGAGTCTACCAGACCTGCTATCGCGCCGGGTGGGCCGTTGGGGCCCCGGCTACGGACCAGTGCTCGGCGTCCTCGTCGGAGAATGCGCGGACATCGGCGGCAGTGAGCGCGATAAGCCGCCGGCATCACCAAGCCGCTCAGTGAGGTGGGGTCGCCCCATTGCGGGCGCGCCCGCCCCAGCCGAGGGTTGAGGCTACGACCCAAACTGCCGGAATGACTCGCGTCCAGCTTGGCATCGGCCTTGCTCCTCAAACCTCTCAAGGCTCTACCTCGACCGAACGTAGCTAAGTGTGCAGGACTAAGAAGGGATGTATCGCTCTTGGTTCCCAGTGGCGCGGGACGGCTTGCAGCCTCTCCCATGGCATCCACCCAGGTGGAGGGACACATGAGCGGCCCCGACAAAGCACGTCCGGAGAGCACACACGACGCAGTTCGGACCAGCCCGTCCTTCGTTGGAATCAATATCGGCGCGGTAACCGTCAAGGGAGTCTCCCTCCGGGGGGAGAGCGTTCACAGCCGGGTGATCAACCATCAGGGCCGTCCGCGGGAGGCACTGGATCGGATCCTGGCCGAGCCCGAATTCGGCGGCGACCGGTACGTGGGCGTTTCCGGCCACCTCGGCCACATCTCGGAAGCGGCCGCACTGCAGCGCGCCCTCGATGAGCGGGAGGAAGATTTCGACGCGGTGGCCTCGCTGGGCGGCGAGTCGTTTCTCGTCTACTTTCTCGCCCGCAGACAGGTGCTCTCCGTCTTGTCTCACAACAAATGCGCTGCGGGCAGTGGAGAGTTCTTCATCCAGCAGACCGGGCGCATGGGGCTCGGCATGGACGAGGCCATCGAGCGCTCCTGGGGCGGCAAGGTTGTTCCGCTCGCCTCCCGCTGCTCGGTCCACTGCAAGAGCGACATCACCCACAAGCTGAATCGTCAGGAAGCGAGCATCGAAGACATACTCCATACTCTG
>Ga0335070_10004368_pt1 | contig 16520 bp, 12 predicted proteins | sample Lox_Sample_13_FD_206722 | JGI IMG/M metagenome (GOLD analysis project Ga0335070, IMG submission 206722) | Soil microbial communities from Loxahatchee National Wildlife Refuge, Florida, United States - Lox_Sample_1.3 | ecosystem: Environmental > Terrestrial > Soil > Wetlands | place: USA... | reverse complement strand
ACCTTTTTGGACACTGTTAGTTTACGGACAGACAAAAAATAACAATAAGCTTTTATTCATTTCATCACGTGTTGCAATTCCTCAGACGTTTTCATCCCTTCCATTTTCATTCATAATATGATCGTCCTCAGAGCAATGCAAGATCATAGTTCACGATCACGCGAAAGTCGTTCATCGTATTCTTAGGCCTTTCATACTGATGCACATCGGCATAGCGCACTCGGAACCAGAGGCCTTTCAGAAATTTCCATTGAGGTCGCCACTGGATGTCGGCGTCGAATTCGTTCTCGTTTGGCACCGGGTCCTTGGTGGATGGGTCTACTCTTCCCCATCCGTGGACAAAGAGAGCATAAGCTGCCACGCCCTCGAGACCAAGACGCGCGAAGTTGTAAGAGAGCTTCGCCATGAAGGCATTTTCTCCTGCCCGGTTGAAATCCTGCACCTGCACGCTCGTATAGCCCGGGTAGCCACCCCATGGGCTCTGCATATCGGCCCCATCGGTGGTATGCGTATAGGCAAGTGTCAGGATTGCACCTCCATAGCTCGCATCAGCCATGACTCCAACCTGGTTTGCCTTAAAGGAAAAGCCCTTCAACAAATCCTCTCCTACACTCCGCTGGTCCGTAAACTGGGCCGAGAAGAGGAGGCCGAGACGGTCCGTCACTTGGAGCTTGTAAGAGCCTTCCGTGTAGAAGATGTTAATGATGTCATTTGAATAGTAGTTGATGGCACCGAACGTGATGCCCTTGTAGGAAACCTTGCCACCCCCGACCAAGACTCCCCGAGTCACCGCTGCCCCGGCAGCCTCGGACATCGAAATGAACCGATCTGAGTTTCGGGGCTTGATCTTATCAATATAACCGAAGCCGTAATTGAATCCTGGAGCGCCGTCTTTGCCTCCATAGGCTCCCGTAAATGTATACCCTTCGAAGGTGTTTGGCGTCATTCGACTGTCGTCGTCCACATTAATATAGGGAGTGTTGTATTCGTATCGATAGATATTGATGAAATTATCTTCAAAAAGTTTCACCCTTCCGTATAGCTGGCCCACCTGTGTATACCCCTCCTGCCCAGGTTTGAGAAGAAGTGTCCCGTCCTTGTCGCCCGGTGCATAAAGCGGCTGCGAGGTATAGAGCACAGCACCCACTCCGAAGTGATCGAGAAACCAGCCGGACTGGTATGAGAGAGATCCCCCCAGGGCCCAGGCCTCGTTAATTTGGGGGCTGGTACCGGGATAGTTGTCACTGTAAAGGTAGTACGTACGGAAGTTGAGACCGAGGTTCGTGTCCCGTAAGAAAGGCGGGGTATCCTTCAACTGTTCTTTCAGCCATGGAAAGAACCTCGGTATCTTGGGCTTTTCTTTTTGAAAGGACAGTTCAATAGGACTAACCACCTGATCGACCGAGTCGGGGATGGGTTCCTGGTCCCGGATGTACTCCTGTGCCAGGGCAGGCGCACCCCCCAAAAAGAGCATCACCAGAACTGTTACCGCAAGGTCGATCCGTTCTCTCATACCGAAACCAGACACGCTTTCCCTTTTCTACTGTCGCATGGCACAGCGCGCCGCACCGAGAATGGCTACCCTGGGATTCAAGATCACCCGAACAGGTATTGCTTGGAGCAGTACGTCATTCGCCCTTTGGCCGTAAAAGCGTTCATTCGGTACTTCACGGCTCGGGAAGGTTTCTTCAGCGAGAAAGTTGAAGTGTCCCTTCACGATCTCTATGATCGCCAGACGGGTATTGGTCCCACCGATGTCACCGACAAGGATTGCGCCTTTCTTCTCCTTGCTCATCTTCAACCCCTCCCAAAAGTTTCCGTTACCTCCAGCAGCCTTTCTGACACCGAGGGCGTAATTTGCTCGGGCAGCAGCCTCCATTCCCAGTTGCCGTGAGCAATGGAGGGTCTGTTCATCCGGGCTTCTGCGCCAAGGCCGAGCACATCTTGCATGGGAAGGATGACCCATCTTGCCACCGACATCATCGCCAACCGGATCAGGGCCCAGTGGATCTCTTCGACAGGCACCTCCCCCTCAAGGTAGCGGAAAAGCCTTTTCTTATCCTCAGGCGACGCCTCTGCCTCGAACCATCCACGGACGGTGATATTGTCATGGGTGCCGGTGTAGACCAAAAAATTCTTTTCATAGGTGTGGGGGAGATACGGATGCATGGGATGGTCCTCTCCGAAAGCAAAAATGAGAACCTTCATTCCCGGAAGCGCAAAATGGTCCATGACCTCTCTGACATCCGGAGTAATGAAACCCAGATCTTCCGCAACGATAGGAAGGCGGGGAAAGTGTTTATGGAGGGTATCCAGAAAATCTTTCACTGGAACCTTCACCCACCGTCCGTTGATTGCTGTTTTCTTGCCTGCGGGGATTTCCCAGTAGGCGACGAGACCCCGGAAATGGTCAATTCTCAGGAAATCAAAAAGCTTCAGGTTATGGGATATCCGTTCTCTCCACCACCGGTAGTCGCTTTTTTTATGAACATTCCAGCGATATACAGGGTTGCCCCACAGCTGCCCTGTCTCACTGAAATAGTCGGGAGGGACGCCCGAGATGAAGGCAGGCCCTTTTTCCCTATTCAGCTTGAACAGGCCAGGGTTTGCCCAGACATCTGCGCTGTCAAAGCTCACGTAGATCGCGAGATCCCCAAACAGGTGCACGCCCTTCTCTTGACAATATTCTTTGAGCGAGTGCCACTGTTTGAAGAAAAGATATTGCCAGAATTTTTCTTTTTCGAGTTGGTTGTGACATTCTTTCTTGACCGCCGTAAGCGATTTGAGGTTTCTATCTCTCAACTCTCTTGGCCATTGATTCCAAACGATTCCACCAAGGCGTTTTCTCAGGACAACAAAGAGAGCGAAATCTTCGAGCCACGAAGAACTCTCCGAACAAAACGCCTCAAAGGACTCCCTGCCTTTCCCGTGTTGGTTAAAGCGTTGATACGAACGCTCCAACAGCTTATCTTTGTATTGAATCGCCCCGGAAAAATCGCAACGGGCTCCCGGAAATGGAGGAATGGGACCGAGGTCTTCCCTGGAAAGGAGATCTTCTTCAAGCAACAGATCAGGACTAATGAGGAGCGTGTTTCCTGCAAAGGCAGAAATGCTGCTATACGGCGAATTTCCGTAAACCGGGTAGGTCGGATTCAGAGGGAGGACTTGCCAGTAGGTCTGCCTTGTTTGGGCAAGAAAATCGGCGAATCTGTAAGCATCTGGTCCCAGATCTCCAACACCGTAGGACGAAGGGAGTGAGGTGATGTGAAGAAGGATGCCAGATCCTCTTTTATCCATGTTTAGCCTCATTGTCATGACGGTTGCGTCACCCCTGCCTACCGCAGGCAGGCACGAGCCCTCGAAATTGCCGATTCTTATCCTCCCCCGTGACGGGGGAGGAATGAGGTGGGGGTGGGCCCGTTATGGTCCCCCCTCACCCTTTCCCTCTCCCACGGCGGGGAGAGGGTTGGCGGATGGCGACCGTTTCCATTGGACCAGCGGCATACCTATCGGCACAGAGGACAATGGAAACTCCTCCATCAATGGGTTTCGGGGATGAACTTGAACGGCTAGTTGGGAGACTTGTATTTACCGATCTTCTGGCGCTTCGGCAACGTCACCTTTTCACGGAGGACTTTCTTATACGGAACCTTCGTGAGAAGATGCGTGATGATATTAAGACGCGCGCGTTTCTTATCGTCCGATTTCGCCACGTACCAAGGCGCCCATGCCGTGTCGGTCGCTGCAAACATTTCATCTCGCGCCCGGGAGTAATCATCCCGGCGGCTGTAGGATGCGATGTCCATTGGGGAGAGCTTCCATATCTTCCGCCCATCATCGATGCGACCCTCCAGCCGGCGGGTCTGCTCCTCCGGGCTGACCTCAAGCCAATACTTGACCAGAATGATTCCGGAGGCGATCATTATCTTTTCGAAGAGCGGCACGAGCTCCAAAAAGCGTTTGGCTTCTTCCTCAGTGCAGAATCCCATCACGCGCTCGACCCCCGCACGGTTGTACCAGGTGCGGTCGAAGATGACCACCCCGCCAGCCGCCGGCAGATGATGCATGTAGCGCTGGGCATACATCTGCGTTTTCTCACGCTCTGTCGGAGCGGGCAGCGCCACCACGCGAAATACGCGCGGGCTTACTCGCTCGGTAATTGCCTTGATCACTCCACCCTTCCCCGCACCGTCGCGCCCCTCGAAGAGGATACAGACCTTGGCTCCCTTGGCCTTGACCCATTCCTGGAGCTTGACCAGTTCCACGTGAAGCCTGGCGAGTTTCTTGAGATAGTCTTTGTTTTTCAGCTTTTTCCCCGATTTTTCATTCGTTCCTTTTTCTTTCTTCTTGGCTCTAACCATGGTTTTCTCCATTCGAAGTGTTAGCTTAACCTTGTTCCTACCCGTTCATCGTGGGGCTCAGGCCAGGGAACACGAATGACAGCCAATACAGCGCTCCATGCGCGGCGTGCTCAAAATCTTCATGCCTATCTTCTTCTCTCTCCTCCTTCAAGAACAGTGATGGTTTTATTTCTTAGCTTTCGCCTGGCTGGCCACCGCCTCCATCGCCTTCTTCACTTTTTCAGGGTCGCCGAGATAGTAATTCTTGATCGGTCTCAGATCATCTTCCAGTTCATAGACCAGGGGCATCCCCGTAGGAATGTTGACTTCAGGGATCACGTCGTCCGGAATGTTATCAAGATACTTCACAAGAGCCCGCAGGCTGTTCCCGTGGGCTGCAATGAGGACTCGTTTTCCAGAACGCACAATGGGCGCGATCACTTCATGCCAGCAGGGAAGGAAGCGTTCCACCGTGTCCTTCAGGCACTCCGTGAGCGGAATCTGCTCTTTCTTCAACTCTCTATAACGCGGGTCCTTCGCCGGACTCCTGGGATCGGTTTCCTCTAAGGCCGGGGGGCGGATGTCATAACTCCGCCTCCAGATTTTGACCTGTTTCTCCCCGAATTTCTCTGCCATTTGAGCTTTGTTAAGACCTTGCAGGGCGCCGTAATGCCGTTCGTTCAGGCGCCAGTCACGGATCACAGGTATCCACATGAGATCCATCTCGTCCATGACAATCCAAAGGGTTCGTATCGCCCGCTTCAAAACAGAGGTGAAGGCGATATCGAAGATATATCCCTGCTCTTTGAGAACACGGCCGCCTTCCTTCGCTTCTTCCACACCCTTCTTTGAAAGGTCCACGTCCGTCCAACCGGTAAAGAGGTTCTCCTTATTCCAGGTACTTTCACCGTGTCTCACCAAAACCAGTTTGTGCATAGGATTCGCTCCCTCCATTCTTATTGATTGATGGTTTCGACAAAAGTCGTCCCACCGGTGAAAACCGGTGTCCAGGATTCCCTGTGAAAACCGGGAGCCAGTGTTTAGAATGGTTCCCGGCGTTCGCCGGGACTACGACTGGATTCCGGCTTCGCCGGAATGACGATCGTTAGGGTTTTTCGACTTCTTGCGACTTCTTCATTGTATAAAGGCTTTTCTCCCTGCAAACTTGGCCGAAGTTCCCAGCTCCTCCTCGATGCGCAACAATTGATTGTATTTGGCAATTCGATCGGTCCGGCTCGCAGAGCCCGTCTTGATCTGTCCGGCTCCCGTAGCCACCACTAGGTCAGCGATAAAGGTATCTTCTGTTTCTCCGGATCGATGCGAGACTACAGAGGTGTAATCCGCCTCCTTCGCCATTCGCATGGCCTCGAGGGTCTCGGTCAGTGTTCCAATCTGGTTCACCTTAATGAGGATGGAATTGGCGATCCCCTCCCGGATGCCGCGGGCCAATCGTTCGGTGTTGGTCACGAACAGATCATCACCCACGAGTTGGATCTTTTTCCCCAGGGTGTCTGTGAGGAGCTTCCATCCTTTCCAGTCGTCCTCTGCCATGCCGTCTTCGATCGAAATGATCGGATACTGCCGAACCCAATTCGACCAGAATTCGACCATCTGCTCCGACGACCTCTCACTTTTGTCCGATTTCTTGAAGACATACTTCCCCTTCCTCGAATCGAAGAATTCGCTCGATGCCGGGTCGAGGGCCAGACTGATATCTGTACCTGGACGATATCCTGCCTGCGTAATGGCTTCGAGAATTGTCTCCGGGGCCTCGTCGTTCGATTTGAGGTTTGGAGCGAATCCTCCCTCATCTCCCACGGCCGTTGAATAGGCTTTCTTCTTCAGCACGCTCTTTAATGTGTGGAACACTTCAGCACCCATCCGAAGAGCATCGGCAAAGTTTGGTGCCCCGAAAGGGACGATCATGAATTCCTGAAAGTCCACCGAGTTGTCCGCATGGGCCCCTCCGTTCAGGATATTCATCATCGGCACCGGTAGCAAAGAGGCCGAATCCCCTCCGAGAAACCGGTACAGAGGCATCTTTTTTGACGCGGCAGCCGCTCGAGCAACCGCCATGGACACGGCCAGAATCGCGTTCGCTCCGAGCCGGCCTTTGTTTGGTGTTCCATCGAGCTGGATCATCTTACGGTCGATCTCCGCCTGGCGGGTCGCATCCATCCCCTTGATGGCCGTGACAATCTCGCCGTTGATGTGTTGCGCTGCCTTGCGTGTTCCCATCCCCTGATACCGCGATTTTTCTCCATCGCGTAACTCAACCGCCTCGTGCTCGCCTGTTGACGCACCGGAAGGCACCGCCGCTCTGCCAATGCTTCCATCATCCAGCCGAACATCAGCCTCCACGGTCGGGTTGCCTCTTGAATCGAGAATCTCTCTTCCAATTGCTTTTATAATCTTTGCCATAGTAACCTCCTTAAATTTTTAACCCCACCTTTCCTCCCCTTAAATTAAGGGGAGGTTAAGAGAGGTTACGACTCTCAAAAACCACAATGCTGTGCGAAGAAACACGATAGAAGGATTCCTTGATCCGAGGCTGATCAGAAGGTTCGAAGATATCTCCCGATGAAAGCTGTCCGGTATCGACAGCACGGTGCCACACGCAGCCGGAAAGGGATGGCAGCGGCATTTCCACCCCGTGGTCCGACATGTTGAAAACGATGTGAAGGTCTTCTTCCTTCTCTCTTTGCCTTCCCAGTGTATAAGCCAGGATCTGAGCGTCAGAGTCATGCCAGAGCGGTTCGTTAAGTTTTGTCCCGTGCCAAGTCACATCAGGGAAATAAGACTTCTCCTTTTTCTTGCCCGTCAGAAAGTCCTTGCGCATCAGACAAGGATGGCGTTTACGAAAGGCGATCATCTTTGTGACGAAGCCCAACATCTCGCGATTCTTTTCGGTCAGAGTCCAGTCCAACCAGCTCAGCTCATTGTCCTGGCAGTAGCAGTTGTTATTTCCCCGCTGTGTCCTCAGGACTTCGTCCCCGGCCAGAATCATGGGGACCCCCTGGCTCAAAAGGAGAATGGCCATAAAATTCTTGGCCTGCTGGTTGCGCAGAGAAAGAATATTTGGATCGTTCGTTTCCCCTTCGGCGCCGGAGTTCGAGCTGAGATTGTCGTTGTTGCCATCGCGATTGTCCTCGCCATTGGCCTCATTATGCTTCTCGTTGTAGCTGACCAGATCGTAAAGACTGAACCCATCGTGGCAGGTCACAAAATTGATGCTGCTGCTGGGCACTCTTCCTTCCCGTTCATAGAGATCGCTGCTCCCGCTTACCCGGCTGGCAACCGCTCCGATCAATCCCCTGTCCCCGCGAACAAAGCGCCGGATCACGTCCCGGTATTGACCGTTCCATTCCGCCCAGCGGAATCCGGGAAAATCACCCACCTGGTAAAGCCCTGCAGCATCCCAGGCTTCGGCGATGATCGTCGTGTTGGCAAGTATGTTCGAAAACTCGATTCTCCACGGCGTTGGCGCAAAGTACATGGGAGCACCGTTCTGATCTCGAACGAGGACACTGGCCAGATCGAAGCGAAACCCGTCCACATGCATCTCCTGGACCCAGTACTCCAGGCAATCGGCCAGGAACTGTGAGACGATCGGGTTGTTACAATTCACCGTGTTTCCACACCCCGTGTAGTCGCGGTAAATGCGACGATCGTTCGGATCGAGATGGTAAAAACCCGGGTTCGCCATTCCCTTGAAATTGATTGTGGGTCCTCCTTCGCCGCCTTCGGACGTATGGTTGAGGACGACATCCAGGATGACGCCGATCCCAGCCTGGTGAAGGGCCTTCACCAGGTCGCGGAATTCCTGGCAGTGTGTTCCTTTCTCCGGTGAGACAGTATAGCCCGGATGGGGAGAAAAGAAGCTATGGGTGCTGTATCCCCAATAGTTTCTTAATCCCCGTGAAGCCACTCCCTCTGGTACGTCTTGCTCGTCGAAGGCCATCACCGGCATCAACTCAACGTCCGTCACGCCAAGCGCTTTAAGATAAGGAATCTTTTCGATCACTCCCGCGAAGGTTCCGGGATGAGCCACGTGAGAAGTGGGATGCCGTGTAAACCCGCCCACGTGCATTTCGTAAATGATGGCATGCTCCATCGGATGGTTCAAAGGCACGTCTCCCTTCCAATCATAATCGTCGTCCAAAACGATGCTTCGCATCGAAAAAGCACCGTTGTTCCCCGGCAAGCATGCACGTCGCCTGTCCCACAACTCGTGGGTCACCGCTCGAGCCCATGGATCGAGAAGGACCTTCTCTTTATCGAATCGAAGGCCTGTGGACCGGGTATCTCCCGGACCGTCCATGCGCCACCCATAAAAGGTGCCGGGGGCGAGTCCCTCTACATAAACATGCCACGCATAAAAGGTTCTGTTTACCTCGCGGTCGAGCTCAATGACCTGAAATGGCGTCGGGCTGTCCGGCGCCTCATAGAGAAGCAGTTCAACATGGGTGGCGAAACGACCCCATACCGAAAAGTTCGTTCCTTTCGAATCGAAGGTTGCGCCAAAAGGAAAACGATGACCGGGTTGAGTGGAATATTTTTTCAACGCTTCGCTCCTTATATGGTCCGCTATGAAGGTTGTACTCGTGCTTCCTTGCCTCTTATACCCTATAAGGTTGGGGGCTCTGTCCTGGGACCTACTCCGATTCCTTTTTCTTCTTCCCCTGTTCTGTCCGTCATCAGTCGCTCGGGGCTCGAATTCTCATCCGGACTCGCCACCCATTCCTTCAACATTGTGTAAAACACGGCCAGAAGTGTGGCTCCCACGAAAAGGCCGATTATCCCGCCAGAAGCAAGTCCGCCCAGCACGCCGAGCAATACCACAAGGAAAGGAATCTTGGCGCCCCGGCTGATCAACATGGGTCGGATCACGTTGTCGACGTTGCCGATCACAGAAAAAGACCAGATGGCGAGAAAAATTCCCCATCCTATCTGGCCTTTGTAAAAAATAAGCCATCCTGCCGCAGGCAAAAGAACCACCTGGATTATGCCAATTGGGATGAGGCCGAGCACCCCTGCGACCGTCCCGATGAAGACAGGGTTGGGGACCCCTGATATCCAGAGGCCAAAGATCGCCATGATTCCCTGGGCAATCGCGGCGCCGAGGATCCCGAAAACCACCGAGCGCATGGTGGACCCGGCCACAAAAAGAAGATGGCGCCCTTTTTCTCCAGCCAGACGTACGGCCATTTTTTCAAGGCTCATTCGGATGGAGCGCCCTTCCTTAAGGAGGAAGAAGAAAATAATCAGACCGAGGACCGTCATCAAAATGATCTGGGCCATTCCAGTCCCGGCACTTACGATAGAGCCCAAAAGATCTTTAATATGGGGTTTGACCATTTCGAAAAGTTTTGGGGTATCGTGGCCAATGTCCTGCCAAATTCTTTCGAATCTAACACCCATCAACGGCAAACCTTTGAGCCAAAGGGGTAGAGGACCCAGGCCCTTTTCCATCAATCCCTGTGCATAGTCAAGGGCGATGGATGCCTGATTGACAAGTTTATAACCTACATAAACCATGGGTAGGAAGAAGATTAGAGCAAGCAGGAGGGTGGGGATCACCGCGGCCAGGCTGGTTCTTCCTCTCAGAACCTTTTCCAATTTTGTAAAATAAGGCCAGATGGTCACCGCGAAGACCATGGCCCAGAGGATGGCCCGAAGGAAAGGGAGAAGGATCATGATGCTTCCGATGATGAGCAGTGCGATGATCGATAAAACAATAACTTTTTCAATCTGTATAGCATGTTCGGACATGATCGCCTCTTCTATCTTCGGTTTGCCTCAAAAATAAAGCCTTTCGGTTACGGTGGAGCCCCACGGGCAAAGCCCGTGGCACCTAACGAACGCCCAAGCGGGGCGACATCCCGGCCAAGAGCTGGTGCATGGAAGTCTCACGCCTTACGGCGGAGCTTCCCAGCAAAGAAGTATCTTTCCATTATGTGCCCTTTATCCAAAGGGCATGCACCGGCCATCCACGGCCAAAGGCCGTGGCTTTCTGCTGCCGGGGTAACCGTAACCCCAACTCGAAGCCGATTTTCATGATTCGAGGGTGATGCGGCCGCCATGAAAGATTGCCCCGAAAAAAGCTTTGTGCGAGAACAGCACGAAATATTTATGCCCGGTGAACATGGGGCCCAGCCTCCCTACATCATTTTGAGGCTAACCGCAGCTTCCTTCAGGATCTCGGCGCTCTTTTGAAGCATAAGATGTTCCTCCCTCGAGAGGTCAGGCCGGAGTTCCGTCAAGACGCCCTTCAACCCAACGACGCGGGGAAGGGAGAGACAGATGCCCTTGAATGCCTCGACCTCGGTCGTGAGGCTGGAAACGGTAAGGACCCGACGCTCGTCGTCGCGAATGGCCTGCACGATCTGAGCAATTCCCGCTCCGATACCGTAGTAGGTCGCCCCCTTGTTCTCAATGATGCGGTAGGCAGCATGCCGAACGCCATCGTCAATTTGCGATTTCCTTTCTTCCGTCAAACTCACACCCATCTGCGTTGCATAATCCTGGATGGAGACCCCTCCCACTTTCGCGCTCGACCAGACCAGAACCTCTGAGTCCCCGTGCTCTCCAAGGACATAGGCATGAACCGAGACCGGCGCCACCCCCAGATGCTCCCCCAAAAGGGCGCGGAAACGGGCCGTGTCCAGAATGGTGCCACTTCCAATCACCTTGGCCGGGTGGATCCTTGAAAGCTTGGTGACCACTTGAGTGATCACATCTACCGGGTTGGAGACGACCAGGAGCAAAGCCTCCGGCGCGAACTGGAGGACTTGTGGAATGACCTTTTTGAAGACCTCCACATTCCTTTCGAGAAGCTGGAGACGTGTTTCCCCTGGACGCTGACCCACACCACAGGCGAGAACGACAACACCCGCGTTGGCGAGCTGCGGATAGTTTCCGGCCATGACGCGCACCGGATGTGAAAAGGGGGTAGCGTGGAGGATATCCTCGGCCTGACCCTGAGCCAGCTTCTTATTGAGATCAACGAGGATGATCTCGCTCACCGTGCCTTCAAGGGCCATGGCATAGGCCCCTGAGCTGCCCACAAACCCACAACCAACAATTCCGACTTTCATTTCAGGCTCTCCGGGTTCATAGATTTTTTTTGATTTAGTTACATGGTCTTTAGTCAGATAGTCGGTTAGTCAATTCACGATAAGACTACAGGACTAAGAGACTACGTGACTTTTTCAGTCGAAATCTGCCCTATCCGATCCCGTACTTCCCGAGTTTAACAAGAAGAGGACGGGCCTTCCAGATTTCGTCGCAGTACTCTTTGATCGAGCGATCCGAAGAAAATTTCCCCATCCGGGCAACGTTCAGGATCGACACTCGCGTCCATCTGGCTTGATCCTTATAAGCAAGGCTCACCTGCTCTTGGCTTTCCACATATACGAGCGATAATCGGCAAACAAGAGATAGGGGTCGCATACAACAAAGAATCGACGATGGGTTTAAGAAGGTTCCTATCCCCTCCGGAGAAAGATCCGGAAGAGATCTGATCCACGGCCTCCCGGAGCTCTGGATCCGAATCGTAATACTGTTTCGGGTCGTAGCCCTTCGCCTTCAGCTCGTAGACTTGCTCCGCGGTCAGGCCGAAGAGGAAGAAGTTATCGGCTTCCACCTCCTCCCGGATCTCGACGTTGGCGCCATCAAGCGTTCCGCTCGTCAGGGCGCCATTGAGAGAGAATTTCATATTGCCTGTTCCGGATGCCTCTTTGCCCGCTGTTGAAATCTGCTGCGAAAAATCGGCCGCTGGATAGACGGTTTTAGCATTCTTTACGTTGAAGTCTGGAAAGAAAACGACCTTCAGGCGACCAGCGGCAGCGGGATCCCTGTTGACAATCTGTCCCGCGCCGTTGATCAACTTGATGATCAGCTTGGCCATAAAGTAGCCCGGAGCTGCTTTCCCATTACTCCATTACTCCAACATTCCCTCACTCCGGTAATTAACGCCTCAAATCGATGATCTCCATGCGGTTGTTCGTGTCCGGACGCTTCGAAGAGGGCCCCTCGGTCAAAATAACAAGGTCTCCGTCAACCCCATGCGTCTGCAGCCATTGCCGGGCAAAGCCATTCCAGTCTTCCGGGTGTTCTGGCTCCTGTACGGGGTAAACACCATAAGAAAACTGGAGTCCTTGGCAGGTGGTCTCCTGTGAACTCACCGCCGCAATCCACACAGGCAATTTGAACCGGGTGAGGCTGCGAGCCGTGGCCCCGCTCCGTGTCGGTACGATCACGGCAGCCGGACAGACCCGTTCCACGGTCGTCGCCACGCTCAAGGTGATCAGGTTTGCCAGATTCACCTCCCCGTTCTCTTTGCCAGCCTTCAACGTCTCTCGCGCGGGATGAGCGATCCGGTGGGGCTCCGTGGCGGCAGCGATCTTGGCCAACATGCCAACCGCATCAACCGGATACTTTCCCATCGCGGATTCTCCGGAGAGCATTACACAGTCCGTTCCGTCCAGGATCGCATTGGCCACATCGGTCGATTCTGCCCGTGTGGGCCGTCGGTTGTCTGTCATGGACTCGAGCATCTGCGTGGCGGTGATGACCGGTCTCCGCTTAAGATTCGCTTTCTCCATCAGTTCCTTCTGCACGACGGCGATCTGCTCGATTGGAATTTCAACCCCGAGATCCCCCCGGGCGATCATGATTCCATCGGTGACCTCCAGAATTTCATCGATACGATTCAAGGCCCTCGACCGCTCGATCTTGGCGATGATGAACGGCTGGTAATTGAGAGCGGCTGCCGCTTTACGGACGGCGGCAATGTCTGCGGCGCTCTCTACGAAGGACTGACTGACCGCGTCGAGACCCTGCTCCCTGGCGAACACCAGCCAGCGCTGATCTTGCTCGGTGAACGCTCGAATGCCAAGGTCGATGCCGGGAAGATTCAACCCTTTCTTGGAACGGAGTTCGCCTCCGACAAGGACGCGGCACCCAACGTCTGCCCCGTCCACCTTTGCGACCTCAAGCTGGATGAGACCGTCGTTAAGGTACAAGCGATCCCCGGGTTTCACCGCCTGCGGCAGCCGGGAGAAGCTGACAGAGACCCGGCTCGGGTCACCGACGATGTTGTCCGTCGTTAACGTGAAAGGTTCGCCAATCCTCAGCTCGATCGGCTCCTTGGAAAACTGACCGATGCGCATCTTAGGCCCGGGCAGATCCGCCATGATGGCAAGGCGTTGCCCCGTCGACTGCGAGGCGGCCCTTAGATTTTTGATCGTTCTCTCGTGGCTCGCAAAATCGCCATGGGAGAAGTTGAGCCGAGCAATATTCATTCCGGCTCGGATCATCTGCTCCATGACCTCCCTGGATTCGGACGCCGGTCCGAGCGTACAGACGATTTTGGTTTTATGCATTGGCAAAGCCATCTTTATCCCTCCGGCTCTTCGTTATTAGGAGACGTTACCGCCTGCAATCCAGACGCTGTCCGAATCAAAGGTTACCGCATCTCCTTCGGCTGCCCCGTTACGGTGAGGACGCTATTTCAAAGCATTCCCTCCGGATCCACCTTCTTGCGCTTCGAGGTAGCCATTGGGATAGGCACATGGGTGAATTCATTGACCCAGAAACCGACCGCCCTCTTGGTGAATACGGTCCACTAAAGCGAGAGTCAACTCGACCGGCTCGTGGCCATAACGATACGTGAGGCCCTCGTAACCGCACGGAAAGCCATAGACCGTTCTCACTCCATAGCTATGATGAAGACTCAAGACGATCGCCCGAATCACACTGTTGAGGCCCGGGCAGAGCCCTCCGCATGTGACGATGCTGCACTTGAGATTCGAAGGATCAAAATAGATCTTTTCTCTCGGTCCTGCCTTTTCAAAGGATGGAATGGTCTTCCCCCCCCCTCAAAATGTTCCTTCACTTCGCTCAACCCTGAATGAAAGAGCACGCGTTCGTCATTCTTCACAAAATAAACTCCCTTCAAGGGAGAGGGAATGCGGCTTTCGCCCAACATCGAAACCTCGAAATTGAGACCATCCAACGTCATCACTGCTCCTTTTTCGTAACACTTTAACGGTTTGAAAATCTGATCTAATCCCCTCGGTTTCGAGTCGCAACGACCTTCATCCCCCTTCTTATTAACGCCCCCTCCTCTGTCTCCCCCTCTTAAGATAAGAGGGGGAGCGGGGAGTTATAAAAGGGGGAAAACTCTCTCCTCCCTTTAGCAAAGCCTGCCTGCCGGTAGGCAGGGGAGGTGGCCTGCCTGCGCGAAGCCGCTTCGGCGAAGGCAGGGGAGGGATTTTACCCCGGCAGCGGAAAGCCACGGCCTTTGGCCGTGGATGGCCGGTGCATGCCCTTTGGATAAAGGGCACATAATGGAAAGATACTTCCTTGCCGGGAAGCTCCGCCGTAAGGCGCGAGACTTCCGTGCGCCAGCTCTTGGCCGGGATGTCGCCCCGCTTGGGCGTTCGTTAGGTGCCACGGGCTTTGCCCGTGGGGCTCCACAACGTAATTTCAAATAGCTAAATAGTTACCCTTCTTCGTCGAAGACTTTCAAGCCTTCTTGGAGACCATATATCGAAGAAGATCAACTACTCGGTTTGAATACCCCCATTCGTTATCGTACCAAGAGATGATCTTGAAGAATCGTTTCTCTCCTTTGAGATTGTTCTGAACCGTTGCCAGAGAATCGTAGATGGAGGAACGGTTCGAGTGAACAAAGTCGGTCGAAACAAGTTCTTCCCGGATGTACTCAAGGATTCCCTTCAGATAGGACTCCGAGGCATTCTTCATCAAACCATCGATCTTTTCGATGGAGGTATCCTTCGAGGAAAGAAAGGTCAGATCGACCACCGAAACGTCCGGCGTCGGAACGCGAAAGGCCATCCCGGTCAACTTCCCCTTCACCGCGGGGAGCACCTCCCCTACCGCCTTCGCCGCCCCCGTTGTCGAGGGGATGATGTTGATCGCCGCCGCCCTGCCCCCTCTCCAATCCTTTTTCGAAGGGCCATCCACGGGTTTCTGCGTAGCAGTATACGAATGGATGGTTGTCATCAAGCCGTTCTCGATGCCAATCCCTTCCTTCAGGATCACGTGGACGAGAGGAGCAAGACAGTTGGTCGTACACGATGCATTCGAGACGATATGATGCTTCTTGGGATCATACTCCCCTTCATTGACGCCCATCACGAAGGTCTTCGCATCGCCTTTTGCGGGTGCCGTAATGATCACCTTCTTGGCTCCCCCCTTTAAATGAAGACTCGCTTTCTCCGCGTCGGTATACAGGCCGGTGGACTCGATCACATATTCGACGCCGAGGTCCCGCCACGGAAGAAGATCGGGGCTCTTGGTCGCTGCCACGCATTTGATCTTGTGTCCGTCGACGACCAGGATGTCGTCTTCTTCTACAGAAGGACTACTCTTCTCTGTAGAAAGGGTTTTTGGAAATCGACCGTGGACGGAATCATACTTCAATTGGTAGGCAAAATATTTCGCGTCCGTGCTTACATCCACGACAGCGACAACGTCGAACTCTTTTCCAACAAGCCCCTGCTCCACCATCGCTTGAAAGGCCAGCCTTCCGATCCTTCCGAATCCGTTAATTGCAACTTTTGCAGCCATATAAACCTCCTTGAAAAGAAAAGTGTAAGTGTGAGTGCCAGCGCAGGAGTCAGAAGCCAGGAGTCAGAATAAAAAACATTTCATGCTCGATTTGTACGAAACTCAAATCAAATGGTTAATCTGCCTTCTCTTCTGGATTCTGGATTCCGGCTCCTGACTTCTGAATTCTAACGTCCGCTCCCAAAAAGGGTGGTTCCAACACCTCTCAGGTCGGTGACCGCTTGCTTCACCCGTTCGGCCAAGGCTTCCTCCCCGAGCTTCATATAGGAACGGGGATCGTATTTCTCCTTGTTCCCTACATCCCCCTCGATCTTGAGGACCCCTTCATAGTTCTTCATCATATGGTCCACAATGGGTCGGGTGAAGGCATACTGGGTATCGGTGTCGATGTTCATCTTGACGACCCCGTAGCCGACCGCCTCCCTGATCTCCTCAAGAGCAGATCCCGATCCTCCGTGAAAGACCAGAGCAAAGCGCGCTCCTTTGCCAAAAGCCTTTTCCATGGCTTCCTGTCCCTCTTTCAGGATAGACGGCTTGAGCTTCACCTGGCCGGGCTTATAAACTCCATGGACGTTTCCGAAG
>Ga0335070_10004367_pt1:5000-16521 | contig 16521 bp, 12 predicted proteins | sample Lox_Sample_13_FD_206722 | JGI IMG/M metagenome (GOLD analysis project Ga0335070, IMG submission 206722) | Soil microbial communities from Loxahatchee National Wildlife Refuge, Florida, United States - Lox_Sample_1.3 | ecosystem: Environmental > Terrestrial > Soil > Wetlands | place... | reverse complement strand
GGATAGCAGCCTTATTCTTTGGTTATGCGCATCTTACTCGTGGAAGATGACGTCAAGATTGCCTCCTTCATCATCAAAGGATTAAAAGCGGCAGGATACGCGGTGGATCATGCCCTCGACGGCGAAAACGGCCTCTTTCTCATCACGAGCGAGCCCTATGATGCTGCCATCGTCGATATCATGCTTCCCAAACTGGACGGATTATCGCTCATCGAAAGGATGCGAAAAGCGAAAACCCAGACGCCGGTCATCATTCTGAGTGCGAAGGGATCTATTGATGACAGGGTCAAAGGACTTCAGACCGGAAGCGATGATTATATCACCAAGCCCTTCGCTTTCTCTGAGCTTCTTGCTCGCGTTCAAGCACTGATCCGAAGAGCCAGTGGTCTCTCCGAGCCTACGCGGCTCACGGTAGGGGATTTGTCCGTCAACCTCCTGACAAGGGAAGTGACAAGGGGGGACAGGAAGATCGAGCTTCAACCCATCGAGTTTTCCCTGTTAGAGTATCTCATGCGAAGCGCAGGACGGGTTGTCTCAAAAACGATGATCATGGAACATGTGTGGAACTATAATTTTGACCCCCAGACCAACGTCGTCGAGGCCAGGATTTGCAGGCTCCGAGATAAGATCGACCGGGATGTCGACCAGAAGCTCATCCATACCATACGCGGGGTGGGATATGTCCTTAAGGAAGCGGATTAGCCTTCGCAACACGCTCTCCTTCCGGTTGACCCTGTGGTATGCAGGCATTTTCGCCGTTTCCTCATGCGTCGCCTTCCTCTTGTTCTATGCGCTCATCACCTCGTTTATCCGGGAGCAGACGGATCAAGACCTCCTCGTGCAGGTCAGTCGGTTTTCCACACTCCTCGCCTCAGAAGATATCGAAGCAGTCAAGAATGCTGCCGTGATCGAAGCCCAGGCCGCAGGGGTGAAGAAGGTGTTTTTCCGCCTCCTTTCCCTGAACGGACAGGTCTTTTCTTCGTCCAACATGGCTTACTGGAAGAATATCGATATTCATGAAGCCACCCTCAAGGAGTTGCTTCGCGGCCGCCGCCCCGTGTTTGAAACCATCACCATTCCGCAACGGAGAGAGAAAGTACGCATTCTTTATGCCATGCTCAACCCCACCATCGTTTTGCAGGTGGGGCAGGCCATGGAGAGTTACTCCCGTTTTCTTGACGCCTTCAAGGGAATCTTCATCACCACGATGACTTTCCTGATTGTCGTGGCTGCGGGCGTCGGCTGGTTCATGGCCCGCCAGGCGGTTTCCGACGTCGAGGCGGTGACTCGAACCGCTCAGAAGATCTCTGGAGGCACCCTTGAAGAACGGGTTCCCGTAAAAGCAAGGGGCGATGAGATCGATCAACTTGCAATCACCTTTAATCAGATGTTGGACCGGATTCAGGCCTTGCTTACAGAGATCAAGGAGATGGGCGACAATATGGCTCATGATTTGAGAAGTCCCATCACCCGGATCCGGGGGATCGCGGAAGTAACCCTCACGACAGGAAAGTCCCTGGCTGAGTTTGAGGCCATGGCAGCCAGTACCATTGAAGAATGCGATCGCCTTCTTGATTTGATCAATACGATGCTGATGATTTCCAAAGCGGAGGCCGGGGTGGATCACCTTACCAGAGAGGAGATCGATCTCGGGGGGGTTGTTCAGGAGGCATGCAGACTGTTTGAGCCCACTGCCGAAGATAAGGGGATCACATTGAGTTGTGATGTCAGGGAAGGGAGTCGTTTTGTCGGGGATAGCAGGATGATTCAGCGAATGCTCTCGAATCTCCTTGACAATGCCATCAAGTACTCCTTGTCGGGTGGGTCGGTGATCATCTCGGTTGCAGAGAATGATGCACGGATCGTTGTATCCGTCAAAGATACGGGGATCGGCATCTCTGCCAAAGATCTTCCCCACATTTTTGAACGATTTTACCGGTGCGATCAGAGCCGGTCCCAGACCGGCATCGGGCTCGGACTCAGTCTAGCCAGAGCCATTGCCAGGGCCCATGGCGGAGATATTACAGCAACGAGCGCCCTGAATCAAGGAAGCACATTTAACGTCATCCTGCCCAGATCCCTGTTTTTCCATTCCTAAAAGAAAAGTGTCAGTGCGAGTGGTTTGTGCGGAAGCCGTCAATACCCGTAGGCATTTCTCCAACATTACCGATTTGTAATCTTCGAGTCATCTTGTCGTTAACTTCACGGCTTATGATGTAGTCGAAAGCAAGCTGAATCTGGTCGAAAAAATAGAAAAGGAGGAAGAATCATGGAGCGTAAAAAACAGATCAAAACTATTCTGGTTGCCCTGCTACTCGTAGGATCCATACTTGGGTTCGGGTATGGGATGTCAACCGCAATCAAACCTTCTAACGCACAAAGTGCGCCGGCATCGGCGGTTTCCGAACCCCCAATGATTCCGGCAAATTTCACCGATCTTGCAAGGGTGGTCCGTCCCGGGGTCGTCAATATCCAGGTGGTCAAGAAAGTGAAGAACGTTGGCTTTGGATTCCATAGTTTTGGGGGTCCGTTTGGTGACAAGAATCCTTTCGGGGATTTCTTTGGACCCTTCTTCGAAGGGAATCCTCCGCGTAGTTTCGAACAACGGGGTGTCGGCTCAGGGTTTGTTATGAATCGAGACGGGTATATTCTTACCAATAACCATGTGGTCGAAGATGCTGACCAGATCAAGGTGAAGCTTGCAAATGGAAAAGAATACGATGGCAAGGTTGTAGGCCGGGATCCAAAAACCGATCTGGCTCTCGTGAAGATTAATGGAGCCACGGATCTCCACCCTCTCCAGATGGGGAATTCAGACGACATAAAAGTGGGCAGCTGGGTTGTGGCAGTCGGGAGCCCGTTCGGATTGGAACAGACGGTGACTGCAGGAATTGTCAGCGCCAAGGGAAGGGTGATTGGTTCCGGACCGTATGATGACTTCATTCAGACCGATGCCTCGATCAACCCGGGAAACAGCGGGGGTCCTCTCGTCGACATGAAGGGGCAAGTGATTGGCGTCAACACGGCGATCATCTCAGAGGGCAAGGGGATCGGCTTTGCGATTCCGATCAACATGGCCAAAGAAGTTGTTCCCCAGCTCGAAGAGAAGGGACATGTGACCCGGGGCTGGCTGGGCGTGAGCATCCAGGAGGTGACTCCGGGGCTGGCAAAGTCATTCGGTCTCAAGGAAGGGAAAGGGGCTCTGGTTGCCCAGGTGGTTTCAGGAAGCCCGGCGGAGAAGGCGGGAATCGAACAAGGAGATGTCATCGTACAGTTTGACGGTAAGGATGTTGCCAGCTCTAAAGACTTGCCCCGGATTGTTGCATCCACTCCCGTGGGAAAAGAAGTTACCATCAAATTGTCGAGGGACGGAAAGGTTCTTGATCGACAAGTGAAGGTAGGCGAGATGGAGGAGAAAGCAGAAGTGGGTAAAGCTCCTTCCACCAAGAAGTCCCTGGGGCTTACCGTCCAGGATCTTACCCCCGAAATTGCAAAGGGTCTTGGTCTGAAAAAAGAAACGGGCGTGGTGGTGACTGGCGTTGAGCCCGGCAGTCCTGCAGCCGATGCAGGGATCCGGTCAGGCGATGTCATTCGAGAGGTCAACCGAAAACCGGTCAAGGACGTGCAAGATTTTATTCAAAAGGTTGAGAAAGCCAAGGATCAGGATAACGTTCTCCTCTTTCTTCAGAGGGGGCAAAACAATATGTTCGCGGCTGTGACGGTGAAGTAAGGCTTTCAGCGCCCGATCGAAGAGGGAAAACAATTTAAACCCGGATCGGGCGCCTTTTTCATTCCAGGACGGCGCTGTCGAAAGCTCATCGTGGAGGTGAGAGATAGATGGGTCGAAAAATTATCATCAAGACCGACGATTTCGACAATGAGATTCGTTCTTTCCTGAGAGAGGTCGGGGCTGATATGCCGGTTGAATGGACCCTCGAAGCCTTAGACCAGGTGAAAAACGCAGTCATAGAAGCCTTTAAGAAGATGGGGGTTGGAATCGAGGTGGATCGCCGATTTCTGTCTCTGCGAATCAACCGGGTGGATGGTGTTCATAGGTTTCGTAAAGTCTGTAAGAGTTAACTGGCCAACTCCCACTTTATTATTCTTTTCATCCGGCAGGTTTGGATCTATCACCTTTGTCCTCCGGACAGCCTGTCCTTCGAAGAGAGGTTACGGGGCAGCTGCCGGACAACAGCACCTTTTGACTTTCTGGCAGACCTCCCGTCAATGTTTCCTACCCATTTCTGCCATTTTTTTCTTTTTTGAATCAATGAAATCCGGTATAATGGTGCCGCCCTATTCTAAGAGGAGGAAACGGAATGAAGATCCATGAATATCAAGCGAAAGAGATCCTGAAAAGTTACGGAGTCCCTGTTCCCAGGGGCAGGATGGCTGAAACGCCGGAAGAAGCCGGAAGAATTGCCAAGGAAATGGGAACGGAAACCATCGTCGTGAAGGCGCAGATTCACGCGGGAGGAAGAGGAAAAGGAGGAGGCGTCCAAGTTGTTCATTCGGCGCAGCAGGCACAGAATGCAGCGAAAAAGATATTGGGAATGACACTGGTCACCCATCAGACAGGACCTGCGGGTAGGATTGTCCGGAAGGTCCTGATTGAAGAGGGGATGGAAATCGAAGAGGAACTTTATCTGGGGATGGTGATTGACCGGTCAGAAGCTTGTCCGGTGATCATGGCGAGTCGGGCAGGTGGTGTAGAGATAGAAAAGGTGGCTGCGGAATCCCCCGAGAAGATCATCAAGGAATGGATAAGCCTCGTCACTGGCCTTAGGCCTTTTCATCCCAACAAGATTGGTTTCGGACTAGGGCTTGGACTGGGGCAGGTGGGAAAAATGCGGGGAATCCTTTCCGGACTTTACAGGGCATTTATTGAAAAGGATTGCCTCCTTGCAGAGATCAACCCCCTGGTCCTAACGAAGGGCGGTGACTTGATCGCCCTCGATGCGAAGATGAATTTTGACGACAACGGACTCTTCCGTCACAAAGAAATAGCCGCACTCCGGGACCTAAATGAAGAAGATCCCCTTGAGATCGAGGCATCGAAACATAATTTGAATTATATCAAACTGGATGGGAACGTGGGCTGTATGGTGAACGGGGCCGGGCTTGCCATGGCGACGATGGACATAATCAAGGTGGCAGGGGCAGAACCAGCCAACTTTCTTGACGTGGGAGGTGGAGCCACGGTTGAAATGGTGAAAAACGGGTTCGAAATCCTTATGTCTGACCCTGGGGTGAAGGTGGTGTTCATCAATATTTTTGGAGGAATTCTCCGATGTGATACTCTGGCAAAGGGGGTCACGGAGGCCGTTCGAGAAGTGAATGTGAGCGTTCCTATCGTCGTGAGATTGGAAGGGACAAACGTGGCGGAGGGCAGAAAGATATTGAGCGAATCAGGCCTCAATTTCGCCGTTGCAATTGGAATGAAGGACGGAGCTGAAAAGGTGGTAGAAGCACTGAAGAAAGCTCAAAGCTGAAGGGTGAAAGCTGAAAGCTCATTGATTGCATTGAGCATTGGAGCTTTGGACCTTGAGCTTATATCCGGAGGAAGCATGAGCATCTTAATCGATGAGAAGACCATGGTTGTAGTTCAGGGAATCACAGGCAATGAGGGGATGTTTCATACTCGGCAGATGGTCGAGTATGGAACAAAGGTCGTAGCAGGGGTGACCCCGGGCAAAGGCGGCCAGAAAATTGATGGAGTCCCTGTTTTTAATACCGTCGGGGAAGCTGTCGCGAAGACAGGTGCCAACGCCTCTGCTATCTTCGTCCCTCCGGCGTTTGCGGCGGATGCGATTTTAGAAGGCGCTGAATCGGGAATTCCCTCCATTGTGTGTCTTACGGAGGGAATCCCGACGTTGGAAATGGTGACAGTCCGGGCTTACCTAAAAGAGAAGAGGGTGAATCTCATTGGCCCGAATACGCCTGGAATTATATCTCCTGGAAAGTGCAAGATCGGTGTCATGGCGGGGTATATCCATCTGCCGGGGACGATAGGAATTATGTCTCGAAGCGGGACATTGACTTATGAGGTAGTAGATCAACTGACCAAGAGGGGACTCGGGCAGTCGACAGCTGTGGGGATTGGGGGCGATCAGATCATCGGGCTAAACTTTGCAAATCTCTTGGCGATGTTCGAAAGGGATCCTGGCACAGAAGCAGTAATCATGATTGGAGAAATCGGTGGAACCGCGGAAGAGGAAGCCGCTCAATTTATTGCGGAACATGTTCACAAACCCGTATTGGCTTTCATTGCCGGCTTGACCGCGCCCCCCGGAAGGAGGATGGGGCATGCTGGCGCGATTATCGCGGGTGGAAAAGGAACGGCCAAAGAGAAAATGGAGGTTTTGGGAAGAGCAGGGGTGACGGTTGTGAAGAACCCGGCATTGGTTGGAGAAGAGCTGGAAGCTATCTTAAAAAAAACCTCAGCGAAGAGAGCATAGCACACAGCATATATACTGTGATGCAGTATCGATGGGCTGCCGTTTTTCGACTTCAAAGTTACCCCCTGTTTAACTGCGGCACGGGGGAATCGCAACATGGGAACACCAGGTTTCTTGATAAACTCCGATGAGTTGGCAAATCCAATAAACTCAAGAAATTACAGAAAGAGATTTATCTTTTTCCTGATTTATGTTAGGATAACTATTAAGCTTCAATATGAAAGGTATATGACATGCTCCCTGAATTGAGAGATAGACTGAAAGAGTTGAAGGATCGACTGGAATCGCTTCGAGGTTATCTTTGACCCCGATGGAAAAAAGAAGAGGATAGACGAGATTGGAAAGATGATGGCAAAACCTGATTTCTGGGAAGGGGGTGAGGCTGCACAGAAGGTCTTGAAGGAACGCTCTTCTCTTCTAGATAGTCTTTCGCCTTGGGAAGAGGAAAAGAAGGCTTTGGAGGAGATGGAGATTCTTCTTCAACTGGTTGAAGAACAAGGGGATGAGAAAGAAGCCCAAGAGCTGTTGGAGAGGGTGCGAAAAAGCGAAGAGACCGTTGACCAGATAGAGTTTAGAAGAATGTTGGGAGGTGAACACGACCCAAGCAATGCAATCGTGAGTGTGAACGCGGGGGCCGGCGGAACGGAAGCGCAAGACTGGGTGGAAATGCTTCTGAGAATGTATCTGAGGTGGGCGGAGAAAAAGGGGTTTGAGACAAAGATCATTGATATTCTCGCGGGTGAAGAAGCTGGCCTGAAAAATGTTACCTTCATGGTTAACGGATCTTACGCTTATGGATATTTAAAAGCAGAGAGTGGGATCCATCGACTGGTTCGAATATCCCCTTTTGACGCGGGAGCGAGAAGGCATACCTCCTTTGCTTCAGTTTTTGTTATTCCTGAAGTCTCCGATAATATCGTGGTCGCGATCGAGGAGAAGGATTTAAGGGTGGATACCTACCGGTCCAGTGGGGCAGGGGGGCAGCACGTCAATAAAACGGATTCGGCAGTCCGGATCACTCACCTTCCGACGGGCATTGTCGTTCAATGTCAGAACGAACGATCCCAGCATAAAAATAGGGCAACCGCCTTAAAGATTTTAAGGGCGCGCCTTTACGAAAGGGAAATGAAGGAGCAGGAGGAAAAGCTCCAGGAACTTCATAACACGAAAAAGGAGATTGCCTGGGGAAGCCAGATTCGTTCTTACATCATGCACCCTTACAAAATGGTCAAAGACCACCGCAGCAATAAGGTCATTCATCAAGTCGATCGAGTGATGGACGGGGAGATCGACGAATTGATTCGAGCCTATTTGCTGACAACCTCTTAAGCAAAGAGCGCTGAATAATGAGCATTGCAGGTTTAGCGATTAAGAGTGAAAATGTGCATGATTCAAGAATTTGTTTTAAGCTTTTTCCGTCATTCATTGCTGATTGATCAGGTTGATTTTGCAATTTGCAATCATGTGTTCCATGAGGGTTGACTTTTCATGTCTGGAGAAATATTATTAGACAAACAAATGGAGACGGTTTCGGAAGAAGAACGAGGGTGGTTTGGAAATCTGGAGGAGAAAATCCGCCACCTTTTGACAAAATTTCAAGAGCTAAAAAAGGAAAGAGACAGTTTGGCTGCCGCCTTGGATACAGAGAGAGGGAAGGTGCTGCAGCTGGAGAGAAAACTGAAGCTCCTCTCCCAGGATAGAGAAAAGGTTAAGACTCGAATCGATCAGCTCCTCCATCGTTTTCGAAGCATCGAGGCTTAACCTGCCGGGAAAGTCGTCCAGAAAGTTGAAGAGAAATGGGAAAAGAGCGATTGGTTGAGATTAAGGTGTTTGGCCAGACCTACACGGTCAAGACCGATGCGGAAGAAGAATATATTCAGGACGTGGCCAAGTATGTGAATGAGAAAATGGAGGAAGTCTTAAAAAAGACGAAGAGCGTTTCCACGTTGAATGTAGCCATTTTAACCGCCCTGAATATTGCAGATGATCTTTTGAGGGAAAAGGAAAAGAGAACCGCCTTGCTTCGAGAGGTCGAGGCGAAATCGAGAGAGTTGGTTGAGAAGATTGATATCAAAATAGAGGGGATGGAATTCGAGAAATTCCCGATCACGGGCTGATATCCTTCCTCCGCATTCGAGGCGGCCGGAGGATTTTTTGCAGACAAGCTGAAAGTTGGGAACTCTTCGCGAAGGGGTGAAATAGACCGTCGTCAGAAGATGAAAGTGTGGGGAGAAGCAGAAGAAAAGAGTTTCATCGATCCTGATATGAGAAGAGAACGGGTTTGATACCTATTATCGTTTTGAAATTGATCGAGATTCTAAGGGTATTTCCTGAGCTGGGGAGGCTAGAAAAATGGCTGAAAGCCTCCTTGGGGTGGAGTGACTTTCCACTCTGCTGTCCAGTTTTTGAAAGGGGCTGGGGCTTGGAGAAAAGAACTGCAGGCTCCTTTCGAAGGGAAGTAGAATTTCGTGATATAACCCAGGGCAATTGGAAATCACCCTCGGGGTCTCCCTTATCTATTCTTCCATGTCAGGTTCCGGTGAACCTTTCTTATTCTCTATCCCGTCTCAGATTCCTTTCTCTTCTCGACTGAAGGTCCTGTCCCTTTGAGGCAAAGTTTGAGTCGAATCATGGGCCAAGGAACTGTTCTTTTTCCATGATTCATCCGTGCTTAAGGGGTGCTCATGTTGTGACAGACCCTGAACCTGACTTGGTGCAGGTGAGGGCGTGTGTGCGATGAAGAAGGTCTTCGTTCTTTGGAGTAACGCTATGCGCGATGTCCCATGCGCTATGCGATTTCTTATTGAAGGAGGTGAGTGAACCGTTGAAGCTATCGACAGAGATGTATGTCATCCTTATTTCAGTGATTGCCTTTCTCGGAGCCGTCGTTGGATTCCTCGTGAGAAAGAGATTTTCTGAGGCGAGAATAGTTTCTTCGGAAGAAGTTGCCAAACGCATGATCGAAGAAGCTGAGAAGAAGGCTGAGATATTGAAAAAAGAGGCCCTTCTTCAAGCCAAGGATAAATTTTATCAGGAAAAGTCCGAGTTTGAAAAAGAGACGATGGAGAAACGTCAGGAGCTTCAGAATCTGGAAAGAAGAATGAGCCAGAGGGAATCCCATCTTGACAAAAAGATAGAGCTCCTCGATACCAAAGAGACAGATATCGGTCGGCGGGAAAAAGCGGTGATCCAGCAGGAGAAGGCGGTTCAGGAGCAGGAGAGAAAGGTGGCGTCCATCCTCGAAAAACAGCGACTTCAATTGGAGAACATTGCAAAAATGTCTTCGGAAGAGGCAAAACGCCTGTTGATGGAGTCGATGGAGAACGAGGCGAAACATGAAGCAGCCAAGAGGGTGAAAAGGATTGAAGAAGAAGCGCGAGAACTCGCCGACAAAAAGTCGAAAGAGATTATCAGTCTGGCTGTTCAACGTTATGCTGGAGAATATGTGGCCGAGAAGACGGTTTCCGTCGTCAATCTGCCCAACGAAGAGATGAAAGGCCGCATCATCGGTCGTGAAGGTCGAAATATCCGGGCGCTCGAAGCGGCCACGGGAATTGATCTGATCATCGATGATACGCCCGAAGCGGTGATCCTTTCGGGGTTCAATCCCGTCCGGAGAGAGATTGCCCGTATTGCCCTGGAGCGTCTGGTAAGCGATGGACGCATCCATCCCGCACGGATTGAGGAGATTGTTCAAAAGGTGGAGCAGGAAGTGGAAACATCCATTCGGGAGGCGGGGGAACAGGCCACATTCGACGTAGGGGTCCACGGCATGCACCCGGAACTCATTAAGTTGATTGGCCGGCTCAAATACCGAACAAGTTTTGCTCAGAATGTCTATCAGCATTCTCTAGAAGTGGCATTTCTTTGCGGGATCATGGCGTCCGAATTGGGGGTCAATGCGAAGCAAGCCAAGAGGGCAGGCCTTCTTCATGACATTGGAAAGGCCGTCGATCACGAAGTGGAAGGCTCCCACGGAAAGATCGGAGCGGACCTCGCGAAGAAATATGGCGAATCTGTGGTCATCGTTCATTCGATCGCTTCTCATCATGAAGAGGAAAAACCAGAATCCATCCTGGATGTTTTAGTGGAGGCTGCGGACGCTCTTTCAGGGGCGAGACCGGGCGCAAGGCGTGAGATGCTTGAAACTTATGTGAAGCGGTTAGAAGATTTGGAAAAGATCGCCCAGTCTTTCCCGGGAGTGGAAAAATCCTATGCCATTCAAGCGGGCAGGGAGATTCGTATTATGGTCCAGCCCGAGCGCATCTCCGATGAGGATTCTGTAATCCTTAGTAGAGACATCGCCCGTAAGATTGAAAAGGAGCTGACCTACCCTGGTCAGATCAAGGTCACGGTTATCCGGGAGATGCGGTCGGTGGAAATCGCTAAGTAAGAAATCAAACTCGAAGCACGAAATCCGAAATTCGAAACAAATTCGAATGACCTAACCTCAAGACCAAAAAGGATTATGTAGGTCATTTGAATATTTAAATTTTGGGTTTGTTTCGGATTTCGATATTCGAAAATTTCGAATTTTGCAAAGGGTGAGGATGCGCATTCTTTTCGTCGGGGACATCGTCGGGAAAGCGGGACGGGAAGCGATTGAAAGAGTATTAGAAAAAGTCGTTTCCAATTACAAGATTGAGTTCACCGTCGCCAACGGCGAGAATGCAGCGGGGGGAATGGGGATTACACCTACCATTGCCATTGAGATTCTCGATCAAGGGGTGGATGTGCTGACCTCCGGAAATCACATCTGGGCGAAGAAAGAAATTGTTCCGTTTTTGGATGAGGAGCTTCGAATTTTGAGGCCGGCGAATTACCCACCTAAGGTGCCTGGAAGAGGAAGTGGTATCTTTCATTCGCGCAGCGGGGAAAAAGTAGGCATTTTGAATCTGGAAGGCAGGGTTTTTATGAAGCATCTGGATTGTCCGTTCCGGGTCGGGGAAAAAGAGGTTGAATTGTTGCGGAAAGAGACCAACGTCATTCTTGTGGATTTCCATGCGGAGGCCACTTCAGAAAAAATGGCGCTGGGGTGGTTTTTAGATGGCAGGGTGAGTGCT
>Ga0335070_10004366_pt1 | contig 16523 bp, 14 predicted proteins | sample Lox_Sample_13_FD_206722 | JGI IMG/M metagenome (GOLD analysis project Ga0335070, IMG submission 206722) | Soil microbial communities from Loxahatchee National Wildlife Refuge, Florida, United States - Lox_Sample_1.3 | ecosystem: Environmental > Terrestrial > Soil > Wetlands | place: USA... | reverse complement strand
AGTCCTCGAGCGCAAACTCTCTACAAATGCACAGTACAGGGGAGGCAAAGTTGACGGAACTGTCAGTTCTTACAGCCGTTTCTCAGGGTGGTCGAGCAATGTGCAGCCGGTAGAGGAGCCATATCTAGGCTTCCAGGCATCGCCGGGGTGTTCAGGCTTTTCGGTACGAGAGGAAGAAATGCGTGGTGCCCACAAGTCCGGTGGGTGTCGAGCAAACTTCGATCGTTCATTCCCATGACCCGTGAACACGGCTGGCTACCCGAAGAACGACCATCAGCATGAATAGGGCTATTAGCACGCGCTTAAGTTTGGCTGTCCGGTTCATGGGTTTCGCAGGGCCGTTGCACTCTCATCCAGTCGTTCTTCTTCGAGCAAAGTAGGCTGAAAGAAGACCGCTCAACAACTGTCAGTATTGACCGTGGGCCTTAACTTGGCGGTCGGTCGGGCGATTAGAGCCGATTTTTGTTCGCAGAGACGTTTCGCCGATGTTCTACACCAAGCTTGCGGACACAAACAGCTTATCGGCAAGGGCGGCCTCGATGGCGGGGACAAGATCCGAGCCTAACCTCGGTTTCACGACATAGGCCGAGCCGCCCGCACCAATTGCGGCATTCACATAATCTCGATCTTCGTGCACGCTGAGAAAGATGATCTTTGCAGTACAGCCCAAATCCCGCAGTTGCCGCGCCACATCGATCCCGCTCACTTTGCCCATGGAAATGTCCAGGACGATCGCGTCGGGTCGGAGCCGAAGGTATTCCCGAACGACGGTGCTTCCGTCGGTAATGGCGGCAACGACCTTATAATTATTCTGCTTGCTGAGCATTTTTCCAACATGCGCGAGGACAGCAGCATTGTCGTCGGCCAGAAGTATGGTCACGTTCGCCACAATCTCCCTTCCGAGGGCCGGAGAACGGGACTGCAGGCGGAAAGCAGCAAGAATGTAATCACCGTACTTGGCCGATTGACCAGCGTTCGAACTTCATCTTAGGTTGCGTCCGTTGTGTCGGCTACTGTCAATTTTGACGTATCTGACCTCGTAGCGACTGGCACATTTCCTTCCACCAGAGTACCTAGGGACGGCTTCGACCAGATGGAGAAGTCTCCCCCGACAGAACGCAGACGCTCTCTCATGCTGACCAGCCCAAGTCCGTAATTAAGCTGTGGGACATCGGGATTAAATCCGACCCCGTCATCGGAAACGCGCAAATGAACCATCCCCGACTGGGAGGTCAGATCCACTTTGACGTGGCGGGCCTGGCTGTGCTTGACCGCATTGCGTAAAGACTCCTGCACCGTTCGGAAGAGATTGAGGGAGATATTCTCATCGAGATTCTCGGGTAACCCGCTGACGATGCAATCGACTTCAATCTTGTGCTGATGGGAAACCTCCCGGCAGAGATCCCGCACCGTCGATGCCAGCCCAAGGTACCGCAGCTTCGACGGATGCAAGCGATGAGACATGTGCTGGATATCAGTGGCGATTTCGTTGGTTAACCGCCAAAGCTCATGCAGTTCGTGTTTTTGTGACTGGTCCGTGCTAGCGGATGTCGCATGTTCAATTACCTCCAAACCGTTTGCAAGCAGCGCCAGCCGCTGGTTTATGTCGTCGTGCAACTCACGTGCGATCCGCGCCCGCTCCTGTTCTCCAGCCCGGATAAGTCGTCCGCTGAATTCGGCCAGGGTGGCTCTTGCTTCCTTCATATCACTGATATCCATGCAGCAGCCGACGTATCCGGCGAAGGAGCCATCGCTGTTGAATCTGGGCACGCCAATGTCAAGGACCCACCGATATTCCGCGTCGTAGCGACGAAGGCGGTATTCCATGCTGAATTTCTCTCGCCGATCAAAGTGTTGGGTGTACGTGTCGAAGCACTTTTTCAGATCGTCCTCATGCACGCCTTCCGTCCAGCCGTTGCCAAGCTCCTGCTCGAGACGCCGGCCGGTAAAGAGAAGCCATGGCTCATTGAAGTAGTTGCACAGCTTGTCGGGGCCGGACATCCAGATCAGAACGGGAGCGGTATTGGCGATCAGGCGAAAGCGCTTCTCGCTTTCGGACGCCGCTTCTTCCGCCCTGCGACGATCGGTTATATCCCTGATGATGACTGTAAAAAGTTTCTCACCCTCATCCTGAGTGTGAGAGATGGACGCTTCAATGGGAAATTCCTCGCCATTCGTCCGCAAGGCCCAGAGCGAACCGTTCGTACCCATCGCACGACTGGTCATACCGGTCTCGCCAAAACGTTGAAGATGCGCGCTGTAAGAAGAACGGAAGCGCGCCGGGATAAATCGTGTCAAAGAACTCCCGATTGCATCGCTGGCACTGCAACCGAACATCTTCTCAGCGGAACTGTTAAACAGCAAGATCTGTTGCTGGCTGTCGACGGCGATGATCGCGTCCATCGCAGAATCCACAATGGCTGTTAGCCGGTTCTCACTCTCTTGCAGTTTCATCTGAAACGCCTTGCTGTCAGTGATGTCCTGGGTCGTGCCGTAAAGATGGGTCGTCTGACCATTGGCATCAGTCAAAGCTGCACCGCGAGTGGTAACCCACCGTTTGCTGCCGTCTGGCATCACCAGTTCCAGGTCGAGCTCTCGAACCGAACCGTTCTTCACATCTTCCTGCATGGCGGCACTCAGGCGTTCCCAACTCTCAGGAGTGAAGAGGCGGGAGAATTCCTCAAACGACGGTGGGGGCAGTGAGGGATCGAGTCCGTGTATGCGGTACAACTCCTGCGACCAAGTAAAGGACTTCTGTTTGGGGTCCCACAGCCAGTTGCCCACCCGGGCGAGGCGCTGCGCATCCGCCAATTCTCCTTCTCTGCGGCGCAGGGTTTTTTGTGCCCGCTTGCGATTGGAGATATTGCGAAACAACAAGACAATTAGCAGGGTCTCAATCAACAGAACGGCGGAGAGGCCCAGAACTCTCCAGCGGTACAACTCCCATGGGGAGTACTCCCAGTTCAGCAAAACGCTTCCCGGAGGCAGCTCATTTTCAGCAATACCAAAGCGATGAAGCTGTCGCCAGTCGACCATGTAGTGCTGGAAGTCTCCAGTGGTAACGGGAATACTCTCCGCCCTATCGCCCCTCAGAATCCGTACTGCTGCCTGCCCCAGGGCGCGTCCAACGTCGCCTAACTCCGCGACGCTGCCACCTACTGCACCGTTGCCGACGATCGAGGAAAAAGTACCGTAGATAGGACGATTGGCAGCCTTGGCAATTGCGGGAAGGATACGGGCAGGAACGAACTGCTCGCCATTAGCGTCGATTTCGAAATCGAGCAAAAGAATGACGGTACCGGGCCCCACGCTGGCCAACCGCTGCTCCGTGTCCACCAAGTCAAGGTTCGTCAAATATTCAATCTTGAGATTCGATTCGTACTCGCGAAACTGTTCTCGTGCGAGCTTCATGTCGAGGCGCTCAACGTCTGAGGAGCCTGAAACAACGATCACCCGGGATGTACCAGGATTTTGCCGCAGCGCCAGCTGCAGGGTAGGCAAATAATTCGACCTTCTGACTACGCCTGTTCGGTTTGGCTTTGGCTTCAGCCAGTCAGATTCATTTGTGGGATCGGCAATAAAGAAGAGGAGAGCTGCGTCCGGGAAGAGCTTCGCTTGCGTCTGTTCCGCAAAGTCTATTGTTGCCTCTCCAATCGCGATTACCAACTGAAACGTCTTTCCGCGGTACTTGTCGAGGAGATATGTCGCCGTAGCGTTCTTGCGGGAACGATCGGCAAGGGAAGAAGAGAAATCGAGATAGTCGAAGCTAAAACGAACAGGTTTGTCAGAATTGGTAAGAATCTGAGCCTCGGCCTGCTCGATCATGGATGCAACATCCGGCGAATCAGGATCTAACGAGGAAAGGAAGAGTACTTCAATCTGTTGCGGGGCCCGCCTAGCCGTGCCATGGAGACGAGAATGGGATTCCGCCGCGTCAAGCTGAATCGCACCAAGGCCTAGGAGGCACACCAGTGCGCTGCGGAATAGCAGCCTTCCGGCACTGGAGCATCGCAGATTTCGAGCTGTAAACTCCGCCATGAAGATTTCAATCGCGTTGCTTAGTAATCCCAAATGGAGATCACGCATCACACCATAATAATGGTCCCCGAGATCCGACCACTGGCAGTGTTGACAGTCATGTACTTCTACAAATTTAGGAAGCTGCTGCCGGAAGCGGAGCGCGACGCGAAACGGACACTGCAGTGGATCGCCTAGCCTCGCTCACAAGGTTCCGTCCTTCTGCATCTTGGTCACGACAAGCGTCACTAGTCCGTTGATTGCTTTGTGGACATTTGAAGGATTGAACGTGTCAGTCGTTCCGGTCCAAACCAATTGGCCGTCTGGTACAGAGGTGACGTAAAGGTTGGTCTCCACCCGGACCTTCTTCTCCTTCTGCAGGTAGCCGGGCGAGTACACCACGGGGTAGAGAGTGCCATAGTAGCCGTAGAAGCTGTTGTAATAAGGATAGGGCACAAAGTACGCCGTGCCGGGGACGTAGGTGACGGTGTTATCCACCTTGATCAAGCGGGAAACCACAACCGCTTCGATCTCGTTGACTCGAATTTGCTCTCTCAAATAGCTGAGCTCAAGCTGAGTTCCGGGAGGGCGAAGCAGGATTGTGTTTCCCGGGATAGCCTCGTAGCCTTGACGGGTGAGCTCGGCGGACAAGGCATCCTCAAAATCAGCACGGACCTCTGCCTTATTGCTCAGACCCAGCGCCAATACCCGATGAAATTTCTTCTCCGAATTGTAGCCGGGATTCGTCCAACTCATGACGAGCTTGCTCGATTTGCCAAAAAGTACTGTGGCTCCTGCGAGCAGGATGACGATAGTCAGAACCTTGCGATTCACTGTCTCCTCGTTTGGTTTACAACAGATACACAACCCGTTTGCCTTGGCCAGTCGGACAGTAACACTGAGACAAATACCCGGATACAATCATGGGAGCAATCCTTCTCTATTTCGCGCAACCGCCCTTCGTTCACTTCGGCGGGAAGTTTTTCAGCAGTTTGGCCACTGCCTTGTTCAGCCGCTTCTGGTTCTTCTTCGGATCCTTACTTGGGTTCAGCGTCTTGGATGCCTGTCCACGCCAAAGGAGCTGTTGTGGCGATGGATCATAGAAATCCAGACCCAACGTCCCGATCTGAATCGTAGTACTCGTGACGGTCGCCATGCCGCCTCCAAACCGCCAGCCACCTCCCGTGCCGTAGGCATTCCACTGTTCCTGTTGGGTGATGGACACTTGGTAAGCAACGTACAGGTCGGCCTTGTCATCGTCGGTCCTGGTCAGCCCCTTTGCGGCCAGCGACGTATCAACCGCCAGCTTGATCTGCTGATCGAGAATCTGATTCGTCTGCTCGGCTCCCGGGATGGTGACCCATTTATAGGTCTTATATTTAGAGAAATCGGTACCCGGCATGTAGTTCGTTCTGATGTCTTGCGCTGCGGCGAACCCACACACCAGCATCACCAAAGCAATTCCGGCAACTCCACTCTTAAGCCTGCAAAGCATTGCTTCCTCCTATATAACCGCCGAACGGAGATTAGAGGGAGCGTGAAGACGTGACAACTGTCAGAATTAGCAGTCGATTCCAACGTCGGCATAAAGGCCAACTCGTTACCGGTGCCAAACCTCCGCGTGGAAGCGGCTTCACTGCTTTTGGTAACCTGTAAATAGTGACAGTTTCATCTCGCCTCGTCTCTTCTGTAGTGTCTACTTGGCTCCATCCAAGCTGGCGGGCGTATCTCTGTCGACTCCAACGCCAGGAAGAGAAAAGTAATGACCAATCGAAGATGCTTCTTCGTGGCGTGGCTCATCGTGATAACGGTCACTCCATACACCTTCGCTCAAAAAGTGAAGGTCGGGTACGACAAGAGCACCGACTTTTCGAAATATAAGACCTACACGTGGGCCAAGCCTCAGACTCCGGTTATGCGCCCCTTGCTTTACGAAACCGTCGTGGGCACAATCGATCAGGAACTTCAGGCCAAGGGCCTTGAGAGAACTGATAAAGATGGTGACCTGACTCTTATCTCCGCGGGCGGGATCGAGTACGGAAGCAATCTGCCCGCAGGCACTCCAATCCTGCCGGTTTACGGTGGCCCACCTCCGGACCTTAATGCGACGATGTGGACTGGTTCATCGACCTCCTCGGTTTCGTCCGGGCCGATTGTCGCGAAAGGAACCCTGATCCTGGAGTTCGTTGACCGAAACCAGAACAACGTGATCTGGAACGGAGTTGTCACGCGCACATTTGATCCAGAGCAGAAGGATAAGGGACTGGTTTTAGCGCAAAAGGCAGTTGTCAAATTGCTGAAGGGATTTCCACCCAGACATTCCTCTAAATGATCCGCGCCTGAGGCTAAGTCTCTGCTGCATCAGTACAATGAGAGTATGGTGGGCCACAACTGCGACGCGGCCGCCACTTCCAAGAACTAGAACGTCCATCCCAGGCTGGATGTGGAGCCGTAATCTGTTTTGGGCAGGTTTTGCGGTGGGTGGCTGTCGACGTTGAGATAGTACCCAAACTGCCAGTACAGATCCTTTGCGATCCTCAATTTGAGCGAAGTGTTCAGGTCGAAACGGACTCGCCCTGGGTCCGTCATGCTGGGATAGACATTCGCTGTTGCTAAGATATTCGTAGTCTTAAAGCGGAAGAAATTTAGTTGAGTACCGAAAACCAATTCGGCACTGTCGCCTGTCTGACCGGTAGTCGAGTTCGCAGAATAGCGCTCACGGTTATAGACCACTCCGCCGTATCCGGTGGCGAAGCTATTGTTCGTAGTGCTGAAGACGTGCCCGACAGCACCGCCGAGTGTGGTACGCAGACGGAGTTGCTGCTGATCGCTTTGCAAGAACTCAGCGAGACCCAGGTAGAAGTTGCGTGGCGACCGCAATTGTCGGGTAATGTTTAGGCTTAAATCGTTACGAAGGTCGGAAATGTCCCCACCACCGCTGAACGTCGACTGATAATTCCCCGAAGTCGACCACTTGGCCCGTTGGAAAAGCGCATTCGCCTGAAAGTTGTATTGCGTGCGGCTCTGCTCTTTGGAGAAATTCAGGCCGGTGGACAACCCGCCATGCAGATTCTGCCAGAATGTCCGATCCGTTCTATCGATCTCAACCACTTCCTTGCCTGGGACAACCTCACCGCTGGAAGGGCCCGTTACTTGCACCTGCAGTTCCTTCGGTTCATTTCCTTGGTTTGCGGTCTCAAGACTACCGGTGTAGCGTCTTCCAGCCTTGTCCGCAACCACGAACTCCTGGGCACTTTCCACTTTTGTGATCTTGGACCAGTCCATTGCGACGGTGCCGTCCACATAATCAAGTTTTACGTACAAATAGCCTTTCTCGAGCTTGATGATTTCGCACGTAATGCGGTCACCATTGGTGAACTGGATTATATCTTTCTTCTCTCGCGCCAGGCATGCCACACTGATAAACAAAAACAGCAGAATCATTCTGGCGAACCTGCGGCGAATTAATCCCTGACGATGGACTTTCATGAATGGCATAGTCCCACCTGCATCTTCGTTTCTATCGGAGTCTCCCGATCCTTACGGCCATGCAGTGCCGAAGCATTGCTTGGGAATGATCGGGAGAGTCTCCATCAGCCCACTGGAGTCATTGAGGCATTCATTAATCACGATATGTGACCCTGTCCGGGCGCACACCTGTCAGAATTGGCAGGTGACAACCCCTGAGGTCCCAAGGACGAGCGGTCTGCGACTCCTGCGACTCCTAATGAGGCTGGATCTTCTGATTTCGTTTTTCGGTCTTCTTCTTGAACAGCTTCTGTTGGAGATCCGGCCCAAACTCCGAGAAAATGGCCCCCGCCGTTCCGAATACGAGACCGATGCCAGCTCGCGAGAACACCAGGCCCACACTGCGATCTTCCGCGGGGTAGTACAGAGTAGAAAAAGCGCCTGCTGCAACCCTTCCAACGGAATTGGAGTAATTGAATGAAGTGCGCCCCGAGTCCTTGCGTGTCACGAATGCGCTCGCGATGGCATGGCCTAGACGCCTTTTTGTACTTCCCTCCCCCTCCCTGAAATATCTGGGATCTTCGTGCAGCATCGAAGGAAAGGCATATGTACTCATAAATTCGCCAATTGCGTAATCGGCGAACGATGCACCAAAGCGCTTCGCATACCCGGACATCCCCTGTCCGTAAGAGGGGAAATCGTTTCTCGCCTGTCCCATTCCGGCCTGAATTCCGGTGCCAACAAATGTGAACGGGTCGGTAGCATTTTCCCTGAAGATGCGGAACTTGCCGCGCGACGTAAGCGGAGGCGCGTTCTTGTCATTGGTGATGCCGAAGGTTCGCACCACGCCAAACATGCGTTCGCTGTCAGCTGGGCCGGTTGTCTTAGGGGGCTGGGAGGCGGTCTGAGTTGAGGAAGAGTGGGATGCCGGCGTTTGCTCCTCGGGACCTGAAATCACCTGCGCTGTTGCGAAAGAGACAAGAACGAGAAACAAGACCAGCAAGACAGCCCCGCCCTTCGCAGCGCACGGCTTGTGGCGACCCACGGTCGAACTCGGCATCCCATCTCCTGACAATTGCTCACAGACCGCTGAGACATTGATGAAAAGATCAGACGGCTGCTTACTCACCGGGCGAACGGGACTGTGCAAAACCCCATCGTGTTTGAGGAGCCGAGGAAGGACCCATCACTTCATCAGCGTCGCTTGCGCTATTCTTGCAGGGGCTTGACCGTAGTGCTCGAGTTCGAGTTGACCACTCTTATTGAATTTCAATTTCACTGCGTAATACAGCAAGCCGTCCCCCTTGCCCTCTTGGTCGAGGTCGAGAACTATGATGCTGAACTTATAGCTAGTCGAGCGTCCAGAGTTCCACAGTTCAGGCAACGACATTTGCCGGTTCGAGACGAGAGTAACGCGGCGGCCTTTGGGCCCAGGCTTCTGCCGAATAATCTGCACTTCGTTCCCCACCGTGCCGGTCATCGCCATGCGACCCTTGCCCTTGATTTTCTCCATCGCGCTCACGAGGCTATCCTGTCCCTTGCTTTTCAGAATTCCCGCGAGTTCGTTAAGCTCGCCATCACTCGAATAGTCTTCGACGATCACGGACCCGGTTACTGTCTTGCCGGCAGTGGGGCCTGACGTTCCAAAAACAGTGATGGCGTAGTTCTCTCGTTTGGGTTGGTCCTGTGCTGCCATGGGCAATGACGCACAAGCAAGAGCTACGGCAATAAGGATGTGCGGCTTCAGAAATTTCATAGTTTTATCCTCTTTCACTTTTTCTCAGACATCCCTCGCGGAACAATTTCCTGCCCGGGAGGTACCAACAGAAAGCCGGTCACTTGCTTTCCGATCCCTCTCCATCAGTGGGAGTCGCCGTCCTGTTTTTTCCACTGTGAGGGCCGTCATCGATGTCACTGGGCCTTTCTGCGCCTGATTCGGTTCGTGGCTCCAGATCGAGATACTTGACGAGCATCACCTCATTGCCCTGCTCGTTATAAACAAGTTCGTCGACGAGTCGTTGCGCCAGCAGCACACCGTATCCACCCGGTCGCATGCCCAGCGCGGTCCGATAATCGACGTGTCGCAGCGGTTCGTCCGTCGGGTTGGCGATGGCAGCATGCGGAATCTCGTCTAACGTGAATCCCTCCCCCGGATCGCTAATAAGGCAAGACACCATGTGGCGAGCGCGAAGATACGAGATTTCGACTTCCTTTGTGGGATCAAGGTGCCCACCATGCTCGATTGCGTTGGTTAGCATCTCTCGGAACGCCACTGCCACCGCACCTTTTTCCGGGTCTGGCAGTTCGGCAATTTCTTCAAGAAATTGAAGCACGCGATCGGCGGTCTCCAGATCGCAACGAGCCCTGAGACGAATCCACTCTGGCGTCGCGGAAATCACTTCGATACCGTCGTCCCAACACGGGTCCTCGATCGCAAGCTTAACCATAACCGCTAGCGATCCTGGCGAGAATGGCTTGGAGAAATAGCTGAATACATGCTCACGCATTGACGCAATTACATCCGCAGGCGTGCCCTCATCCGCAAGGATGATGAGACGGGTGTGCGGCCGAATACGGCGGAGCTTCCTCAGCAATTCGATATCTTCTCGCCCCGAGGTCTTCTCCCCGGTCACAATCAGATCGAAATTCTTGTTCTGCGCCATAGCGAGAGCAGCCGTGTTGGTAGTTACGCTCCGAATGCTCCACAGTCCGGCCTCGAGGATTCCACGCAGTTGTTGCTCAACCTCTGAATCTTCGCCAACCAGTAGGGCGGTCCGGACCGCAACGGGACGCAGGCTGCTATTTGGAAGGGCACTCATATGTCGACTCTCAAGATCAGAACGCTTCTCCCCGCATTCCTCGAGCAGAGCAAATGCTAGGAGCAACAAGGTGCCCTGTAACCTGTCAATGTTTACAGTGCCTCGAAGGCCGTCACCGTCGGAAGTGGAGTGGCACACAGGAATCGGAGTTCGTATTCCAAGCTGTCAGAGTTGACAGTTGTTCAGAGAGAGCAAAGCTTTTAGGTTGTTGATTGGGGAGAGTACGTCCCCACGGTTAATGGATTCCCTACCGTTTCTGGAGTGCCTATGAGAACGGCTTCACCACGGACAGTCTCCGACTACCCAATCTCCGCCTGCATTGCTGCCGGTCTGGCGCTGGTCTTGGCGACGGTGCCGACCGGTCTCTCAGCTCAGCAATTATCCCAACCGTGCGCCGAAGATAATGGGCGCTGGCTTGAAAAGTTCAATGAATGCGAATCCGTGAGCGAACACTGGTGTCATTCGGCGGGCGGACAATTCGTCGAGTGCGGATCGGCTTGTCGCCACGAGTCAGGGCCTGTGCCCTGCACGATGCAATGCGTCCCCGTGTGCACGTTTGCGACCCCGCTGGTCCAGAACAGCCCAAATGACACACACGATATCGATAACAAGTTTGTGACAACCGACGGAACTCAAGCGGAAGATTCCAAAAAGCCGGGCTATGTACGCGATTCCAGACCGCAACTGTTTTCCTACGACGAACTCGTCCAATTGAGCCTGAACCAGCCAATGAGCCAAGAGTTGACGCAGAAGCTTCACACGGTTACCACCACTCCCTTTGTCAATAATGAGGCCTATTATCGCGGGGCCAGACCTCGACCGCTCGAAATCAGAGGTCTCGGACCTTCTCTCCGCGTCGCAATGTGGAACATCGAGCGGGGATTGAGCCTTGATGATATTCAACTGTTTCTCACTGACAAGGACCGCTTCATGGTCAAGGTGGAGGAGGAACGAAAGAAGGCAAAGGAAACCGGTCAGCGCACCCGAACAGTTGCTCTCGAAAACATTCCGCAGGAAATCGAAATACTGAAAGCGGCGGACGTGTGGATTCTGAATGAAGTGGATTGGGGTGTGAAGCGGACACAATATCGCGAAGTCGTCCGAGAACTCGCCGGAACCCTGAATATGAATTGGGCGTATGGGGTGGAATTTCTTGAGATCGACTCGAAGCAATTGGGAACCGATACGTTTGAAGACAAAGAGGATGAAAAAGAGCGGCAGCAACTGCTCGAACAGTTCCGAGTGGACAAGGACCGAGTGCGAGCTCTGCACGGACATGCCGTTCTGTCACGCTATCCGATTCTAGGAGCACGGCTGGTTCCCTTTAAGGTTGGTTACGACTGGTTTAAAGAAGCGAAGATTACGAAATTGGAAAAAGGAAAGCGGAAAGCCGCCGTCTTGGTCGGCGAAGAACTGCTGCAGGAGGTTCGTCGGGGTGGGCGTACGACGTTGTTTGTCGACCTGGATGTCCCGGAGGTTTCTGGGCAGCGGCTCACCATCGCCGCAACCCACCTGGAGAACCGCACGAAACCCAAGGTGCGCCGCCAGCAGATGGAGGAATTACTGGGCGAGGTTCGGGGCGTTCACAACCCGGTTGTGATTGCGGGCGATTGGAACACAAGTGGCTCCAACTCGACTCCTACGAGCGTAAGCAACATGCTCTACAAGCGGTACGGAAATTTAGATTTCTGGACCACCCATGGTATCCAATGGGCGACGGGGGTTGGTCTCGTTTACAGCGCTGCGCGAGGCGTCAGGAAGCTCGCGGGGATTCAGTATCGTGTTGATCCGACCTCGGCGAATATTCCCGGGATCCATCCCAACCTCGAACGTGGCCTCTTCAAAACGTTGGAGCGATTCCGCTTTGCCGACGGAAAGGCCTTCGACTTCAGGGGAGTAGCCGCGCGAACGGTGAATGAGAAGTCCGGCACGCTGGGAAACTCGAACCAGCGTTTAGGTAGAGGATTCGCTCCCACTTTCGCAACTGAGTTCGTGTGGAAGAAGCTCCGAGTTGCAAAGTTCAAACTTGACTGGATCGTCGTCAAATCTGAACTCACCAATCCGCGTGACGCGAAAGGACCGTACATCTTCGCACCTCACTTCGGGCGCACTCTATCGGATCTGAACAACTCAACGATGGAACCGCTTTCCGACCATAGTCCAATGACGGTAGATCTGCCATTCCATGAACCGTTACAGATTGGAACGAAAAGGAACTGAGCCACGACGCTTCTGGACCGCCTCGGCTCGGAGTTTGTTGCAAGGCCGCCTGCTCGAAACCTACCCTCTATTTCGAGTCTCTTAGTCTGAGCGAATGATGGCGACGACTCAGGCTGCGCACAGAGTGCGCATTAAATATCTGCTGCCCGATCAGGTAGCCGAACACACCCCCGACGGCCACGTCAGAAGGAAAGTGCTTGAGACCAGTCACCCTGGTTACCGAAACGGTTGTGGCAGTTCCGTAGACTAACCATCGCACCCACGGTTTCGGATATTCGTGGGCCACGACGCTGGCCATGGTCCAGGTAAAACCGGAATGCGCAGAAGGAAAGGAGCTCCCGAATGAATTGTTTTGCCAGAAACGACCATTGCCATTACCTTCGCTGGGGCGTTCGCGCCCGCCAATCACTTGCATAAGCCCAACTACCGCTGCGGTATTGCCAAAAGCCTCGGCGGCCAGGATCCCTGTTTCGTTCGCGTGCTCATCCTTAGTGTTCAGGCTCGATAGCCAGATGGCGGCAACAGACGATGTCATTGCGTACATTCCCACGTCAGAAATATGCTGGCTAACGTCAGTGCGATCGCGGGAGAGTGTTCCTGAGATGTGCCTATCACCGGCAATCAGTCCTCCGGTTGCAGCCAAAAACACCAGATCCCACTTGAGGTTGCGGCGGCGAAATGGTGCACGGTAAATGTCCTTCTGATCTTGCAGGGCTCGCCGGAACACAGATTGGTGATCGCTCTGGGCTGTGGCCAACTCATCCGCCGAAGTAGCGTCTGGGAAGAGCAACTTGGTCTTTGGGACAGTTGGCGCAAAACCACGAAGACGCTCGGCAATAACAGCGGAGGGCGCGTCGGGGAGGGCATCTGGGAGCGCGCTCCTATCGGTCCCGACCGCAGCAGACGCAAAAGGCGTGATTCCTATGGATACGAACAGCAAAGAGCACCACACGAACGGCGATCTTGGACAACGTGAGATGTAATGATGATCCAAGCATCTATTCGAGACCTTCCCGCGCCCCCTCCGAAACTGTCAGAAGTTATAGTCAGCACGCGAGGAACACCTCCCGGGCAGAGAGTACAGACCAAGGTTGCCGTCGGTGGTTCTCACTTGAATCACATCCCCTTGTGATCGTAATCACACTGTGACGAAAATCCGCCTGCTAGGGTGACGGACAATGTCAGAGGGGCCGAAGTGGTACAGTACGATCGGAAGACGTTAGAAGATCTTCACTCCCAACTCCGATTGGCGGCGAGAAAATCGACTCCATTTTCGCCCATTTGCTCCGGTCCTGTAACCGCTCCGAAGGAAAGGTGACATTAGCCTGTGATCACAAGGAAACCACATGAGCAACAGATCCCGAGTTCTTATCGCTGATGACCATAATTTGGTGGCGGAACTTTGTAAAAAGCTTCTGGAAACTGACTTTGAAGTCGTAGAAGTGGTTGCAGACGGTCGCGCTCTGGTGCGTGCTGCCCGCGAACTAAAGCCTGACGTCATCATCGTAGATGTGGCAATGCCGATTCTGAACGGCTTGGACGCCGGGCGGCAAGTAAAAGCAATGTTGCCGTCGGTCAAGTTGGTTTACTTGACCATGAATCCTGACCCCGAAATAGCTGCGGAAGCCTTTGCTCGTGGAGCGTCTGGCTACTTGCTCAAAACCTGTGCTTCGTCGGAAATGGTTCTGGCAGTTCGCGAAGTATTGCAGGGCAAGACCTATCTGTCACGAGCCCTGTCGCGCAACGACATCGACTGCTTGCGCTGGCAGCAGAAGGAACTGATCGAGGAAAGCGAACGCCTCACCGACAGACAGCGGGAAGTACTGCAGTTGTTGGCGGAAGGCAAGGTCATGAAGGAAATCGGCGGCATCCTGAAAATGACGACCCGAACCGTTGCCTATCACAAGTACAGAATCATGGAAGTACTGGGCGCCAAAAGTGACGCTGAACTTGTCAAATACGCGGTCAGGAACCATATAGTGGCGGCGTAATATCACTTAAGTGCGCCGATTGAAACGGCCTCAGACCAGCAATACTGTTCTTCTTGCTAATTCACCAGAATCTAATTTGTTCGAAGTCTAAGAGTCGTCAGATTCAGATCGCGGAATCGTGCAGAATTGCGTGATCTTGCTGAGCGACAGGAGCCAGTCGTTGTTTGGCCTGCCGCTCGAAGTAGAACGCGACGGCGAGTGCCAGAATCAGGGCTGCAATCCCGAGCAGGGTCAAAGCTGGTATTACGTTGGGCTCAGCGATAATGACCTTGCGGGCCATTGCGATTAGGGCAACCTCGAGGACAACGCGCACGTGAATCACGTCCCTTGTCAAATAGGCTTTCAGCGTTTCTAGCAGTTCCACCCCAATCAGCACCAACAGGAAATATCCAAAAATCTCAAGCAGTCCTTGCACTCGAATGATAAATCGCGGAGGTATCCAGACTTCCTCAGCGATCAGCACGCCCAAATGCACAGTCGACAACAACACAACCACCGCCAGCATTCCAACGAGTGCGAAAACTATTAACTTCTGGATTTTCGTCAGTAGTGTTTCCAAGACCATCTCCAGAACGCTAGACCGACATCTCCTAAGACGGAGCTTCCCTAATCTCACTGTTTCGAAATCGTCGAGAGATAGGCCACGGCGGCGGCGGCGGTAAGCTTCACCTCGATTTTTTCGTCCTTAAGCCCTGCGCTCAAGTCGGGTAGTACGGCAGCGTCGCCGCGGCGGGCGAGGGCGTCGTAGGCAGCGGCCCTGATCAGCCATGCCTTATCGGAAAGCGCTGTAACGATCAGCTTTTCCGAACGCGGATCCGGATCTTTCGCCAGAACCTTGATCGACGTGGCTTTCAAGATCGGCGCTTTCGCCTTGCTTTGTTGAATACGTTGATACACCTGCAAACTGATTCCGCCAAAGGGCACGAATCCCATCCCTTGTTCAAATGCCATTTTTTCCATTGCCTTGGGGTTGGATACCAGCTGGTTCAGTTCTTTCGTTTGATCTCCCATAAGGCCTTCGCCAGACTTGCGAGTACCGGAAACAACCGCGTAGTACACCTCATATCCGTGTTCATCTCCAAGTTGAATCAGGGCTTTCGCGGCGGCGAGTGCCACCGAACCTTCCTTGTCGTTCTTGATCACTTCCTTTAATTGCGGGATGGCACTCTTTTCACCCATTGCGCCAAGCGAAAGTGCGGCTGCCCCGCGCACCTCTGTGTCTTTATCCTGCAAGGCCTTTTCAGCCAGGCTCACAGCTCTTGCGTTGCCGGGGATTAACTGCAACACTCTCATAGTCACGACCTGCTGATCAGCGCTTTTGTTTTCGGCGCCAGCCTGCAGAATGGCCCAAGCCTGATCGAGTGGCGCTTGCGCCGACAAATGAGATGGTACAGCTGACAAGACGCCGATCAATCCGGCGACCGCCAAGATCCGAAACTTGCGTATTGCTGTACTAAGGGCAGGCATTGATTCTCCTTTTCGGCGAGGCGAAGCGCTTTTCGGAGTGCATTGCGATCTCAGCGAATGCACTTCACAGCTCGTCAGTTCTTACAGTAGGACCTAGGCCAGCGCTCTTCTACTGTCAGAATGAACAGTCGACGGTCAAAGCAGTTCCTGTCGCGCAGTCCGCCTCAATGATCTCTTGTGCTGCGGTTCTCGGAATTGAGGATTCCGAACCGGCCTACGAAATAGGTCGACCGTTGCATGACTTTAGTGGCGGATGGGCCCGTTTAGCTGAAGATGCTGGGAACCTTCAAACGTTAAGTCCTTCGTTCTCTTGCTCCGATTGCAACCTGTTTGTTTTGACAGTTACGAGACTGGATCGCAGGGCCTAGACTGTTCGAGAGTGAACCCAATGACTAATCCAACACCAGTCCGACCAAGCAACGGACTCACCTTTCCTGCCAATGCGCCGCCTGCATTCCATGTTTTGGCCAAACCTACGGGCGCGATCTGCAATCTCGATTGCAAATACTGTTTCTTCTTGTCGAAGGAAATGTTGTATCCG
>Ga0335070_10004365_pt1 | contig 16523 bp, 14 predicted proteins | sample Lox_Sample_13_FD_206722 | JGI IMG/M metagenome (GOLD analysis project Ga0335070, IMG submission 206722) | Soil microbial communities from Loxahatchee National Wildlife Refuge, Florida, United States - Lox_Sample_1.3 | ecosystem: Environmental > Terrestrial > Soil > Wetlands | place: USA... | reverse complement strand
GGGCGCCGAATCCATCCGCAGCACCAAATCCATCGTGCTACTGCTTCTGTACACCTTGCTGGAGTGGGCACTCATCGTGGGCTGTTATTGGTGCATCGCCATGGCTTTCGGCTCCGCTCTGCAATTTACTCTAGGGGATGCGCTTACTTTCATCGGCTTCGTCGCCTTTGGTACAGCAGTCCAGATCCCCGGAATTGGCGGTGGCATGCAAGTGGTTGCAGTGCTTGTACTAACAAAGATCTTTGGGCTTTCGGTCGAGTTGGCGACAAGCATCGCGGTCCTGCTCTGGTTGATTACGTTTGTCGTAATTGTTCCGTTCGGCTTGGCGGCGGCTCTACACGAGGGGTTGACGTGGCGGAAACTCCGGGAAATGGAGAGGGAGGCGGTACAGTGAACTGCCCTTTTTGCGGGCACTTACACGACAAAGTAGTGGATTCCCGCGAGAGCAAGGAAGGCGACTCCATCCGTCGGCGCCGCCAGTGCCTGTCCTGTGAGCGGCGTTTCACCACCTACGAGCGCATCGACGAAGTCCCGTACATGGTGATCAAGAAAGACGGGCGCCGGGAGAAATTCGACCGGCAGAAAGTCCTGGCAGGGTTACTGAAAGCTTGTGAAAAGAGGCCGGTTAGCATGTCAAGGCTCTCCGAACTGGTAAACCAGGTGGAATCCAAGGTGATCGACTCGCCAGACCGGGAAATTCAAACTACAGAAATAGGAGAAATTCTGATGGAAGGTCTGCGCGAGTTGGACAAAATCGCTTACGTCCGCTTCGCATCGGTTTACCGTGATTTCCAGGATGAGCAGGCTTTCTTCAACGAACTAAAGAACTTAATGAGACAGAAGGGCTCCTGAACGCCCTCGGCCGTCTCCGCGGTCACGCGGGCACTTTTGATGTAACCAAAACAGTTCTGAAACATCATTGAATTGTAGGGCTTAACTTCTGATCCGATACGTGTTATCATCATTCGACCAAGCGACCGCTCAATTGCCCTTGGTTTTGGCGTTACGGCAACTCGAATTCATCAAATCTGCACCCCACCGGAAGATATCACTTTCCGTTTGGTTTGTTGTACGTGGGGGAGGTGAGTCTTAGTGGACCATTTCGACGATCATTTTCTCAACGAAAGCCCCTTAGGTATCAATTTCGAGGAAGAAGCGAAGTTCTTCGATCCCGAAGCGGCGCAGGAGGATTTCCTACACCCGCAACCGGTGATCGAGGAATCGATCTATACCGACGATCCCGTGCGCGTGTACCTGCGCGAGATGGGGGCTGTGCCGCTGCTCACCCGTGAAGGCGAAGTGGACCTGGCCCGCCGCATGGAGCGCGGCAAGCTGCGGATGCAGAAAGCCATCAGCCGGTCCGCCCTGGTGCAACTGGTGGTGGTTGAGGCCGCCGAGCAACTGAAAAAAGGTGTGGAGGAACTCGACAACCTCGTTGATCTTGGTGACCTGGAAGAGGGCACGCTCGCAGACACCAAGCGGCGAGCCGAGTTGAAGCAGCTCTTCGCCGATGTTGTGGTGCTGCACAAAAAGCAGCAGCAACTCGAAGAGAAACTGGAAGCCACGCCGCTCAGCAATAAGCGGGTACGCCGGCGCGTGTGCTCCAAGGTGAATCGATCCAAAGTAGAGACCTCCCTTGCCATCCGCCGGATTCCGTTCCTGCTTCCTAAGTGGAAAGAGTTTTCGAAAGAAATCGAGCGTGCCGTTGAGGAGTTGACGCATCTCGAGCGGGAGTTGCAGAAGATCGAAGTGCGCGCGGGCATTACAGCGCAGAACCGGGCGCGAGAGCTGAAGCGCGAAATCCGCAAGCGCGAAGCCACGGCCGGCGCTCCGCTGGCGGACCTGAAGCACACGCTGAATATCATCCGGCACGGCGAGCAGGAAGCTGAGCGGGCCAAAAAAGACCTGGTGGAGGCCAACCTGCGCCTGGTGGTTTCGGTGGCTAAGAAATATGTAAACCGCGGGCTGCACCTGCTGGACCTGATTCAGGAAGGCAACATCGGGCTGATGCGCGCGGCGGACAAATTCGAATACCGGCGCGGCTACAAATTTTCAACGTACGCCACGTGGTGGATCCGGCAGGCGATCACGCGCGCGATTGCCGACCAGTCGCGCACCATCCGCATTCCGGTGCACATGAACGAGAGCATGAACAAGTTTCTGCGCGCCTCGCGTGAACTCGAAAAGGAACTGGGCCGGACGCCCACCAATGAAGAGATCGGGCGGCGCATGGACATTCCGGTGGAGAAAGTGCAAAAACTAAAAACCATTTCGCGCGACCCGGTTTCGCTCGAGACTCCGGTGGGCCGCGACGGCGAGTCCGCGCTGGGCGATTTGATTGAGGACCGCTGGGTGGGGTCGCCTGTCGATGCGGTGATCGAAGGCAACGTGCGCGACGAAACGGCCGGCATTCTCAAGACACTCTCTCCGAAAGAGGAGAAAGTCATCCGGCTGCGTTTCGGCATCGGCTGCGAGCGCGAACACACGCTGGAAGAGATCGGGCAGGAGTTCGATGTCACGCGCGAGCGCATCCGGCAGATCGAAGCCAAGGCGCTGCGGCAACTGCGCGCCCCGGAGCGGGCGCGGCGGCTAAGAGCGCTGATGGCAGCGCGGTAAACAGCGAGCTACAATTCCCTCTGCAGGGCGTAACGGTTTAGCCCCCTAGTCCCTTCCATCCACGCCGGCGCCGCAGCAGCACCATGACCAACCCCCCTGCGCCCATCAGGGGCAGGTAAGCCGGCTCCGGCACCGCTGCGACCGGTGCTGCGGTTACAGAGGCTGCTGCAGTCAGGTAATTTCCGCCCGCGATCTCGGCACTGGGATCGAATGCCGGGTCGTTTGGATTGACGCTGTACAAGTCATAGGTCAAGACGATGGTGCCGCTTGTAGTCCCGCTGGCGCTAGGATCTATGGCGAAGCTTCCGATCCCGGTCGCCGCGCTGTTATCGAAGGCTTGCGAGACTGTGGGGCTCTCCGGAGACGGCCCAACCACCAAAAACTGCGCACCGGCAAAGTCGGTGTAGGTTCCGAGGTCCGGCGACAAAGGGAGGCAGATATTCGGCAAGGGGCTGCTTGTCGAGTCGCAGAACTGACTCCCGGTGATCAATGCGAAATTGATATCGTTCGTGAAAGTGAAGCCCCAGCCAACCGTTGTGCCGGGCGCCCCGCTGATGGCGCCATTCGCCGGGTCCAGCATGAGAGTTGTGTCAGCCCGCCCGGCAGATGCGAGTATCAAGCCGCCGGCTAATAATCCATAGAAGAATGTGTTCGCCATAGTTTGCTCCCCAAAAATTTCCTACTGAAATTGGTTGGTCCGTGTCATGGACCCTGTAACGCCTCCGCCGTTGGCCGAAAATGTTGCCTGCGCGGTAAACCTCGCCGCCGCCGCACAGCCGGTGAAGTCGAAAGCGAGATTGACGATACCTGAGCTGCCTGGCGCCAGATCGCCAGCCGAAGCAGGCAGAACTGTTTGCAGAACTGGCGTGCACGCCGCTCCGGCCACTTGAGTGAGGCTAAAAGTGTTGATCTGCGTGCTGTGGGCCGTAACCGCACTGCTGGTTGCGTTGGCGACGTTAACCGGCCAGACGCGCGCGTTCATCGGCCCGCTCTTGGTCAAGATGTTGCCGCCCAGCACCGTACTGCCCGCAACGAACGTCGCCGTCACGGTTTGCGGTGCAGTCATAACCACCGTGGTGGACGCGCTGAAAGGATCTGTGACGTTGCCCAGCCACTGGACGAACGAATTGCCGCTCAGTGGCGTCGCACTCAGAATCACAACCGAGTCTATGGGCTCGGCGTACGGCCCCGCCGCCGGACTCGCGACCCCGGCGCCGGCAACTTGAACAATCAGAGATACGGTAGCCGGCTGATCAGGAGGGGCGTTGGCGACCTGAACGCAAGGCTGAATCGGAAGGAATGACACACAGAGCTCGAAGGCGCCGATATCGAAGCCGCTGGATTGCGGACGATCCACGCCCCTTTGGTCCTTTTGCAGCGAAGTCACAGGATCCGCCGCATTGAACGCGGGGCTACTCTGCGGAATCGCCATCGTAGGCGTAATGCCCGGAGAATTGAGCTGGAGCGGTCCCAGTTGCGGGTCAGCGCCCGTCGCTGCGCCGGGGCATGGGACGAAGAGATCGCCTCCGTTTCCATTGCCGCCAATCAGGTTGCCAACCCCTACCCTGGCCACCGTCCCACGTACGAAACATTCTTGGGAGCCATTGGAGTAAATGATGGTGTTGTTGAGCGTGAAGGACGCCAGCGTTTCTCCGAACACGACAATACCGGCCCCCGAACCTGTACCCTGATTGCCGCTGATGGTGGAGTTGATCACTTCCAGAATCCCGTCCTTTGAAAAGATGGCCCCGCCCGCGTCGGCGCCGTTGTCCGCTAAGCCTCCGCCTCCTACTCCTCGGACAACCACGTTGTTCGCAAACGTGCTGTTGTAGATGGTTACGCTGCCGGTGTCGTTGAAGATGGCGCCGCCCAGAGCTGCGCCACCTCCGCCGTGATGGTTGTCGGCGTTGCCTCCGAAGGACCCGCCGTGGCCTGGCCCGCCGGTGATGAACCCGCCATTCGAAGCACCGCCACCTCCGCCGAAGACGCTATTTCCCCCATTGGGGCCGAAACCGAAAATTCCGCTGTCGGGCCCGCTGGATCCCCCACCGCCGCCAAAGCCGCCGTTTCCCCCGCTGCCCGAGGATCCCCCACCACCGCCGCCACCTCCGCCGTAGCCTCCATCGGCACCGTCGCCCGAACCAATACACTGAGTAAGTGGACGGGATGCCTCGCCACCGCCACCGCCGCCACCAGGACCACCGGGGTCACCGGTATTGGCCGAGGTTCCACACACCCCAGTGCCGCCTCCAAGGCCGCCGCCAGTATGCCCCGGCTGTTGCTTGTTGCCATCTGTGACGGTTCCTCCGCCACCGCCCCCATCACCGAAGGTCGCCGGGCCTTGTGGAACGAGATCGCCCGGGGCGCCGTTGCCGCGGGAGCCGCCTCCGCCTCCGCCACCTTCCCCGCTAGAGAAGACTCCACCCAAGTCAATGGGTCCGCTGCCGTTGCCGGAAAGTCCGCCTCCGCCGCCGCCGGAAAGCGCGACAAGCGTGCTGCCATTCCCGCCGACGGCTGAATTGGAATCGAAGGTGCAACTGTCGACGATGAGTCTGCCGTTGGGCAGGACGTAGATGGCGCCGCCCGCGCCCATGCCTCCGCCTCCTCCATCAGCGCCATTCCCACCTTTGGTGGTGAAGCCCTTGATATATGCGTGCCGAATGGTCAGAGTGCCTGTGCTTCCCACGGTGAACAGGCGAGCGTTGCCGGGTCCGGACCACTGCAGAGTCGCGCCATTGGCTTCAATTGTTATGTTGGAAGTAATCGTGGGCGTCGCCGTCGGCCCCGCGGGATTGTCCGCGTCGTCCACGATCTTACTGAAAGAAAATACGGCGCCGGTGGGCAGTACGATGGTGTCATTTTCGCTGCCCTGCATGCATTGCGGTGTGTCGACGACGTTGAAAGGAAATAATCGCGGACTGCCGTCTTTGTTTGGGGAGAAGTCGTAGCCGGCGATAGCCTGTTGAAGGTCGAAATTCGCCGAATAGATGGCTTCCTGGAGCGAACAGCCGCCGATGCCGCTGACCTTCTGTTGGAAAGAAGTGACGAAGATGTTCGCGCCTGGCATGGATGACGCGAGGGCCATTGCCACGATGATCCGATGGACTCGCATAGACTGCTCCTCGATATGAAGCACCTAATGCTACCGGACGATAGCCCGCGCGAAAACGGGCAATAGGCGACAACCGGCCGCATGTCACAAAATGTCCCACCGAATTAACGGTACCGGCGGTACTGGTAACTCCATTGCAGACCTGCCGGAGATACGAGATAATCGCTTGTCCTCAGAAGGTTGCCCCCATGACCGAGCCCGCCCTCGTATCAGCTATTCCACACGTCGGGCTACCAGCGCCCGAGCGGCCACGGTGCAGGCGGCATGTCACAAAATGTCCCACGTCCCCGGAGGTCGTAACGGTGCCCGGAATGCAGTTGGCAGAGGCGGCTGCCGGCCATGGTGTAGGAGAGCACAATGGCTGAATCCAAAGTGCGCGACCTCGGTCCCACAGCCGAAACGCCCAAGCGTCTCAACTCCTGGAAGGAAATTGCTGCGTATTTCAGCCGGGATGTGCGAACCGTGCGGCGGTGGGAGTCGGAGTTAGGTCTTCCCATTCACCGGCGGCAGCATACTCGGCGCGGGATCGTCTACGCCTATCAGTCGGAATTGGATGCCTGGTGGGAGGAGGGCCGGAGGCCTTCGGAGAAGTTCAACCAGAGCCTTGTTCACGGCAGGCTGTTAATGGCCGCGATAACGGTTGCCGGGTTGCTCCTGCTGACCGGGGGTTACTTTGCCTGGATTCACTTCCGTGGAAACTATACGTCACAGCGCTTTGAAATCGTCAGAACCACAACGCTGACCAACAGCGGAAGATCCGGCAAAGCGGTTATCTCTCCGGACGGACGGTACATCGCCCATACGCTGGTGACATCGGGTCAGCAATCTCTATGGGTCCGGAGAGCGAATAGCTTAAACGACATCGAGCTTGTGCCTCCCGGGCCACTCGGTTATGTGGGTATCACCTTCTCGCCCGACGGCGGGACGCTCTTCTACGTAACCGTGGAATCGGGCGGCGGGCATTCCATCCTTGACCGGGTCCCCGTGACAGGCGGACCCTCGGAAAAGCTGGAAGAGGGGCTGGACTCACCTATAACGTTTTCGCCTGACGGGAAGAAATTCGCCTTCGTGCGCGAGGCGAGGGGCGAGAGTACTTTGGTGGTGGCGGATCTCGACTCCGGAAGCGAGCAGCGATTGCTTTCCCGGAAGCTGCCGCAAGTATTGGACTATCCGGCGTGGTCCCCAGACGGCAGGACGATCGCCTGCACCAGCGTCGATACCGCCATGGTCAACCCTAAGGGAAGTGATGCGCGCATCATCGAGCTTCGCCTGGCAGACCGGAGCGAGAGGCTTCTATCGAGTCAGACTTGGCCGTTCATCAAGGAACTCGCCTGGCTCGGCGACGGGCACGGCTTAGTGATGAGCGCGCGTGATCCGGATACTGGCGCGTTCCATGTCTGGTACCTCTCTTACCCGGGTGGAACCGCCCGGAAGGTGACGGGTGGATCGAACAGTCAAACCGGTGTAAGCGTTTCCGCGGATTCCAGCCGGCTTCTGACGGTCGAGGAGAGGACACTTTCAGGCATTTGGCGTATGCATTCTACCCAGACCGAGGACGCCGAGCCGGTATCACCCGAATCTGCCAATTGTGTCGCGCCAATGTGGACTGCGGATGGCCGAATCATTTTCCAGCAACACTTGAACGGCCAACGCCAAATTTGGATTATGGCTGCGGACGGGTCAGATCGCAGGCAACTAACGATGTCGGGGAACAACTATGACCTTTCCGTCTCGAACGACGGAAGGATGCTCGCCTACGTCTCGGACCGCAATGCCAGCCATGCGATTTGGACGATGGATATAGACGGCGGAAACCAAGTCATGGTGACCAAGACTGACGCAGCCACCTTCCCTGAACTGTCACCCGACGGGAAATGGATTGCATTCACGGCAACCGGCGCCGGACATTGGCCAACGCTGCGCCGAGTCGCCTCAGCCGGAGGACCGGCCGCGGAGGTGAACGATAGGATGTGGCTCCGGCCGGCTATTTCTCCCGATGGGAAGTGGATCGCCGGTTTCTATGCGGACAATCCGTCCGGCACGCAGAACTTACCGGACAGCCTGGCGGTGATCGCCAGTGACGGCGGATCACCGCGGAGAGTGGCCGCGATCGCGCCCTCGGTTTTGACATCGGCCGGCATCGGGTGGAGCCCGGACAGCCGGGGATTGACCTACGTGGATCACCGGAAAGAAGGAGCCAATGTCTGGTGCCAGCCAGTAAACGGTGACGCCGCGCGCCAGTTGACGCACTTGCACGGGTTTACCCTGTTCGGCTTCGATTGGTCGCGGGACGGAAAAGAGTTCGCTTTCAGCCGGGGCATTCAGGCACGGGATGTCATACTCATTGAGAGCGCCAAATCCCCGCGGTAAGCTACCAGGGACGCGTACTGTAAGGGACCTACAGGAAGGCGCCAACCGTAGTTGTGCGTCTGGGTATCTCGAGATTTACTCAACGCGGACGCACGGGGAACCAGCAAACGGCCGGCCCGGATGTCCACCAATGGAGAGATCGGGCGGCGCATGGATATTCCGGTGGAGAAAGTGCAAAAACTGAAGACCATTTCGCGCGACCCGGTTTCGCTCGAAACTCCGGTGGGCCGCGACGGTGCTGGGCAATTTGATGGAAGACCGCTGGTGGGATCGCCTGTCGATGCGGTGATCGAAGGCAACGTGCGCGACGAAACGGCCGGCATTCTGAAGACTCTTTCGCCTTAGGAAGAGAAAGTGATCCGGCTGCGGTTCGGGATCGGCTGCGAGCGGGAGCATACGCTCGAAGAGATCGGGCAGGAGTTCGACGTCACGCGCGAGCGCATCCGCCAGATCGAAGCCAAGGCCCTGCGGCAACTCCGCGCCCCGGAGCGGGCGCGGCGGCTGCGCGCGCTCATGGCGGCGCGGTAAAGGGCCGCCCCGGCCTACAGACGCCCCCTGGTCATCAGACGTAAGAACTCGACCAGGAGGACGCGCGCGGAATCCGTGTCCCTCTGCAGGCGTTTCAGATCAGCTCTGATTTCGCTAGCGCTCTGGACGCGTAGGTCACGGTCCTTTTCGAGCATCTTGTTCAGAATGCGTTCGAGTTCGGACGGACACCGGGGATTTAACAGCACGAGCGCAGTGGGTGCTTGGTGCAAGATGGCGTCATAGATGAGCGCCGAGGTTTTTGCGGCAAAGGCACGGCAGCCAGTGACCATCTCGTACAGCACGGCGCCGAAGCTGAACAGGTCGGTCCGCGCGTCGAGTTCTTCTCCGCGCGCTTGTTCCGGCGACATGTAGGCCGGCGTTCCACCAATCTCACCCTCGGCAGTGAGACTGGAAGTTTCGGATTCCGCCCGCCGCACCTGCCGCGCCAAACCGAAATCCAGCAGCTTTACCAGCCCGTCGGGGGTCACCATGATGTTGCCGGGCTTCAGATCGCGATGCACTATCCCAGCCGCGTGGGCCTTGGCTAGCCCGCCGGCAATCTGCACCGCGTAGTCCAGCACCGTTCCCAGCGGCAAGCCCTTGGGCGGGATCACCTCCTTGAGGCTTTTGCCTTCGACGAACTCCATGGCGATGAAATCTACCTCATTCTCAGAGCCGATTTCATGTACCGTCACGATGTTCGGGTGGTTCAACGCCGACGCTGCGCGCGCCTCCCGCATCAGCCGCTGCTTGCTTTCCGCATCGGCGAGGTGCCCCGGCGCAAGTACCTTCAGCGCCACCTCGCGGCGCAGTCGGGTGTCGAAGGCCCGATAGACGGCTCCCATGCCGCCTTGGCCCAGTTTGGCCTCTACCCGGTATTGCGCCAGAGTCTGACCCGGTGCCAGTTCGGCTCCGGCGATCTGGTTGAGCAACTCCACCGCGGGACACGCCGGGCTGGGAGAATCCTGGCCCGCCAGCAGACTCTCAACTTCCTGACGCAAGGCGCTATCTCCACGGCAGGCTTCTTCAAGAAACACCTCACGCCCAGACATCGGCCGTTCCAGTGCCGCCAGGAATACCTCCTTGATCTGCGCCCAACGTTCTGCGGTCAACAACACCTCCGGTCTGCGAGTTGGGAACGGAGCCAACCTTTAGCCATGGCCCAGTCGCTCTTGACGGTTCGGGCGCATATGCCCATGGCCTCGGCGGTCTCCTCCACCGAAAGGCCACCAAAATAGCGCAGCTCAACAATGCTCGCCTGACGCGGGTCTAGTTCGGCAAGCCGGGAGAGGATCTCATCCACGGCAAGAATCTCCTCGGTCCGGTCTACGCCGGCGTTTCGATGGAAGATTTCCTCTTTGAGCGTGATCGCAACGCCGCGTTTGGCCGCGGCGCGCCGTCGTGCGTGGTCTACCAGAATCCGCCGCATGAGTTGGGCGGCGACTCCCATGAACTGCGCCCGGTTCTGCCAATCGGCCCGCTTTTGGCCGACCAACCGAAGGAATGCCTCGTGAACCAAAGCTGTGGGTTGAAGAGTATGGCTGACACGCTCGTCGCGCATGTAGTGGCCGGCCAGACGGCGGAGCTCCCTGTAGACCAACGGAACCAGCCTGGCTAGTGCGTCCTGGCTGTCGAACTTCATCTTGGCCAGCAGCGCCGTGACCTCTCCTGGAGGGTTCGCCATCAGAGCAGCTCCTCGGCGTTTCCTATTTTACAACCTGACCGTCTTGTTTCTGCCCCGATTTCAGGCGATTTTCGCGTCACGGCCGGGAGCAGGGATATGAACGGCTATGCATTGTTCGGGGCACTCTGGATCGGAACGGCCACGATGTGCAATTCGACGGTGACGCGATTCGAGCCCGTGCGTAACTTCGATGCGATATGGCTGGGCTATGTCAAGGCGCATGAACTCGGACTGGCTGCCAGCAACCACAGAGAGGTCACTCTGACCGTACTTGTCTACGACTACAGTCGACTGCCGGCGTCTGAGCTGGAAGATGCTGTTGCCGTTGCTCAAGAAATATTTCGCAACGCGGGCATCGCGACAGAGTGGCTCAACTGCGCTCACTCCCACGAATCCGGCCACGGCTCCGGATGCCACGAGGCGCTAGCTGCTTCACCTGTTGCCGTCAGAATCGTCAGTCGTGACTGGCAGGGCGGCCGCCGGGAGCGCATTGGCACTGCCCTGCTAGATGCGAAAGGACGCTTTGGTGTTACGGCCTACGTTTTTCAATATGGTGTGGAGCAAGCCCTCCAGTTGGGTCGTGGCGACCGCTCTCGTATCCTTGGGCACGTGATGGCTCACGAAGTCGGGCACCTATTATTGGGAACTGACTCGCACTCCGTAACTGGCATCATGCAGTCTTACTGGGCAGGCTCGCAGATGGCCAAAGTACCTGGCGGTGTGACGTTCACTCCGGATCAGGCCCGGAAAATACGGGTCAACATCAAAGACAGGTTGTCGAACAAGAAGCGCTCTGGGCGTAGCGAGCGGGTCGGGTTCCCCCGCAGCCAGAACTAAAAAATGCGAAGTTGCATCACCGAGCGGAGTACGTTCCTGGATGAGGCTGGACTGCACGCGAACCCACCGCAGACGGTGCGGCTGATTGAAGTCCACATTTACAACTACTCAGCGGTCCGGACCGAAACGGTGGCTCAGGCCGAGCGGGAGGCAGCGAGGATTTTTGAACGGATCGGCAACGCAACCCAATGGTTGGATTGCCCGATCAATTCACAGCAAGCTATCCAGAACAGAGCCTGCGCGCTTCGGACGCACCCACCGGGCTGACCCTGCGACTCCTTTCGAACTCCATGGCGGATGAACTGAGGATTGGCGGAGACATTTTCGGCTCGGCGCTCCAACCAGCCAATGGAGAGTATGGCGTAGTGGCCAACGTCTACGCGGACCGGGCTCGGGCACTAGTAATTGACAGGGAGTTCGAGGCGACGTTGGGCCGTGTGATGGCGCATGAGCTGGGGCATCTGCTTCTCGGAAAGAATGCGCACTCGGCTGCAGGCATCATGCGAGCACAATGGCGCGCTCAGGACCTAGTATTGGCACAAGCCGCGATGCCGTTTCTGCCGGGTGAAGCGAAGAGCATACAGAAACAGGTCAAAGCGAGAACGATCGTCGACAGCAGCCGTCTGATGCCTTCCCCAGTCTATCGGCCTTGTCTTCCCTAAAGCCGGTAGACGCGGTGATCGAAGGCCACATCAGCACCTGTTCACTGCCGAATGGGTTCGCTCCCGGCAGGCGAGTATGTGATCCGCTCTACGGCGTCTTCTCTGTGTGGGCGGCGGCTTTCAGGTGTTTGTAGAAGCCCAGGTCTTCGCCGGTGAGCATTTTGGTAGCGAAGATGATCTGGCCGGTGTGCTGGGAGAAGTGTTCCACCACGTGGTAGATGGCTTCGAGCACGGTTACGTCGTACTTCTGGATGGTGACGCGCTGAGCGAGCCGCTCGGGTGTGACTTTGCCGAGGACCGCGATGGCATCGCGGACGGCGGCTTCGAGTCGACCGACCAGTTCCCCCGGTTCCTGGCCGCCGCGGGCAGCGAATTCGGCGTCGCGCGCACGCGAGTCGGGCGCTCCGCCGACGCCGGAGAGAATCCACTGCCGCACATTTCCGTTCAGATGCAGCACCAGGTTCCCGATGGCGTTCTCGTTTTCATGACCGCGCGCCCAGATCTCGTCGGGGGCCAGTTTGGCCACACAGTCGCGAATGCGCGAAAGCAGTTGCTCCAATCGCTTCACGGAAGCATCAATGAAAATCTGGTCCAGCGTTTGCGGCATGGTAACCCCCATCAATTAACGTACAAAACTCCGCTCCCTTTGGTCGCGGCTCGGTAGCAGTGAGCATTACAGTACCTCTTCGGACCAGTTCTCCAGCACGGATTTCCCTTTGGCGGTGAACTGGTCGCCTAGCGCGCCATCGATCAAGCGGTGGTCGAAGGTGAGCGACAGATAGCAAACCGACCGGATGGCGATGGCGTCATCGATCACGACCGGCGTCTTCTCCACGCTGCCGACGCCCAGGATCGCCACCTGCGGCTGATTGATGATCGGCGTGGCGACCACGCTGCCGAAGGTGCCGAAGTTGGTGATGGAGAAGGTGCCGCCCTGCACTTCGTCGGGCTTGAGCTGGCGCGAGCGAGCGCGCGCGGCGAGATCGGCAATGGCCCGCTGCAAGCCCAGCACGTTCTTCTCGTCGGCGTTGCGAATCACCGGAACGATGAGGCCATTCTCGAGCGCCACGGCAATCCCGATATTGATTTCGTTGTGATAGAGGATGTTGTTGCCTTCGATGGAGGCGTTGACGATGGGGAAGGCGCGCAGTCCCTCGACGGCCGCGCGCACCACGAAGGGAAGATAGGTGAGCGAAAGGCCGTAGCGCGTTTGAAAATCGGCCTTCAGACGTTCGCGCACCTTGGCCACCTTCGTCATGTCGACCTTGTGGATGGTGGTGACGTGGGCGGAGGTGCGTTTGCTCATGACCATGTGCTCGGCGATTTTCTGGCGCATGGTGCTCATGGGCTCGACGCGCACTTTGGCAGGGGTCGAGGGCGGGGGTGGCACGTAGGCCGGAGCCTCAACAGGCGGTGGGGCGGGCCGTGCGGGTGGCGGTACGGCGGCGCGCGCGGGCGCTCCCTGGCGACCGGCCAGATAGGCTTCAAGGTCCTGCTTGGTGATACGCCCACCGGCGCCGGTGCCTCGGACCTGGCTGAGGTCGATATTATTCTCGCGCGCCATTTTTCGCACGAGAGGCGAAAGAGGTCCGGAAACTTCAGCGGGCTCGGCCGGTTCGGCAACGGGGGCTGGAGCCTGGGCGGGCGGCGGTGGCGCGGCCGGGGGCGGGGGCGGCGGTGCTGCCGCGGGTTTCGCCGGTGCCGCGGCGCGCGCTCCGTTGCCGCCACTATCATCGATGCGCGCCACGACCGTGTTAATGCCGACCGTCTTGCCTTCCTCGACGAGAACTTCCGCCAGCGTTCCGGCGGCAGGGGAGGGAATTTCCGTGTCAACCTTATCGGTCGAGATCTCGAACAGCGGCTCGTCGCGCTCGACGTGTTCACCGGGCTTTTTCCGCCACTTGGTCAGCGTCCCCTCCACGATGCTCTCGCCCATCTGGGGCATGATGACGTCAGTCATAGATCAGCTCTCCGGTCTCGATATTGGCGCTGGCTGGAACCATGTCGTATTCAAACACGCGGCCGAAATGAAATACCAGCCGTTCGATCACATTTTCCTTTGGCACGCAGGCGCCCAATGCACTCATGGAGATGACGGGCTTCGCCAGGCCGCAGGGAACAATGTACTGAAAATAACTCAGGTCGGTGGAAAGGTTCAGCGCGAATCCGTGTGAAGTGACCCAGCGGCTGATGTGCACGCCAATGGCGGCTAGTTTGGCGCCATTGATCCAGACGCCGGTCATCGTGGGGATGCGGCCGGCTTCGAGCCCAAAATCCGCCAGGGCATCGATGATCACCTGCTCGATCGCACGGACGTAGGCCAGCACGTCGCGCTTCCAGTCGCGGAGATCGAGGATCGGATAGCCAACGATCTGGCCGGGACCGTGATAGGTGATGTCGCCGCCACGGTCGGTGGGATGAAACGCCACACCGGCGCGCTCCAGAATTTCCTCGCGCGCCAGCAGATTCTCCATGTGCCCGTTGCGGCCGATTGTGATGGTGTGCGGGTGCTCGACGAGCAGGAACTGGTCGGGAATTTCGCCGCGCTTGCGGCGAGCGACAAGCGCGCGCTGCAGATCGAAAGCCTCGGCGTAGTCCATGAGGCCCAGATCGCGCCGTTGACAGCTACGCATGGGCCACCCTAAGCATTGATCGCCAGACCGTAGACGTTATTGAACGCCTCACCCATGGCTTCATACAACGTGGGGTGTGCGTGGATGGTGTGCATCATGGTCTCGACCGTAGCTTCAGCCTCTACCGCGGTCACGGCTTCGCCGAGCAGCTCAAACGCCTGCGGCCCGATGATGTGCACGCCGAGAATTTCGCCGTAGCGCTCGTCGGCTACTATCTTGACGAAACCGTCGTGGCTGCCGAGGATGGTAGCTTTGCTGTTGGCGACGAACGGAAACTTGCCGACCTTCACTTTATAGCCTTGCGCCCGCGCCTGCGCTTCGGTCAGACCGACGCTGCCGATGCCGGGCTCAGTATACGTGGCGGCCGGGATACGGTTGCGGTTGATGGGCGTGGCGGGCTTTGCAGCCATATGCGCTACGGCCACCATACCCTGTGCCGCCGCTACGTGCGCCAGTTGCGGAGTGCCGGCGACAATGTCTCCGATCGCGTAAACGCCTGGTTCCGCCGTCTGCTGCCACTGGTTCACCTTCACGAAGCCGCGGTCAAGCTCAATGCGCGTGTTCTCGATGCCGACTTTTTCGGTATTGGGCTTTCGGCCGACGGCGACGAGGAGCTTCTCCGCGGCCAGGTCTTCCTTCTTGCCGTTGCTTAGCGTGACGCTAATCTTGCAGCAGCCGTCCACAATTTCGACGCTCTCGACTTTCGCGCCGGTTTCCACGCGGATTTTGTTCTTGCGGAACACGCGCTCGAGTTCTTTGGAAACCTCCTCGTCCTCCACCGGCACGATCCGAGGCAGCATTTCGAGCAGCGTCACCTGCGTGCCGAAGCGGCTGAAGACAGAAGCGAATTCGACACCCACAGCACCCGCGCCGATGATGGCCAGCGTGCGCGGGATGGCGGTGAGGTTCAGAATCTCGATGTTGGTCAGTATGCGCTCCGGATCGGGCTTCAGGCCAGGGAGCATGCGCGCTTCCGAGCCTGTGGCCAGCAGGATGTTCTTGGCTTCGAGCGTCTGCGTCCCCTGTTCGCCGGTGACTTCCACGCGCCCGCCGCCTTTGAGCACGCCGTATCCCTTGATCCACTCGACCTTGTTCTTCTTCATGAGGAACTCGACGCCCTTGGCGTGCTTGGCGACGATTTTGTTTTTGCGGTCGATGACCTTGGGGTAGTCGATGCGAGGCTTCTCGCAGACGATGCCCTCTTCTTCTGAGTGCACGAAGTGCTCCCAGACGTCTGCGGTGTGCAGCAGCGCCTTGGCGGGGATGCAGCCCACGTGCAGACACGTCCCGCCAAGCTTGGGGTCCTTTTCGAGGATCGCGGTCTTCAGGCCGTACTGGCCGGCGCGCACCGCGGCCGAGTAGCCGCCGGGGCCGCTTCCGATAACAATGAGGTCGTAAGGCACTTTTTCCATTCTACATAGACGGAATCCGTCACCGGGCAGAGTTCCGCACCTTCCTTTATTGGATGACAGCGGGATTCATCAGGCTGCGAGGGGAAGAATGGGTTGCTGAGAGCGGAAATGGCGCAGGTGCGGCAATCCGTGGGAGCGAAAGCCCCGCAAGCCTTTCAGATGAGTAGAATTAAGACTACATGCTCGGTGACAAACGATTTCTTAAAGCGATCAAGCTGAAGAACATCCTGTCTTTTGGTCCCGACACCGCTGAGCTGGAGCTGGAGTCTCTCAACGTGCTCATTGGCCCGAACGGGGCGGGGAAATCGAATCTCATAGAAATCATCGGCCTCCTTCAGGCAGCAGCCGGAAATCTGCTGGAGCCGATCCAGACGGGCGGTGGGATTGCGGAGTGGCTGTGGAAGGGCTCAGAAAGGACACCTGTTGCAGAGATTGACGCAACTGTGTACTATCCGCGCGGCCGACTGCCCCTGCGCCACCGATTGGCGTTCACGATGGTCGGCCAACGCGCGGAACTGGTAGATGAGGCTATTGAGAATGTACAACCTAGCTGGGGCGAGACAGATGTGTACTTTTACTACCGTTACCAGAATGGCCATCCCGTGCTAAACGTAAAAACGGGCGCGCCCGCTCCCGACGGACGTGCGCGACGGCAACTGCATCGCGAGG
>Ga0335070_10004364_pt1 | contig 16524 bp, 20 predicted proteins | sample Lox_Sample_13_FD_206722 | JGI IMG/M metagenome (GOLD analysis project Ga0335070, IMG submission 206722) | Soil microbial communities from Loxahatchee National Wildlife Refuge, Florida, United States - Lox_Sample_1.3 | ecosystem: Environmental > Terrestrial > Soil > Wetlands | place: USA... | reverse complement strand
TGTTCGGCACTACCAACCAGACGACGCTGATTTACTACGGCACCAAGGGGACAGGTGAAACTGCCCCTAGCGCCCCCAGCTTCCCATCTGCAGGCGCTTCAAGCTTCGGCAGTGGCTGGACGGCTCTGTAAGCGGCAACACCCGAGAAGCAAAGGGGGTCGGTCTCTCTGACCCCCTTTTTCTTTTATCCTCCTCCACGATCTCGTTAAGGCGTCTCGTGCATAATGCGGGTTCGCACTGTTCTTGCATACCCTCGGGTGGCGATAAGGGGGGAGGATTTCCCCGCGCTCCTTAGAGTACCTCGGGTGTTGCTACGGGTCCGTCTCGCTCAGGGGAGGTGAGCCGTGAGGGATATTCCCAAACTCTGCAAGTCGTGCAAGTACTCCATTATGATCGGCCACGGCGTGCGCTGTCGCAAAAAGACCCACATACGTTACCGGATGGGCGAGATCATCTGCGCCCGCTATCGCAAGGCCAAACGCTTTGTTGAGCCCGCTGAGGCGAAAGACAGCTCGGGCGCGCTGCGGCCGACGTGAGCGCGAGCAGGATTCACCTCCCCGCCGTCCTCCCGCGCTCTTCACTTCCCCTGGCTACCCAAGCTTTCCCACCGTGGCGAGATAGAGCACCGTCTCCTCTTGCCCGTCCACGCCGACGAGACGATTGATGTCATCGTCATAGAAGGCACCTATAGGGCAGGAGCCCAGCCCCATGGCGGTTGCGGCCAGCTGGACATTCTGGCACACATGGCCGAGGTCCATGGCGATGTAGCGCACGGCCCGCTCCCGATACTTGACCATGCATCGCAAGAGGACCGCCGTCCAAATGAGGACGACCGCTGCTCTTCGCAGTGCTGACTGTCCCAGGCCGCCGGCGGTGAGATGGCGGTTGAAATCGCCGTCCTTCAGGCGTTCGAGAACGAACTCACCCACCTCGAAGTGATAGATTCCCTTCCCTAAACCCTCCACCCGATCGGCGTACAGATAGGTCTCAAAAGGGTAGAGGGCACCCGCGGAAGGTGCGGTACGGAGAAGGTATCCTCCCGCTCTCGCCGTGACGCCTTGGGCAGCCCAAAGGAGGAGGGAGAGCTCTTGAAGGCTGAGTGGCTGAGGACTCGTGTCCCGTTCGGACCGGCGGCGAGCGAGACATTGCCAGAGATCGGCGGACCGGCTGAAATCAGGAGCCGGCAGCGCTATCCGCTCCGCTTGGGGGTAGCCTTTGAGCTGTGCCGGAGGGGGGATGTGTCCCAGGCTGTCCCGCAGAGGCTTTTCGCGATCGTACTTGGTTGCCTGCAGGTAGCGAAAGGCAAGGCCGTCCTTGTATCCTGCCATGGCTGCCTCCTTATCCTTGCCGACAGCAAGAGATCATTCCTATCCTCCGCACGGGTATGCCGCAGGATGACGGCGAGCTTATGCCGAGCGGGTGAACGCTAGCCGGGTCAACTCTTGAAGGAATTCATGGTAGCCCGGATCGAGAATCTGCACCAGGGAACGGCCTCCCGCTCCGGTAGTAACCTGCAGCTGCCCACGGGCGAACCATTGGATGCACTGGGAGTAAAGAGCATATTCAAGCTGCAGGCCACGTTGGTGGATGGTTTCCGGGGTATCCTCCGGCCAAATCGGGTAGGCGGCCTGGGCGATCACGGGACCGGAATCCTCGCCTTCGTCGACGAAGTGGACCGTAATGCCGCCGACTTTGCAACCGTAACTAAAGGTATCCTGATACCCGTGCTCGCCAGGGAAGGCGGGAAGAAGCGCCGGGTGGATGTTCATGATCCGGTACCGGCCGTCCCCCTGGAAGTGAGAGACAAAATAGGGTGACAAGAGGCGCATGAAGCCAGCCAGGCAAACGAGCTCGATGCCCATGGGGTCAAGGAGGCTTATCATCTCCCGCTCGGCGAGGACGAGGCGAGCGATACGGTCCTGAACCTCTGCCGGGGGCAGGGCTCGGTAAAGACGCTGACGCTTCATTACCTCCGGAAAACTATCAGGAAGAAGCCTTTCAGGGATCTGAGACAGCTGTCTCTTTCCGTAACGGCGGTAATCCACGACCGCGGTGCGAATGCCGTGGTCTCGAGCCCGGACGAGGCCGTATGCCTCAGGGCTGCTACTCACGACCAGCGCGATTTGCGCCTCAAGTGCCCCTGCCTCGATGCGATCGACCATCGCCTGGAGATTGGTGCCGCCTCCAGAAATAAGGACGGCGAGGACGAGCTTGCTGGTTTCGGCGGTCACCGTGCGGGTGTCCCTCATCGCAGAGTATGGAGTCAGACACAGACACCGACCCTACATTTACCATAGCAAAGAAACGGCGGAACTGAAAGGTGCATTTAGGGCAACGATATCCCCTGGGTTTGCACAGCGAGCCTAAACGGGCAACTTATATAAGACCCCGGCGAGCCGGTTCCAAGAGAATCGTCAGGTTAGCAGGATGCTGAAAAACTCCTCGACCCGGACTCGGCTTGGACAGGGACGCACGGGCGACCTGAGCCGGGCCGGTCGGTTCCGCAAGGCTGCATAGTCGCACCATGAATAAGATCGTGGTGGTCCGGCCCGCTTGCAGAGCCCTGGTACAAGGTTCGGCAGGCCTGACGACAGGCCAGAGAATTAAGAGGAGGCTCCAGATGCACCTTGCTTCACCGACCGGCCCGGCTCACACAGCAGTGTCATCGCACACCTCCAAAACGAGTTTTTCAGCATCCTGCTAGGGAAAAAATATGAGACGGAGCAAAGAATTCGGCGTATAATACCGGTACGTTCCCTTCGCGACGAATTCTGTCAGTTCATCTCCGAGCGGACTCCTAGCGCTGCATCCAGGGCTGAACCGTTGTCTCATTCCAGACGGAGGACCTCGATCCATGCCGGTACCCCAAGGGGTGGCATCTCAGCTCAGACAGCAGTACCCGCTGCTTCACTACTTCACGGACCGACCTTTCGGCGTGGAGATCGAAATATGCGGCCTCGGCTACGTCGTCACTCCGCTCGACGGGGGGATCATTAAGCCCTACAACATCTCGTCGCGGGGGCGCGACGCACGATGGGTCGATCAACTTTACCTGGACCACGGCCTTCGCCTCGGTGCGGACCGCGACTCCTGGCACTTCGAGGAAGACGGTTCCATCATTGGGAGGGGCGGGGCCGAGTTCATAAGTCCTATTCTGTCTGGTCTCGATGGACTCATCGAGGTCTATCGAGCCCTCAAAGTCCTCTGTGAGATCGATAAGGTGAAGATCAACGCATCGTGCGGCTTCCATGTGCATCACGGCGTTGACCGGGAAACATATACCTGTGAGCAGCTCAAGGCGCTCGTGCGCATCGTCCGCCCTATGGAGGCTGAGTTCTATCTGCTTATTCCTGGCGAACGGAAGAATGCGGAAACCTGTCGCCCCCTGGAATTGGATGTGGAGGCGTTCCTGAAAGACTGCGACGGGACGTGTGAGAGGGAGGGATGCCGGGCCAGGCGCCTGTGGTACTCCAAACAGAATCGCTACGACCCCGAGGCGGACAGACGCTACGACCGGACCCGGTACCATGGCTTGAATCTCCACTCGTACTGGTACCGCTCCACCATCGAGTTCCGCTACCATGCTGCTGTGCTGGAAAACATCCACGAGGCCATGCAGTGGATCATCTTCACCCAGTTCCTGGTCGAAATGAGCCGGAACCACATCCCCATCATCTCCTTCGACCCGAAGGCGAACAAGTGGCTGCGGACCATTTACACGATCTACCGGAAGTTCGACTACTCGGATCGCATCCAGCCCTCCCCCGGTACCGTGGCCTGAACGATGAACGGCGCCACTGCCTTGCCGTCCTTCCGGCGCCTTTCTGGGGAGATGGGGTGACACGGCCAGACGCGTCTCACCCAGAGTCGTGACACTCGTTACTAAGGAGTACGGCCAATCATGTGTGATGTCCTCGCAATATCCGCTGGTCACAATTACACGCCGAAACAGCATCTACCGCTCTTCGCCGAGCGCGGCAGACGGAACATGGATGGCTGGGGTATCGGTTTTTTTCGCGACGGCCAGGCACTGGTGGAAACTTCGCCCGAGCAGGTCCACACCGGCGACCAGGTCCACGAGAGCTTTCAGCGGTTGGCTCGGGTCATCGACAGCCGGATTATCGTCGCCCACTTACGATGCTCTTTGACCGGCGGTCACCACCGTGCTGACGCCTGCCCGTTCACCCTCTCCTTTCTCGACCACGATTGGCTCTTTGCCCACGTGGGGATAGTCGAAGGAATCCAGCAGTACCGAACTCAAAATGCGCCGCGTCTCAGCGCGGATGGATATTCTGCCAGGATCTTTGAATACCTGAGGGATCAACTCCTCTCCGTCTACGCCTTGAATCCCTACATCAGTCTCGAGGACGCCCTCGGGGCCGGGGTGCACAGGCTCGTCTCCGACTACCCCGGTCATTACGCCTTCTTCCTGGCCAACGAGTCGGTGATCTTCGCCTTCTGTAACTTCCGCCACTTCCTCCTTCTGAGAGAGGCAGAACTGATGGGGGACATCTTGCTCATGACCACGGTGGAGGAAGGACTCAGCCCCAACAAGTGGTTCCCCTTAGGGCGCCAGGAAGGCTGTCGAGGCAAATTGGCGGTGGTGGCGGGGCCTGAACTCCTCCACGTTGTCGATGTGTAAGGGCCGGTGGATCTTCGAGTGGTTCTCCCTTGCTGCGATTTTCTTGGAGAGTCCCCCGAGTCGATGAGAAGGGTTGTGACGGACGCCACAGGCTCTCACCCGTTCTCCGGGGACTCGAGCAGCGCAGGTAGGTATGTGTGACCTCTTCGCACTTTCGGCCGCGACCAACTACTCAGCCCCCGAGGCGCTCCCCCTCTTCGCCTCCAGGGCCAGCAAGAATATGGATGGCTGGGGCATCGGCTATTTCCGGAAGGGCCGTGCTCTCGTGGAAAAATCAGCCCAGCGGGTTTATCTGCCCGGGCGAGTGCATGACAGCTACCAGCGGCTGGCCCGGGTCGTGAGCAGCAGGATCATCATCTCTCACGTCCGCTTCCGCACGAGCGGCCTGGTGGATGAATGTCATGCCCATCCCTTCACTCTTAAGTTCTGCGGGAGCGACTGGCTCTTCGCCCACAACGGCAGGGCCCCGGCCATCGAATCCTACAGGACCGAGGGCGAAGCGAGTGCCTGTGCTATCAGCGACTCGGCAAGGGCGTTCGAGTTTCTGCGAGATCGTCTAGCATCTTACTGTGGGACTTATGCGGCGCCGCTACCGCTCTTCGATCACGTCTGTGAGGCGACGGCGCGTTTGATCAGCGAGTACCCGGGCGAGTACAATTACTTGTTGTCAAACGGCAGTGCCATTTTTGCCTTCACTAACCACCGCCAGTTCATGCTGCTGAAAGGGAGCCGGCAGCTGAAGGGATGTCTCTTGCTCACCACGTTGGCGGAGGGTCTCAGTGACGAGAGATGGCTGAGAATGGCGAGACCGAGCAGTGCGCAAGGCCTCATGTTGGCGTTATCGGGAACGGATGTGGTGGTGCAGCGGTCCCTCTGAGAATTTCGCCCTGACCACCGGCTCTGAGGCGTGGCGCACACGAGCTGCCACGAAAAAAGCAATGAGCGTCAGACACGCGACAAAAGATGACCTGGAACAAGTCCTGGAAATAGAAGAACTCACATTTTCAGACCCTTGGGGCTACTATAATTTCCAAGCAGCCCTGGAGGACATCTTTTTGGTCTTTGCAGAGCAGGAAATCTACGGTTTCTTAGTAGCCGTTTGTTGTCACAGAGACACAAGGGGCGCTATCGTGAAAGTGGGCGTGCATCCCGAGCACAGACGTCAGGGAATTGCGACTCGGCTGCTCGAGACAGCTCTTAGAACGCTACAAAATAAAGGGATGCTCGATGTTTGTTTAATTGTTGAGATAACAAGACAACAAGCAATACAATTATACAAAAAACTTGGATTTAAGATCACAAAAATAATTAATATGAGTTACGAAGATGATATGTCAGATGACTCTTTTTACGAAATGAAGCTCAATTTTTCGCCGAATTAAGTTCTGATTGCATGGATGTGAAGATCTTCTAATCGATAATCTCGTGATCGATTCTCTCCGAAATGACGCAGCATTATCAAGATGTCTGGGAATGCGCCGGCAACCTTGTACGACGGCGCCTCTTGTAGAAGTATAATCAATCGTAGATCAAGAGTTGGACCACGACAAGAGAGGGACCGGTGGGGAAGCGTCGCCCGACAATATCCGAGCCTGGTGGAGCCGAGGGCAAGAAGAGCGACCGCAAGGCCATCAAACTCGCCCAGTATTGGCTTGATCGGACGGACAATGCGATAGAGAGGATTGTCTCCCTCGAGAATTTGCCTGAACCCATAGACTGCCGACCAGGCTGTCACTATTGTTGCTATAACCAGCCGATAGTAACTCCGCCGGAGGCTTTACTTATTGGTTGCTTTGTGAAGGAGACCTTCACCGATCGGAAGAGATCGGAGCTGTCTGAGAGAATGGTGAGCATTCTCGAACGGACAAGAGACAAAGGTCACGATGAGGTAATGATGATGAGGCATGAGTTGCCTTGCATCTTCCTGGTTGACGGAAGGTGCAGTGTCTATAAGGTTAGGCCTGCTATCTGCAGGGCGTGCAGTTCCACCAGTGCAGAGCACTGTGCCACCTTGTTTGAGGCTCGGGACACACGGGCTAGACTGCGCTGTTATGCCCAGATACGTAAGATTTTTCAAACTGCCCATGCGGGCTTGATAGAAAGCTGTGCGGCTATGGGGTGTCAGTCAAATTTCATGCTGATTGCCGAGGCTATGCACGACTATTTTCGGCACCCGAGGCCCATTGAGGCCTGGCTGGATGGGGAGAAGGTCTTTCATCCTCGTGAGGGTTAGGAGCTACGAGCCACGTGTCGGCCGCCTTTCTTCGGGCAGGGAGGAAATGATGGCGCAAGCGAAACCTGGTGATAGAGTACGGGTTCATTATACCGGCACCTTGGACGATGGTACGGTTTTCAGTTCTACTTATGAGGAGAATGAGCCGTTTGAATTCACTATCGGGGGGGCAAACATACTGCCGAGTTTTCAGAATGCGGTAATCGGCATGAACGAAGGAGAGACGAAGACCATTTCTGTTCTCCCGGAAGACGCCTATGGCCAGCACCGAAGAGAGTTTGTCTTTGAAATCGCAAAAACCCAGGCCCCGGGCAATCTTGAGCTGGCATTGGGAAAGAGGCTGCAAGTTCGTACGCGTGACGGGAAAACGATGATTGGAACTATACGGGCGGTTACTGAAAAGAGTGTGATACTTGACGCAAATGATCCGCTTGCAGGAAAGACACTTAAATTTGCCATAGAGCTTCTCGAGGTACTATGAACTGTAGTTAACTGACCTCGAGCGAGGTTTTGCAGGAGAGCGCAGCGGACCTCGGCAGGACGGACAACTCATGCAGCCGCAAAGAAAGGATTCAGGAATAGTCACATCGAGGACTCTAGATCCCCTGTCGCAGTAATAGAAGCGATTCACCGCAAGGAGGCAGTGCCTGGCCATAGGCAGCATCCATATCCGCATTCTGCCGAAACGAGGAGGCTGCCATGTCACCGTGCCTTGACGATGAACTGCGGGCGATGGAGAAATTCCAGCTCTACCGGAATAAACATCGACGCCTCGAGAGAGAGTACCTTGAAATCCGGATCGTCCCAGGCCGGATGGCGGTGACGAGCAAGATAGCGGATATCGAATTCGTCGATACAGGTAGACCCCCGACCGGTATTGATGTCAGCGCGTTACGAGACGAAGTGGAAGAGGAGATTCAGCCAAACACCAATCCGCCGATGGAAACAATGGAAAGAATGTAGCCGGCATGCCTCACGCAACATGCGTCAACGGCAAGGACAGTTGAAATTTGCCCTTAGTGCACCTCAAGATCGACGTCATGGCTCAGGCAATCCCAGACGCCATCGGGGTCACAGTCTCGGCAATGGTAGTGCTCGCCGTAGACAAGCCGGTGCTGGTAATCCACGGCCTGCTCGAGATCCACTAGCGCTCCGCAGTGCGCACACTGTACCCTTTCCTTGGGGACTCCTGCCATGAAGATGCCTACGCTCTGCTCTTCCTAGGTTGGTGCTTGGACAGCCCATACGGGGCGTCAATGTCAGACGCGCCGTCATTCAGAAGCTTTCACTCCGTTTTCGGCTTCCTCTACGGCCTTTTTGGTGGCTACAATCAAATCATGAAAAGCGTCGGATTGATAGGTATCGAAACCACCACATCCCATGTCAGCGGCCTTATCAAAAACGTTCTCGCTATCGATATAGACGATCAGAGCTTTAGTAGCCTCAAGCAGCCTCAAGAACTCGGCCTTCACTTGTTCCTCTCCCTCTAACTGTATCGCATCAGACTACGGTCAGGCTGATGTCGCATCCGATCTGACGGTTCTATCCTTCCTGTTTTTTCTGTAACTGCTCCTTGCGAAACTCTTGTTTGAAGCGTTGGGTAAACTCCGTTCTAAATGCCTCTATTTTCATGGCCTCGTCATAGTTGCCCAAGAAATACAGGGCCATCCCCTTGAAGACCTGGGCTTCCCTGACTTCTGGGCGTATGTGGAGAGCGGCGTCGAAGTACTTTAAACTTTCACTATATTTCTTGAGCCCCAACAAGGCATGGCCCTTGGCGGTAAGGGCGTCAACGTTGTCGCTTTGCTTGGCCAGGAGCCGATCCAAAATCTCGATTGAGTCTTCACACCGGCCCATGTCGTTCAGAGCAAAGGCCTTGAGCTGCAGAGCGGACAGTTCCCCCGGTCTCAGAGCCAGCGCTTTGTCGCAGCAAAACACAACCTCCTCCAGTAGACCCTTCTCAGCCAGCAACCTGGCTCCCTCCATCCAGGTTGTCTTGGATTCCGGATCGACATCTATGGCCTTCATCATCACGCCCTCGTACGTCAGCTCGACGGCGCGCCTGCCGGTAACCGCCACCGGTACCCCGTGGCCGGGGAGAATATGGTCAATGTCTTTCTTCATCAATTGCTTGAGTCCATACAAGTAATGATCCAGCCTCCCTCCCGCGGCTTTGTCGGCATCTTCAATAGAGTCGGGCAGTACCGTGTCCCCCGTGATGGCAGTCCGTGTGGGCCCGTGATAAAGACATATGCTGTCAATGGTATGGCCGGGCGTGTGGATTATTTCCCATTCAAACCCGCTTAGTTCCAAGGTCTCCCCGCCCTTTACGTCGGTCACCGAAAAGCCGGCCTCTGCGAGCGCCCTTCTGAACTCCCGGGGGCCTCCCTCCTGATTTATGATTTCGACCTTCTTGCCTTCATAGATAGGGGGATATCTCAAGAGTTCGAATAAGCCCATCGAATGATCCCGGTGCCCATGGGTTAGAACGATCTTCTTTATGTCCAGAACGCTGAACCCAAGATTTTCGAGTTCAGCGAAAATGGTATAGTCATTTCCCGGATCGACGATGGTCAGGTAATCACCTACAAGCAGGTAGACATTGCTGGAATGGTGGTAGCCAATAAGAAACCTGCTGTTTTCAAAGACAGGATGGGACAACCGCAATATTTTCCCAATAGACAGCCAGCCCGGATGGTCAGGTTCCTCCTCCGGAGGCGGCAAGACACCCTCATCGATCAGTCTCTGCCTTTCTTCCGGTGTCAGGACCCTCTCTTCATCCTTCTCTCTGGTCATCTGCATTCCCTCTGGTTACAGTGAGCATCGCCGGTCAGCTTTGAAATAATAGTCCGATCTAGAGGAATTCTCAAGTTCGCGACGAGGGACTCATGGGCCTCTGCCGTACAAAAAATCCCCCTCCCCTGGTGCACATTGATCAGGAGAGGGGGTTAAGAACTGGCCCTCTCCCAGGATCTTAACGGAGAGAGGGGAGTGATGTCATGGGGCTAGTGGCGGCTAGGCTATGTAATCCAGGACGAAGGCCATCTTCATCTTGTCATCCGGCCACCAGTTCTTGCTCATCTTCTCCTCGCCGGGGTGAACGTCTTTGCCGTCAATCTTCTCAACGAGCAGCTCCATGAAATGGAACTCCGTGAGCTCATACTTAAGGATCAACGGGGTCGGCAGCACCACGGCACGGCCGGTCTCCTTGGCACACTCCCATTCAAACGCCTCGTTGGGAGATGCGGTCTCTTTGCCGGTCTTGCCGGAGTAGACTTTCAGCAGCTTGCCGGAAACCTTCATTTTCGGCTTCATCTTAAATTCTTCGAAAAGCGCGTCGGGTATGTGCCACCACAAGGCCCTCATGTTGGCCTTTGTATATCCCTTGACGAGCATGGGGTCAAAGCCGCAGACCACCACACGACATTTCTCGGGCATATCAAACCTCCTTTTTACTTTCGCTGGTCTCCACTTGCCTCATCTGGTCGCGAAGATCTTCAACCTGGCCGTAGCAATACTGCATGAACTCCTTGGCCTCGGGTCCGCTGAGATGCTCAGTCTGGAGCAATCGTACGACGTAGGGATAAATGTACTTCTGGATCTCTTCAGTGAATTCCAGAAGTACATACTCGTTATCCCCCGCAGGGGATGCCCAGCTGAGAAAACCCCTCTTCCAGTTGAGCATCATCCCCTTGAGAGTATCGAGTTCTTTGCGGACGTTCTCTTCCATGCTACTTCTTCTTCGCGTCAAAGGCGTAGCACTTCTTGACCACGTTAAAGTCTGCCACGCACCAGTAGTGGGGCCAGTGGATCTTCCTGCACCAGCCGATGATGTCTGCGGGCGGAAACTTGGAACCTTTCAAGACCGGCTTCAGGTGCTTGCACTGCCAGCATATATGATCACTCTGCTTTTCCGGGACCAATACGGTGTCCCGAAATTCTTCGGGCGTGAGCTCTGCCATGCGACACTCCTTTCTCTCCTACCACTCCTTGACGAGGCCCTTCTTCATCTTCTCCTGGTACTCTTGCCACACCTCTGGAGACAGCTTCTGAATATCCCACCTGAACCCGAAGCTTCCGGCCAGGCCGGCCGATGGCGGTTGCGGACGCCAGCCGCGCACCGGTCTGCCCCGGATGCTGAACTTAACCTTGTCGGCAACGCCCAGCAGTACGGATCTGGGCTTGCACTCGTATGGTCTGGTCCTCCCCTCGACCCCGGGTCTGTAGTTAGCATAGCCGTGGAATGGCCTGTCCGCATAGAGCGGGCTGGTGTCAGGCTTCGCGCCGGGCCTTTCCTCCGGGCCCTTGTACATGAAGCCCTGGATCATGTAGATGTAGTACACCGTGCCGCACTCAGCACAGTTGATCGTCCCCTCCCAGTTCCAGAAGCAGTATGGATCCAGGTAGTTGATCGTGTCGCATTGTTTGCCACCAACTTCCTTCTTGCACCAGATTATGTCACACATTCAGCTACCTCCTCTTATATCCAGGCCTTGTCATACCACTCTTTGATTTTAGTGAGCGGAACGCCGAGCATGTCACGGTAGATCTTCTTGTTGTCCGCACCCACCGGGCGCCAGTGCCAGTTGGTCCTTCTCGGGGTCTTTTCCATCAACCCGGTGCTGTAGCCGCTGTGGAGCAGCATATCTCCAAAGAGGGGATCGTCAATCCAGCGAACCGTGCCTCTCTCCCGGTAGTGTGGGCTCTCGTAAACCTCGCGGTCGTTTCGAACCGGCTCAGCCAGGAGACCTGCGTCCTGCAGGATCTTGGCCACCTGGGACCTGGACTTGTCGGCAGCCCACTTCTCTAAAGCCGCATAGATCTCCACCTGAGCCTCGCCTTCCACCCGGTCCTTGTGGGCCTTGTACTTCTCATAGAGCTGCTTCATGCCGGTAACGGCGCAAAGCTCCTTGAAGTCCGCATCCTGGAAGGCGCTGACCATAACATAGCGGGCATCAAACTTATCCTGCGGATTGTCGGCATCGGGAAAATCGGACTTGCCGCACAGGATGATGCCGTGCACCGCCAGTTGGGTGTCCCAGTTGCCCCAGCGCTGGCGGACGATACCGAACTTGCCGTACATGGGCAGGCTGTATCCGAGCATCCGGGTCGGCACCTGCACCTGGGAGAACTCTATCATGGTGCCCAGCCCGGTCTTCCGGCGATGGTGGATGGCCGCCAGGATCGAGCAGGTGATCAGATTGCCCGACTGCCAGTCAATGATCCAGTTAGTGCACTTGGTGGCATGGCCGCCCATGAACTCGTGCATACCGGTTACGGAGGCGAGTCCAGCGTGGGCCTGGCCCAAAATGTCGTAAGACCCACCGAAGATCTTGGGACCGTAACCGAAACCGCCGCCCCACACGTAGATGAACCGGGGGTTGACTTCACTCAGGTACCTGTAGCTCATCTTCCACTTGTCCAGGGTCCCCGGCCGGTAAAGCTCGGTGAGGCCGTCGGATTTCTTCACCAGGCCGAGAAAGACCTCGACCATCTCGGGGATGTGGTAATCCATGGTGAGAAAATACTTGTTGGGGTTGGCGTTGGTGAACCCCAGGCCGGTGCCGGTCATAGGCCGGGTGTCGTGGAGCGGATACAGGTAGGCCTCGTTGAAGGGGGATGTGTGGCGCATGGCGTCACCCATCCTCGGCATCTCGATCTTGATGACCTCGGCCCCCAGTTCGGCCAAGTTGGCCACGGAGTGGGGCGTGAAGATATACATGGTGCAGCTCAGCCAGCGAATTCCCTTGAGCGCTGCCGGCTTGGTGTGTTCGTTGCCCACATCGAAGATCTTCTTGCAGTACTCCTCGTAGGGCATCTTCATCTCATCCATTTCGCCCTTGCTCTTGGGGCCTGGCAGGTCTTCTATACGTGTCACTCTTGGATCTTTTGCCATTACATTACCCCCTTTGCTTTGTATTCATTAACTTTGGTCTGGCCCGTTCCGGTCCATTTCAGGTAGATTTCGTAATTGTCATACCCTATGTCCCTGCCCATCCACTTGCATCGGAACGGCGCTCGGACCTGATAGGACGCCGGGCTCGAAGCGATCAGCAGTGGGCCGTAGTCGGTCTCATGGACGTACTGCCACGGCCGGTACTTGAAATGGGGAAATTCGGCGACCTCGTCGATGTACAGCACCGGTCCGGCCGCAAGCTGGTACTCGAGCAGCTTGGTCTCAGCTTCGACCCTGTTGGTGTCCCTCAGCCAGCGGGTGGTCAGGGTGTAGGTCTTAATCAGGGCGTGCAGGGCGTTTCTGGCCCCCATCTCCTTGAGGAAGGGGTCTTCGTGGATCAGCCGGCCGAACTGGTCGTAATCGCGCTCAAGGCACATGCCGATGTTGTACCAGAGCTTGTCAGTCTGGCCGCCGATCATCATATAGCCGTCCTTGCAGGGGTTCCAGGCATACTGGTTCAGGTTGGGGTCCCAGCCGCCGGATCTTGCTTTGATGCTGGCATTGAAACCGTACCAGGTGATATCGAAGTCGATAATGTCCATCAGCGCCTCGGCGCCGGTTTCCTCGATCATCTGGCCCGTGCCCCCGAGTTCGTCTCTCCAGTAAAGGGCCGCATTGGCATTAAGGAACCCTTGCGCCCCGGCAACATAGTCGGCAAGCCAGATACCGGAGCGGGTCGGGTCGCCGCCCCTGCCTCTAGGAAGCAGGTCCTGGGCCAGACCGGTGTTGTGGACCCAGGAGTTGGCACAACTGGCAAAGGGCTCGAGTTCCCACTGACCGAACTTAGACATTTTATCCTTCCAGGGGCCCCACTGGCCAAGCATGCCGATCCAGACGTAGATCATCCTGGGGTTGGCTTCCTTGAGTTGCCGGTAGCCGATACCCAACCCATCCATATAGCCGGGGGGCATGCCGTCGATCAAGACGTCGACGTTCTCGGCCATTTTCTTGAAAATCTCCCGGCCTTCCGGGGTCTCCACATTCAGGGTGACGCAGTGCGTGTTCACCGTCTCAGCGACGAACTCCATCCCGCACTTCTCGCCGCTTTCCTTATTTTGCAGCAGGTACTCTTCGCGGCCGAAGGGCGTCAGCTTCCGCAAGGGATCGCCGGAGGGCGGTTCGATAGAGACGACCTCGGCCCCGGCCTCGCCGAACAGTGAGGCGCAGAACTTGTGGCCTAGGCGCCAGAGGCCGATATCCAGAACCCTGTATCCTGACAAGGCCTCATCTTTGCCATAGCGTTTCTCGAATCTGAGGTTTTCTTCGGCCCAATTACAGAAGTCCAGCGCCTTCCTTCTTTCGTAGACCGGCTTTACCTGCTCGTAGGAAGGCGGCGGTGTGACCGGGTAGGGCCTTACATCCAGATCCATCAGACCGATGGTATCGGCCCTGCTGTTAATGACGACATCTTTCTTTTCTGGCATGTTTTGACCTCCGATAGAGCATTGGTGATCCTGCGACTCGAGGTGCACTCCTTGGTTCTTGTTTCTGTACGGTCATTTGGTCACAGCGACCGGTACCACCTCCTTTCCGGTAATCTGGGAAAATCGGTCAGCGCAACGGTTTCACCCTAAGGGATTTCCAAAGACTACGTTTTTGTTCCGGGTTTGTGAGACAGCGGCCGGGCCTCGCCGGATTTCCTGGCTCCGCCGTGCCGGACTCCCGTGAGATCACCTCCTTCACACAGAATTGTCGATTCGATGCGTTCAGGACGCTGTTCTCTGGCGAGGGAAACGGCTTCTCCCGCAAACGGCCGTTCCCGGTAAGAAAGATCTCCCCTACCGTTACAGCCGGGCGGTGCACGGTTCTCTGCCCACGTTTCGCATGTGATCTGATTGCCAGATATGGAACGTCAGCTCACGGCGGAAACAATTCACCGGAGGCCCTTGAGGGCCTCACCTGCTGTTAAGATTCGCCCAAGTTTCCTGCCGCGTCTACTGGGTCAGCTTCAGGAATAGATACCAGTCTGGCTGAGGTGGTTCATAGCCCGAAGAATGCGGTCTTCAATGCCAGATGAGAGATTACAGGTACCGTACGGATGTTCGGGAGAACCAGACTTCAAAAGCGAGAGACAAATCACTACTAACCATCTGAATTTGCTTCCAATATATCCGGCCCCGAAATTTTGTCAAGCAAAAAAGAAATCGTGATTTTTTTCTTTAAGCGTCCCGCCGTCTCGGGCGCCAACGATGTCACCGGTGAGCACGTTGACGAGACGGCCTGCCTTCGGCAGAGCAGGGTCGGCTCCCCTTCAACCTCGCCGTCATCGAGGGTCACTCGCTTGGTACTCTTACTATCAGCATATCCATTGGGAATGCGTTGACAAGGTCTTTCTTGCTGTGTCACCATCCCCGGCAAAATCGCTCACCTGATGGGAGGAGAAGGCCATGGGAAGTCACAGAACCCAAGTGCGGGTCAGGTTCGGCGACACCGACCCCTATGGCGTGGTTTACTTTGTGAGCTATTTTCGCTACTGCCATCGGGGCATCGAGGAGTTTCTCCGCCACCTCGGCCATCCCCCCGAGACGGTCTTTCGCAACCCCCAGGAGAGATACGGGCTCCCCATCGTCGCTGCAGACTGCCGGTTTCTTGCTCCCGCCAGATATGGTGACCTTTTGGAGCTGGAGACACGGGTACAAGAGGTGAAGGAAAAAGCGGTTACCTTCCAGTTCCGCTTCTTCCGGCCGCCAGAACCGGGTCTCCTCGCCGAAGGTACTGCCACCTGTGTCGCCATCGACCATACCTGGAAGGCAAGATCTTTGCCGGAAGTGCTGGCGGAGAAGCTTACGTCAACGCTGGCTTCGAAGCCGGAATCCTGAGAGAACAGGCTATAGTGCACCACTCCCCTTGGACTCGTTGGATTCCCGCAGGCACTTCTGTACCCTGGTCGTCAGGCAGTGTGGAGGCTAAAATTAGAGCGTCCCTTCGGCAAGTTCCGGGGACGGCTTCATTCCCCATGGCTCAAACAGGATGTTCGGGATGGGTAACACACCCTTTTCGCCCTTCGGGGTGCTCGGTGATTCGGCGGGGTGAGCGGTGGACGCACTCCTCGACAAACTCGAACAGATTCTTCGCGAGCTTGGCTCCGCGCTGGTGGCCTTTTCGGGCGGGGTGGACAGCTCGCTGCTGCTCCACATAGCCTCGCGAGTTCTCGGCCCGCGGGCCATGGCCCTCACCTTCGTCTCACCGCTGATGCCACAAGAGGAGCGCCTGCGCGCCGTTGACTTCTGCCACCGGGGTGGCGTGCGGCAGATCGTCATGGATGTCGACGCCCTTGCAGTACCGGAGATCCGTGATAACCCTCCCGACCGCTGCTACCGGTGCAAGCGGCACCTGTTCCTCTTGGGGCTCTCCAAGGCGAGGGAGTTGGGGATGGCGCATCTCGTGGAGGGGAGCCAGTTGAGCGACGCGGCCGACCATCGCCCCGGGCGCCGTGCCTTAGCTGAACTCGGCATTCGCAGCCCTCTCGCCGAGGCCGGCCTCGACAAGGTACAGGTTCGCCGTCTCAGTCGAGAACTCGGCCTCCCCACCTGGGACCTTCCGCCCATGGCCTGTCTTGCTTCCCGGATCCCCTTCGGCACACCGCTCACTCGGGAACGTCTGGAGCGGGTTGACGCCGCCGAGAACTTTCTCCGGCACCATGGCTTCATCCTGGTGCGGGTGAGAGACATTGGGGGAAGCGCAAGTATTGAG
>Ga0335070_10004363_pt1 | contig 16524 bp, 28 predicted proteins | sample Lox_Sample_13_FD_206722 | JGI IMG/M metagenome (GOLD analysis project Ga0335070, IMG submission 206722) | Soil microbial communities from Loxahatchee National Wildlife Refuge, Florida, United States - Lox_Sample_1.3 | ecosystem: Environmental > Terrestrial > Soil > Wetlands | place: USA... | reverse complement strand
TTAAAAAAAATCACTGCTCATGCAAAATCTCTTTGTAAAAAGCATCCTGCTATGAGCTGGAAATCCGCAATAATGAAATCAAGTGCAGCGTATCGGGCCGGAAAGAAAAAGACGGTTTCCGGAACTCATAAAAAAAGGGTGGTGCACAAAAGAAAAAAGGTTTCAGGAGTAAGAAACAATGTTGATCGTGTTGACAGAAAAAAAACAACGATTACAATTGCCGGAGTAAAAAGAGACGGCGTTATGTTATTAAATGAAAAGTTAGGAGCAAAAGAAGTGCAGAAATTTCATGCCAAAACAAAAACCAGGAAAAGACAGCTGGCAAAAGAGATCAACTCAATTAAAAGAGATTTAAGAAAGTTTTCGTAAACAAATATTTTTTCACATTTATAAACACAAAATCCCATTTTATGGCAAAAAGAAAAAAGAAATCCCATCATCACAAAGCCCGCAGAGGCCATAAGATGGGTGCATTAGGTGGCGAAACTATGCAAACAATTGTTGGTGTCGCTCTTGGTGCAATTGGTGGCCGTTATTTAAGCTCGAGCTCTTTGGTGCCTTCGAGCATCACTCCAACAATTAAAAACCTCGCATTGCTTGGTTTTGGTAGTTTGATTGTTGTAAAATCCAAAAAACCGATGTTGAAAGGTATTGGTGCAGGATTGGTTGCAGGTGGTGCTATCGGTGAAGGCCTGGCCTTTGGTTTCCTCTCCGGTGTAGACGATACCATTGCCAGCTATTCACCAACGAGAAATTTGGCAGATGCTGCAAAAGTTCAAATGGTGGGAGCTGCATCAAACCGGTTTCCTCAGCCTGGCGTTGTTGGTTTCCCTGATATTCATGTTGTGGGCGGTATGCTCTAACGTGTATCAATAGCCGAAAAAGTTTTTCCAGTTCCTTCCAAAAACAATTTTTGAAACCTTTAAAGAAAAATTTTTATGAGAAATAACAGTATTGCTTTGCGATACGATTTTGAAAATGCCGCTATGGTATTTGCAAAAGCATTCAACATTACACCTGAACAGGTGAAAACTCAGTTCAAATTAACGCAAAGTTATTTGAGGCTAGAGCAACCCTTTTCTACAACGAGCACAAACATGAATTTTCCTGTGCTCAATAACATTCAGAGCGCATCAGGAACTCAGTTTATCACTGAAAAAAGATTGAATCAGCAAGATTCATTTATTCCCACAATGGTGGGGATATTTGTTGCAGCTCCGGCAAGCTCAACAGATGCTGCATTCACTCCTTATGCGTACTTGAGCCCCTCTGTTTTTGGTACAGCAAACGCAAATGCAATGCGTACCTTTTACAATGGATTCCTTTCTATTTCGGTGAACAATATCGTTGTTACACCGGCATGGGATGTTTTAAAACATTGGGCAAGCAATCAAACGCAGCTGTTAACTGCAGCTCCTGCATCTGGTGCAGTGGTGGAACAGCAATATCAGGACAGCGACGGTTATTTCCCGATGCAGCCTTATGTTGCTCTGATTGGATCAAAAAATATTCAGATTAATATCGCTCAGCCTGCAGCTCCGTCGGCTATTACTGCAAGCAGCAGAGCAATTATAATCTTTCAGGGTATTCTCGCACAGAACAGCACAGTGGTTGTGTAATTCTGTTGTCGATTTATTCACTATGAGAACCGGCATTGCGAGAACTGCAATGCCGGTTTTTAAAAAATATTTTTTATGTTCAAATCACGATATTTTCAACTTGTGGAGTTGCCGATACCTGCCACAGCAACAAGCGGCCAGCAGGATACATATTTTCAGCAGCAACCTCAGTTGACTTCAATAACAGGAGATAAACAGATATGGGTTAAGGCTATCGAGGCCTACACCAAAAACGATTTATCACAATCTCCTTTCACTGCAGGGAATGCCGTTGCAAATGCTGTTGATTTAAGCAATGCAGTTTTAACGCTGAGAGTTAGAGGAACTGATTTAATAAAACAGATTCCGTTAACGAGATTGAATCCAACAGGGTCAACAGGCGGGCAAAGCTCAGCAATATATCTGCTGTGGTTGCTGCAGAATCAATATGAAATCGATTGGACACAATCGAGAGTAACAACGATCCAAGCTCCTGGCGTACCTGCCGGATCAACAGCCGCACCATTTAGTTATTTCTTTGGTGTACATTATGCCTATGAACCGGATGCACTGGATATGAAACCTGTAAACTTAAATGTTTACACTCAGCCAGTCAGAACAGCTTAATAGTTTCTCTGCAAAGCGGAGTTATTAATATTTTAGTCATGGCATACCAAACAGTACAATTTACAGAGGCAAAAGATGTTGTGCAGGCATACTTGTCAAACGAGGTGCCTGCATTTTCTATTCGTAACAAAGAACAGCTGCTTTTCACTTACAAAGGAAATGATCTGAATGAAGGTGCAGAGCTGTTAACCGGTTTTTTGAATCTCTTGAAAAATTCTTCCGGCATCTATGCTCTTTGTGTATATGAGAAGCTGAGTGCAGATAAAAGGATCACAAATAAAACCGAATACGATGGGTCGTTTAATTTTCGGTTTCAGGATCAGATTCAGGCTCAGGGAGCTGCTTATTACAGCAGAGAGGTAATGAGTGAACTAAATGCACTCAAAGAAGAAATCAGACAGCTGAAAGAAGAAAAAGAGCAGGGCGATGATGAAGAAAAACCAAGTGAAATATTAGGAGCTATAGGAGAGTTTGTAAATACTCCTGTTGGTGCTCAGCTGGTAGGTTTGTTGCTAGAAAAAGTTGTAGGTTGGGTGGATAAAAAAGAACCAGAGAAAAAATTGCCAGAGGCGAACACCGAAGGCCTGAAAGCTGTTAGCGGTGTTCATGTTGATTATATTTCAGTGGATGTTGAAAAGCAGATGGAAAAAGATTTGCAAAAGCTCTGCCATCATTCAAAAGATTTTCCCGATCTGCTTCATAAACTCGCTTTGCTTGCTGAGAAAAAACCATTCCAATTTAATCTTTATGCAGGGATGCTAAGGACAATGAAAATTTAATTTTATGAACTTAACCGGCCTAATAATAGATTCATCAACTTCCAAGGGAATACCTTTTGCATCAGTTGAGATTTTGACAGCTCAGAACGCAGAAACCGGCCAGGGAACTATTGCAGGAGCTACAGGAGAATTTTCTTTAAACAGCCCTTTGCTAGACGATCAATCTAGTTTAATAAAAATTTCGTCTGTTGGTTACGGCCCATCAGTTGTGCCTGTAACAACGTTTATAAATCAGGGTGGTGCTGCTCTCGATCCTGCACCACAAAATTTACCTGCAGTTACTGTTACTGCAAATGCTCCGAATAAAAATGTTAATGCCGGCATTCTCGTTGCTGCCGGAGTTGGAGTACTGCTCCTTTCTTCGGCAACTTCAAAAAAGAAAGTCGGCAAGGTTGACACAGGTACATTGTTAATTGCTGGCACTGTTGCTGTAGCAGGTTTGCTTATCTATAAATTATTTTCCAAGCCTGCAGCTCCGGCTCCGGTGCCTGTTATTCAAACGATCAGCCAACCATCTGCAGGCAATACAACAGCCTCAATAGTTTCAGCAGCAGGCCAGGCTTTGCCTTCCATTATTAACGCAATAGCAAATCTTTAAACAATGAAAAAAAGTAGCAAAAAAACAGGGTTAATTGTTGGTGCTGCAGTTGCTGCTGCCTTCATTGGATATGAAATTTTTTCAAAGAAAAAAACTGCTCAGCCTGCAGTTACTGCAACGATCACTCCAACAGCGTCAACATCTGGCGGTAGTTCAATATTATCTTCTCTTGTTAGTGCTGTTTCAAAAATTATAAACCCTTCGGCTCCAGTAGCTCCTGCATATCAGCAGCAAGCTCTGGCTCCAGTAGCATCTGAACCGGTTGCAACAAGTCCTGCAACCGATTTCGGGCCGCTGCAATCAGAGGCACCTGCATTGCAGTTGCCTGTTGACAATTCAACTGCATCTTATCAGCTGCCTGCAGATTATGTTGGCAACATTATAGGCACAACATCTCAAACGGGTGCGGTAATACAAAAAATCAGCCCTGTTCTGGCTGTTATTCCTGTAGTGGGTTGGATCGCTGCCGGTGCAGGCGAAGTTGTAGGCCTTGCATTAAACATTTTCGGAAACAAATGGAATTCGAATACACAAGTGAGATGGTTATGCCAGCAATATCAGTATTATGTTTTAGGCCAGGCGAATGTTACAAGCGACAACAAAATAAACGAGGCTGAAATCCCAAACGCTACAAAATGGTTTTCCATTGTTACGGGAGTGCCGATAATGGATATTTATTATATGGATCGTTTGCGCGGCGTATCGGGAACAACGGGCCAGGATTACGGTTATACGGATGATCGAAAGGCATCTGATTATGTCTTTCATGTTGATCCGAAAATTCAGCCACAACCCACCCTTTCAGAAGCTCTTGCAGCTGTTCAAATCGTAAAAAATTATTTACCTACTGTTGATCCTGTTACGAAAAAAACACTGCCTTCCGGATCATGGGCAAACTTAACTGCAGCTCCTGCTCTCGTTGACTATTCTTTGGCCAATGTTGTTAACGCAGGAACTTCGGCTCTTTCATCTTCTGCGGGCCCGAGCGCAGGCACTCAAACAAAATCTTCGCTGCTGCCAATTTTATTAGTGGGTGGTGGTGCAGCTGTTCTTCTCTCTGGATCCAAAGAGAAAAAAGTAAGCGGATCAGACAGCGGAAACGATCTTTTAATTATTGCTGCTCTCGCTACAGCTGGATATTATTATTATAAAAAACATCAGCAGGATGTTATTGCAGTACTCCCTGCCAGCACTCCGGCAAATGCAATTTTTTCAAGCGACACAAACAAACTATTACCTGCACCGATAAATTCAAATCCTCAAACATTCAGCAGCCCTACAGGAGCTGCTATTGTTGCACCGGTATCATCTCAGGTTATGCCGGTAAATCAGGTCAAAACTTTACCAATAAATTCTATTGCTCAACAAACTCTTTACCAGAGAACTCAGCTTGCAGGGATCGGATCAATAGGCCCTTTGCCAGCTGTTGCAACAGCAGCAGTGCTCAGCGGTTTTGATTTTGGAAAAATTGAGTGGGAAAAATTAGTTATCCCTGCAGCTGTTATAGGTGGCGGTTATCTTGTGTATAAAAAGTTCTTTGCCGGTGGATCGATTTCGCCACAAACAAGCCAGAATAATCAAACCATTCAGGACAATCAAAATAGTGTTGCAAGCACAATAAGTCAGCTGCAAAACTCAGGTAGCAATCAAACTATTTCGGATGCACAGGCTGCAGGCATCGCAGATTCTATTTGGTCGATTGGATCAGGAAGCTCTTTAACAACAGCTCAGCAAGACCAAATCAGGTATCTTGTCATGCAGGCAAACACAACACTCGATTTACTGGCAATTATAAAAGCATTCGGAGTGAAGAAAATAAACACAAACACGTTCTTTTTAAATCTCTGTTATTTGTTTGGAATAAATTGCCAGTCAATTGATCTGCCAGGATATTTGAAAATAGCATTAAGCTCAGATGAAATCTCAGAGCTGAATCAGTATTTAATAGCTCAGAATATTAACTATCAATTTTAAAAATTATGTCAGATCACAAATGTTATAATATAAAAGTTACAGAGGTGGTTGGTTACTCCGAAGTTTCTGTTGAACCAAAATGCAATGGATGGGCTGTAATAAATAAAAGTGATGTTGTTTGCACAGTCAATGGAGTACCTTTAAATCCTTCACCTGCAGTTGGAATATCAGGGGAAAGTTACGGAGTTGCAGGCAATGCAAATGAAATTTACAAAGGCAGGATCACAATAACCTTTGCAGCAGGAGCTACCAGGACGCTGGCCGTTGTAATTCAAAAATTTTTTATAGATTAATTTTTTCTCATGTTCAATAACGCATCTGTTTTTTTTACAGAAATATTTAAAGACAAAACGGCTGTCAGTAGCGTAACCGGTGCAAATGGAATTTTTGTTGATAATACTATTCCAACAGCTCCAATTGTTAATTTAGGTTATACTTCATTAGTTCTTGCCAGCGTTGCACCAGCTCCTTTTTCTTCAAATCGGTTTATTAATTTTAATGGTTTTAATTTAAACTACGATTCAGATAGCACTGGAACAGAGTTTATACAATTTCAGCCAGGCCTTGCAGCAGATGCAAGAGTATATGTAAAATCTACTGCGAGGGATGGGAAAATAGTTGTTAGAGTTGAAAATGCAAATGCTACAACAAGTGCTGCTGCAGGAGTTTTGCTTATCAACAATGCAGGCAAATCAGGAAGTATAGGAATAACCAGCTCTGTTTATACTGCACTTAATTTCCCATCAAACGCAATCACTATAGACGGATCGGCAAACAATGGAATATTTTTGAATGCGAGAGGCGGTGCTGCAGCTGGAATTTATTTTGCAGTTAACGGCATTGGGGTACCATCAACAGCAATGGTGTTAAATCCTTCGGGCCGGTTAATTATTGGTGGCGGCGCAACAATAACTCCTACAGATGATACAGGCCTTTTGCAAGTCAGGGGAAATACTTCTATAACAAACGCATCACTGTTTCTCAATAGCGCATTTAATGTAAATGATCCTGGTGCAGATGCAAACTCCAGCAGACTAATTTATAAAAATACTCCAGCCACAAACCAAAGCACATTAAATGCAGCCAGCTTAACTTTTAATGATACCACAAATGTTAATCACTTTTCAACTGTAACTTTTGATGAAATCGAGTTTGCAGAAGTTTTTGAGAGTGCAGTGATGGGATCGGGGGGAATAACACTCAGAGATGGCGGCGGCGTTCATGTCTGCCAGTTTTTAAAAACGGGGTTAACAGTAGCCAATACTGCAGGCCTTGCACAATTTGCAACTGCAGATATTTACGGAGATATTAGTACTGATAATTGTTCCAGTCCAGGAAACAATAATGTGAAAGTAAAATTCGGCCAGCTTGTTACTGCTGCAGTTGTTTTTGATAATACAAAATATTTGACACTCTCTTACAATGGGATCGTTTACAAAGTACTCACAGGAGTATAAAAATTTTCTTAAAAACAAAAAGTATAGAAAAATGAAATGGGCCTATTCAGCACAGTACACAGACAAAAAGACAAATGAAAATTTCTCAGTGAATAAAACCGATATGGATAAATCGGAGCTGGACAAAAAACTAACTGATTTATTTACCAGAGCTGAATCAGATGAACTCACTTTAATTCTTGTGCAGGTAGCTCCTGTAGGCTCATCTGCCTTGAAAAGTTGAATTAAAAGCGATGGATGATTTAAAGAACATAGCAATAATATTTTCATTTATTGCTTTTTTCTTGTTTATAGGATTATCGATCTTTGTAACATTGTTGATCCAAACCCTTCCACCTTCGGAAATACAAAAGATGAAATCAGGTAGCTACATAGAAGTTTTTAACTCAGCAAGAGCAGGAACCGTAAACAATAACGGCCTGCCAGCAACTCTTGCTGCACTTGTTGCAGCACAGGCTCAGCATGAATCAGCGAATTTCACAAGCTCAGTTTTTCAAAACAGCTATAATGCTTTTGGTTATAATTACGATCCTTCTAGCCCTTATGCTGTTGGAAGCTATGAAGGTTTTGCGGTTTATAATTCCCTTTCAGATTCTGTTAGCGAGTTGGTAGATTATATTTGGCGAAGGGTTGCAGATGGATCGTTTCCATCAGACCTTTCTACAATAACCGATCCTTTGCAATATGCAACGCTATTAAAGAATGCTAAGCCAGGCGCTTACTATGCAGATTCGATTTCTAATTACGCAAATGGAATTTCAAATTATTTCTGGCAGGACGCTTTGCCTGTTTCGGGATCAGATGTTGCAGCAAACAACACTGCAGGAAATCATGGTGATCTTTCAGCAGTAATACTATTAATCGGTTTAGGTTTCGGATTATATTATTTATTCAGGTAAGAAAAAAGACCTACATTTGACGCATCGGATTACGAATCATCAAACACCTTTATTCGGCCCGTGTTTCTACATGGGCCTTTTGCTTAGTAAAAATACGTTTGGAGAAATAAAAAACTTTTATACCTTAGCGTTATAAAGGTGTTGAATCGGCAAAGAAAATTTCCAAGCTCAGCATATACTCTCTGCCATCACAAAAAGAGCAGCACCTTAAAAAGGGCTGCTCTTTTCTTTTTAAGATATTACGGACGGTTATAAAGGCCGGTAATGGCGATCCTGTTCGATTCAGGAACCGGCCCGAAACAAAAACAAACTTTATGAAAACTTTTATTCAGAACTTTATTGTAGCAATCACATTCATTGCCGTTGTGTATGCGAGCAATTATTTTTTGGTTTTTTAATCATAGCAAGCAAGGCCGGTAATGGCGAGTATGTTCGATTCATACACCGGCCCTAAAAAAAATAATAATGAAGCTCGCAAAAGAATTTAGTAAAATTTTAAAGGGCTGGTTAACCAAAGAAGAGCTCAATGAAATAAACTATAAAAACGAAAACAATCCTGAGTATCAGGATGGAGTTTGCGCAACACATGATTATTGCGATCCGAATGAAGCAATGCTGCAGGCCTTTAAAAAAGTTAATCGAAGGGAGTTTGATTTTTCGAGTGATAAAGATTCTGCAGAAATAAACATTGCTTGGAATAAGGCTAAGCAAAAGAAATTTTATATATGAAAGTTTTGGTTGCTTGTGAAGAATCTCAGAGAGTTTGCATTGCTTTTCGGGAGAGAGGCCATGAAGCCTATAGCTGTGATATTATAGATTGCAGCGGCGGCCATCCTGAATGGCATATTAAAGATGATGTTTTGAATGTCTTAAATAATAATTGGAATTTAATTATTGCGCATCCACCATGCACCTACCTGAGCAGTGCAGGCCTTCACTGGATGAAAGTTTACCCAAAAAGAAAAGAGGAATTGCTAAAGGCATTTGATTTTGTAAAAGCGATCTGGAACGCACCTGCAGAAAGGATATGTATTGAAAATCCAGTGGGATGGCTAAATACAAATTGGAAACCGGCAACGCAAATAATAGAACCATTTTACTATGGAGATAATCACAGAAAGCGAACCTGCCTTTGGTTAAAAAATCTTCCAAAGCTGCAAGGGAGAATAGAAGTTGCAAGAGATATAAAAAAGTTCACACCGGAACCGATCAGCTACGATAAGAATGGCCGGAGTTTATATTACACTAATTTTTTATCATCAAAAAGAAAAAAGGAAAGATCAAAAACATTTCATGGCATTGCTGCAGCGATGGCTGAGCAGTGGGGAAAATTTTAAAATCTACAGTATGGATATAATATTTGAATCTAAAAGAGTTGAAGTTTTTTGTTTTGAAAGTCATTATGAATTAACAGTTAATATCAACAAGTGGTTAGAAAGAACAAAATGCACTGCTGTTTCATTTGAATTTTCAATTTCGAAAAGCGGAGATACAAACTTGTTTTCTTGCTTAGTTGTTTATCTAAATACACAATCATGAAAATTTACAAACTTTCATACGTTGGCCTTTACTGCAACAAAACCCTAACAGAGTTTGAGGATTTTACAGTATTGCTTGCAACAATGTCGCTGCAGTTTTATGCTGATCCTAATTGCGCAGTTTTTGAAGTTGCAAAACTTGGCAACGGGAACAACTCAGCCAGCTTGAAAGATTCAGCAGGAAAAATTATTGTTAAATATCAAACCGAAAAATGATGGAAGAGGTTACAATGACAATAGAAGAACCAATTAAACTACACAAAGAGTAACCAATTTAAAATTAAGTATATGGCATTTTATAGAAAGAAACCAGTAATTATTGAGGCAATTCAGATTAATGAACAATCTTCATTTGAAATCGAAGTGTGGTCTGGTAGGCAAGTATTTGTTTCTCCGGTATTAGAATCATCTGAAAACAATCCGAAAGGAGTTTATTGGCAAATAAAAACATTGGAAGGCGTTATGACAGCGCAGTCAAATGATTGGATTATTAAAGGGGTAAACGGAGAATTTTACCCTTGTAAGCCAGATATTTTTGAAAAGACTTATGAGCGAGTTGAATTGAAATAGCTCTTTTAAAAATTAATAGAAGCAGGCCTGGTGGATAAATGAAATAACTCAGCCGCCTGCTTCTTAATTAACTTAAAATAATAAAATGCAAAAAATTTCTATTCCAAACCAAATCAGAATCGGCATTTTAAAAGAGGAACACAAAAGGCAGTCAACTGAATGGTTGCAGCTTTTTAATTATGTCGCAAATAATTGTGTAGTTCCAATAGTGCTGCAAAGTGATCTCGAATCAATATCATTCGATATTCTGTTGTTAAGCTCAGAGCGATCTGCAGAATCGGAAATATTCCAGCGGTTTTGTCAGGAGATGGCGGAATTTCATGCCCATCAAATGCACATTTTGGCAACTCAATCCTTTTCACCTTCAAAAGAAAATGAAAATGAATGATAGATATGTTGAATTTTGCAGTGCTCAAATCGAACGTTGGAAAGTAGTTAAGTCTCTTTTGGATTTACACAATATGAGTTTTGCGGTAGATAGCCAAAAAAATATAATTTTTATTGCAGGTACAAAAAACTCACAAGCAAATTTCCAATCATCAGTATTTTGTAAGAAAATGATCGATTATTATAAAATTGAACTAGCCAAAGAATTATACTGCAAAAAGGAACCTGAATCATTAACCAAACAACAATTCGCCGAAACAAATGCCAGGAAGCAGCCATTAGGCCGCTATTAAGCGATCAGGATTTTTCCAGTGTTCTACACTGCCAGAAAAACAGGCCCGTAAAAGGGCTGTAAATGCGTTAAAATGATGGTCAATTTTGAAGGAAAATTTTTGCAGGCTAACTAATAGAATAATAACTTTATTATAATAATTGTATTTATTCAATTCAGTAATATTTCAAACGAACCCTTATAATGATTATGATTATCAAAAACTTACAAACGTTATGAAAAAAAATAATAAGCAGCTAAAAACCAGGTTAAAAAGAAAAAAAAGATCAGTTCAGTTAAAAATACCTTTTCCCGATCCAATATCTCCGATCAGACAAACCGAAATGTTCAGCGATCTTTCAATTAATAGTTCAGGAATGTTTTTAAAAACCGGATCGGATGATAACAACCTACTCAAATAAAAGGCAGGAATTTTTAAGAAACTACAATATTCGGCACCAACTCAAAAAAAGAACGGCACCGAATCAGCGCAGCTATGTTGTTCGGATGTCAAACAATTCTTTTACTAAAAGTTACACCGGCCACGAGGATGAAACATCTAAATTTATTGGATCAACTTTAATAAAACAGTTCAATGAGAAAAAGAAAATGGAGCGTACGGCGCTTTTTGAAGAAATGGAAAAAAGAGCGAAGGCGAACGGTTGTTATATGGAAGAATTTACAGCATGGAAACGCTGCAGTGAGGATGTCTTATTACGGAAAAATTATTTTACTCAACAAGCAAATAAAAGAGATTGTCCCTTTCCAGTGGACGGGGTTGCATTGCCATCTAAAAGGAAAAGAAAACGAATGCCAGGAATGTCGATCAGAACCAGATCAAAAGTAATGGATAAGGCTGCAGCTTTTTGGGATGTTTTAGGAGATCAGGCAACATTTTTAACTCTCACTTTTATTGCAGACGTTTCAGAAAAAAGATCAATGCAAATCTGGAATAAGTTTAGAACAACTCTTGCTGCATCATCATCAGAAAAACTTCATTATTTAATCGTGAAAGAATTTCAGAAATCGGGCCGGATTCATTTTCACGTAATGCTTAACCGGAGAATTAATATAAAAAAATTCAATGCTCTTTGGGTGTTATGTCAATACAATGCAGGCTTAACTTACAAAGGAGTTTCAAAAAGAGAAATTAATCAACGCTATAATGTTTCACTGGAATCAAAAAATAAATTTCGCTGCTCAGGGAGTATTGAGGAAATATTAAATCCTTTGCACATAGAAAAAATTAATTCACTTCACGGTTTGCATCACTATTTAGTTAAATACATAGCAAAAAACGAAACAAAATTTTTTAAGCATGGAACCTGGCACTGCAGTAGATCGGTTTCGAAGATGTTCACAAAAACAATTATTCATCAGGATCATTTTAATGAGGCACGAACAAATATTAATACAAGAGTAAATCCAAAAACCGGAGAGCTGCACGAATTTAAAGAAAGCATTGGCCCGTTCTGGCATACAATATACATAGCAAACCGGCAACATTTTCACCCACTACTTTCAGAAATGATACAGGTTAACCGGTGGATTTTAGAAGGCATGGAACTCGATAAGATACCTGTTGAAACTGATTATTCGATCAGAAAATATTTTATGAATCATTCACCTGCAGAAGTCGACAGAACGTATGAAATAGCAAAAGAATTTATTAATCGATTCGGTTTTTCGAAAGAAAGAATTCTGGCAACCGATATAAGTTATTTTGCATCTTCTCAATTCAGTTTAAAAAATAATTCAGATGTTAAAAACAATTCAGGAGGCAAGGAGCTTGCAATTTTGCAAAGAAAAAATAATTAGCTGGCTCAGGATTAATTATCCGGAATACGAAGAACAAATGAAGAGTAGAATCTACGCAGTTAATGTTATTTTTCAAAAATGGGAAATTTGGAATGAAAAAAGCGGGGATCACAAATACTTGCTTTTTGAATTCGATGTGAGATATTACACACTAAGAATTTACGAATACATTAATTTTTCACAATAAAAACAAAAAACAAATGGGTACTTACAATGTCAACAGGAGAGTAAAATTTTTCCGTTTCAAAGAGGGAAAGATAATTTACAAAGACAAAGAAACTGGCCAGGTCGAAACATCAGATGGCATCAGGGGCCTTATTCAGGATGTTAGAATTACTGTAGAAAATTTTGAAGGCGAAGTTTATAAGCAACTTGCCATAAATCTTTTTGACGGTGAATTTAACAACATTCTTTGCATGAGATTAAACAGCGGATATGCAAAAGCATTCTGCAAAATTTTGCCTAATATCGATCTGAATAAGATTGTTGAAATCGAAGGCAGTTATTCTCCAATCGAAGGCAGCATCAGGCACGCATCAGGAATGTTTGTACTGCAGGATAAAAAATTTGTGAAATGGTATTTCACAAATAAGCTGCCGAATGGGATGCCTTTAAAAAACGAATCCCTTCCCAAAGATCAGCAATACGATGAACAGCTGGAATTTTTTGAACAACTACTTAATGAAGTTTACTGGAAATTAAATAACGTTCCATTAGAAGCAAGAGGACAAATGAAATTCCCGCCGATCCTGCAGAACATTAAATCTTTGAATAGTTCAGCAGCTCCGGTGTTAACAGACGATAAAAAAGAAGTTGCAGAAATTCAGGATGCTGAAAATATTGCTCAACCGATAGATGATTTACCGTTTTAAAAATTGCTATGGAGAAAATAATTAAATCCGAAGATTATTATATCACAGCAATTGTCTTTGTGAAAACACCTGGCCAGCTGCCTTTGAAATATAGAAAGATAACAAACACTGAATCTCAGATTCAGAAATTTATCGACTATGTAAAAGATCGCTGGCCGGTGGATCACATCAACTGGTATTCTCATAAAAAAAAATCATTTATCGAACAAACAAAATTTTAAATGGAAAATTTTAAAAAAGATTTTGTAAAAGAATTTTTAATTCCAATCGGAATTAAAAAATACCTGCCAATGGTTATTTGTTGTGCGGAAGTTATTGAGGAAACAGATGGAAATTTTACAATCGATCCTTTAAATTACAAGGTATTAATAAACCAAAATTTGGATGAAAACGGTTTACTTCATAAGCTGAAATTAATTGCATCAGCTATGGAACAAAGATTAGATGAATTTAACAATTCAAATAAACCCACAAATTAAAAACTATGTACACAGAATTTTTAATGAGTATGGCTCCAACTATCGGAGACAACCTTGCAACTTTGAAAGCAGCAATTTTGCAAAATTACAGCGATCCCGAAATTTCATTTAAGGCCCTTGCCTTGTTTCCGGAGATGGTTAAAACAATTGCGAATCCTAACGGAGAGTTGCGGATCACAGCAATTGCAGTACTGGAATCAACAGAACCTTTCCCTGCATTTAAACAACCAGATCATGAAGAAAAAAATAATTCTCGCAGCTTACATAGTGCTGATTAGTGCTATAGTCGCAAAAGGTTTGTTAGTTCACAAACGTTATTGTATAACAGAAAATAAATCATCATGAAAACATTACTGATAAGATTAACTATATCTGCTTTTCTTTGCGCAATAGTTTATTTATTACTTTCTTTTTGTTGCTGGAATTTTAATCCTGCTGAATGGATTTGGATTGCGAGAATCTTTTGCGCAATTTGTTTTGCAGTTTGCTTTATTGCCTGCATGAGTTTTGATGAAGAAAAAAAATGATATGGAACTTTTCGCAATTGGATTAATACTTTTTTACACTTGCTGGAAACTGTTTTGTTACGATCCCGAAAAAAAGAAAACGCGGAGAAATTAATCAATCCGCGTTTTCGGAATCGTTTTTGTAACAATCCCTTCCGGTACAAACTTAATTTTTATGAATGAAACTTTAAAATTTATTTTGGAATGGTTAGCGTTGGCTTTCTGGATCGGGATTATAATTGCTCAATTACTGAGAATTAAAAAACAAAAAAGGGAACTATATTTTTGGAGGGAATCTTACAGAGTTTCAAAAAACAGTGAAGATTTTTATAAAAAACAAGTTTCCCGTTATTCAACCGATGCAGAACGATTTCGGGTTGTGGGAAATGATTGCACGAAAAAACTTTCCGAATGCGGAAAAGCTGTTAAGGAGTTGGAAGATCAAAAGGAATTTTACAAAAAAAATTATGAGAGACTTGCAAAGCGGGCCGGAGAAAAATTTTGATTAAATGAGTTGCTGAGAAAACAGCAATGTTAAGGGGATAGAAAACAGAGGCCCTACGTGAAAACGTGGGGCCTTTTCTTATTCTTATTCTTCTGAATAACTCGCAATGTGTAAATATAATAAAAAACCCTGCATGGAGAATGCAGGGAAATAATAAGCACGAAAGAAAAAATCAATTCAGTATTGCAAATATAGTGTTTTTATCGAGTTTCTGCCTTTGCGGAGCAAAGGTAATAAAATATTTTTTTGGTGATTTGGTGGAAATCCTTTTAGCTTTGAAGGCTTAACCACAAAAAAAAGTATGAATCCACTCCTTTTGATTGGGATCGGCGTTGGTGCCTTATGGCTTATTGATCTGGCAGGAAAAGCTGCAGGAGCATCATCACTCAATTTTGTTATTACGAATGCTCAGGTTAAGCAAAGCGGTTTATCTTCTATTATTGTTCTTACAATAAATATTCAGAATCCTTCAAACTCTGGTTATACAATAAAATCAATAGTTGGAAATTTTTTCATTAATAATAATTTAACTGGCAACGTTTCTTCTTTTTCGGCAATAGACGTTCCACCGAACTCAGAGGTGCCTGTTCAATTAAATGTACTTTTGCAGCCAGGTGCAGTGATTTCGGATATAATTAATTTATTCAGCGGATCAAATGCAGTGAATTTAAGATTAGTGGGAACGGCAAATGCCGGCCTTTCTATTCCATTTGATATTCAATTTTCACTTGTATGAATGTTGGAAAATTATTAGGATCATTGCCGGTGTTCAATGGAGCAAGAGACACAATAAAACAGGAGCAGAGCACATCAGATATTGTAAACGAGGTTTTGAATGCTCATGCTGTTTTTGCAAGTGATTACGATTTGATAAGTGAAAATTTTGCGATCAATACACCGAAAAAGCTCTTTGATTTTTGCAAGCAAAATTTGCCGTATAAAATAGAAAGCGAATATTTGCAGACAACTCGCAGCCCTGCAGGAATACTTGCAATGAAGCAAAGCGATTGCAAACATTACGCAGGATTTATTGCCGGTGTGCTTGATTCTTTAAACAGAAAAAATTTAGCGGATTTTGATTGGTGTTACAGATTTGCGAGCTACAATATTTTAAATAAAGACGCAAAACACGTTTTTGTAGTGATAAAAGAAAAGGGCGGGCAAGAGTTATGGATCGATCCAGTGCTGGACTATTTAGATGATAGGTACCCTTCACCTTTTTATATAAAAGATAAAAAACCAAAATCGATGGCCTTAGTTAGAATGTCAGGAGTGAACAGAAACAATGTTTCTACTTCGCACAATGTTGTAAGAAAAAAAGATTTTTTTCTGAGCAATACTTCATGTGGTTGCTCTCGGCCATCCGCAAATGGTAAACTTGTTGCCGTTTCTGGTTTTGATCTTTCAACTCTTATTCAGCAAAACCCTATTCCTTCGCTGCTGGTCATTGGTCTGGCAGGATATTTAATTTATAAAGCATTTTAATTATGGCAAAAAATTCTGCATTAAAAAAAATCACTGCTCATGCAAAATCTCTTTGTAAAAAGCATCCTGCTATGAGCTGGAAATCCGCAATAATGAAATCAAGTGCAGCGTATCGGGCCGGAAAGAAAAAGACGGTTTCCGGACCTCATAAAAAAAGGGTG
>Ga0335070_10004362_pt1 | contig 16524 bp, 10 predicted proteins | sample Lox_Sample_13_FD_206722 | JGI IMG/M metagenome (GOLD analysis project Ga0335070, IMG submission 206722) | Soil microbial communities from Loxahatchee National Wildlife Refuge, Florida, United States - Lox_Sample_1.3 | ecosystem: Environmental > Terrestrial > Soil > Wetlands | place: USA... | reverse complement strand
CCCGACATGATCTGCCTCGCCAAGTCCATTGGCGGCGGGCTGCCGCTCGCTGCCTTCGGCGCGTCGAAGGCAGTCATGGACCTCATCTCGCAGCACAAGGTGTTCCACGGCGGGACTTACAACACCAATCCAGTGTCGATGGCCGCTGGGCTAGCGACGTTTCGCGAAGTATTGACGCGTGACAATTACGCGCACGTCGAGAAGCTTTCGCACAAGCTTGTGACCGGCTATCGCGAAACAGTAGCCCACGTAGGGCTGAATGCCTACGTGGCTTTCGCCGGCGCGAACGGTGCGCTGATGTTCTCTCCCAAAGAGGTTCGCAACTATCGCGATTGGCTGAAGGTCGATACCGACTTGTGGAAGCAGTACTGGTTCGCCATGGTCAATCGCGGCGTGATGCCGCAACCCTACTGGTGGGACGAGCAATGGACCATCTCGGTGCAGCACACCGAGGAGGACATCGCCACGCACCTGCAGGTGTTTGCACAAATTGCTCCCGCCCTGGCCGAGGCGCAAAAGGAAAAAGAAGCCGCGGTTGCTGCGCACTAGGCGACCGCATTACCGGGGAGCGGCACTCGTCGCGCTCCTGACGACTGACGGAAACATCCCGGGCGCATCACGAAGCGTGCGCCGTCTAAGTTGATGTCGAGCAACGCACAACCCGCAGCGGCTCACCTTAAACGCGTCCTCGGACGCTGGGACCTTGTTCTGCTGTTTGTGGTCGCCATCGTCAACCTCAACGTCGTGCCGGCGGTATCGGCGTCGGGCGGCATGACCGTCTGGCTCTGGCTCATTTCGCTGGTCTTTTTCTTCTGGCCGCAAGGCATCGCTGTAGTCGAACTCTCGCACCGGTACCCCGGTGAAGGCGGGATCTATCTTTGGACCAAAAAGGTCTTCGGCAACTTTCATGGTTTTCTGTCCGGCTGGTGCTACTGGACGAACAACATCTTCTACGTGCCCACGGTGGTGATGATTTTCGTGGGCATCGCACTGTACACCGCAGGACCCAGAGCCGCCACCCTGGCGAACAACCCTGTCGTCACGTTCTGCAGCGCTCTTGTGCTGCTCGTGCTACTGGCGTTTCTCAACGTCGTCGGCCTCGGCGTAGGCAAGTGGGTTAACAATATCGGAGGCATCGGCACGGCCGTCGCCTCGCTGATTCTCATCGGTCTCGGCATCGCACTCACGAAGCGCTTCGGCATGAACCTCACGCTACACGACATGCGGATGCCGCTCGACCCGAGTCTGCTTTCAGCCTTTGGTGTTGTCTGTTTCGCGCTCGTGGGACTTGAGCTTGCGTCGGTTATGGGCGACGAGATCGAGGATCCGCAAAAGACGGTCCCCTTCGCAGTGGCGTGCGGCGGTGTCATATCCGGCCTTCTCTACATCGGCTGTACCATGACACTCTTGATCGCCATACCGCGAGCGGAAATCTCCGCGCTGCAAGGTATCCCGCAAGCCGTCAGTCGCATGTCTGACAAAGTGGGACTCTCGTGGGTCATCTCGCCGTTCGCCTTCGTGCTGGCTGTTTCTATCGCCGGAATCGCCTCCGCCTGGCTTTCCGGCTCCGCGCGGATTCCCTTCGTCGCCGGCATCGATTCGTATCTTCCCAGCGCACTGGGTAAGTTGCACCCCAGGTTCGCAACACCGTATGTCGCGCTGTTTGTACAGACGGCAATTTCCATAGGCTTCCTCGCGATGAGCTTTATCGGAGCACAGGTGAAGGAAGCTTTTCAGACTCTCCTGGCGCTGGCGGTGGTGTTGCAGCTCATTCCGTTCCTCTACATGTTTGCGGCCCTCTTCCGCCTTCCTTCCGGCAAGTCGGCTTATTACTCGCGTACAACGCTTCGCCTGGCGGGCGCGAGCGGATTCCTTGTCACTTCTCTCGGGATTGCCCTTGTGTTCTACCCGCCTCCGGATATCACCTCTAAGCTGACATTCGAAATCAAGATGTGGACTGGCACTCTCGCATTGCTTCTGCTCGCAGCATTCTTTTTCTTTGTGTACGGCAACCGCAAAGCCGCTGAGCGGACGAGTTCCGCTCAAGCTGAAATAACGGAGACATTATGAGCGCATCAGCAGTTGCTTCCGCGCAGCAATACCGGATGTTCATCAACGGCGCATGGATCGCAGGCGACAGCGGCAAGACGTTTCCCGTTTACGACCCCTCCACCGAGCAGGTGATCGCCGAAGTTCCCGATGGCAATGCCGCCGACGTAGACCGCGCCGTTGCTGCTGCGAAAGAGGCATTCGACAATGGACCCTGGTCGTCGAGCACCGCGCAGGAGCGCGGTCGCGTGCTCTTCAAGCTCGCCGCAGTCGTGCGCGAGAACTTGCCCGCGCTTGCCGAGCTCGAAGCCCGCAACAGCGGCAAGCCCATCGTCGAAGCAGAATTCGACATCAATGATGTCGCTACCTGCTTCGAGTACTACGGCGGACTTGCCACCAAGGTCTCCGGCCAGGTGAATCCCGTGCCCGACAACGCCCTCAGCCTGTCGCTGAAGGAACCTGTCGGTGTTGCGGGGCAGATCATTCCGTGGAACTACCCTCTGCTGATGGCGGCATGGAAGCTCGCGCCCGCGATCGCCGCCGGATGCACTTGTGTGCTCAAACCCGCCGAGCAAACGCCGCTGACGGTGCTCGAGCTGGCGAAGCACTTCGACGCCTGTGGCATCCCAAACGGAGTGGTCAACATCGTTACCGGTTTCGGTGAAACCGCCGGTGCTCCTCTCGTGCAGCATCCCGACGTTAACAAGATTGCCTTTACCGGCAGCGCCGCAGTCGGCAAGCTGATTGTCAAGATGGCTGCCGATACGGTAAAGCGTGTCACGCTTGAACTCGGTGGAAAGTCGCCCAACATTTTCTTCGCGGATGCCGATTTCGAAGCCGCCATTGACGGCGCGCTCTTTGGCGTCTTCATAAACCAGGGTGAAGTCTGCTCGGCGGGCAGCCGCATACTGGTGCAACGCTCCATCTACAGCAAATTCGTCGAAGCGATGGCCGAGAAGGCGAAGAGCATCAAGCTGGGCCCGCCGCTGGAGCGCGACACCAAGATGGGCCCGCTCGTCAGCAAAGAGCAGTACGACCGAGTCTGCTCGTACCTCGAAGTCGGCAAGAAGGAGGCCAAACTCGCCTCCGGCGGCGATCGCGCAAGAGATTTCGCCAATGGATACTACGTCGCGCCAACCATCTTCTACGACGTTGACAACTCCGCGAGAATCGCGCGTGAAGAAATTTTCGGTCCCGTCGCCAGCGTAATTCCCTTCGACGACGAAGCTGACGCCATCCGGATCGCCAACGACTCTCCCTACGGCCTCGCCGCCGCCGTCTGGACGCGCGACATCTACAAGGCCTTCCGCGCGGTGAAGAAAATCCGCGCCGGCATTGTGTGGGTCAACCACATGCAACCGACCTACGTCGAAGCGCCGTGGGGTGGATTCAAACAGTCCGGCTTCGGCCGCGAACTCGGCCCATGGGGTCTCGAAGAGTACCTTGAAACCAAACTGGTGCACGTGAACCTCAACGAGGCGCCCATCGGATGGTATTGAGATGCCGGCGATTCGCTTGAATACTCCGATTCCCGGCCCGCGCTCGCAGCAGTTGCATGCACGCCGCGGGCAGGCAGTTCCTCGCGGACTGTCGCACGCCACTCCAGTCTACGTCGCCAGGGCCGAAGGCGCGCTCCTCGAAGATGTGGACGGGAACATCTTCATCGACCTCGCCGGCGGCATCGGCTGCCTCAATGTGGGACATCGCCATTCTGCGGTCACCGGCGCTGTTCACCAACAGGTGGACCGTTTCCTCCACACCTGCGCGCAGGTCATGCCCTACGAGGAATACATCGCTCTCGCTGAGCGGATGAACCGCATCACGCCCGGCGACTTCGCCAAAAAGACGCTGTTCGTCAACACCGGCGCGGAAGCCGTCGAGAATGCTGTCAAGATTGCGCGCGCCTACACGAAGCGCCCGGCGATCATCTGCTTCGAAGACGCCTTCCATGGTAGAACCCTGCTCGGACTAGCGCTTACCAGCAAGACGCACCCTTACAAAGCAGGATTCGAGCCCTTCCCCGCAGAAATCTACCGGATTCCTTACGCGTATTGTTATCGCTGCTCGTACGGCAAGCAGTACCCATCATGCAAGATTCATTGCGGCTCACGAGCGTTCGATGAGTTTTTCCGCCGTCACGCCGCCCCGGAAACCGTTGCTGCGATCATCGTGGAACCGGTGCTGGGCGAAGGCGGCTTCGTCATTCCTCCCGCCGAGTTCTTTTCCGAACTGCGCAGAGTCTGCGATCGGCACGGCATCATCCTCATCGCCGATGAAGTGCAAACCGGATTCGCCCGCACCGGCGCGATGTTCGCCTGCGAGCGTCTCGGCCTCGTGCCCGACCTCATCACCACCGCGAAATCGCTGGGCGGCGGACTGCCGCTTGCCGCCGTCACCGGCAAAGCGGAGATCATGGACGCAGCCGGTCCCGGCGGACTTGGCGGAACTTTCGCAGGAAATCCGGTCTCCTGCGCCGCAGGCCTTGCCGTCATCGACACGATCGAGACAGAGAACCTGTGCGATCGAGCCGAACGATTCGGCGAACACTTCCAGCGTCGTGCGCGTGAATGGCAGCAGCGCTGGCCCATCATCGGCGATGTGCGCGGCCTGGGCGGAATGTGCGCGATCGAACTGGTACAACCCGGCACGCGTGCTCCCGCCGCAGAAGAAACCGCCAAGATCACCTGTTATTGCTACGAGCACGGCGTGGTGACGCTTTCCACCGGATCGTTTGCCAACGTGATCCGCATCCTCATGCCACTCGTCATCACCGGCGCGCAGTTCGACGAAGCACTCGACGTGCTCGAAGCCGCTATTGCAGCTGTCATGGCTGCCAACACCGAGCCCGCTCATGCGGGACACTCCTAGATCCACGTTGGAGATCGGATGACCACCACCGCACCTGCACAAATCGCCGAAGCCTTGAACTACGTGAATGGCGAATGGCGCAAGAGCGCCGCTGAAATGCTGGACGTAGTAAACCCTGCCACCGCCGAGATCATTGGGCACGTACCTCTTTCCACAGCCGCGGAAGTGCAGGAAGCTGTCGCGGCTGCGGAGCGCGTCAAGCATGTGTGGCGCTGTACCCCTGCCGGCGACCGTGTGCAATATCTTTTTGCCCTCAAGCAGCTTCTTGAAGACCACATCGACGAGCTCGCCCGCACGGTTGTAAGGGAAAACGGCAAGACCTTCGCCGAAGCGAAGGCCGAAGTACGCCGAGCCATCGAGAACGTCGAGGTCGCCTGCGGCATCCCGATGTTGATGCAGGGGTACAACCTCGAAGATATCGCGCCCGGCATCGACGAGACGATGATTCGCCAGCCGGTCGGGATCGTCGCGGCGATCACGCCGTTCAACTTCCCGGCAATGATTCCTTTCTGGTATTTGCCCTATGCCATTGCCTGCGGTAACTGCTTTCTGCTCAAGCCTTCGGAGAAGGTTCCCTTGACGATGCAACTGGCTTTCCGCTTGATCGAGCGCCTCAATTTGCCCAAGGGCGTAGTCGGCCTGGTCAATGGCGGACGTGAAGCTGTTGACGCCATCCTCGACCATCCCAAGATTCGCGCCATCAGCTTTGTCGGTTCGACTGCAGTTGCGAAGTACATTTACTCGCGCGCCGCGGTCAATGGAAAGCGTGTGCAGTGCCAGGGCGGAGCCAAGAACCACGCCATCGTCTTGCCTGACGCAAACTTCGAGACCGCAACTTCCGTGGTAGCCGATAGCGCGTTTGCCTGCGCGGGACAGCGGTGCCTGGCCGTCTCGGTCGCCGTCACCGTGGGGGAAGCCCAGAAGAAGTTCCGCGATGCCATCTGCGATGTCGCCTCCTCCATCAAGATGGGCTACGGACTCGAAGAAGGAGTGAAGATGGGCCCGGTGATCACTCCGGATAGCCGTGCTCGCATCGAAGCCCTCATTGCCAAGGGCGCAGCCGACGGCGCCACCATCGCTCGCGATGGCCGTGGCCAGACAGCCGCGCGTTACGAGTCGGGCAATTTCGTCGGCCCCACCGTCATCGACGGCGTAGCTCCCGCCAGCGAACTCGCAGGGACGGAAGTCTTCGGCCCGGTATTGAGCCTTGTGCACGCAAACACACTCGAAGAGGCGATCCGCATCATCAGCCAGAGCGAATATGGTAATGCCGCTTCGCTCTTCACCACCAACGGCGCCACCGCGCGCAAGTTCAAGTACGAAGCGCCCGCCGGGAACATTGGCATCAACATCGGCGTCGCCGCTCCCATCGCCTACTTCCCGTTCAGCGGATGGAAGGCCAGCTTCTTCGGCGACCTGCACGCCCAGGGGCGCGACGCCATTGAGTTCTATACGGAGAAAAAGGTCGTCATCGAGCGATGGGCCTAACGAATCAGAGGACGTCATGAGCGACACCATCCAGAGGTACAAAGACTTCGTCATCACCGGCTTTGTGAAAGCCGTGCAGCCAGTCGTGGTCGAGAGCGCCCAAGCAGCCGTGATTCACGACGCCTCGGGCAAGGATTACCTCGACTGCTTTGCCGGCATCTCCGTGGTCAACGCCGGGCACTGCAACCCCAAGGTCGTTGCCGCCGCCAAGGCGCAGCTCGACAAGCTGGTTCACTGCGCGTCGTACATCTATCACTCGCCCGCCACAGGTGAGTTGGCCGAGAAGCTCGCAGGCATCATGCCCTCGCCTCGCTTGCGGAAGTCGTTCTTTGCCAACAGCGGCGCCGAGGCCATTGAAGGCGCGATGAAAGTCGCGCGCCTCTCCACAGGCAAGCACGAAATCATCTCGCTGCACGCGTCCTTCCACGGACGCACGTGGGGCACCCTCAGCATCACCGGCAATCAGGGACGCAAGAAACGCGGCGGCCCGTACGCGCCTGGCGTGTCCTTTACCAACGCGCCGTATGTCTATCGCTCGCCATGGCCTGATGATCCGCGCCGTTGCGTGGACTTCTGGGCGCAGTCGCTGGAAGACGTCATCCGCTTCTCTACCGCGGGAGACGTGGCTGCTTTCATCGCCGAGCCGGTCATGGGCGAGGGCGGCATCCTCGTCCCGCCGCCTGACTACTTCCGCGAAATCAAAAAGGTTCTCGACCGCTACGGCATTCTGTTCATCTGCGACGAAGTGCAGTCGGGCTTCGGTCGCACGGGCAAGATGTTCGCCATCGAACATTACGGTGTCGAACCCGACGTTCTCGTCACCGCCAAGGGCATCGCAGATGGTTTCCCGCTCGCCGCGTTTACCACGCGCGACGAAATCGCCGCCAGCTTCAAGCCCGGCGACCACCTCTCGACCTTCGGCGGCAATCCGGTTTCCTGCGCCGCGGCTTCGGCCAACATCGACTTCATGCTGGAAGAAAAGCTCTGCGACCAGTCTCGCGAAAAGGGTGAGTATCTGATGGCCAAGCTCAACCAACTCAAACACGACCAGCCGCTGATCGGCGAGGTGCGTGGCCTCGGTCTCATGGTAGGCATCGAGCTCGTCAACGACGGCAACAAGACACCTGCCGCGGCGGAGGCTGAGGCCGTTCGCGACAACTGCCTCGCCGCCGGGGTTCTGGTCGGCGTGGGAGGCGTGTATGGTAACGTTGTGCGCGTCCAACCGCCGCTCGTGATCACGAAGCAGCAACTCGATCAGGCGGCGGACGCCATCGCCAACGCGTTCGAAGCGGTGCAGGCGAAAAACGCCGCAACCGTTGGCCGATAATTCGGGTTTGCAACCATGCGGGCGACGGGTCGCCGCATCTTTCGCCCCCGAAGCGCGCCCCGGCGCATGATCGCCGCTAGCGCATCTAAAGCGAGGCCCAAAATGAGTCACACCACCTCCACTCCCACTCGCAGTTACGGGTTCTATCTCAACGGCGACTTCCACACGCACGGCCGCGAGGTTGTTATCACGTCGCCCTACGACCACAGCATCGTCGGCGTACTATGCGAAGCCACTGCCGACGATGTAGAAACCGCCATACAATCGGCGGTCGAAGCCTTTGTTGTCACCCGCAAGCTGACTTCATTCCAACGCGCATTGGCGTTGCGCAAGATCGCCGAAGGCATACGCTATCGCCGCGAAGAGTTTGCCCGGACAATCTGCCAGGAGGCGGGCAAACCTATCAAAACGTCGCGCATCGAAGTCGATCGCGGCATCTACACCTTTGAAGTCGCCGCCGAAGAAGCCTCGCGCATCTACGGCGAGTACCTTCCCCTCGACACGCTGGAGGCAACCGCGGGACGCTGGGGCCTGGTGCGTCGCTTCCCCGTCGGTCCGGTGTTTGCCATTACTCCGTTCAACTTCCCCCTGAACCTGGTGGCGCATAAGGTCGCCCCTGCGATCGCCGCTGGTTGCCCGCTGATTCTCAAGCCCGCTCCGCAGACGCCGGTCACCGCCCTGATGCTGGCAGAAGTTGTCCATGAATCCGGATGGGCCGAGGGCGCATTGGCTGTGATGCCTCTCTCGAATGAGGATGCCGCACTGCTGGTGACCGACGATCGGATCAAGCTGCTGACCTTTACGGGCAGCGCTCCGGTGGGATGGGCGCTGAAGTCGAAGGCAGGCAAGAAGCGCGTAACCCTCGAACTGGGCGGCAACGCCGGGGTCATCGTCCACAGCGACGCCGACCTTGTTTACGCGGCCCACCGCTGCGTGGTGGGAGGCTTCGCCTATGGGGGCCAGACCTGTATCTCCGTCCAGCGAATTCTTGTTGAGCGTTCGGTGTACGAGAAGTTCACAAAGCTCTTGCTGGAGGGCGTACACAAGCTCAAGTCGGGCGACCCGCTGCACGAGGATACCGACGTCCCTCCCCTCATCCGCGAGTCCGATGCGGTGCGCGCGCATCTGTGGATCGACGAGGCCGTCCAGGCGGGAGCTAGAGTCTTGACCGGAGGCAAGCGCAACGGCTCTTTTGTTGAACCCACCGTACTTACCAATACTTCCCACGATATGCGGGTGAACTGCGCGGAAATCTTCGCGCCGGTCGTGACCGTCGAGCCCTACGACAACTTCCGCGAGGCCGTGGCCGAGATCAATCACTCGAGCTACGGCCTGCAGGCGGGAATCATGACCCACGACGCGCGGCTCATCCAGCTGGCGTTTGAGGAACTTGAGGTGGGAGGAGTGATCGTCGGCGATGTTCCGAGCTTCCGGGTGGACCAGATGCCCTACGGCGGGGTGAAAGATTCCGGCTTGGGCCGGGAGGGTTTGCGCTACTCGATTGCGGACATGACCGAACAGAAACTCATGGTAATGGCATTGAAGTAGCCGACCTGTCTCAATGCAGAGCAAAATGGCCAGAAACGGGGCGGCATGCACGTTCTGACCATCTGTTCTAATTCTCGCATTTTCAGAAGAATTAAATCCACGATTAGCAGGATTTATATTTGCTGACGCCTTAGAGACCTGCGTTGAACTGTTGCGTTTTTTAGTAGTTGACACGTAGACATTACGCTGTGGCACAAAACCGTTGGGTTGAGCTCCTCCACGCTATCAAAGAGAAGCCCCACCCGGCCAAAAAAGATGGCCGGATGGGCTACGCGTGCGGCTGCGGGCTTCCGCAGCGCGTCTGGCGATTAGTCACGACCGTTTCTCGAACGCAAGTTGTGTTTGACAACGGCCGAGGCGACGGCTTGGCCCAAGGTTGCGCCAGCCTCCATGTCAGTACGGTAGTGAATTCCTCCGTAGACGCGCGCATCGGACACGTCGCTGAGAATCTGGCCGAACCGGCTGTATTGCAAGACGATGCTGGGCACTGCAGGATTCGACAAAATAATGAGGTGCCCAGCCTCACCGTAGAGGCGCCGCAGGACTTCGGCTGCACTGCCGCTCCCGGCGCCGTGGTTTGCCGGGTAACTCGGGAAGCACGGCGTCACGATAAATGGAGCGTAGGCAGGATCGCCTGCTGTCCTGGGATTACCATCGCTTGCCCCGGCATGAATGGCGGTCTCAGGGCGCCAGAACACGTAGTAATACTTGTTGTAGAACGCGGCCACGAAGCTATCGCTAATCGCCATGTTGATTAGAGCGAAGGCGCGAGCATTCTCGGAGAGAGAATGATACCGCTCCAGCGCAACTTGCCGGGCTGCCTGATTGAATACATGCGTGGGCGTTGAGGCCGCATAGTAAAGCGCGACATTGGAGCGGTCCACCGGCCGATCGGTGCTGTTGAGGCTGCCGACGTCCTTCACCTCGTCGTACACCTTCACATATTGATTGCTTGTCAGGAGAGGCGGCGGAGGGAGCAGATAAGCGTGAGCATCGGGAATGCCGAACGGGGTCATATTCTGCCAGTTTAAGAAGGCTCCCTTCGCAACCCCGCCTATGACCGGGCAACTCGGAGTCGCCTGGTACGCTCCGGGAACAGGCGGCCCCGGCGTGTAGAACGTGAGCGGAGCCGAGCCGTCATTGGCGCGTAAGGCAACCATTGCAGCGGCGGCGGCTTGCCCGACTGCGATGCCGTCGGTCTTGGATTGACCATCGGGTATCAAGGCGAGCGTCGCGGCGAGCTGATTGTCCAGCGCTGTCTGGCTGCTGTGGAAATAGTTCACCAAGACGTCGTGTGCGGCTTGTGCGGCGGCGGCATCAGCCGATGCCCCGGCTGGCGCGACGATGGTCCCGAGGTACGGCTGGTAGTCGCGGGTAATGGAGTTGACGGCTTCAAAGACGGCGAGCTGCACGATCGCCGCGTATCGCGCCTGGGCGAAGGGATTTGCACCGTTTTGAATGGCAGTGTCTACCGCGATGGCGTTCCAGTCGAGAACGACGTCGGCGTGGGCAATAGCGGCACCCAACAGCAGAGCCACCATCAATACCGAAATGCTGAGAATCCGCTTTGTTGTGAAATCAATCGTCCTTTTCATTGTGATTCCTCCTTTTCGGGCGGCTGGCCCGTTAGTGGTTAGGTCTTTTGTCCGAAATCCCCACAGCGAGTGTTGCCGAGGTATCGCGCAATCGGATGGGTTAGCGCAATAGAGCTTCTCTGAAGACGGGGTAAAGATTCTCTGAAACGCTAAGTTGCTGAGGGGTATTGCTTTTGTGGCGATGCTGCGGCAAACTCTCTGCACGCCACGGCGGGCTGTTTGGACAGATTAATGGCCCGGAAATTTCAATTCGACGAATTCACGCTCGACGAAACGCGCTTCAGCCTGCAGCGCGGCGACCGTATTCTGCGCCTGGAAAAGCGGCCGATGGAGTTGCTGCTCTTGCTGGTGGAGCGGCAAGGGGACCTGGTATCCCGCGACGAGATCGCCGCGCGTCTCTGGGACAGAGACGTCTTCCTCGACGTCGATCACAGCATCAACACCGCCGTGCGCAAGGTGCGGCAGGCGCTTCGGGATGATCCAGAAAAACCGCGTTACGTTGAGACGGTGGTGGGCAAGGGGTATCGGTTTGCCGCGCCGGTGGTGTGCAACAACGGTGCTTCGAACTCGCGGGTTGAGGTGCAAGCGCCGCAATCGGTAACTCCCGTCACTTCGGGCTTACTCCCGGAGTCGCTAACGCCCAGCGCAGGAGTTGCAGCGGAGAAACCTGCGGCAGTGATGTTCGCTTCCAGCAGGACGCCTCGCCTCAAGTGGTTGTGGGTTGCTCTCGCGGGAATCATGGTTCTGGTCGCCGGCGCCATTGTTACCGGTTGGTTGCCACCTTCGTCGGCCCCGGTTGTAGAAGAGGTCACCCAACTTACTGACGACGGTGTAAAAAAGGTCAACTTAGTCACGGACGGTGAGCGAATTTACTTCAACTATGGCAATGAGAATAAGTTGCAGATCGGCCAGGTTTCCGTGAAAGGCGGCCTGCCGGCTGTGATTCCAACCGCACCGCTCACGAATCCGGTCCTGGTTGGCGTCGCGCCGGATGGTTCCTTTATAGCGAGCGTGGACAACGCGGGGGAGGTGCAGTCGCATTCTGTCTGGAAGATTCCGCTGCCCGCCGGCGAGCCGCATCGCCTGGCCGGGTTGGAAGTCTTCGGGGCCGCGGTTACGCCGGACGGACACTTTCTGTTGTTTCGCGAAGGAGATCTTTTGATTACCGACAAGGACGGCGCCAACCCGCAGAAGATCGTCAGCCTGAAGGAAGGTAATGTTGCAACTGCCGCTATGTCTCCCGATGCCCGCCGCATTGCGTTGACCGAGTTTTACGTCGGGGATCCTGAGCTCTACATCGTCAACAGCGATGGTTCCGGACTGGAACTGCTGGCCAAGTCCAGCGAACCTGGCGGCTTCTGCTGCCCGCAATGGACGCCCGACGGGCAGTACATTGTGTTTTGGCAGAGGTCAACCGCGCGGCAAAATCTATGGTATCTGAGGATGAATCGTGGCTGGTTGCAACCGCCGAACAAGCCAATGCGCCTGACTGCAGGACCGATTTCGTACTTCAGCCCGGTACCGAGCCGCGACGGCAAAACCGTGTTTGCCAGCGGCCAGAGGTACCACGGAGAGCTGCTCCGTCTCGACCTCGATTCCAAGAAACTCGTTCCTTATCTTGGGGGCATCTCGATTATCGAGCCCACTTTTTCGCGCGATGGCCAATGGATGGCCTACGACTCTTACCCCGAGCACTCTTTATGGCGGAGCCGCAGCGATGGAAGCGATCGCCTGCAGCTCACGTATCCTCCGCTCGAAGTAGTGTCGCCGCAGATTTCTCCTGACGGCACGCGCGTGGTCTTTCAGACTACCAACAGCCCGGGAACTTATGTGATCAGCATAAACGGCGGCGCGCCGAAAAAAGTACTGCACATGCACTCCGATTCGGCCAATTGGTCGCCTGATGGGAACCTGCTGGTCTTCAGTGACCTGGAGAAAGGATGGACCAACCCCGAGATCAAGATTCTGGACATGCGCTCCGGACAGATTTCGCTCGTACCCGGCGGGCTGTATGGAGCAAGCTGGATTGCGCCGGGAAAGATCCTCGCCTACCGGCACGACGTGTCGGGATTACAGATTTACGACCTTGCCACTAGACAGTGGTCAGGCTTTATCAACTTTGCTTCAGATTCCCTCGCGATGGGCACGATCTCGCCGGATCTGCAGTACTTTTATTACCTGACGATGGGAACGGAGATGAAGTTGTTTCGGGTACGCATATCGGACCGTAGGGTGGAGTATCTCACCAGCTTGAGAGACTTCAATTTCGCCGCCGCTGGAGGCGGCTATTGGGTTATCAATATTGCCCCGGATGGTTCGCCCTTGTTTACCCGCGAACTCAGCAAACCGGAAATCTACGCACTGACCGTGAAGTGGCCGTAAGCTTCCCGGCGCTCGGGCGGACCGTTACTGTGTCGTGACGATAACGTGATTCAGGAGACGCGATTTACGGCTGGCTGCCCAACATGCCCAACAGATCACCTTCGGTAGCTTCGCTGGCTTCCGAGTCGCCCTGAGGCTTGAGGTACTTGTCGGAATATTTCTCAAATACGACAACATGCAGCACGGGCTGCCGCTCTTCGATGGGATCGACCATACCCTGTTGCTGCAGCGGCTGCAAGTATCCGCGAATCCACTGATATTGCGTGGCGGTGAGCCCGCGGCGAGAGAGGTCCACGGCGACCCCAGCCAAGTGGGTGGAGGCGGTGTCGCCAAACGCGGGAGCGGCAAAGCGATTGTGCCGGCGCAACCATGCCTGCTGGTCGGCGGTCCTGACCAGTGAGTTCACCTGCAGCGGCTGATGAAACTCGGTGTAATAGGCCTGGCTCAAGTCCTGCAGGAAATCGCGCGTCCAGGGCCGGCAATAGCGCCGGGTGTCGGTCAGGTTGTCGGCAATCTTCAGTGACTCAGTTTCGGTGACGGGCACCAGATCGTTGGAGAGTTCCGACTGGAGCAGATCAAACTCGCTGGTCATCCGCTGAATCTGGGACTTGTCCAGCTCGACATTCTGTTCCACCAGCTTGTCGTGTGAGCCAGGGAACAACGGCATCCACCGGGTGTAGCGCGAACTGTGTTTGGAGCGGCCTTTCGAGGCGCCGGCGGAGGTAGATTTCTTATGGGATTTGGCAGTTTGTGCCGTGGTCTGAACGGCGGCGAAGGAGGTAGAACCGATGAAAAGACCAACCATGACAGCGGCAAGCGCAAACCGCATTCCACCGGCACGCGGCTGCCCCGCCACCACCGATTGACCACACGACAAAATTGCGAATGACGCGATAAAACTCATGATTCCGTTCATTACCCGGACTATAGTGCAGCCGTCACAACGTTTGTGACTCTCGCATTAAAACACAGTGCAGCGGGTCATTCCAACCCAAATCCGACTGCACTCGTACACCAAAAGTTGCAGAACGGGAATTTCGTATAACCAACCGTCTTGCTACATCTTACAGCCGACTCAAGTCACTGCGCCAGCTCCCGAGCGGCAATTGCGCGCCAGCTTCAGCGCGCGCTATTGGACCCCCCGGTAAGTGACCTCCGTTATGGTGCAGTCGTCGCTGAGCGGCGTCTTGCCACGGAACAACGACACAGCCTTTTCAATGCCCTCAAAACCTTCCGGGCAGCACTCCAATAGGCGGTCGTTGCCGAAGAACTCCCCGCTGGCATCTTCGGCTTCAGTCACGCCGTCAGTCACCACGATGAGCCGGTCGCCGGGCTTCAGCTGATACTTGGCCGGGGTAAACCTGGCCACCGGAACCAGGCCAACCGGCAGGTTTCCTTCTTCCAGCTTTTTCACGGCAGCGGAGGAAACGACGATCGGCGGTACGTGCCCGCAGTTCATGATCTCGACTTCCCCGGACGACGACAGCCGGGCAATCACCAGCGTGGCGTACCTCTGGCCACCTATTTTCTCAAACAGGAAGCGATTTATCGTGCCGATCATCTCGGAGAGGTCGGCATCCTCGGCCAGGTGGGAGTAAAGCATGCCCTGCAGGATCGACGCCACAACCGCAGCAGGAACGCCCTTGCCGGAGACATCGGCGACAATCAGGGTCAGCCCCTTGTCCGTATGAACCAGATCAAAGAAATCGCCACCGATGTCTTTGCAGGGGTAACTGGCCGCGTTCACCCGGGCAAACGGCACATCCGGAATGATGACGCTCATGAGCCGTTGCTGAATGTCGGCGGCAATGGTCATTTCCTGCTGTACGCGGCGGGCTGCCTCCTCAGCTTCCACTAGCGCGGCGTTCTCCACCAGCGCAGCCGCACCGTTGGCGATGGTGCGCATGATGTCCTGGCTTACCGACGAGAGCTTGCCTGCAAGAAAGTGCGAGTCGAGGTACATCACACCCAGCAGGTCGCTGCCGTCGGCGCGGCCGTCGCCGGCGGGCTTGCCGTGCATCGCCGCTTTGCGCAACGGTATACAGATGATGCTCTTGAGATTTTGCGCTACGACGCTTTCGCGATTGACCAGCATTTCGCTCTGCGAAGTGTCGGTAACCAGGAATTCAGAGTTGCTATTGACCGCGTCGCGCAATGCCGATTTCGAGATGGTGCTGTCGTCGTAGATGGCTTCCCCGTCTTTGGCCCGCCCGGCAGCCAGCCGCAATTCCCCGGAGACGGCATTGCGCAGGAACACAAACCCACGCTCGGCCTTGGTCAGCCGCAACGAAGCCTCGAGCAAGGTGAACAGCACGTCCTCAAGTACGTTCGTATTGTTGAGCTTCCGCGCCGCCTCGAGAAATACGTTCAGCATTTCCAGGTCGGAGCCGGTACCGGTGCTCGGCTTCCATGTCGAGAACTGGCTGATGAACTGCTGCGCGATGCTGGAATCGCTGCGGTCGGGGTTGAACAGCACAAACGACCCGCCTTGCACACCAAATTCGATGCGATCATTGCGCACCAGGCGGCGGCGAGTGGTCCGCTCATTGTTGACGAATGTACCCTGGCGGCTGGTGTCCTCGATGTAAATGCCATCGTTCTCGCGGGTGAACCTGGCATGCTCGCGCGACACGCGGAGATCGGTCAGAACCAGATCGCGATCTTTCAGGCGGCCGACGGTAAACGGAAAGTGGTCGAGCACGAGCTTGCGGCGATCGGTCCCCTCCACCAGGACGAGCGTCATGGGATCGCTGCCCGTGGAGAAATCGAACGACCGCTTCCACATTCCGGTTGCACCCATTTTCGAAGCTTCCTCCTGGCCACGGCGGGTCTTTACGGGATTAGTGGCAAGGAATATAGTCCAAGCGCACGCAAACTCCTAGTATAGCTTCGCACCGCGGGCCTGCGTCCATGCCAAACAGTAGCCGACGTTTGCTTCTTGCCCTCCTGTTGTTATCGGCACATGCGGCCAGCCTGGTCGCACAGAGCAACACGTCCATTTCCGGCTTTTCCCCAGAGCATGAAGCGGCTGAACTCAAGCTCGAGTCGCAGTTCAAAGCCGGGGTCTCGACCGACCGCATTCGAGCCTACCATCGCTACTTCACTTCCGTACCGCATCCGGCCGGCACAAAGGCCGACCACGATGTGGCCGGGTATATCGCCGACGAGTGGAACAAGCAGCAGATCGAAGACGTCGTTATCCGCCGGTACGATGTGCTCGGCACACGCCCGGTGAAGACTGCACTGGAAATGATCGCTCCCAAGAAA